>Ga0307988_1001221_pt1 | contig 14946 bp, 14 predicted proteins | sample EllFjometagen183_FD_203166 | JGI IMG/M metagenome (GOLD analysis project Ga0307988, IMG submission 203166) | Marine microbial communities from Ellis Fjord, Antarctic Ocean - #183 | ecosystem: Environmental > Aquatic > Marine > Unclassified | place: Southern Ocean | collected 2014-10-08 | reverse complement strand
ATGTTTATGCAATCATTCTGTCATACTGCTGCTTATCCCAAGCCAGCTGACGTATTGATGCACAATACCTTGCCAAAATTCATCTCCGATCGCGCTGGTGTCCCTTTGAATCCCGGTGATGGCGTTATCCATAGCTGGTTGAACCGCCTGTTGGTTCCTGACACCGTTGGTACAGGTGGTGATTCACACACCCGTTTCCCAATTGGTATCAGCTTCCCAGCTGGTTCCGGCCTGATTGCTTTTGCCGGTGCTCTCGGGTTTATGCCTCTCGATATGCCAGAATCAGTTCTGGTACGTTTTAAGGGTGAGCTCAATGAAGGAATCACTCTGCGTGATGCCGTTAATTCTATCCCACTTTGGGCAATCAAGCAGGGCTTGATGACTGTTCCTAAAAAGAACAAAATCAATATCTTCAACGGCAAGATTCTGGAAATGGAGGGGTTGCCTAACCTTTCTGTTGAGCAGGCTTTTGAATTGACCGATGCTGCTGCTGAGCGTTCTGCTGCTGCCGGTTGTATCAAGCTTTCCGAAGAGAGTGTTTGTACTTACTTGCGTTCAAACGTAGCTTTGATGGCGCGGATGATCGAAGATGGCTATGAGGATGCGCAAACTTTACGGAATCGTATTGATGCCGTTAACGAGTGGATGAAAGATCCGAAACTGCTTGAAGCTGATGCCAATGCAGAATATGCAGCCGTTATCGAGATTGATCTGGCTGAAATTACCGAACCAATTCTGGCCTGTCCGAACGATCCAGATGATGTCAAGGTGTTGTCTGAGATTCAGGGGACCGAGATCAAAGATATCTTTATCGGTTCCTGTATGACCAATATTGGTCATTTCCGTGCTGCTGCCAAAATTTGGGAAGGGCACAAATTTAATCCAAATGATCGTATCTGGGTCTGCCCTCCAACCCGGATGGACCAATCGAAATTGAAGAGCGAATCTTATTTTGCTATCTTTAATCAAGTTGGTGCACGGATTGAAACCCCAGGTTGCTCTCTGTGTATGGGTAACCAAGCACGGGTTCCTGATGGTGTTAACATGTACTCCACCTCGACCCGTAATTTTGATGATCGTATCGGTAATGGCGCCCAAGTCTACCTCGGCAGTGCTGAACTTGGAGCTGTCACTGCACTAAAAGGTATGTTGCCAACTCCTGCAGAATACCTGGCAATTTATAAAGAGAAAATTGCACCTTTTAAAGATGAGATTTACGATTACCTGCAGTTTGATAACTTAGGTGATTTTGACGCTGTTTATAAGCGTTGTGATATCTAAGTTGTTTGTAGTTTGATAAAAAAAGGCCGCTCCGAATTGAGCGGCCTTTTTTTATCTGTCCTGCATAAACCAACCATCCTGGAATTCTATTTGCCCGTAGAATCAGAGCTGGTTCTCCTAAAATTTCGTCGAATCCAATAATTGAGAAGAGTGATCAATAGCAATCCAAGAATAACCAATCCGAACTTGGCAGATAAGCTTTGCGCCTGCTGCCAGCTACTCCCCCCTAGATAGCCAATCCCTGGATAACAGATTCCCCATAAAATAGCACTAATCAAAGCATAGCAACAAAACGGCCGCCCCGGTAGACCTGAGAGTCCCGCTATAAATGGGATTATTCCGCGGATAGGGCCAAGAAATCTGGCAAAAAAGATACTTTTACCGCCGTGATCTACAAAAAATAGTTCTGAACGTTTAACCAAGCTGTGATGTTTTTGAAAACTTCGTAATTTGAGGAGTTTTGAACCATAATAAAACCCTAGCCAAAAACTGAAAAGATCTCCCAATAATGCCCCAGTTATTGTCACAGTAGAAAGTACTATGAATGAACACTTGCCGTGTAAGACCAGAAATCCGGCAAAAACAACCAGCGTACTTCCCGGAACGAGTAAGCCAATCATTGGTAATGATTCGCAGAAAGCAACCAGAAAAAGGGCTAGGAGGTAAGTAGTCCCTTCCGGTAGAAACCCGATGAAATGTTGTAACCAGTTTTCCATAGCCATCTTATTCGTTTTTGTGAGTGCATCTAATCTGGTTCAAACTTCTCCCGCCATTGATCAAAAATCTTTGCATTACTGCTGCCGTACTCAGCAAGTTTATCACGAACTTTCTCAGGTGTTTTCTGTCGATTGTGATTTTTTCCTCCTTTAGAATAAAAGAGGTCTGCGTAACAGATAATCTGTTCTTCCAGAGTTTCCGGGCGCATATCACGGGCAGGGAGAGGTAACTTCTGTTCTTCAATATCCGCAACTGTTAGCCCGACCCCAATATGCCGTTCGCACACCCTGGCGTGTTTGAATAATCCTTCTTTTTCTAGGATCTCTCGTCCCCTTATCCCGTGTTGCAGATAGGATCCCTTACCATGACATCCCAGTTCAGGGGTGTCGGTCATGATCATGCCAATGTCGTGCAGCATTGCCGCTTCAGCCACAAATCTCAAATCAATGGTTTCACCTTTCGCTTGCAGGTAGCGACCGATATTTAATGCTCTACGGGTGACCAGGCGACTATGATCCAAAAGAATTAGTCGTGCTTGTGGGTCGTTTGAGTAGTATTTATTGATAATCTGGATCGGATAACACAAGTTTTTCATTTGTTTGCGGAATCTGGATAGGTACCAGGACGAATAACTTCGGTAAAACTTTCAATGATATCTTGAAAAACTGGCAACAATTCATCAAATCGACTGGAAGGGTAATCAAGTGCAATAATGAAATTATGTTGTTGCCCCATCAAAGCAATTGACAACAGTCCTCGATTATCATCATGACCTAAAAATTTTAAGGCTGAACCTGCAGAATGCTTGAAGTGTTCTGCTTGCCCAGATTTTAATTCTGGCATACCAGCTAAGTAACCGCTGAGCAGGTCAGGAAGATCAGCTTCATTATTGCGAGGTAAACTCCTGATCAACATGTGGCCGCCACCGTCATTTTCTATGCGTGGATTTTCAATGATCCAACTGACCGTATCCACTCTATATTTTGGCGAAGATACAGGGACGATAACTCTCATCCAGTTCTGCGGATGTTTAATGGCGAAGTTTAGCTTGGCATCAATATAAAGCTGCTCACTAAATTCGTTCGTTTTAATTTTGTTCAGCAGCGCTGATTGACAACCAAGAAGGGTTAAAATGAGACTGATGAAGATGGCTAAGCAAAAATTTCGTCCTGCAAGGCGCAGTTGTTTTTCGGGGGTGAAAACATACATACTGTATGTCGAGATCTTGAAAAATAGCTGCAACACCGCAGGTCGGAATTTTTGCGACGCCATCAATCTTCCCAATTAATACAGGCTACCGGGCAGTTATCCATCGCTTCTTCGATCTTTTCTTCCGTATCGCCAGTCGGGTCGAGAACGGCAGCCTGATGCTCAGAAATCATGTGAAAAACTTTTGGGCAGATACGAGTACATGTTTCACAGCCTATACAAGCTGGTCCGTCAAGGTTGGGTATTCTGGGCATGATGTTTCCTTTCAGATATCCATGATTGTAAAAGGTTAGCAATATACAAATGATTATCAACTATTTTTATTCTGTTTGACAAACCCATTGTTTGTTTTTTTTCCAGAACATGGTAATTAAGAAAAGTAAATAATAGTTTAAGCAAATGAAAGGTTCATTTTTTGACGAAGACCGTTGGCCTGCGCACGGAAATTTTGATAACGCTATCCATTTTGCTGGGGGCAGCATTGTTGTTTGGTGGTCTGGTGATGTTGCGATTCACCGAAACCAGTTTGCTTGAGGAGCGTGTTATTCATCTTGATTCCCTCTCTCGTTTCATTGCTCAATCCTTAGATGATGTTGAAAATGGTCAGTTAGCGGATAAAAATATAAAGACACTAAGTTCATTGCCCGATAGCATCAATTGTCAAGGTTGGTGGCACTATGATCAAAATCTGGGGTTAGTAGGATCATGGTTTTCACCAAAGAGTAACAATTTAACACCTCTTTCGATTGCACGCCGACAACAGGTAAAGCTAACGGGTGAATTGCACCGGGTTGTCAATTTCCCAACAATGTTGAATCTGTTCAATAAGGTGCCCGCTCAGGTTCAATTTATTGTTCCTATAAAGAGAAACAACCGTTTTTCCGGTTTGCTGGAGCTTTCATATTCACTGAATGACATCCATCTAAAGCTAGTAAAATCGCAGAAAATTGTTATTGTTTATATTTTTCTTTACGGGTTTGTCCTTGTTCTGGCCGGATATTATCTTTTACAGCGTAATATAATCAAACCTGCCCGGAGTTTATTGCAGGCGACAGAAGATGTCAGCCATGGCAATCTTGAGACCCGATTGCCGATTGCTGGACCAACAGAGATTGCTCAGCTATCAGTTGCCTATAACCGCATGGTAGATGCTTTGCAACAGAGTCAAAGGGAAACGAAAAAACAGATAGAAATTCTTGAAACTACCAATCATGAATTGCAACAGACCCGCAATGAATTGATCCGCAGTGAAAAGATGGCGTCGGTTGGACAATTGGCAGCAGGTTTGGCGCACGAAGTTGGCAATCCACTTGCGGCTTTGATCGGTTATCTTGAGCTTTTGAAGCAAAGAATCAAATCTTCAGACGAAAAGGATATTGTTGAGCGTTCAATTGTTGAAACCAACCGTATTGATTTTTTGGTGAGAGAGTTGTTGGATTTTTCTCGCCCGTCAGAAACTATAACGTTGGAATCAATTGATGTGGTGAGTGTTTTAAACTCTTGTATACAACTTCTTAAAAATCAGGGTGCAATGCCCAACATTGAAATTCACAATGAACTTCCTGATTCCATACCTGTTATCCGGATAGATCGAAATAAATTACAGCAGGTATTTATTAATTTGTTGCTTAATGCGGTTCAATCGTGTGAGCAGGGAGGTAAAATCACCCTTTCCGCGGGGGATGATACCGGTTCTGTTTGGGTGGGGATTAGTGATACCGGTGCGGGGATTGCTGAGGCAGATCTATCAAAAATCTTTGATCCATTTTTTACAACCAAATCGCCCGGGGAGGGGACTGGTCTTGGTTTGGCAATTTGTCAGCGGATTGTTGAAGAGGCAGGGGGAAAAATTGAGGTAGAATCTTATTTGGGGGAGGGTAGCCGGTTTAGGGTTGTATTCCCCTGTGGTTGAAACTACCGGATACCGAATTACCGATTGTGGCGATTCCGTAAACATATAGCGGTGGTTAATTTTCCGGTGGTTTTAACTACTGGTATTGAAATGACGATGTTGGACATTAAGAGCCATCCTCTTACCAAGAATGCACAATTTGCACATGATTCCTCTGCAGAGGTTGCGCTTTTGCAGAATGAAATTGTTTGTAAAAATTAAAGTATAAATACTTTCAGATAGTTATTGCCCTTTGATAGGTGGCAGGAAATCTGCAAAGAAACTTATCAGAATTGAATGCTTCTAGTATAGGAAATAGAAAATATGAAAAATTCAAAAGGTTTTACGCTGATAGAGGTGATGATCGCATTGACTGTTTTTGCTATTGGTTTGCTGGGACTGGCAGGGATGCAGATCACTGGGATCAAAGGCAACTCTACCGCTCAATCGGTTTCGGCTAAAGTTGCGTTGGGCAGTGGGGTGATTGAAGAGATCATGGCACGAGATGGAGATGACTCACTGCTTGCAGCTGACGACACAATAGATCCATGGCAGATAGCAGGTGCAGACAGTATAGACATCGCTGGTGCCGGAACCTGTTCCGTAAGCGTTGATCTGGATGCAGACCCTGTTATTGGCGGCACGACATACACGGGTTTAACTCAAATAGTCGTTACGACAACCAATCCAACAGGAAATCCTGTCGTGCAGACAATAATGAAACGGAGATACTGAGATGAAGCTAAAAAGTATCCGTATGTCAAAAGGCTTTTCCTTGGTAGAGCTACTGGTTGTCATGGTCATTATGGGCCTGGTGATGACTGCAGTTTATGGTCTATTCATCAACAACAAACGGACTTCAGCGACCTCTGAAGAAGTTGTGGATGTGCAGCAGAACTTGCGTGTGGCCATGGAGACTCTGGTTTCCGATATCCGTATGGCCGGTTATCTGATTTCTGATGGAGCATTACCGATTACCAGTATGCCAAATACAATTGGAATAGATACTGATGATCCTCCAAACAATGATGTTATTGATGATGGTGGTGAGTTTTTTATTTTGCAAACCAGCTCTTCTGCAAAGACGTATGCACGGGTCGTGAGTGACGGGGCAGACATCGTTGTTGAGGACGGTATGGCAGAATTATTCAGGACGGGTGAATTTATACGTGTCATTAGGCCGACATCGCTAACAGATGTTACCGGTGAGTGGAAAATAGGGACTCCGGATTCAGATACAAACGAACTTCCCGTTTCTATTGGGTACGTAGCTGGACTCATTGAGCCAGGAGATATGGTTGTTCGTAAACTAGCCAATGAAACTATGCCTTCAGAGATCCGTTACTGGTTGCGACCAACTTCAGACGCTGGAAACAATAATTTTGAATTGATGAGAGGCTATACCGTCAATGACGGCACCCCTCCTGATCCTGATCTGGAGGTTGATGTTATTGCTCGTAATATAAATACATTTCAACTGACATATTTGGCTCCAGACGGAACAGTTGCTACAACGGTTGACGATATAAGCGCAATTCGTATTAATCTGTCAGCTCAAACAGATAATACCAAAACCGGTGCAGATGGTTTTTCAGGGACTAAAACTCGATCGTTACAAACAGTCGTCAAAATTCGCAATGCCTCGGGGGTGTGATGATGAAACTTATTCAATATAAAGACGCAAAGTCCAGCAATAAACTGGTTGGCAACCAGCGTGGTTTCGTGCTGATTCTGACCATGGTGATGCTGGCTATTTTGAGTATTCTCGGGGTGATGGTTCTGAATACGACAGATACTGAACTCAACATAACAACCAATTATCAGATGAACAGTGATGCTTTCAGAGTAGCCGAACTTGGGATTGAGTACGCAAAGCAAAAAGTTGTTGATGAGCGTGAGGATATCGCTGATGGCTCTTATATTTTGTTCGATACTGCTGATGGAGGCAACGATGACGACCTCAATGGTTTGCTTCCAGACGGCATTGAACTTGAAGCGAGTGGACGTAACGAGATTATTCATTACACTGGGCTAGCACCTTCGAGCATGGCGAGTCAAACCAGCACCGATGCCTATCAGAAGAATATCTATCGCACATCAAATGTAGCTGGGGCTGGGACCGAGGGCGCTGCTGCTTATTATCGGGTGTCAGTAGAGGCAACTGCACGTGGGCGTTCTTCGGCACGGGTCGAGACATTGTTTGTCAACCGTGGTGGGCAGGTCTTTTGAACCAAGTCATGAAAAGTGGCGAAAAGGTGAACTTTATGGGTAATAAAATTATGGGTAATAAAATCGTTTTAGTTTTAAGTTTTGCACTTGCACTTACAATTGTATCTCATGGAACTTCTTTCTCAGCCCCAGATTATTATGCTGGTGATGCGAGTGTCTATACTGGGGGCTCTGTTCCGCCCAACATCATGTTACTGTTTGATATCTCTGACAATATGACAAAAACCGGTTCGTCGATATCATACGTCTCCGACGTCTATTATATTGAGCAGTATGAGGATTTAATAGATTCTGATGGTGATAATTATGACAGTGATTATATCCCTGGTAGAGTCTATGTGCAAAATACGGCAGGATCAGCCAATGATGGAAAAATGACTCTAGTAGATGGAAACGATGGAGATTATGTTGAGTGTGATGCTGCTAGGAACGCTCTACTTGCAAATGGCATATGGATGGGGTCTCTAAGCAAGGGGGAGTGTGACAATAAATCAGCACAAACATATTATTCAGGGGATATGGCGTCCTTAATGTTCGAGTTGAGCCAGGTGCCTCAGGCTCCTTGGCAAAACACAGAAACCGTAGATGGGGTCGAAGTAGACAAATTATACAATGTGGGTGATTTGATAGAAGTTTCGATCAGTGGAGTTTTGTCTAAATTTGTTTGTGTTCAGGCGGGGACTCCTGGCAGCACAGAACCCGTTTGGACTCTTGATAAGGAAATTCTAATCCTAACTAATGGTCAGATTGTAGATGGTCCTGTTCGCTGGGAGCCGTCTACGTCGGCTCTTTCAATGGCAGCGAGTTCTTTAAAGTTGGTGGCCAAAACATTGGGTAGTCAGGTCCGTTTAGGTGTTGCCGTTCTTAACGAAAACAATCAGGGAGCGGATATCTTACAGCCTTTAATTCTAACGAATAACAAAACGAACCTCGACGCTTTTAATGCAAAAATGGATGAGTTAGCTGCGCTGAATGTTTCAGGTAATCACTGGCAGGTCAATGAAGCTCTATGGGATCTCGGAACTTACTTCAATGGAAATACAAATGACGCTATTTCAACCAAAATAAAAGGGGAGACATACGCTAACGCTGCTGAATACTGGTGTCAGTCCAACAATATCATCCTTGTTACAAGTGGCTTAGACAGTGATGTCTCTCAAACTAAAGGATTGGTTGATAATTGGGTGGCTGAATACACTAGTACTAGTACTAATATTGATGAAACTGTGGTGGAGACTACAACTACAGATATTCAGGGAACCTCTGTAGACGTTGCTAAGCACCTTTATGAAAAACTTGTCCCTGACTACTTGGATACTGGGGATCATGTTTTTCGTGTAAAAACGCATGTTTTACAGGTTCTTTCGGGATATTTAGAGCAGCTAGAACAAACCGCAATTTATGGGGGGGATGCAGATGGGGATGGTTTTGCTGGGGGTGTGTTAGCCGACCTTCCGGCTGGAGCTGAAGATGACGCTAGCATTTATGAATCTTTGGATAGCGCTGAGGCCCTTCAGGGGATACTTGCTGATTTGATTTCTAGTTTTATTGAAGCAGACAGCTCTTTCGTGGCCCCGGTTGTCCCGGCCAGTCCAGAAAGCCGGGCTTATAGTGGCCAGCGGATCTATTTGGGGTTTTTCAAGCCACAAGATGGCAACCTTTGGTATGGGAATATTAAGAAGTTTGGTTTGAATGCCAGTAATGAAATCACAGCTTTAGATTCCTCTTTGGCAACGAACTCGAAAGGGTATTTCCGTACAGCTCTTAACGATCCCGAATCGGTTGATTTTGAATCTCTTGAGACCGATGGCGGTGATCCGCTTGTCGGTTCTTTTTGGGGTACGGATTTGGATGGCGGCTCGGTTGATGCCGGCGGTGTTGGTGCCCTGTTGAAATCCCGCGATACGGCTAGAAATATTAAAACGGTCAGCTCAGGTTCAATGATTTCCTTTTCAGTGGCTGTTGACGGTACGCCTTCAGTCTCCTCTGCCTTGTTGGAGGTTGATGATGACATAGAGGCTGCAAAATTAATCAATTTTGTCCATGGGTATGATACTTATGCAGAAGATGATTATACTACGACAGTAAAACGCTTCTGGTCTATGGGTGATGTTGAGCACTCTAAACCTGTGGTGTTGAATTATTCCACATTTATTCCCGAGGCCGATGATGATCTTGATGACGTTCTGAATGAGGATGATTCGGATGTCAACGATTCCATTATCTTTGTCGGTGCCAATGATGGCATGCTGCATGCTTTTCGCGATGTTGACGGCAGTGAAGCTTGGGCCTTCATCCCACCGGATCTTTTACCCAACCTCCAGTATTTAACGGATACAGCTAATCATTATTATTTTGTTGATAACTCTCCGGTGGTCTATGTTTATGATGTGGATGGTGACGGAAATATAGACGTTGGGGATGGGGATAAAGCCATCTTGATTTGCGGTATGCGTCGAGGTGGAGGGAGTAGCACTATTACTACCGGTAGCCAGGGCTCCTATTTTGCGCTGGATATTTCTGACCCTGAAAGTCCAACATTTATGTGGCAAATTAATGCCGCTATGAGTGACTTCGCTGAAATGGGCCAGACCTGGAGCTTGCCGCGCTTAACAAAGATGCGTGTGGGTACAGACATTAAAGTTGTGGCTGTCTTCGGGGCTGGGTATGACACGAATGAAGATCTGCGTTACGGAGTTAATCAAAATTTTCCAGATGATACAGATGGAAGTATAGTTACGTCTGCTTTATCTAGCGGTGCAGGTGATACAGTAAATGGGGGAACTACAGGTCCGTATGAACCTTCAGGACGCGGGCTTTATGTTGTTGAAGTTGCAACGATTAACGCCGGTGTGCCGAACCTTACTAATTCAGGATCGCTTATTAGGAGTTTTGTTTACAGTAAAAGTCCCTCGAATGGAATGGACTATAGTATCCCTAGTGACCCTTTGGTCGTAGATCGAGACAACGATGGTTATACCGACCACATTTATATTGGTGATACGGGTGGTCAACTATGGAGATTTAATATTGAGGACACTGATGAAAGCAACTGGACCGCTACTCGTATCTTTACAGCCAACCCTGGGTATGATGCAGCCGGAGCTGACGGCCTTGATGTCGGTCGCAAGATTTTTTACAAACCGACGGCGACAATTTATGGTGATGATACCTTTATCTATTTTGGCACTGGCGACCGTGAGCATCCTCTCAATACGGCAGTTGTTGACCGTTTTTATGTTGTGAGAGATCGGGAAAATGAAGAAACAAATATATGGCCACTCGATGAATCTGATCTGGTTGATGTAACAACCAATAGGTTGCAGGAAGCTGATTTTTCACCGACTTACGACGGTGACGGGAATCCAACCAATAGTGACGCTCAATTACTTAGTTCGCTGACAGAACCACTATATTCAGATGGAACTGATACGTTTTATGGATGGCATATCAAATTGAGTGATAACCCCGGGGAAAAAGTATTGGCTACACCCAAAGTATTTGAGGGGACAGCTTATTTTACAACCTATGAAGCTGGCACTGGAGGTGATCCATGTGATGATGACAGACAGCTTGGTACTGCCCGTCTCTATGCGGTAAAAGCAACAACGGGTGAAGCTGTTTACAATTTTGATTTAGGCAATGACACGACTACGACTGTTGATGATGAAACCGTGACCGAAGAAGTGCTGGGCCGGTCAGATAGATCTTTTGCTGTGGGTGAAGGTATTTCTTCCGAGCCTTTGATTATGATCAATAACAAAGGTGCCGTATCCGTCATGGTTGGTCGAGGAGGTGGCTTCTTTAACAGTGGTACGGTAGAGTCGATTGATCCAGTTTTCCCCGTTTACTGGATGAAGTGGTAAAGTGATGACCGCTAAAAAAGTAATATTAATAATTGGAATTTATGTGGCAACTATAAGTTTTTGTGCCGCTAAAAAGATTGATTTGCCGATTGAAAGGGTCAAAGTTGAACCTCTCGAATTTAGTGCTGAGACCGGTGTAGAAGTTGAACCTCAGTTGCGTTCGGGGTTGGAGGGGTATACCTTTGATTATCGCTGGACTCTGAATGGCGAGGAAGATTTATATGAATTTTCGTCAAAATTCCCCGGTGAGCTTCTCAAGCGTGGAGATGAGCTAACCGTTGAAATAACCCCGACAAATTACGACGGGATCAGACAGGCCCCTGCGATTATCCCTGACATGGTTGTAGTAAACGCATCTCCCGACATCATTTCAGAGCCAACACAGGAAATTATTGACAACACTTACCGTTATAAAGTTGAAGGGGCCGATCCTGATGGCGATCATTTGACTTTTTCTCTGTCGGAAGGGCCATCTGGCATGATCATTGACCCCCAGAGCGGGCTGCTGACATGGTCTATCGATCCTGAATTGGCTGGAAATGCAGCGGTTTCTGTTGTGGTGGAGGATGGTTTTGGCGGTCGTATTGAACAGAATTTCGAACTGAACCTGTCCTTTGAAACGAAAGGCAAGGCCAAATGAATAACCGCGGGTTTACCCTGATTGAACTGCTGATTGTCATCGGTATTATGGCGATACTGATGGCATTTGCGGCCCCCTCTATGATCCAATGGCGTGAGGATGCTCAGATCAAAGGGGTGGCCAGTGATATCCTGTCGGGCCTGCGACAGGCTCGCAGTCAAGCAATTACCACTAACCAGAAGGTCACGGTTACTGTCGATCCTGACGATCATCAGTTAATAATTGGGACTACAACGAAAATTCTGCCTGCAAATGTGGGGTTGGAAACAAGTACCGATGATGTTACCTGGTTAGATGGGACTGATGGAGTGACAACATTCCGTTCCAATGGTTCCTGTAGTGCTGTGTTGTATATCAAAGTCAATGAGGATCCTAATCTGATCATCAGAATTGATTCCACTGCTTCTGGCTTAGCCCGACTGTAGACTTTTACTAAAAAACTACTTTTATCTTTAAAGACGTTGCTCTATTATGAGGCAACGTTTTTTTTGTTTTTTCCATGAAGGGGGGTGTGGAATGAAACAGGTATCCGGTTTTACTCTGCTTGAAGTTCTCGTTGTTGTCGCCATTATGGGCATTTTGCTCACCATGTCTGTTGGACCTTTAAAGTCTTTATATGCCAGCTCTGCTGAGAAGGAAGCGGCGCGCAATGTGCTTGGTGCACTGCGTTTGGCGCGCAGCAATGCTATCAGTCAAAATCTGGAGTATCAGGTCGCTTTTGACCTTGATTCCCAAACTTTCTGGCTGGAACGAGGAAATATTCCTGAGGGCAGTACCAGTTGGAGCCGTGTTCGAGAGTTTGACCGGTTTTTGCCATCATTAAAAATGGCCACCGGGGCTTTATGTACTAATGATGCCGCCAGCGATGGGGACGGCACAAGTGCTGCCGATAACATGATTCAGTTCAACCCCAGTGGAACCTGTGGTTCAAGTGGCACAGCCAATGCTCGATACATCTGTGTTATGAATAACGGCGTCGTTCAGTATCGTAGCGGCGTTCCATCCAGCTCTACCGGGCGAGCAGTGATTGATAACGGAGAATAGAATATCTGAGTTTATGGTGGATATGAGTAATGTGAGGGCGCTGTTATCTATTTTTCTATTGATCGCTATTATTATCGATGCTGACAAATTGAAGGCGTATTTGCACTTGTTTAGTAGAGGGGTGTTCCGCTAATATCATCAAAGATAATCGTGGTATACCTTCTGTAATGGACTAGTCCTGTTATGCAAATTTTAAATTCCCTCGCTGAACTTCCCGAAGCCATTGGTTCCTGTGCCGTAACCTTAGGTAATTTCGATGGTGTCCATCTTGGACATCGTGAACTGTTTCGCCAGCTGGTCAAGACAGCTCGTCAATTGAATTGTCCATCCGTTGTTTATACCTTCGACCCTCATCCTCTTAAATTTCTAGTTCCTGATAGAGCTCCTCTGTTGCTGAATACACCTGCGGAAAAACAACGATTAATTGCTGCCTCCCATGTTGACTATTTGATTAAAACACCATTTACTGCTGATTTTGCTGCGATGACACCAGAACAATTTGTCGAAGATATTTTGCTGGCAAAGTTGCGTATTAAAGCTCTGGTGGTTGGGTACGATTATGCCTTTGGCAAAGGGCGGCGCGGCAATGCTGAATTTCTTAAAGCCTGCGGAGAAAAACAAGGGTTTGCTGTCGAAGTTTTGCAGCCAGTAGGGGGTGATGGTTTACCCTACAGCTCAACCCGGATTCGTACTATGGTTGCGGCAGGTGATATGGCGGGAGTTGTTCGCTTGCTTGGTCGACAGTATAACCTGGAGGGTCTGGTTGTCCCCGGAGATCAGCGGGGACGTGAGCTGGGTTTTCCAACAGCAAACCTTGAAACAGAGAAGGAACTATTGCCAGCATCAGGTGTTTATGCCGTCAAGGTACGACACGGATCACAAGAGTATGGTGGCGTTGTCAATTTAGGTAATCGTCCAACATTTGGTGGTGGTTCTTCGACAATTGAGGTTCATTTACTTGATTTCTCTGGTCAATTATATGATCAGAACCTACGCATTTATTTTGTTGAACGTTTGCGAGGTGAACAAAAATTTTCAAATGGTGAAGAATTAGCAAAGGCTATATCGTCTGATGTATTAAGTGCGCGGCAGATACTGCAATCAACACAAATAATTCAGTATCGAGAATATCTTTCTTTGAAGTAGGGTCACAATGTCTCTCTCCGGTAAAAGTCGTGTTTATGGCATTTTGGGTGATCCTGTTGCCCATTCTCTTTCTCCTTTGATGCAAAACCATGCATTTCATACCTATGGTATCGATGCTATCTACACCCCTTTCCATGTCGTTCCAAATAATTTACCTGCCGCTGTTGCAGGTCTTCGTGCGTTGGATATCGCGGGAGTTAATGTCACAATTCCGCATAAAGAAACCATTCTTGCTCTTCTTGATCAAGTAGATCCGGCAGCTCAATTAATAGGTGCTGTTAATACTGTCGTCAATAATAATGGCACTTTGATCGGTTATAATACCGATGCAAGTGGTTTTATCAGCACGATCAAGCAAGAGTTGACCTTTCAGACTGCGGGCCATGAAGTTCTGATTTTGGGGGCAGGCGGGGCTTGCCGGGCAGCTGCAGTGGCACTGGCTTCTGCGGCTGTGAAAACTATTACCATTGCAAATCGACATCAAACTAGGGCAGAAAAATTGGTGAATGATCTTGAAGTCCATTTTCCTGAAGTTCAGTTTTTTGCGACGAACTACCAAGGTAGATTGTTTTTAGACTCTTTATTCACCGTAGATTTGATTGTTAACACGACATCAGTTGGTCTGCATGGAGAAAATATAAATTTTTTACCATTGGAGAACATTAAGTGTAGCGCATTAATATTTGATATGATATATTCGCCATCTGAGACTCCGCTTATTAAAAATGCCCGCTCGTTGGGTTTGTTTTGTGCCGATGGTTTGGGCATGCTGGCGGCTCAAGGAGAAGATGCTTTTTATCTTTGGACAGGAGTCAGGCTTCCCGCTGGTTTTATGCGGAATTTTCTTATGTCTGGGTGAAATTTGTTAATTTAAGGTAAACATTAATTAAATGTAAATGGAAGGGGTTGTCGTTAGATGAGTG
>Ga0307988_1001219_pt1 | contig 14976 bp, 14 predicted proteins | sample EllFjometagen183_FD_203166 | JGI IMG/M metagenome (GOLD analysis project Ga0307988, IMG submission 203166) | Marine microbial communities from Ellis Fjord, Antarctic Ocean - #183 | ecosystem: Environmental > Aquatic > Marine > Unclassified | place: Southern Ocean | collected 2014-10-08 | reverse complement strand
AATACTTCCGCCGCCATAATGAAGAAGTATTTTATTTGTGAATGGTTTAATCTCTTCAGCAAGCTGCAGCTCTGTGCCCTTGCCGAAAATTATTTTTGTGGTGTTGTGAAACTGAAAATTGTTCATTTTTGCTACTTACGGTATATATTCCGCATATTTATTTTTTACAGTAAAGCTAGTAACGATATACCTGTCTTATATCCAATTTTAAAAAAGAAGTATTATATATTATAGCTGCAAACGCTAAACAGGATAGATAATCATTCATTTTTCAGTAAAAAGGTAGTTTCATGAAAATAAATTATATAGAAACCTGATTTGCTATGTTAATGTCAGGGAGTGGGAAACATTATTAAAACATCAGATACTTGAGATGATTTCAAGATTAAAAGAATTCAGGTCTTTCAAAATTAATAATTTTAAAGAACAACACTTAAGTAATATTTTTAACACTATCCCGTTCAATAAACTCTCCTCCAATTAGTATTTTCATTGGTGGTGAACACTCATTATGCCCTGATTTTGACAGAAGCATTGCTATGGCATTCTGGCCGATCTTATGTTTAGAAACATCGATACTCGTTAATGCAGGAGAAACCATTGTAGCCATAGGAAGGTTGTCAAATGCAGCTATCGAGATCTGGTCTGGAATATTATACCCTTTGTTCTGCAGTGCCTTCATACTCCCAAGGGCAATTATATCATTTATTGCAAAAAAAGCTGTTGGCAGCTGAGGTGAGCCATCAAGATATTTTGTCATATCTTGATACGCACCAGTAAATGTCGAGTCAACATCAATGACATATTCCCGATGAGACTTCAGACCGAGATGTTTCATCACCTGATAAAAAGCCTGCTCTCTCAAGTGAAAATTTCGGGTATGAACACTACTTTTAATCAGTCCAATTTTATTATGTCCATTGCTTTGGAGGTAGCTGATTATTTTATACACAGCATCTGTATTGTTCATGTCAACAAAATCAGCCGGGATGTAATCCAGAAATGTATCCATAAAAACAATATTTCTCCCTGTTTTCAATAAGGTAAGAACATCTTCGCTGCTTAATTCCGTACCAAGAATTAGGTACCCTTTTATGGGGGGAGCATTTACCATCAGATCAGCTATTTCATCAATCGGAATGTCAATATTGTAGGTCCCAATCTCAATAGTAATTCCCTTATGCGCAATACTGTTTATTGCATCAATATAGGCGTCAATAAAGAAATTATGATTACAATTTATGGTATGCCCATGTCGCATAATCTTAAGGATTTTTACAATTTGTTCAGATTTCTGGGACTTATTTTTTACTTTTAAATCATATCCCATATCATGGGCTACTTGCAGAATTTTAGCCTTTGTCTTTTTACTTACACCAGGTTTGTTGTTGAAAGCTAAAGAAACAGCTGATATTGAAACATTTGCTGCATTTGCTACTTCTTTAATAGTAATCTTCATTCCCCCCCCCGTAACCACATTTGCAAAAACTTTTTTATGAAGCATTATTCATCATCACCATTGATATAGTCTGAAAAGATACTGATCACCATACTGCCGACGGTAGCACCTGGATCCTGCAGTGTCTTGGATTTTTCCTGATAATATGCAGCCCGACCATGCTGGGCTACCATATTTTTTGTTGCCTCAACACCTGCTTGAGCTGCAATTTTTGCACATCTCATTGCACCAGCCATATCAGATCCTCTGGCTGCCGCCTCCTCAAAAGCCATTGCAGCAGGGTACAGTACATCCACTATAGTTTTCTCGCCCGGTTTTGCCTTGCCCCGATCCATAATACCTTCCACAAAAGCCTTCCAAAAATCTTTCATGCCCGTAATATCAATCTTATCAAAACCTTTTAGCTTTTTCCCCCCACGCATAAATCCAGTTGCCATGAGTGTACCCATAGTAGATGGAGCGGCCTTTGCCATAGCCATGCCTGCCTTCATAATCATTAAGCCAATATCATCATCAGTATTGCTTTCAGCAAATTCCGCTAACGCCTTAAATGCAGAAACCATGGTCAATCCAAGATCTCCATCACCCATGATACTGTCCAGCTCAATATAATACTCTTTGTTTTTCTCTGCAATATTTTTGAGCTGTGAGAAAATATTTTGCATGTCTTTCCAAACAAGATTATCCATATGTTTAGTCTCCTTTTAAAGCTGCACTTGTTCAAAAAAAGGTGTATTCGCCGGCTTTGCAAGATACAGCTTCAGTTCGTCATCCAGTTTCAATAGTGAAATTGAAGCCCCTCCCATTTCCATTGATGTAGCAAATTCTCCTGCATAAACATGGAAAACGCTAATACCTTTATCTTTCAATATCATAGCAACTTTTCGGTACATGATATACAACTCCTCTTTGGGGGTTGCACCAAGACCATTCATCAAAACTGCTACTTCGTCTCCCTCAACGTATGGTAAGTCCACGATAATTGCATCTACCATTTGCTGTACTATTTCATCTGCAGTTTTTATTTTTGACCGCTCAATTCCTGGTTCTCCATGAATACCCATACCAATTTCCATCTCATCTTCTCCGATGATAAAAGAGGGTTTTCCCACTTCAGGAACAGTGCAGGGAGAAATTGCAACCCCCATCGTTCTCACATTCGTACAAACCTTGTCTGCAATTCGTTTTACCTCTTCAAGTGAAGCCATAGTATCAGCATACGCTCCAGCGATTTTAAAGACAAAAAATATTCCGGCAACTCCTCTGCGCTTATGCTCTTCGCCTCTCTTTGAGGATGCGACATCTTCTCCGGCAACAGTCTGGAGAACCTTAATATCCTCCATCTCAGCCATCTCAGCAGCCATATCAAAATTCATGACATCACCGCCGTAATTACCATAAATATATAATACTCCTGCACCTGTATTGATTGCTTTTGTAACTTCCAGCATCTGATCAGCACTTGGAGATTGAAATACCCCACCCACTGAGCAGCCGTCAAGTATTCCTTTTCCTACATATCCCAAGAACAAAGGCAGATGTCCAGAGCCTCCTCCAGTGGCAAGCCCGACCTTTCCCTTCTTGCTTGTCGCAGTAACAACGCAACGCAAATCATTATTAATATATTTAAGCTTGCCTGGATGTGCAGCCATTATACCCTCAATCATTTCATTTACAAAATCTTCAGATTTATTTAAAATTTTTTTCATCAGTCCTCTCCTATTCAGTTACAACTATGTTATTTTTCTTTTGTAATATTTTCTTTTTGTCATTTCGTTTTTGTAGCAGATGATTCAGTACCATAACCAGAAGCAGTGCAAATCCCCACATGAATTTTTTGAAAAATGGGCTAAAAGCCAGAATATTTAATCCACTTTGGGTTAACTGCAAAATAAAAATACCCATGATCAGCCCAGGTACATTTCCAAAACCACCGTCTGGATCAACTCCACCCAATACCACAACAAGAATTGCCTGAAGTAAGTATACGGTTCCGTACCCAGGTCTCATAGAATTCACTCTGGAAATCATAATGACAGATGCCAGACCGGCAAGAATTGCCGTAGTCATATAGGTTATGATGAGAACCTTTGTGTTGTTAACTCCGGAAAATCGGGAAACAACAGGACTGGATCCAACCATAAACATACTAAATCCTTGCTTTGTTCTTGTAAGTAAGGTACTAACCAGGAAAGCGGCGAAAATAAAAAGGATAAATGAGATGGGAATTCCCAAAAAATTATTGTTCCCAATTACCATAAATTGTTCCGGAAATCCACTAATACTGTGTCCTTTTGTCAGCACGATTGCAATACCCATAAATAGCCCTTGAGTTCCTAATGTTGCTAATATTGGGGGAACCCCGATAAACGCAATTAAGGCTCCATTCATCAGACCACACAGAGTAGAAATAGCAATGATTACTACAATAGCCAGGAAAATAGCTGTTCCGTCGGGCATTCCATTATCTAGTGAGCCGGAAAGAATCATTGCGGCTATAACACCAGTTAAATTTGCAATAGAAACTACAGATAGGTCAATCCCTCCGGTAATCATTGCCAGCATCATTGCAAGGGCAAGAAACCCGAATTCAGGGAACTGAGAGGCCATGGACTGGATGTTAATACCCGAAAGAAACTTACTCGGCATAGCAATTGACATAACTAGTACTATAGAAATCATTATTATAAATAATACTTTGTTTTTAGGGTTTTTGAATTTCAGACGTTTTAGACTAAATACCGCACTTCCCATTTTATGCACCTCGCATTGCTAGATTTCTTCTTGTACTTATTTTGTTCTGCGCATAGGTTATAGTAACTCCCAGAACGATAATTAAACCGATAAAGAATTTTTGCCAATAAGACGATAAGCCTATCAGAATAAGATTCTTTTCCAGAATTGTGATAAGAGCAACTCCAATCAAAGTCCCAGTTAGCGTTCCTGATCCACCGCTAATCTTTGTACCGCCCAAAACAACCGCAGCAATAATATTAAGTTCTTTGCCGACCAAATAGGTTGGATTACTGTACCTAATAAGTGACAAGTGTAATACTCCCATAACCCCAGCAATTAATCCTGCATAACAATAGACAAAAAACTGTATTTTTTTAACATTGTAACCTGTCCTTTTGGCCGCTTCACGATTACCTCCGATAGCATATATTCCACGCCCGATCATGGTATATTTAAGAATAATCCACGTTACTAAAACTATGGCCACAAGAATCACGAAGAAGATCGATAATCCATAGGATGTTCCGTCAGGTCTATTGATATTCAGAATTTGGACCTTAGCAAAAGCTTTGATACTTTCCGGTAGATCTCCCACATTAACTGCTTTTGTTCCGACAAACTCAAGAAGCAGTCCATGAAACAAACTACTGGTGCCAAGAGTGGTAATAAGGGTAGGTAAGTTAAATGTTGATATTAAATACGCATTTACAGCACCTAATGATACTCCAATGAGAATAGAAATCAGAAAAGCCAATCCAATACTGTCAATGCCGCTCGCTATCAGGACATTTACTGATATATACTGACCAGCAATTGCTATAGTCGTACACGACACATCTATTCCTCCGGACAATAAAACCAAAAAGACACCTACTGCTAAAATTGCAGTCCCGGAACTACTGCGTAGAAGATCAAACATATTCTCCAAGGTAAAAAAAACTGGATTAATAATGGTAAGTACAAGAGAAAATACAATAACAATCATCATGAGATATGTTTCGTTATGAGAAAAGAGTTGCTTTATTTTCATGCGTTCACCCCTGCTGCAGTATCCTTTGTAATAATTTCAAAGAGTTCATCTGAATTAGTCGTTCGGGAGTCCTTGATTTCTTTAATTATTCTTCCCTTCGACATAAGTATAACTCTATTGCAATTATCCAAAATCTCTTGAATCTCATCAGATATCATAATAATTCCCATCCCTTCTTCAGCCAGTTTACGTATTATATTATGAATGGTATGCTTTGAACCTATATCTATTCCTATCGTCGGACCATCGAGAATGAAAACTTTTGGTGAAGTTGCTAACCATTTTGCAAGTACAACACGTTGCTGATTCCCCCCGGAAAGACTGTTAACGGGATTAAAACTGTTGGGTGTTTTTATCTTCAACTTTTCAACCCAGTCATTTCCTGCTTTTCGGCGCTTAGCTGAGTTCATAAGACCCATTTTGTTCAAAAATTTTTTAAGAATAGTTACTATGATATTATCACTAATTGATTGAAAATCGAACAATCCTTGATTCAACCTATCCTCAGGAAGCAAAGCTATGCCATTATTTATAGCATCTTCAGGATTTTTAATGTCAGTTAACTCACCATTCATCCAGATCTCACCACTATCAGGCCTGTTCAGACCAAATAACGCTTGTGCTATTTCCGTACGTCCTGAACCTATGAGACCGGTAATCCCGAGAATTTCTCCTTTTTGCAGAGTAAAGTTAATATCAGAAAACTGGTTAATCTTAGACATTGAAAGGACTTCAAGCAGAGGTTTTTCCTGACGGAGTTTTTTATTATATATATACGGGGAAAACTCCAACTTACAGCCAGTCATAATATAGATAAGTTTATCATGATCCAAATCAGCTGTAGGATACTGACCAACTTTTTTCCCATCTCGGAGAATGGTTATATTTTCTGATATTTCAAACACTTCACTCAGCTTGTGACTGACAAATAGTATTGAAAGACCTCTTTTTTTTAGTTTTAGAATAATTGAAAACAGATGATCAACTTCTTCTTTTGTTATTGCGGATGTTGGCTCATCCATGATAATAAGCTTTGCATTCTGAGTTAAAGCTCTGGAAATAGCTATGATTTGCTTATTTGCCATAGAAAGATTTTCAACTCTTTCATCTAGAGGAATATTACTTTCCCCAATCTCTTCCAAGGCCTTCTTTGAGGTTTCCCGTATCTGTTTCCAGTTAACTTTTTGCTGATTACTTTCCAGCATCTGGTTAATTGAAATGTTCTCGGCTACAGTTAGGTTTGGAAAGAGAGAAAGATCCTGATAAATTATCTGCACACCTGACCGAATAGATTCGATTGCCTGAACTTTATACAGCTCCTTGCCTTCGATGGTTATCGTTCCGCTGTCAGCTCGGTAAACTCCGCCTATTATTTTGATAAGTGTTGATTTTCCTGATCCATTTTCCCCAATAAGGCAATGAATCTCCCCTTTCCTAATAGTAAGGCTGACATCTTCAAGTGCTGTCACTCCAACGAAGGATTTACTGATGTTTTTTACTTCAAGAAAAGCTTCTGACATTATTTCTCCTCAGTATCAATCTGTACTATCCTTAATATATAAGACAAAGGAGACCCCCTGAAGGATCTCCTTTATAAATTTCTAAGGCTTGATTACAGTTTATAGCTTCCGTCTTCATTTGTCCAATCAGCAAGATTGTCAATATTAACATCTACCCAAGCCTGTCCATAAATAACTGGAACTCCGTGCTCGTTTTCTTTAATAATAATATTATTATACCCTGGTGCACCTAAATCCATACCCTCTACGATATCTTCGCCTTTAAGTAGTTTATAAGCGATGGATGCGGTAGCATAGCCTGCATTAGCTGGAACCCAAAAGTGAATTGATTCAGCTGCGCCGCTTTTTAGATAATCACCAGCTACAGAGGGGAGACAAGTTCCGAAAGCTGCAACCTTACCAATTAATCCTTTTTCTTCAATCGCAGCAGCAGCACCTGGTACTGTACTCATAGCACTTCCCATAATGGCTTTAATATCTGGATTTTTTTTCAACAGTTCAAGTGTTCTTTCATAAGCAATCTGCTGATTTTCCTGATCCTCTTCTCTTGTTGCAGGAGAAACCAGATCAGGATATTTGTCATTCATCTGTGCAATTTCACCATCAACCCACTGGTTGTGTGTAGGAGATGTCAGGAATCCAACAAATGGCTGCCATACACCTTCTCCTCCCATCCATTCAGCCATGATATCCATCATATGCCGACCATAAGCTTCATTATCAAAAGCCTCAAGATCAAAGCTAACCTGTTTCTGATTTGAAGCTTCATGAGTAAAAGTCAGAATTCCGGCATCATTTGCTTTCTTTAAAACGGGAACAAGTGATTCGGGATCATTCGGAACCACTAAAATAGCATCTACACCTTTAGCAATAAGGTCGTTGATCAGTGCAACCTGTGCAGCAGGATCAGCAGTATCAGCACCAACCTGATATGCATGTACATCATCGTGTTCTTTATCAAACTGTTCAATCCCCAGTCTCATATTATCAAACCAGGCAACACCTTCCAGCTTTACAACCATAACAATTTCCAGTTGATCATTATCCGATGCTGATTCATCTTGAGCTCCAGCAAATAGCATGCTGGAAGCAGCAAATAGTAAGACCATAACCACAAGTAGTTTCTTCATAAATTCCTCCTAGAATAAATAGAAATAAAAACTAAAATTATTGTTCATGAATTAGAATATTTTTTGTATTTCAATTATAATTAAAATTTTCTAAATTCACTTTATAACATTATTACTCCACATTTGGATTTTGTCAAATGATAAAATATTTTTTTATAGTTTATATATGTAAACATAATTTATCAAAATAATCGATAAAACGAACAAAATATCCAGAAGTATATTAATTAGTTTGTCCAATCTTATCTTTGATTTATGGTGATATCAATAAATATTTTATATAAGAAATATGAAAATTTATATAAAATGCATGAAAATATATATAAAATATTTAGTTTTGTGGAATATGCCCGACTGGTGTTTTGCGAAAATACTGTTATTGGCTTACTAATAAGGATTTTGTTGATTCATACAGCTTCCGAAACCTATAATAAGCCTCGTTATACTGTTGTACCAATGCAGGGTTGGGAATAAATTCCTTTTCAATTTCAACCCATAAATTAACGTTTTCAAGAGAATCGATGTAGCCACTCCCGACTGCTGCCAGAAAGGCATCACCGTAACAAGCTCCTAACCGCTGCTTTGGCAGCTCCTGTCGGCATCCGGTTATATCGGAAATGCCTTGCATCATATCACTGCTGGCGGTTGCTCCACCAATTGCAATGATTCGTTCTGGAGATTCCCCTGCTTTTTTGAGAATCTCAATATTGTGCCGAATGCCAAACCCGACTGATTCCTGGAAGGCTTTGTAGAGGTCTCCCGGAGTCGTGGTCAGAGAGAGTCCGAAAATGACTCCTCTCGCGTCTGGATTGAACAAGGGTGTCCGTTCACCTGCAAAATAAGGAAGGATGGTGACTCTGTTAGCTCCAGCTTTAGATGTTTTTGCCAGCTGTTCCCATTCAGCGTAAGTTCTGCCGGGGAAAGAATCGGATAACCATTTGAACATACTGCCCACTGTTGCCATCCCCCCAGTAAGAACTGTCGTGTCAGCTTCAAGAAAGTTTGATGCCCAGAAATAGGGAACTGGTCGAAGTTCCCGGGTTTTAACAATGAAAAAATTACTGCTGCCGTACATCATCATCATATCACCCACAGATTTTACCCCGGCTGCAAGCGATTCTGCTGCTGCATCTGCTGTACCCGTTATCACTGGAATTCCCAGTGGTAAATTTGTTTCTTCTTTTGCTTTTTTATTTATAAAGCCGCAGCATTTGTTGCTCCAATAGATTTCAGGGAGAACTGAGAGATCAAGTATTCCTTCTGCATAGGTTTTGTCCCAACATTTTTGCCGAATATTGAAAATCGGAGCATACCCTATGGCGTTATACATGTCGATAGTGTAGTTTCCGGTAAGGCGATATACCAAATAACCAGAAGCAGTAAGGACTTTATGGGTTTTCTCCCATACAGCCGGTTCATGTTTCTGTATCCACCGAATTTTAGGAGTACAGGATTGTGATGAAAGGTGTTGTCCTGTCATGCGAAAAATATTATCCTTTCCTACGTTCTGTTCTATTTCCTTTATCTCCTGAGTGGCACGAGTATCTATCCCATAAAGAATTCCCGGACGTAACGGTTTGCCCTTTATGTCGACGGGGAGTACACAGGGTGCAATAGTGCTTAATGCTACGCTTCGAATGCATTCTTTTGGTATTGAGAGCTTGTGTAGTTTTTCTACGAGTGCTTGGGCTAAAAACACAAAATCATACCACCAGATATCATCAGCATTCTGTTCATACCAGCCAGAAGCAGGGGTAGACATGCTATGCGCGATAGAGGCGGATGCAAGTACATTTCCTGAGATATCAACGAGTGCGCCTTTTGAGGATCCTGTTCCGATATCAATTCCTAAAAAGCAGTCTTTCATCCTGTGCTCCTGTACCTTCCTATTAATTGCCCTATTATAGCAGTATTTTTCCATTCTTTAGGATTGGTTTTCCATCGAGCAGAACACTTCCTTCCCTTCGCAGATCCTTTATAATATCCCAGTGTATAGCCGACCTGTTTTTACCACCGCATTCAGGATAGGATCGGCCCAAAGCAATATGGATTGTTCCCATGATTTTCTCATCTAAAAGTATATCATTACAGAACCGATCAATACCATAATTTGTTCCGAAAGCAAATTCCCCTATACGCGAAGCACCTTCATCTTTTGTAATAATGGATTTGAGGAAATCCTGTTCAGTAGAAGATGTCGCCTTAATAAGAATACCTTTTTCCCAAGTTATGCAGATGTCATTGATAAATCTTCCCCCCAGAACTCCCGGGTTTTCAAAGCTGATCGATCCTGTAACAGTAGAAGTTACAGGAGCCGTTGCTATTTCTCCATCAGGCATATTGTTTATTCCTGCAAAAGGTATCCATATTCTATTTTTTACCGAGAAACTCAGATCAGTTCCTTTTCCAATAATTCTTATATCATTACCACATCTGAGAGTTTTTGCCCACTGGTTCCATACCTCTGATTCCTGCTCCCAGTTTCTGAAGCAGGCTGAAAAAAACATGTTTTCCAGTGTCTCATAATTAGTTTTTGCTTGTTGAGCTAAGGATTCATTGGGTACTCGTACGAGACACCATCGGGTTTTCTTCCACCGATCCGAGGATATTATCCCCATTGCTCCCTGATTTGCGGCAAGTTTCTCTGAGGGGATTTCTTCCAGTTCGAATAGATTGTGAGCTCCTCTTAAGCCGATATATACATTCGCCCATTCCATACCCCACTGTTCCATTTCCGGAATCCAGGAAATCTGTTCAGGATTCCCATAAGTCAGTAAAGACCTTCGTAAAGTTTCAGACAAAAACTGAATTTGAGGGAATCCACCTGCTTGAATTACCGCTTTGTATACAGCTTGCGCGAGTGGAAGCGTTTCCTGTTCGATCATGGCGATCATAACACGTTCTCCTGGTTGCACCGCAGTAGAGTAATGTACCAGAATGTTCCCTAATTTTTCCCAGCGCTTATCCATATTTCCAGCCCTTTTTTTCGATGCTTTTAACGAATGCTTTTAACGATATCCATGAATTCTTTAACCCGTGAGGCATCAACTTCATTGTAGAAGTTTCCATCACGTTTGAACGTGGTGGCAGTCACGGTTCCATCTGCAATTGTCAACTGCTCTATAACATTGGACAAACGAACTCCTGTATTAGCAAAAACCGGAGTGTCGGGAATTGCATTCTTAACTTTTCTCAATGTTGAAGTGTCAGTTTCAGCACCTGCAGTAAGACCGGATACACAGATAGCATCAGGAAGGTGATTGAAGACAGTAGATTTTGCAATATCAGCTACATCTCTCTGTCCAAGATATACAGCAGCTTCCGGGACAATATTAAACAAGAGTTTGACATGCTCTCCGCCAATATGCTTCCTGTGCCGGATGACACTTCCGCAATTTGTATTCCACAATCCAAAATCACTGGCATACACTCCTGAAAATATTTCTCTGACAAATAGAGCATCTGTTGCAACAGCAAGATCAATTGATGCTTTTGGATCCCATAGGACATTGACTCCATAGGGGATTTGTATGTCATGCTTCAGTTCACCAATTATTCTGGCCATTGTTGTATAGGTTATGGGTTCGACTTCTGTGAGATAGGGAAGGCTGAACTCATTTGAGAACATCACCGCATCTACTCCCCCTTTCTGAAGGGCAAGAAGGTCTTTTTTTGCTAAATCAATAACTCGATCAATTCCCCCTTCTGCATCGTATCCGGGATCCCCGGGTAATGCCTGCAGGTGACACATTGCGATAACAGGCTTCTTTACATTAAATACTTCATCTATCCATTTCATAATTTTTCTCCTTGTGTTTTAGCTACACGAATTTCTATATTATATGTTGTTAAGATTTGTCTGAGAGTCATCTCCGGTTCTTTATCAGTTATAAGAATAGTAATATCTTCCAGCCGGCAAACCCGGGCAAAAGTGGTTATTTCAAATTTATCAGAAGTCATCAGAGCAATAGTATTTTTTGCATGTGACATAATCAAATTCTTGATAGTGGCATCTTCTATAATGTATTCCGAAAGACCCACCTCAGAACTAATACCTGCTGAAGACATGAAAAAGCTGTCAAAGTAGAGATTGTCAAAAAAGAGTTTTGTATAAGCTCCCACGAGAGAGCCCTCTTTTTTTCTGACCTCTCCGCCGGAAACAATTACTTTGATGGTGGGGTGTGCTAGGAAAAGCATGGCAATATGGAGACTCGGAGTTACTATTGTGAGATTATGATAATCCATCAGCAGCATAGCAAACTCAATCGCTGTTGTTCCAGAATCAATGGCTATTGTGTCACCTTCCGAAACGAATCGTATAGCTTCTTGGGCTATAAGTTGTTTTTCCCTTAAATAATTTTGTCTTCGTAGTGCAAAAGGCGGTTCATAGCTTCTACTGAGTTCTTTCACAGCTCCACCATGATTTCTCTTTAATATACCTATTTTTTCAAGTTCTGAGAGATCTCTACGGATTGTCATCTCAGAAACTGATAAGCTGTGAGCAAGGGCTGCAACCTGCACGCTGCCTTCTGCATTCAAGAGATCTTGTATTATTTGTTTGCGCTTTACTGAAACGCTCATGGTAATTCCTTTTCTGAGTGAAAATGTTTTAACAGACATAAAAAATGTTATATATAACATAATACAAACATAATGGAAGTTTGTCCAGAGTAATAATAAAAGAGTTTATTATCTAATTACTGGATAGGTCTGCTATTTCGAGTCTGCGTTTTTCCGCTTCATGCAAAATGAGGGCTGTTGTCCAAGCTGCAGCTTCTGCAACAACCTTGGTACATTTATCGGTATGGGCGCCATCAAGATTGAATTGTTCTTTGTCAGCCATATCCTGCAAATTATAGGTTCTGCCAAGAATTGTTTTATGAATAGTCCCGCAGATAACTGAACCGTACATATCTGTAAAGTGCGACTGCAGCATCTGAGCCATTCTAAATGCACAGTTTTTATTATCATTATCATTATCATTGTTGAAATTTTCCTGTCTTCTTCCAAAGAATGAGCTCATAACCATGATTCCCCCTGCAAAACCACCACAGGAACCCTGACAGGTGAGCCCTCCGCCTGCTGATAGGCCGCTTGCGGCACGGAAAAGTACAGTGTTTGGTTTTCCCAGAGCCTCTTGAATTGCAGCAACGGTGCATTGGGCACAGCCACGGTAGTTTTGTTCATAGTAATATCCTAATTCATACGCGGTTTCTATGATGGCAGTTTTGTCTTTTGTTTTCATAATAATTCAGTATATAGGAATATATTCATAGCCGTCTATAAATTATGATAAAAATAAATGAAGTATGTTTACAAATGTTAAGCTCGTGCTATAATAGAATAAATATATAAAACGACGAGTCTTTTGCTGATATGCAATATAATGAATACTTTTCTTGTATTGTGGTAGTTGGCTCTAACAATAACTGGAGATTTGCCTGTGTTTGAATTTTGTGCTTCTGTTCTAGCTGCTAATCATGCACACATTGCCCGGGATGTAGTTAAAGCGGAATCTTTAGGGATCCGCAGATTCCATTTTGATATATGCGATGGTCATTTTACCCGGGATATTTTTTTTGGTCCACAACTTGTGCAGGATGTGAGAAAAGAGTCTGCATCATTTTTTGATGTGCACCTTGCCGTGTATAATATGGCTCCTATTCTTGATAGTTTTCTTAATTCGGGAGTCAATATGATCAATATCCAGTTTGAGTCATGTGATGCACCGGGTGTTTTAATCAATAAAATCCATGCTAATTCACTGGAAGCAAGTATCAGCTTTTCTCTTGCCTCTGATTTTGTTGAGATGCAGCCCTATCTTGAGACCGTTGAAGTCGTTAATCTTCTGGCTGTTAATCCGGGCTATGGAGGTCAGCAATTCAGAATAAATGTGCTGAAAAAGATCGAGATGGCGGCCGATTATATTCACATTAATAATCTTAAAACAAAAATATCTGTAGATGGCGGCGTAAATGAATATACTATCAGGGATATAATACAGGCCGGGGCGGATATAGCAATAGCAGGAAGTGGAATATTTTCTGGAGATATTGAAAGAAATATTACCGTACTGCAGGATGCGACAAAAGAATCACTACAGCATAAGGAAGGTTGATATGGCACATTATGTACTTGGAATTGATGCGGGAACGGAGAGTGTCCGGGCAGGAATATATGACGAGACTGGTTGTTGCATCAGTTTTGGAGTAAGCGATAACCGGACTATCCACAGATATCCGGGCTGGGGAGAGCAGAGTGTTGCTCAATGGGATAATGCTTTGCAGGAGTCTATCCGTTTGGCTTTTGAGGGTACCGATATCAACCCAGAGCAGATTGAGGGAATCGGTATTGATGGAACCAGTTGTACAGTGGTATATCTTGATAATAAAGGTAAACCGCTGCTGGATGCGATTATGTGGATGGACATCCGGGCAGCGAAAGAAGCAGCTGAAATTGCATCCTGTGGAGATGCTGCTCTGAAATATGTCGGACAGGGAAAAGTAAGTGCCGAGTGGTTTCCCTGTAAAAATCTTTGGGTAAAACGACATGAGCCTAAAGCCTATACAGATGCAGTAACAATTTTTGAACATACAGACTGGGTAGCTTATTGGCTTACAGGCAAGATCACTGCAAATATCAATACTGTATCTATTAGATGGTTCTATAACAGTAAAGAGGGCGGTTTCCCGGAATCATTATATAAAAAGATCGGGCTGGACGATATTTTTAAGAAACTTCCTGAGAGGATTGTGCAGATTGGAGAAGTTATAGGGGGGCTAAGTGCAGAAGTTGCTGAAATGACAGGTCTACGCGAAGGAATCCCGGTTGCCGGCGGCGGTGCCGATGCTTATATGGGAGTTATTGGCGTTAATGCATTGAAACCGGGAAAACTTGCAATGATAACCGGGTCTTCGCAGCTGCTTATCGGTATGACAGAGACAGAACTGCATGCCCCGGGAATATTTGGTACATTTCCCGGTGCTATTCTTCCCGGCATGGAAGTAGTTGAGACTGGCCAGACTTCGACAGGGTCCATTATTAAATGGTTTATTACTAACTTTCTGAATGCAGATTTGAAGAAAGAGGCACAAGATCGCC
>Ga0307988_1001217_pt1 | contig 14986 bp, 12 predicted proteins | sample EllFjometagen183_FD_203166 | JGI IMG/M metagenome (GOLD analysis project Ga0307988, IMG submission 203166) | Marine microbial communities from Ellis Fjord, Antarctic Ocean - #183 | ecosystem: Environmental > Aquatic > Marine > Unclassified | place: Southern Ocean | collected 2014-10-08 | reverse complement strand
GCTTCCACTCCATCATAGGCTTTTTCAACCCTATATCCTTTTGCATCAAGCTTCATGGATACTGCTTCCACCAGATCCGGATCATCATCAACGACTAAAATAAGTTTTTTTTCGCTCATATGAAAATCTCCTTTTGTTTTTATCATTAAAGGGATATTTTTTAACCTTCTATATTTAAAATTCTGGTCTTGGATATAATCCAGCTTGTTCAACAATCTCTGGAACCCGTTCTTCCCATTCGATGGCCATGATATGAAAGCCATGAACACCCTTTATTTCTTTGAGTCTTTCAATGGATTCCACAGCTATTTTAATACCCTCTTCCGGCTGCTGCTCCTTTGTCACACCCGACAATCGTTTAATAACTTCATCCGGGATATCCATGCCAGGCACTTTATTTTTCATATACCGTGCCATACCCACGGATTTCATTGGTGTGATGCCGGCAAGTACATGGACTTCTTTATCCAGCCCGCGGTCTTCCACGCCTTTCATCCATAGTTCAAACTTGTCAAGATTAAAAATACACTGAGTCTGAACAAAGTCAACACCTGCTTTTGCTTTTTTGGCAAGACGCATGACCCGAAGTTCAAAGGGATCGGCAAAAGGGTTGGCAGCTGCACCGATGAACATCTTTGGACTTCCTTTCATTTCTGCCCCGCCCTGGAATTTACCTTCATCCCGCATATTTTTAACAGTCTGGATGAGTTGAATCGAATCTATGTCATATACGCCCTTGGCCATGGGATGATCCCCAAACTTGGGATGATCCCCGGAAAGACAAAGCATGGTATCGATACCAAAGGCCGCTGCGCCTATAACTTCACTCTGCATGGCCAGACGGTTTCTGTCCCGGGTTACCATCTGTATAATGGGATCAAGACCCATCTGTTTGATAATGATACCTGCTGCCACGGAAGACATCCTTACCATGGCGGTCTGGTTATCCGTGACATTGATGCCGTCCACATGGTCTTTGATCATATTTGCTTTTGTTTTTACAATCTCGGGATCCACTCCTCTGGGAGGTCCAACCTCGGAGGTAACTGCCAAAGCCCCAGATGTCAATACTTTTTCAAGCCTGCTTTCCGTCTTCATAATACCAAATCCTCTCTAATAATTTTCCTGGGTCCGGCACCACCGGCAGGTCTCCAGTCCCGTGCTTCAACCAGTTCTTCATAACGGCTTTCCAGGCCAAGTGCTTTCAGCCGTTCCCAGATCAACACCCAGGCACAATCTGTTTCCGGCCCGATTTCGCACTGACCATTAGAAGTACCGCCGCAGGGTCCGTTCAAAAGGCTTTTAGAGCATCTGGACACAGGACAGATCCCGGCAGTGATGCCCAGCATGCAGTCTCCGCAGCCCTGACATCTTTCCACCCATACTCCCTGGCTCTGGGATGCTCCCATAAACTTGGTGTTAACAGCCGGATAAACATGTTTTTTATTAAATCTTTCAGCAATTGTCTGAACACCGCATCCGCAGGCCATGGACAGGACGGCATCGGCATCATCAATGGTAGCAACAAGTTCTTCCACATATTCAGGGTCGCATTGCCTTTCCAGTGTGATTTCCTTTATATCGATGGTCTTTCCATGTTTCAGTCTGTCAAGTTTAAGAGCCGACGCCAAAAGGCCTACCTCTTTTCTTCCGCCGGCAGCACAAACGGTTACACATTCATTGCAACCGATGAGAAGAATTTTATCATAGGGCGCTATATATTGGATAATTTCCTGCATTGGTTTTTGTTCTGCTGTTATCATTTTTTATCTCCAAAGCGTTTAATTGTTAAGCCAGGGCCTGGATTTCTGTTTTTATGCTCTGTTTCACAGGATTTGGGCCCAGTTCTCGTATTTTTTCGGTAAATTCATGGGCTGTCCTGGCAAATCGCTCACCCATGCCAGCGGACATATTGATCATTTCAACCCGTTCTTTTTCCCAGCCAATTTCTTCTAAAAATTTTTGCACCCGTGCCACACGTTGTTTCGCCCTGGTATTGCCATTTTTAAAGTGGCAGTCCCCTTCAAGGCAGCCGGCCACGTAAACCCCGTCAGCACCTTTTTCAAGTGCTTTCATTATATGTATAGCATCCACCTTACCGGTGCAGGGCACCCGGATGATTTTTACGTTGGACGGATATGATATACGTTTACTTCCGGCCATGTCGGCAGCTGTGTATGCACAATAGTGACAGCAAAATGCGACAATTTCCGGTTCAAAATTTTCCATTAGTTAACCCTCTCAAATAAACCATCTAATTTTGCCAGAATCTGGTCGTCCTCATAGGACAGCAGTTGAATTGCTTTTGCCGGGCACTCGGCAGCACAGACACCGCAACCCTGACATTTATCAGGATCTATTTGCGAATACCCTTCGGCATTGATAAAAGGAATTCCAAAGGGGCATGCCCTCACGCAAATCAGGCAGGAAGCACATTTATTTGTGTCCACCTTGGCAACGGCAGCACCCAGGTTGATTTCCTTTTTAGCCAAAAGGGTCTGGGCCCTGCCGGCAGCAGCAAGGGCCTGGGTAATACTTTCCCGAATGGTCTTGGGAGAATGGACGGTGCCGGCAATAAAAAAGCCCCGTAAGGCCATATCAACAGGCCTTAGTTTCACATGATCTTCCAAAAAATAATTGTCCGGGGTTCTGGGCAGATGAAACATCATTGCAAGGTCTTCCGTGGTTTCATCATCGGCAATCAACCCGGTACTCAAAACCAGGCAATCGGTCTCAATATCAATTTTCTGTCCCAGGATAAAGTCATGGACAATGACGGAAAGCTTGCCGTCCAGTTTTTTTACTTCGGGTTTTGTATCAAGGGAATACCTTATGAATTTGACACCCAGGTTCCTGGCTTCCCGATAGTAATCTTCCTGAAACCCATAGGTTCTGATATCACGGTATATGACAAAAATTTGTGCCTGGGGATTGATTTGTTTGATACGCAAAGCATTTTTCATGGCTGCCTGGCAGCATATCCTGGAACAATTGGGATTATTTTTATCCCTGGAGCCAACACATTGAATCATGACCACCTGGTCCATGGATGCTATTTTTTCCTGATCATCTTCCAGCAATGAATCCAATTCCAGCTGGGTAACAACATTTTCCAGGCTCCCAAGGCCGTATTCATTGGGCCGGTTGGCAAGAGCACCTGTGGCCAGGATAGTCACCCCGTGGTCAATCTGCATATAATTCATGCGAAGGCCCGTTTGAATGCCGGTTTTAAAAAGACCGGGCACACCACTGTGATCAACAACAATAGAACTGGCCATCACCCTGATATTTTCATGGGCATTTACTCGTTCCACAAGGTCTGCCACAAAAGGACCTACATTTTCGCCCTCAATGGTTTTCCGGACTGAGCGGGCAAGTCCGCCAAGGGCGGGTGCACGTTCAACAATATATACCCTCACCCCCTGGTCTGCCATTTTCAGAGCAGCTGTCATTCCAGTGACCCCACCGCCCACAACCAGGGCATTTTGACTCATTGGAAGGGTATTATCCAGGAGAGGACGATTTTTCCGAACTCCGCTGATGCCTATCTGTAGCAATTTAAATGCTTTTTCCAGGGCCTCCTTGGGTTGTCCCATATGGGGCCAGGTATTTTGATCCCTCAGGTTAACAATTTCCACCAGATATTTATTGAGCCCAACCCTTCTTAACAGATCCTGAAACTTAGTTTCATGGGTTCTAGGAGAACATCCTCCAATTACCACCCGATTTATCCCATGCTCCTTGATCTGGGCTTCTATCACTGCCATGGATTCGGCTGAGCAGCCGTAACCAACAGCTTTGGCAACAGCTACATCTGGATTTATCTTTACATGTTCAATAAGCGTTTCAACATCCACAACACCACCGATATCAAATCCGCAGTCACAGACAAAAACACCGATTTTTAACTCTTCGCTAGTCACATCCCGCTCCAGGGGAAATTCGTCTTTTGCCAGAGTTTCTGCCAAAATAACAGGAAGGTCGGCGCCGGCCATGGATGCGGCAGCACTGGCCTGTACCATGGTCTCAGGGATATCTTTGGGGCTTTCATAAACACCGCAGACATAGACCCCGGGTCGTGAAGTCTTTACTGAATTAAAATGATCGGTTCTGGCAAAATTATGTTCATTAAGTTCAATGCCCAGCTTTCCAGCCAGATCAATGCTGGTATCCCCAATCCTGAATCCGGTTGACAGAACCACCATGTCAAATTCCTCGGTTTCATGGACTGGATTTTCCTCCAGGGAATAGGTAATGGAAAGATCATTGGTCTTTGGGTTTTCAATAATGGAATGGGGCCGGTTGCGGATCATTCTGACATTGTATTCGTTTTTAGCCCGGTTGTAATATTGTTCATAATCTTTACCATAGGTTCGCATGTCCATATAGAAAATTGTTGTTTCAATATCTTCGGCAAAGCGCTCCTTTGTGACAATGGCTTCTTTCAGGGCATACATGCAGCACACGCCTGAACAATAGGAGACATCTGCCTTGTTTATGCCCCTGGAACCCACACATTGGATCCAGGCTATTTTTTTGGGTCTTTTTTTATCGGAAACCCTGACAAGATCTCCCTGGAAAGGACCGGAAGCCGACATGATCCGTTCATATTCAAGACCTGTGACCACATTTGGGTATTTTCCACTGCCATAATTATCCAATATTGATGGATCAAACAGTTCAGCCCCAATGCTCAGGACAACAGATCCGATTTTAAGGCTGGTTTCCTTTGCCGTATCATGGGGAAGAATGGCATCAGCCTTGCACACCTTTTGAATTTCCTTAATATCCTGGACTTTTTCCATGTCAATGGAAAAGGCGAAGGGAGTAGCCTGGGGATATCTCATACAGGTAGGCGCCCTGGGATCCAGTCCAGGGGTGAATTTTACTGCCTCTGGAAATTTTTTAGCGCATTCTCCACAGGCAGTGCATTTGTCAATGTCAATAAACCTTGGTTCGGTCACCAGGGTTGCAGTAAAATCGCCTGCCTCTCCAGCCAGGTTTTCAAGCCGTGTCATGGGTTTTATGTCCAGGTGAAGCTCCCTTGCACTGGCAGACAAAAAAGGAGAAACAGTACACAAATCACAATTATTGGTTGGAAAGGTGCGGTCCAGCTGGGTCATTAATCCGCCGATGGTATAGGATTTATCAATCAACAGAACATCACGCCTGGATTCTGCCAGATCCAATGCTGCCCTGATCCCGCCGACTCCACCGCCAATAACAAGCACCCGATTATTGGCGGGTTGCTTATCGTCTGAATTATTAAGTTTTTGCATGTGTAACCTATTTTATTTATGGGTATCCGTTACCTGTATATGGCATGGTACAGGAGGCAAACAGATAATGGGTTAATTTTTTTTCCTAAAGACCTGCACTGTCTAGAATAACCGGCAAACGGTCCTCCCAGCCCAGGGCTGAAATCTTTATTCCCTGTGAAACTTCCTTGATGGAACGGATTATCTCGCCTGCAATATTTATGCACTCGGTTTCGCGGTCTTTTGCTTTTCTAATGCGGCGAATTATATCCTCAGAAAGTCGGGAATTTGGATCATTAATGGAAATGTACCTGGCCATGCCCACGTTTTTCAAAAGAAAAACAGAGGCAATCACAGGAACATTCAAAGGTTTGAAGGCTTCTATCATATGTGCATAAAAGGCAGCATCAAATACCGATGGCAGCAGGATATATTGGGCTCCCGCATCCACTTTTTTCCGGGCAGATTCAACTTCCTTTTTTAATTGTGCATCATCTGCAATTGGAGGGATGGCGCACCCTGCTGTGAACTCGGGATTTCCCTTAAGTTCAAATCCTGCCAGATCCGTGCCCTGGGTCAGGGACTGAATCATTTCCAACAGGCCAATTTCATCCAGATCGTCAACCAGGGTTGCGTCCTGGTGATCACCATTGATCATATCTTCGCCCTGGACCACCAGCAGGTTATGGATTCCCAGGACATGGGCAGCCAGAAGATCGCCCTGCAATGCCATTCTGTTACGATCACGGCCATATACGTGAATCAGAGGCTCTACCCCCTGCTGACGCAAAAGAGCCCCTCCAGCCAGAGCACTCATGTGCATGACACCATTATCCATGTCTGGGATTACAATCCCGTCAACTCTGGATTTCAAATATCTAACATTGGTAATCAGTTCAGATATATCGACTCCCTTAGGGGTATGCATTTCTGCCAGTACGGCAAACCCTCCCGAAGATAGCTTAGCTTTAAAACTCATATAATATCCCTTTTTTTATTTAATGCTGTTCTGTTTTAAAAAATATAAATCCGTAAATTAAAGATCAAAATATCTATCAAAATATTCCAACCCTGTGTTACACTCCTAACCAAACAAAACAAGAAAAGCATATAACAGAATTTTTTTCAATTGTAAACTGAATACTTATTCACCTATAAAAACAACAATTTAATTCAATTGAAAACAATTAAAGGGATAAATTTTAAAAACCCTTCATACAACACTCAATCTTCCTGCAAAACGGGTATTTACCTTGAAATTTCTTTTTTCAGAAACCAATTTTATGGAACCCTGGGTCATTACAGACTTGGGAGTTGAAACCACATCTTTCTGGATTTCAAGCATTGACAGCACCCTGCCAAGCCAAAGACTGGCCTCGAAAAAAATAACAACTCCGACCAGGTTCATCCATGGCATATACGGACTTTCACTTCCTGCGATTAATAACCCTGCAATCCAAATCAAGGCCATCATACCCGCCATTGCCTTTCCACATATATTTTTTTTCGTCAGTTGCATTTTATCTCCTTTTTTGTTTTAATATTTCATCTTTTGTTGAAAAAACTAAACACATCAACCAAAAAAAACTACCTGTATTCCCTGCAGCTCCAGATCACTTTTCCCAGTATCCTGACCTTTGACAAGAGATCCTCTTCCAGGTAGATTGGTTGAAAATCCTTATTGTCGCTGCACAGAACAAGCTTGTCAGGATGTTTTTCCAGGCGTTTTACCAATATGGTATCCTCCACACCCACTGCGTAGATAGCACCTGCCAGAATATTTTTCTGGGACTGGTCAATGAGGACGGTATCCCCTTCGTGTATGACCGGCTCCATACTGTGGCCAAACACTTCCATGGCAACCATGCTGGCAGCAGATCCCTTTCTGGCAAGCCAGGAAGACTGAAAGGACAAATATTCAGACACATCCTGTTCACACTCAAAGGACCCGGTTCCTGCAGACAATCGGGCAGCTACCTTGGGTATGTTTTTAAACGTTCTATCTGAGCTGGATTCAATATTGTAGAAGACCTGTCCCACTCCAGTTTCAATCCATTCCAGATTAAACTTGAATCGTCTGTACAACTTGATTATCCATTTATCCGGGATGCTGTTTTTGTTTCTGGCATGGGTGATACCTGACCGATTGATACCAAGCTCTTTTGCAAGTTCTGACTGGGAACTTATCCCAGTTGCATCCTGAATTCTTTTGAGCAATATATCGATTTTATTTTCAATCATAATAAACTTCGCCCGATAATTATTTCATAATAGAATGTTCATGTGTGACATGTCCGTTTAAAAAATGCAACACAATTTTTCTTTTTTCCTGAAAATAATGAGACTTGAATCGTGAAACTATAATGCTGCAATTTTTTCTGACAACTCATATTTCAATACCCAAATCTTTCATTTTTTGTTGTTGCCGCCATTGGTCCATCAAATTTGCATAACAAAAAAAACGGCACCGCTGAGATCCGTGGGTGTTGCCTCAAATTCAAATTTCATATTTTTTTTATCATACCTGTTGGCAGAACTATTTCCTGTGTTTTCGCCCCCCTCAGTAAGGGCCTTGGCATCTATAGTAATATAGCGCAATAGAAAATCAGCTATATAGCTGAGGCGGTCATGTAAGCCATTGACTTTTCCCAGTTCCCGGGAATTATGGATTTTCGATTGTTCCAAGGACTTTTTCTCCTGTAGGTCTTCTACCTGCCCATTTATACAGACAGGTCTCTTTTTCACGGAGACTCCATGGTAGGAAATATACATTTGCTCCGGTCTAAAGGTCTGGGGAATTGGAAACATGCGAATACTGAATTTCAGATTCTGGGTAGCTGTACCATATAGTTCACTGGAAAAGGAGTTGGATGCCAGACAAAATACCACAGAAATCAGACAGCAAAACCGTAAAAAATATTTCAGATAACTTTTTCTTTCCATGGCATGATCTCCTATTTATTCATCATTTTAAACATACAAAGGCAAAAACCGTGCAATTAAAATAAATTTCACAAGTCCGGACCCTTTCGTACGAATGAGAAGCCCGGCAAATAAGAGTTTTCTGTTTAATAATTATTTTTATCTTTTATTGGAGCAGGACACAGCAAAAATAAAAAAAGCGATATATCATCATTGCCATTCATATTTAATAGCCATTGCAATAGTTTTTTTTTTATTTTATTCAGGATAAATACATAGTTTCATAAAAACCGACAACGATTAGATAAAAAGCACCTATTTAGCAAAGAAGATCTTACAATGACTGCAATAAATCCTTGGTCCATACCCGCCACAGGCCAGCGGTGGATCAGCGAAACAGAACCGGAACTTGGAATCGGCACCCTGGTTTTCCATGACAGAAGAATCATTAAGATTCATTTTACTGCAGGTGATTGCCTTCGGCAATATGCCAGGAGAAGTGCCCCTGTAAAACGATTAATTTTTAAACCAGGGGACAAGATCCAAACCAGAAACAACCTGAAACTGACAATTGAGACAGTCCAGGAATCCGGGGGATTGTTATCCTATTGCCAGGGAGAGCATTGCATTTGTGAAGAGGAGATATTAGACACCATTGATTTTTCCCTGCCCCAGGACCGTTTATTAGCTGGCTTTGCTGGTTCCAACCCAGCCTTTGATCTCAGATTTGCCATACTGAAACACCGGGCAGCCTATGAAAAATCATTGACCAGGGGTTTTCTTGGAGGGCAGATTGATCTGATTCCCCACCAGTTTTACATTGCCAGGGAAATCACCTCAAGGGTTTTACCCAGGGTGCTTTTGTCCGATGAAACAGGCCTGGGGAAAACCATTGAAGCCTGCCTGATCCTCCATCAATTATTGATCAGTCATCAAATTCAAAGGGTGTTGATTATTGTGCCAGAATCACTTGTCCATCAATGGTTTGTAGAGCTTTATAGAAAATTCAACCTCAGTTTCAGGATTTTCAATGAAGGACATTGTCAACAGGCAGCCTTGACCGATGACAAGGTAAATCCTTTTTTGGATGATCAACAGGGTATATGCAGCCAGGCCTTTATCCAGGCAAGTGATCTAAGAAAACAACAAATCCTTTCTGCCGGATGGGATATGGTGATTATGGACGAAGCCCATCACATATTGGATCAGCCTGGGTTTTATTCATTTATGCAGGCTCTTGGGGAAAAAACCCAAGGATTGATGCTGGTTACAGCCACACCAGAACAAATGGGATTGGAAAACCATTTTTCCCAATTACGGCTCCTGGACCCGGACCGGTATTTTGATTTCAAAACCTACCAGGCCCAAACCGATACCTATGCTGAAACAGCTAAAAAGGCAAGAGTTCTCGTCAAGGCAAAAAAAGACCCTGGCTCCATATTGGATACCTATGGACCGGGCCGGGTTATTTTCAGAAACAAGCGCACCACCATTAAGGGCTTTCCCAAAAAAAAAGCCAACCTCATCCCCCTAACAGGATCATCCAGTCAGGTTCAATTGATCAATAAAGAATACTCGGAGCAGGACATTGTCCCTGGAAAAGGGCTGGGCAAGGATCCCAGGATCTCCTGCCTGGCCAAACTTGCAAAAAAAATTAAACCGGAAAAAATCCTTGTTATCTGCAGTTCAAAGGCAAAGGTCGAGGCCATTGAGATGGCCCTGAAAACCCTGGTGGCAATTGATGTGGCAAAATTTGACGAGACTATGAGCCTGTTGCAGCGGGATAAAAATGCAGCTTGGTTTTCAAGGAAAGACGGAGCAAGACTTCTTATATGCTCTGAAATCGGCAGCGAGGGAAGAAATTTTCAATTTGTTCACCATTTGTTTCTTTTTGATTTGCCCAGAAACCCTGAGCTGTTAGAACAACGCATGGGAAGGGTGGACCGCATCGGACAGAAACATGAAATCCAGATCCATGTCCCCTTTGTTCAGGGTTCTGCCTATGAAGTCCTGGCCCAGTGGTATATGAAGGGGCTGAACCTGTTTGAAAAAAATATCAACGGGGTCCACTATATATTCAGACAATTTGAAAACAAGCTGGACAATCTCATCCGTGAGACCATGGGGCTGGGGAAAATACCTCCAAAAGTCCTGGACCCTCTCCTGGAAAATGCTGCCCAATACACTGCCAGAACCCAGGAGGAATTAGACCAGGGCAAGAACATCCTTTTGGAGCTCAATTCCTTTAAACCTGGACCTGCAATGGATTTGATCAAACGTATCCAGGCCATGGATAAAAGCCCAACGTTGGAAAACCTGCTTGAATCTTTGCTGGACAACTATGGCATTGAAATGGACAAAACAATTGACCATACAGGGGAAAAAGTTATTCATCTAAATGTAGACATGACTGTGGATGAGGAATTTCCTTCCCTGCCCCGGCGGGGAGAGGTGATCACCTTTGACCGGAAAACCGCCATTGCCAGGGAAGACCTTGGATTTTTCAACTGGGACCATCCCTTTGTAAACCAGGTGTTTGATTTTTTCATTACAAAGGGTGAAGGAACCTGTGCAACTGCCTGTATATGGGAAGGCTCCGGGGCCGGTCTCTTTCTTGAAACCATATTTATTCTTGAATGTATTGCCCCTGCCCGGCTCAACATGGGAAAATTCCTGCCTGCAGAGCCCATTAGAATCCTCATAAGCCATTCCGGCGAAAACTTCACTGACAAAGATCCTATCCCGGAGTTTCTACTCCGACTTGAACCGGACACCCCTGGCTGGTTCATGGAATTTGAACAAATCAAAACACAATTAATCCCTGAATTGATAGACCAAAGTAAAACCCTGTCTCAAAAAAAGGCCGATACTATCATGGCTGATGCCCTGGAACAGATCCGTGGAACTATGGGCAAAGAAATAGACCGATTAAAAACATTGCAGAAAATAAACCCGGATATCCAGGAAAAGGAGATAACAACAGCCCAGGACCAATTCGTAATACTGATGGATTATCTTTCCAGGGCCAGACTGCGCCTGGATGCTTTACGCCTGATCCGGGTTAAATCCTGAAAACCGATTTATCTGTTCAAACCTCTCAATATATCCTGGTAACTCAAGCGGTCCTTATCCTGGAAAAAAAGGCCCACACCAAAGGGCTCGTTTTCAGCTGCCCGCATGGCCGTCTCCATATTGTCTGCCTGGGTGTGAAGATTGAGATTATAAACATTTTCCTTGAGATTTTTCCAGGTCCTGTTTGTCTTGTCAAAGGTTACACAGGGAGTCAGAATCTGGATAAAGGAAAATCCCTTATGCTGGATGCCTTGTTTGATAATGGTTTTCATGCCCTCTGGATCACCTGCATATCCCCGTGCCACAAAGGAGGCCCCATATGCCAGGGCAAGTTTAATGGGGTTAAGGGGTGTATCTGGATTTCCAGCCGGGTGGGAATTGGTCTTCATCTCATGGGGGGTGGTGGAAGATGATTGTCCCTTGGTCAGCCCGTAAATTGAATTGTCAAACAAAAGAAAGGTGATGTCAATATTTTTCCTGGCCACATGGGGCAAATGACCTCCGCCAATCCCAAGGGCGTCCCCGTCCCCGGCCACGGCAAAAACGGTCAGGTCTTCCCTGGCCAGTTTAAGGCCTGTTGCCACGGGTATGGAGCGGCCATGGAGGGTATGAAATCCATAGGAATTGATAAATATGGGGGTCCGTCCGGAACATCCAATCCCACTGATAGTACAGATATCCTCATGCTTGAGTTCAAGCTCCCTGCAGGCTTTGTACAATGCATCCATAATGCCGAAATACCCGCAGCCAGGACACCATGTGGGCAGATCACCGGATCTGTATTTTAGAAAATCCTTGGCACGTACCTGGTCCAGTCGTTCATCCAAATAGTCTGATTTAATGGTTTCCATTACATTTCCCTCATCTTCTCAAGAATGTCTTCCGAGGCCATGGGACGGCCAGTGATAAAATTCAGCCTTTCAAGGGGCCGTTTGATGATATGGGTGGCAAAATTGGCAAACTGCCCCCCGAAATTGAGTTCCGGCACCAATAATTTTTTACATTTATCTGAAAAACCAATAAGCTCTTTTTCAGGAAAAGGGGAGAGCATCATGGAACTGAAGGAGGCAGCACTGATCCCCTCTTTTCTGGCCAGCATTACAGCTTCCCGTGCTGCTCCTGCCGAAGATCCCCAGGAGATCACACCGATATCCGCCGTTTCCCCATCAAATTCTGATATCTGGGGAGCAGGGGCTTCGGACAGAACGGCACCATGTTTTTTAAACCGTTTTTCTGTCATTTTCAAATGCCCCTTGTCACTATAATTGGGCCGGCCATATTCATCATGCTCAAGCCCGGTTGAAAAAAAGATCCCCCCTGGAGTACCGGGAATGGTCCTGGGTGAAATGCCGGTTTCTGTGATTTTATACCGCTGATAATTTTCAAGTTCTTCCGGTTGGGGTGCAATATTGGCATTGAGCAGACTTTCAGACGGCTTTTCAGGGGTATCAATATTCCGAATGCTGTTGGACAGAAAAAAATCCAGGAGAACCACCACAAGGGTCTGGTATTTTTCTGCAAGGTATAAGGCCAAAACTATTGCCTGGTAACAGGAGTATGTATCAGTGGGCGCTAGAACCACCCGGGGGCAGTCTCCGGTTCCTCCGGACAGGGCTGCATTGAAATCGCTTTGCTCTGTTTTTGTGGGAATTCCCGTGGACGGCCCGCCTCTCTGGGAATTGATGATCACGGCAGGAACTTCTGCCATTACAGACAACCCGGTAAACTCTGTCATCAGGGCAAACCCAGGACCTGATGTGGCTGTCATGGCCCGAATTCCACCAAAACCAGCCCCCACCACGGCACCAATGGCAGCTATCTCATCTTCGGTCTGAAGCAGGATCCCCCCGTGTCTGGGAAGTTCTTTGCTCAGTATCTCCATGATTTTGGTGGCAGGAGTAATGGGATATCCGGCATAGAACTTGAGATTGGCATCCAGGGCTGCCCTGGCAACCAATTGATTACCATTGATGATCAATTTTTCATCTTGAAGTGGCATGGTCACCCCTTCAAAGGAAAAGGAATCTATTTTTTCAATATGTTTTGTGGCCCATTCAAAACCCTCTAGGAATGAGTTCACATTGGAATCTATAACAATCTTTTTCTTCTTGGAATACCTGTCTTCAATGGATTGAGTGAACCCGGCTTTGTCCATATGGAAAATGGCAGCAATGGCTCCCAGGGCAACCATATTTCTTCCCCTGGCACTGCCTGCGGCCCTGTGTGCCAACATGGTCAAGGGAATACCATAGGTAATTATCCCTGGATCTACCCAGCCAAGAACACTCTTGTCTTCTTCGTGGGGTCGGGCCGGCTGGCTGTCATAGATTAGTATTCCTTGGTTTTTCAATGCAGACAATTGTGAAATGGAATGATTGTCATTTAAAGCGATGAGCACGTCGGCAAGTTTTCCCGGAGAATAAATCGGATCTGAACTGATCCGTGTATGGGCTACACACTTGCCAAATCCCCTGATTTCAGCAGGATAGGAGTCAAAGGACATAATTTCATAGCCCTGGGCACTCATGAACCGGCTCAAAATCTCTCCCGCCGAAATAGTGCCTTCACCGGCACTGCCGCACATTTCAATTACAATATTTATGTCTTTCATGGATATTTATCCCCAATTAGATTGATGAACTCTCTTCAATGTCTTCCCACCAGGTGGTTTTTATTTTAACCCCTTCCAGGTCAAAATACTTGCGGCCAGCGGATTCAATCACCTTGTGATCACCCAGAAGGTTCATGGCAGTGACTTCTCCCTGGACAACAGCATTGGGCCAGCCAATGGAAGTGGTATAGGAATTGATGTCTGGATTATAGATCTGGGCGCAGCTGCCGCAGGCATAGATATCCGGCACATTGGTCTGCATGGTTTCATTGACAAGAATGCCGCGGTCAATGTCCAGGCCGCATCCTTTGGCAAAATCCACACTGGGAATCATTCCGTTAAATGAAAAAACCATATCCACTTTTTTCTCCATTCCCTTTACGGTTTTCACCACATAGGCATTTTCTTTTTCAATGATCCTATGGATATCATCTCCAACAATGATCTCAACACCGCTTTTTTCAAGATTACTGGCAATGGTAGTCTGCATCTCATGGGTAAGAGTAAAGGGCCAAAATGCGTTGGGGTAAATAAGAAGGGTCACCTTCTTTCCCATGCTGCCAAGCATTTTTATAAATTTAAATCCCACGAGATCGCCGCCAAAAATAAAAAAGTCATTGGCCGCCTGGATCTGGTCCTTGAATTCCATCACTTCATTGTATGTGGTAATATGTTTCAGACATTGGGCATAGCCTCTCATAGATGGCAATACCCTGGCTCTGGACCCCGATGCAATCACAAGTTTTGTATAGTGTACATTTTCCTTATGCCTTAAAAAGACAATTTTTTGTTCAGGATCAATTTTATCAACTATCTGCCCCAGCCTGAGCCGTATATTTCTCTCCCGGTAACTGGGAAGACTTTCAACCAGCAAATCAGATACTGCAAGATCACCGGTTACATACCGGGTTAACCCGGGTTTGTAGTAAAAAGGAATATTCTCATCGGAGATAATGGTGATTTTTGCGTCTTTGTCATTTTCCCTGAGAAAGGATGCGGCATTATTGCCGGCCGGGCCGTTCCCCAGAATGACATAATGGTCATAACTTGGCATTGTTCCTCCGGTAAACTTAACTTAATGATTCATCATTCATCCATGTCAACTTCAACAAGCTCGGTCTTG
>Ga0307988_1001216_pt1 | contig 14995 bp, 8 predicted proteins | sample EllFjometagen183_FD_203166 | JGI IMG/M metagenome (GOLD analysis project Ga0307988, IMG submission 203166) | Marine microbial communities from Ellis Fjord, Antarctic Ocean - #183 | ecosystem: Environmental > Aquatic > Marine > Unclassified | place: Southern Ocean | collected 2014-10-08 | reverse complement strand
CGTTACCAGAAGCTGAAGGCCGGTGAATGTCACGTTATGCCATACCCTAACCCGGCAGATCTTAAGGCAATGGCCACAGATCCTGATGTCAATTTGATGAGTCAGGAAGGTTTGAATGTTGGTTATCTGGCATACAACACTAAAATGGCTCCGTTTGATCAGCCTGTTGTGCGTAAGGCACTCAGCAAGGCGATAAACAAAGAAGCTATCCTGGATGCCGTTTTCCAGGGCGCTGGTAAAGTAGCTAAAAACCCTATTCCTCCGACTATCTGGTCCTACAATAATGCTGTTGTTGACGATAGTTACGATCCTGCTGCAGCCAAGAAAATGCTTGAAGATGCAGGAATCAAAAACCTGACCACTAAGATATGGGCTATGCCTGTTCAGCGTCCATACAATCCTAATGCCCGCCGTATGGCAGAGCTTATTCAGTCTGACTGGGCAAAAGTTGGTGTTAAGGCGGAGATTGTTTCATATGAGTGGGGCGAGTACCTCAAGCGTTCAAAAGATCAGGACCGTGACGGTGCAGTTCTCCTTGGCTGGACTGGTGATAATGGTGATCCTGATAATTTCCTTGCCGTACTCCTCGGATGTGATGCTGTCGGTTCAGCTAACAGAGCTCAGTGGTGCTACCAGCCATTCGAAGATCTGATCCAGAAGGCTAAGATTGTGGCTGATCCCGCCGAGCGTACCAAGCTTTACGAACAAGCCCAGGTCGTCTTCAAAGAGCAGGCGCCATGGACTACCATTGCCCATTCTATTGTGTTTGAACCTGTCCGGAAAGAGGTCGTAGATTATAAAATCGGACCTTTTGGCGGCCATGTTTTTTATGGTGTTGATCTGAAGTAATCGCGTATGAGAACCGGCCGGACAATCCAACAGGTTGTCCGGCCATTTGCTTTTCTCAGACAGTCTTCCAGCCTGACAAGCTGAACAATATCTCTTAGTAATTTCATATGATTACATTTTTATTGAGGAAGCTGGGTATTCTTCTGCCTACATTTTTTGGAGTGACCCTCGTGGCGTTTGTCTTTATCAGAATGTTGCCTGGTGATCCTGTTATGTTAATGGCTGGGGAGCGCGGCATGTCGGAGGAACGGCATGCTGAGATGATGCAGGTATTTGGTTTTGACCGACCGATTTATGAACAGTATTTTTCCTACGTCGGCGATCTACTGCAGGGGGATTTGGGCACCTCGATCATTACCAAAAAACCGGTGCTTGAAGAATTTATGACACTCTTTCCGGCTACGGTGGAGTTGTCGCTATGTGCCATCATTATCGCTGTATTCCTCGGACTGCCTGCTGGGATGATCGCTGCTACCAGGCGTGGCACAATCTTTGATCATACAGTGATGACCGGAGCTCTGACCGGATACTCAATGCCTATCTTCTGGTGGGGGTTGCTGCTCATAATTTTTTTCTCCGGGATTCTTGGATGGACACCTGTATCGGGCAGGATATCACTCTTTTACTATTTTGAACCTGTTACCGGTTTTATGCTGATAGACAGTCTGCTTTCCGGTCAAAAGGGTGCATTCATTTCTTCTATGTCTCACCTGGTCCTGCCGTCCATCGTTCTTGCAACAATCCCGCTTGCGGTTATTGCCCGACAGACTCGTTCGGCCATGCTTGAGGTCCTCAGTGAAGACTATGTCCGGACAGCCAGAGCAAAAGGACTTGGTCCGGGGCGGGTTATCGGAATTCACGCTCTTAGGAACGCTATGATTCCAGTTATAACCGTTATCGGGCTCCAGGTTGGTGTGCTGTTTGCCGGTGCGATTCTAACAGAGACTATTTTTTCCTGGCCGGGAATAGGTAAATGGATGGTCGACTCGATTTTTCGACGCGACTACCCGTCTGTACAGGGGGGACTTCTCATGATTGCTGCTGTAGTCATGATGGTAAACCTTATTGTTGATCTTTTATACGGCCTGATCAATCCTCAAATACGACATACGGATTAAAGATGACAGAAGTTACAGCCTATCAGGAAGGAAATGACACTCGTCAGGGCGGACGTTTTGCGCTTTTGACTGAGTTTTGGGCTTATTTCAGTGAAAATAGAGGCGCTGTTATTGGCCTGGTTTTTTTTAGTTGTGTAGTCTTCGTGGCAATTTTTGCCAATTTTATTGCTCCACATGAACCAAATGAGCAGTTTCGCGAGGCTTTTCTGCAACCTCCTTTCTGGCAGGATGGCGGTGAGTTGCGATTTCCTCTCGGAACAGACGCTGTCGGACGTGATGTTCTGTCGCGCCTTATACATGGATCCAGGTATTCTCTTTTCATCGGGTGTATTGTGGTCTCAGTTTCTCTTGTTTTCGGAGTTATGCTGGGCCTTACTGCCGGTTTTCTAAGGGGCAGGGTCGATGTAGTTATCATGAGGGTTATGGATGTTGTGCTTGCCTTCCCCAGTCTTCTGCTTGCCTTGGTGCTGGTCGCTATTCTCGGGCCCAGCCTGATAAACGCGATGATCGCCATTGCCATTGTTCAGCAGCCTCACTATGTTCGACTTACAAGGGCTGCCGTTATGGGGGAGATGACCAAGGATTATGTTACAGCTGCCCGGGTTATTGGCGTGAGGACCCTTCGGTTGATGTTTGTCACGATTTTGCCTAATTGCATGGCACCACTTATTGTTCAGGCAGCACTGAGTTTTTCCTCCGCTATTCTCGATGCTGCAGCTTTAGGATTTCTCGGAATGGGGGCTCAGCCGCCTACACCTGAATGGGGCACTATGCTGGCAGAGGCAAGAGAATTCATACTTCGGGCCTGGTGGGTAGTGACATTTCCCGGTGTTGCCATACTGACGACGGTGCTTGCCATTAACCTCATGGGTGATGGGCTTCGCGATGCCCTTGATCCAAAACTAAAACGATCCTGAGGGTACCATGGCACTTCTAGAAATTAAAAATTTATCAGTTACTTTCCAGACGGCCGGCGGTTTATTAAAAGCGGTTGATCGCATTTCCCTTAATATTGACCCCAGGGAGATTGTCTCCATCGTGGGCGAGTCAGGCTCCGGTAAATCCGTGGCCATGCTTGCTCTTATGGGACTATTGCCCTGGACCGCGACGGTTACTGCAGACAGGATGAGTTTTGATGGGAAGGATTTGCTGACGCTGAGCAAAAAAGAGATTCGCCGTATAATCGGCTCAGAAGTGACAATGATTTTTCAGGAGCCGATGACTAGCCTGAACCCTTGTTTTACTGTCGGTTTTCAGCTTACCGAGGCGCTCAAGCTGCATCGCGGGATGAATCGTGGGGCGCGAAATAGGCGTGCCATTGAACTCCTTGACTTTGTTGGTATTTCCGAGCCCCAAAAGAGGCTTTCCGCATTCCCTCACCAGCTTTCCGGCGGGATGAACCAGCGTGTTATGATTGCTATGGCCATCAGCTGTAACCCGCGTCTGCTTATCGCAGATGAGCCCACTACAGCCCTTGATGTTACCATCCAGGCTCAAATTCTTGATCTGTTGCTTAAACTACAGCAGGAACAAGATATGGCGTTGATTTTGATCACACATGATATGGGCGTTGTCGCTGAAACGGCCAAAAGGGTAACGGTGCAGTATGCGGGACAGCAGGTCGAAAAACAGGATGTAAAAGGTCTTTTTTCTAACCCGCATCATCCTTATACCGCCGCTCTTCTGGCTTCACTTCCGGAGAGAGCGAAGTCGAGACTGCTTCCCTCGATACCCGGAGTAGTGCCGGGCCAGCATGACCGACCGGCTGGCTGTCTCTTTTCTCCGCGCTGTTCTTTTGCAACAGAGCATTGCCGTACATCTGAACCAGAAAATGCTTCGTCTGCTCTGGGCAGAGCTCTCTGCCATTATCCGCTGCAGGATGGTGAACCTATCGGTTACCCGAAGATCAAGGAGACTGTTGTATGAAACCGGAAGTTGTTCTCGAAGCGGAAAATCTTACCCGTCATTATGAGGTTAGCCGCGGTGCTTTCAAGGCCCCGGCTATAGTAAAAGCGCTTGATGGTATAAGTTTTACCCTGCAAAAAGGACGTACCCTTGCGGTGGTCGGTGAATCCGGCTGCGGTAAATCAACTCTGGCCAGACTGGTGACCCTGATCGAGCATCCCACCTCGGGTGTGCTTAAAATAGGTGGCGTAGATTTAAGCCGTATTGATAACAGGCAGAGAGAAAAGTGGCACACAAGAGTTCAGATAATCTTTCAGGATCCATACGGCTCTCTGAACCCGAGGCAGAAGATTGGTCTGGCCCTTGAAGAACCTCTTTTGGTCAATACTACCAAATCCAAAGCCGAAAGACAGGAGGCTGCCCGGAAGATTCTTTCCCTGGTCGGTTTGCGCCCGGAACATTATGACCGGTACCCGCATATGTTTTCCGGTGGTCAGCGTCAGAGAATAGCTGTCGCAAGGGCACTGATGCTTGAACCGGAAATACTGGTTCTCGATGAGCCGGTTTCGGCTCTTGACGTGTCTATCCAGGCCCAGATCCTGAACCTTATTGCTGAGATCCAGGATCGGCTGAATCTCGCCTATCTTTTTATCAGTCATGATCTTTCCGTTGTCCATCATATAGCCGATGAGGTTATGGTGATGTATCTTGGTGTTCCCGTTGAGTTCGGCAGCCGGGATACGCTCTTTGAATGCCCGAAACATCCCTATACCAAGGCTCTTCTTTCTGCAACGCCGATTGCAGATCCGTTTAATGAGAAAGAGCGAACCATCCTTCATGGTGAGCTGCCTTCTCCCATGAATCCGCCTACAGGCTGTACCTTCCATCCCCGCTGCCCTCAGGCCGCTGATATCTGTTCGCACACTATTCCTGAACTTAGGAGAGTTGGCGACAGTATGGTTGCATGTCATATGGCAACTCCTTGAAGTGGAGCTCCAGATAGAAAATAGAGTGTGGTATGAATAAAAAACTATCCAGCATTCAGCTCAAATTTTTCAGAAATATGATTGTCATTGCCCTGGCCTCAATAGGGTTATGGTGCCTTATCTGGGTACAGGGTGAGTATTCTGCTTTCAATAAAGAATCAGAATCACTTCGTTCGGGATATCTTCAGTCTCAGAAAATACTGCTCAAAAATGAAGTCGGAAATGTTGTAAAACATATAGCCAAGATAAGGGAGCAGTCCGGGAAAAAATTAGAACATACCCTCAAACAAAGGGTATATGAAGCTCACCAGACAGCAATGAATATCTATCAGGAAAATATGAGCTCAAAAGAGCTCCCTGAGATCAAAAAAATGATCAAAGATGCTTTAAGGTCTGTAAGGTTTAATAGTGGCCGAGGTTACTATTTTGCTGTTTCCATGGCTGGGGTTGAAGAGCTTTACCCTGTTAAACCTGAGTTGGAAGGTGAAGTGGTTATCGACCTGCAGGATTCTGTCGGGAATTTCGTCATTCAGGTGGAAATAGAATTAGTTAAGGAAAAAAATGAAGGCTGGGTTAAGCACTTCTGGACACAGCCTGGTAAAGATCCAGCCACACTGTATCCTAAAATTTCTTATGTAAAATATTTTAAACCTCTGGACTGGTATTTGGGTTCGGGTGATTATGCTGATGATTTTGCGGAACAGACTAAAAAAGAAGTACTTGAAGATATAGTTGACCTCAGGTTTGGAGCTGATGGATATTTTTTCGGCAGTACCCTAACAGGTGATGGACTATTTACCGACGGCAGGATTACCAGGGGAGAGGGTAGTGTCCTGGGTTTGACTGACCCCGATGGTGTGCAGATTATAGAGGAACAGCTCGGAGCGTCATCACATCCAGATGGGGGCTTTGTCTCTTATTTCTGGAAAAAGTTAACAACAGAAATTCCAACAGCAAAAATGTCATTTGTCCAGAGGGTCCCTGAATGGGGCTGGACGATTGGTGCGGGAGTCTATCTTGATACGATTGAAGAGACTATTCTGAAAAACAGGACTGTTTTTGTTCGTGATCTTCAAAAGAAAATTATCAGGAGTACACTGATCTTTGTAATATTGTTCTGTCTGATAGTTTTCTGGACAAAACGTATTGCAAGTCAGATCGAAAAGTCGTCAAAGATATTTTTATCCCTTTTAAAGCGAGCCAGCAGGGATGGGACTTCGGTAGATCCTGAACATATTCAGTTGAAGGAATTCAGGGATATTGCTGTGTCAGCCAATATGATCCTGGAGGACAGGAAACAGACGGAAGAGGCACTGAAGAAGAGCGAGGAAAAATATAGATCTATTTTTGAAAATGCTGTCGAGGGATTCTTCCAGAGTACGCCGGAAGGTGTCTTCATAAGTGTTAATCCTTCCTTTTCCAGGATGTTTGGCTATTCATCCCCCAAAGAATTGATTTTACATATTTCAGACATTGGCAAAGAGCATTACGTCAATGCTTATGACCGGATTAAATATAAGCAAATCCTTGAACAGAATGGCTTTGTAGAAAAATACGAGTTTCAGGCCCGCCGTAAAGATGGTTCACATATCTGGGTGTCAGACTCTACCAGGGCTATTTATGATGAGGAAGGCACCATTATCCGTTATGAAGGAAATTTAAGTGACATTACAGAACGCAAACAGGCGGAAATTGAACGACGGAATCTTCTCGCCCAGCTTCAGTTGGCACAGAAAATGGAAGCCATTGGCACTCTCGCCGGTGGCATTGCCCATGATTTTAACAATATTCTTGCAGCCATCCTCGGCTATACTGAAATAGCACGCGACGAGCTGCCTGTGGGTGATCCGATCAGGGAAGACCTTGAATTGGTGATTCTCTCCTGTGACAGGGCTGCGGACCTGGTTAATCAGATTTTAACCTTCAGTCGCCAGGGAGAAGAGGAGTGCAGACCGCTTAAAGTTCAATTTATTGTTAAAGAAGTTCTTAAACTTCTGCGATCTTCTCTGCCGGCTACAATCGAGCTCAAAGAGACTGTTTCGACTGAGTGCGGATCAGTTCTAGCTGATCCCAACCAGATACACCAGATTCTTATGAATCTCTGCACGAACGCAAAAGCCGCGATTGGTTCAAAGGGAGGAACCTTGACAGTTACCCTGTCTGAAATCCAGGTTACCGCTCCTGATGCCCCTGTAGGTTGTCCACAGCTGCCTGTTGGGAGTTATATTGATCTTCAGGTAAGTGATACCGGTATCGGTATGGATGGATTGACTCAGTCAAGAATTTTTGAACCGTTTTTCACAACTAAAGAGAAAGAAAAAGGGACCGGGCTCGGACTGGCTGTGGTTCATGGAATCATCAAACAGCATGGAGGGGAAATAACCGTTGTAAGTGAACCCGGTAAGGGCACCACCTTCCATGTATATCTGCCGGTAATTGACGAAGTATTGGGAGATGAACAGCTTGAGATTGAAAATGTGCCGCGCGGATGTGAGATGATACTGCTTGTTGATGATGAAACAGTACTTGCCCATATGATGGAGCGTATGTTGAGTAGTCTCGGGTATACGGTAGCAGTTTTCACCAGCAGTCTTGAGGCCTTGAGTGTGTATGAGAGAGATCCGGATAAATTTGATCTTGTTCTTACGGATATGACCATGCCGGAGATGACAGGGACAGAGTTGGCAACTAAAATATTCGCATTACGACCGGAACTTCCCGTAATATTGCTTACCGGGTTTAGCGAGGCAGTTGATGAGTCTATGGCCAAAGATATCGGTATCAGTGAATACATAGTTAAACCAGTCGATAAACTTGTACTGGCAAAAGTTATTAGAAAAGTGTTAAAATAATAGAGTTGGAAAGTAATCCCCATCCACTGTTATTTTTTCAGGGCAGAAAATTATGGATCAGAAGGAATTGGATCTCTCTACAATTACTGAAAGAGTGTTGCTCGTAGATGACGACGAGGATATGCTCGGCCTTCTCAACCGTCACGTTGGCCTGTTTGGGTTGCGAGCCGATCGAGCCAGGAATGGTAGAGAAGCAGTAGCGTTTTTGCATAAGCATCAATATGGGCTGGTTATTACAGATATTACAATGCCAGAAATGGATGGTATGGAACTCCTGGTTCACGTCAGGCATCACTATTCGCAGGTCGATGTGCTTGCTATTTCCGGCTACAGTGATCGCTATAATTTTACCGATCTTGTTGCGGCAGGTGCAATTGACTTTATCGCCAAACCATTTAAACAGGGAGAGCTGAAAGCTAAACTGCAGCGCGTTTTTCGTGAGCGCAGTCTCCTTGCCGAACTGGCCCTCAGCGAAGAGAAGGAAAAATCTTTTTTCCTCCATATTGTAGAATCTCTCGCCATTTCTCTTGATGAAAAAGACAAATACACCCACGGTCATTCCAGAAGAGTGACTAACTTCTCGCTTCAACTTGCTGAACATACAGAGGAAGAGGACGAGAAGATTGATTTTGAGCTGTTACGATTGTGTGGAGTGCTGCATGATATCGGCAAGATAGGAGTCCCGGATAAAATATTAGGGAAGCTTGGGAAACTGACAGAAGAAGAATTTGCAACCATCAAAAAGCATCCTGAACAGGGAGCTCAGATTTTACGGCCGATGGCATCAGACGGGAGAGTTGCTGATATTTCAAGAATTATCAGACATCATCATGAGAGATATGACGGCAAAGGATACCCGGACGGCCTGAAGGGGGAAGAAATCCCTTACCTGTCACGGATTATCACAATTGCTGATAGCTTCGACGCCATGACTTCTGATCGACCTTATCGGAAGGGGATGGATATTGTCAGTGCCATAGAAGAGATTCGAAGAAACATCGGTACGCAGTTTGACCCGGATCTGGCGGCAAGTTTTATAGATTTTATGGAAGAATGTGTTGCTTCAGATCCCTGCCCCCTATGCGGAGTCTGCATTATATTTTCAGAGATTTCCGCAACAACAGTGCTGCGAAGTTACGAAACCCAGTATTGCCTCAGCAACTTCAAGGCATGTGCCCGGTATAAATTGAGAAATGAAGATAAAGTCCCGACGGGACTGCTGCCGGACGGTAGTTTTATCTCAAAATAATATTCCGGGTATTTTATACCTACCGCCCACCTGTCTCATCTTCGCTGTAATTTTCCCCTTCCATATGTCGATTCTGATTTGAAGGATCGGTTAACCTGAAGACAGCGGGAGCGTTGAGTGTGATCGAGATATCTAGGGATAAAATGATGGAGTTAGCCCTGTAGCCAAACGCATTTTTTTCTAAAATTTTCGGCTGAGCTGATTTCAATATAAGATGCTCCAAGTTTTGGCCCAAAACTGCCGGCAAGGATAACGATAAGGTCGCTGTCGTTAAAATGATTTTCCGCGAGGAGTCGGCAAATGGACTGTTGCAGCGGTTGGTTTACCGTTAGATCCATGGGGATATAATCGGCATACACTCCATACGAAAGGGAAAGCTGTCTTGCTACGCGTCTGTTGTAGACCTGGGCGTAAATGACATTGGCGCCGCGATAGGCAGCGAGGGCAAGGATTGACTTCCCCGTAAGAGAGTCCGCCACAATTGCCTTGGTATTCAACCGTAGTGCGGCCTTGACCGCCGCTTTGGCTAGATATGCAGCTAGCTTGTTGCTACTGTAAGGTATGTCTATATATCGATTCTGTTTGCCTTCAATTTCTTTGGCAATTTTTGACATGATGCGCACAGCCAGTTCAGGATATTTTCCGCTGGCAGTCTCTCCGGATAACATCAGTGCATCGGTGTGATCTAGGCAGGCATTGGCCACATCCGAAACCTCTGCCCTTGTCGGCCTGGGAGACTCAATCATCGAGTGGAGCATCTGGGTTGCGACAATGACGGGCTTCCTTCTTTCAATGCAATTTTTGATTATCCGCTTTTGAATTAAGGGGATCTGTTCCGTGGGAATTTCTACAGCCAGATCTCCTCTTGCAATCATAATCCCATAGGCATAGTCGAGGATTTCGGATAGATTCTGCACACCTTCAAAATTTTCTATTTTGGCGATTATTTTAATGCTCGATTTAGTTTCATCCAAAATATTCTGAACCGCCAGGACATCTTCCTTGTTTCTGACAAAGGAGTGGGCGATGAAATCCAGATCATTCTCTGCTGCAAAATGGATGAAACCTTTGTCTTTCTCGCTCAAAGCCGGCAGTTTGACATGAACAGCAGGAATATTAATGCTCTTCCGATCTCCGATAATTCCATCATTTTCTACGGAGCATATTAAATAGTCCTCGTCTTTTTCCATGACCGCAAGGGCCAGGTGTCCATCGTCTATTAGAATTGAACTTCCCACCGGAACGTCTTTGACAAAATCAGCATGGGATACACAGATGATATCATCATGAGATTGTTCCCCCGGCGCACCCTTGATTTTGATAATATCGCCGAATTTTACCAGTAATGGAGAGTCTGTTTTACAGGTCCTTATCTCCGGCCCTTTGGTGTCCAGGAGTATGCCTATTTTCTCGGATACTGCCCTGGTGTTTTGAATAACATCAAGTGCATCACTATGGCTCATATGGGCAGTGTTGAGCCGTACAACATTCATACCGGCCGTGAAGAGACCTTCTATAAATGATACAGAACAGTTCAGGCTCGAGATTGTGGCAACTATTTTGGTTTTCCTGCGCATGGGTATATCTACCTGATGTTATGATTATCGGATGATCTGATTCTGCGATCTGCCCTTACGGCAGCCAAAGCCTGAATACTCCAGGCAAAACTTTCTGCGTCAACGTATCTCGTATAGCCGAATTTTACCAGTCTTTTGCTGTCCCGTTTCTGGTTGTGCTTCTTTCAGAGGCGGGACGTCAATAGCGGGAAATATTTATACCAATGTTTTCCGTGGCATGGAAAATAAAAAGGGGGAGAGTTAGTGTTTTTTCAGGTCGGCCGGGTCAGTATGTCACTGGAGATACAATTACGGCCTCCCTCCTTTGCTTTATAGAGTGCCTGATCCGCCTTTCGGTAGATGGTGTCAACTGTTATTCCGGGAGCGGGGGTGATGGACAGGAGGCCAAAGGAACCGGTTATAACCTTGCCTTTTTCTCCCCAAAGATGCTCTATGCCTAAATCTTCTATGGATTTTCTGATTATTTCGGTGAAGTCGAGAGCTTCAGCCGGTGAGAGGTCGGAGAAGATCACCCCGAATTCTTCGCCACCAAGCCTGTAACAAAAGTCACTGCTTCGACTCAGTGTCTGTTTAAGGGTCTGGCCTATGGCTCTTAGCACCTCGTCGCCCTTCTGATGACCATAGTGATCATTGTACTGTTTAAAGTAATCGATATCCAGCATGGCAAAACCGAGCATTTTTTTATCTCGCATGGCCCGGCTTAACTCTTTGTCGAGCGTTTCGTTGAAGGAACGCCTGTTGTTCAGGCCGGTAAGTACATCGGTTATGGAAAGTTTTTCAATGCGTTTCTTGTCGGTGGAATCCTGGTAGATTGAAGTGTAGCCGATGATACTCTTCTTTTCGTTATATTTGGGGAAGATTGTCGCCTCCGTCCAGTAAGACGAGCCGTCCCTGTGCCTGTTGTGCAGTTCCCCCTTCCATGTCTGCCCCGATTGAACGGTTCTCCACAACTCTTTTTTTATTTCCTGCGGTAGATCTGGGTGTTCTGCAATTTGCGGCTTCTGACCGATGAGCTCATGTTGGGAAAATCCCGAAACCCGGCAAAAAGCTGAGCTCACCTCGGTGATGATCCCTCTGTTGTCGGTAGTGGCGGAAATAATATTTTTATCGATAACATCGACATACTCTTGAAGAATTGTCTTCTGGATGTTGATCTTCTGGTTTAACTTTGCCGGAATCCTGGAAATAAGGATCGAGAGTGGCAGGGAGAATAACAGGATTGTACCTATTATGAGGAACATTGCCCGTCGACGTTCCATCTTCATCCCCTGAACTGCCTGACTCTTTGGAATAAGGAGTAGGTGAGCCGCATCCTTTTTAAGTAAAGGTGCAAGGGAGGCAGTGTAAAGGTTGTCAAGGGAAAGCAGACTCCCCAACTGAGTGTTTTGCAGGATGGCTGAAACCTTGTCCGGATAGTCATCGGCCAGTGTGTGTCCGGTTTGCAGATAACGCGACCAAGAGAACTTATCCTGATAGTTGAGCAGGTAGTGACCGTCATGGTCAACTAGAGAAATGTTGAAAAAGGGGCTCTCTTTAAATTTTTGTAAAAATTCTCTGGCATGGATGTTGAGTATTACGATACCTTTGAATTGCTGGGCTATATACACCGGTGAAGCTACCCGCAGGACAGGTTTAAAGGGGATTTCTATCTTTTTATGTTCAACATTCAGGTCAAGGTTGGAGTACCAGTAACTGTTGGCCGGGATCTGGGATGATTCGAGGAAGTAATAGCGATGTCCTTTATCCTGGAGGTATTTTTCTTCAACGATATCCGGCCACTGTTTCCCTTTATGCCAGTCGATCCGGATTTTTTCAATTCCAACCTGGTCAATAAAACGCACCTGCATGAGTGCTGGATTAGTACTGCAGATAGAATGAAAAAGTTGGTTTGCCGTGGCCCGGTTTTTTTTATCCGGATGTAGAATATAGGTACGAAGAATAGGGCTGTTGCGAAGAGATATCAGGTATTTTTCAAAATTTTCGGTGAAGGCGGTAAGTTCTCGTTGTTTATTGATAAGTTCGTTATGAGCTTTGTCATCCAGTTCTGCCTGTATGTTTCGCACATCTACATTGTAGTTAACAATTGAGGTGAGCAGAGCAATAATCACACCGAAAATAAAAAAAAGAAAACTGAAGTATGTGCGGTACGATTGCTTGGGTGCGGAAAAGTTCATAGAGAAAATTATTTTTTTGGTTGGCTATAATTTGAACCCGCTTACCATGTTTTCCAGTTTCTCCGCAGTCTCAGAGAGCTCGGTTGCGCTGTTTTGTACCTCATTACTTGAAATGGACATCTCCCTGGATGCCTCACTTACCTTGTTAATATCCTGGGATATCTGGTTTGAAACAACAGAACTCTGCGCTACATTCTCATTCACTTCACCCAGGCCGAGAGCAGCCTGAGCGACATTGGATGCAATTTCCTCGGTTGCAGCGGCCTGTTCACTCACTGCACCAGTGATTGTGGTGACTGTGGCGTTGACGTTGTTAATAACCTCTGTTATTCGTTCGATCTGGGAGACCGTGTCTGCAGTGGAATTTTGAATCGCATCTATTTGGGTCTTGATTAAGCTGGTCGCCTCGGCCGTCTGCTTGGCCAGGGCTTTGATCTCGTTTGCAACCACACCAAACCCCTTGCCGGCTTCACCTGCTCGGGCAGCTTCAATCGTGGCGTTCAGGGCCAGCAGGTTGGTCTGGCTGGAAATGTCAGTGATCATTTCGGTTATCTTACTGATTGCACTGGCGGCAGTACCGAGTTGTTGTACTTTGGCAGTGGCACTCATTGCCTCTTCTACTGCTTCGGCGCTGACTTTTCCCGCTTGTTCCGTGTTTTGATTGACATCTGCGATGGTCGCAGTCATCTCTTCTGCCGCTGAAGCCACCATGTTCATATTCGTGGTGGCTTCTTCTGTTGCCGCAGCTATTGAATCCATATTGACACTCATCTCTTCTGCAGCTGCAGCCACCGAGTTTGATTGTCCGGAGACATCTTCAGCCCCCCCGGACATTTGCCTGGCAATGGTCGATAGTTCGGTGGTGGCAGCCGACATGGTTACTACGCCCTGAACTACGCCTTTGAACATTCCCTGCAGTTTATGAATGAAACTGTTGAAATTGATGGAAAGATCCTGCAGTTCATCGTAGTTTGACTGTTTATAGACGGTGCAGGTTCTGCAGTCGGTAATTTCACCGCTGGTGAACTTTTTACAGTCCGGGTTTTCTGACAGAGTCCCGCTTATCTCCCAGCATGATCCATTTTTATTAAAACTCCGGCATGATGTCTGGCCGCACTGCAGAGTATCGGAACAAACAGGACTGTCCACCTTAAGTCTTTGAGTCAGATCACCTTCTCCCCGGGTTAGTTCTTTGAGGTTGTTGACTACAGTTCGGATTGGTGCCATGACCATACGCAGGAGGACTAGAGCTGCGGCCGCAATAAGTCCAATACTGACAAGGATTATTAACCCGGTCATTTTTTGAAGAGCTTTTACGGGGGCAAGGGCCTCATCGGTGTCAACTTCCGCAATCAGTGCCCAGTTCAGCCCATCAATATTAACGGGTGTATAGGACGACAATACGGAGTTGCCATTGTAATCCGCGATGATTCCGGAACCCTTTTTACCGGCCAGAGCTTCGCGGCTGGCAGCAGTATCGACCTTGCCTTTTTCCGGGCTGGTAATGGAGCTTTTAATTGAGTGATTTTCCGGATCCAAAAACGAGTCGGAGCGCATCAGCAAATCCTCTCCAACAAGATAAGTCTCTCCGGTCTTTCCCATGCCTTCACGTTGCTGCATTATTGACGTTATAGTATCAGGGGGAAGCTGCAGGGCCACTACCATTTCAACAATGTCTTCATGGACAATGGGCTGGGAAATAAATGCAGCCAGATCACCGTTTGAAGGAGCATAGAAAGCAAAATCAGTTATGCCGTATTTTTTATTGGCAATAACTTTACGAAAGAGCTTTCCCAGGCTGGATTCGGCATATGTACCGTTCTGAAAATTAGTATGGTAGTCAGCCTCTCTGGCTGCAGAATAAAAACAGAAGCCGTCCGGGGTCAGGAGAAAAAGATCTTTGTAACCGTAGGCTTCAATATATTTTTTATAGTACTCTTCCCCATCGGAACCGAGAGGATTGAAGGCCTCGGTTATATCAATCTCGGCGATGATTGCCCATCGAAGTCCCATGACATTAATGGGGGAGGCGGAAGAAAGGACATGGTTTTCTTCATAATTGAGAATATAATCAGTCCTGTTTTCTCCAGACAGGGCCCAGCGTACTGCTTCAGTATCTACTGTTCCTTTTTCTGGATTGGTAAAGGACGCCTTCATCGAGCGATTTTTCGGGTCAAGGAAAGAGTCTGAACGCATCAGTTTATCCTGTCCGACCAGATAGGTCTCGCCTGTTTTCCCAAGTCCTGCCCGTTCGTCCAGGATTGACTGTAATTTTGTTATGGAGA
>Ga0307988_1001215_pt1 | contig 14996 bp, 12 predicted proteins | sample EllFjometagen183_FD_203166 | JGI IMG/M metagenome (GOLD analysis project Ga0307988, IMG submission 203166) | Marine microbial communities from Ellis Fjord, Antarctic Ocean - #183 | ecosystem: Environmental > Aquatic > Marine > Unclassified | place: Southern Ocean | collected 2014-10-08 | reverse complement strand
AATCCAAACCATTGCTTCTTCAAGTTTTCCGGCAGCATCGAACTTTTCAATTGCATAAACAATTGCCCTTTCTTTATTATTTGGATGCCCTTTAGGAAGTTCATAAACCGTAGTATATTCAACGACTGCTTCGTCATATTTTTTCATATTGGCTTTTATGTGTCCGCGTTCAAGATAAGCTTCTCCCTGAAGTTTCGGATCCATTTTAGCAATATTTTCTTTACTCAAGAGCTCTTCAGCCTCTTTATATTTTTTCTGAGCTCTCAATGCCTGCGCCTGATAAATGAATCCGCGATTATACCAGACTCCTTTGGAATTTAGTTCCTGTAGTTTCTTTGCCCATTTTATTTCATCGTCATATTTTTTTATTTTGCCCGAAGACAGACAAGACAAGTTAGCTGCATTAGATTTTATATTAGCTGAGGCCTTATCATCCGCGATAGTTTTTTCAGCAATAGTGATAACCTCTTTATATTTTTTGCTCCAATAAATATTAAGTAAGTATTGACTGAAAACATGATTTTTTTGTGCCGCGGAAAGTTTTTCAACTTTCATAAGGTTTTCAAAAACTTTTGCGGCTTCATCATTTTTCCGCATTTTTTTCAAAGAATATCCCTGATAAAGCATCGAATTATATTTTTCGTCTGAAGTTTTTGCCAGCTTCGCGGCTTCACTAAGTGTAGCTAATGATTCTTTATATTTTTTTGCTTTGTATTCTTTAATGCCTTTCGCATAAGTCTCTTTATAAGTTTCTGCTGCTATTGATGTAACGGCAGCAAATATTATAACAGCTCCTAAAAGAATGTTGCGAGTTTTCATTTTTTTCTCCTTGTTTTCATTATGACACTAAAATCCTAGGACAACACTATAACTAAATTAAGAATTTGTCAAACTTTTAGTATAGATTTGTTTTTTAGCATTTCGTGAACTTTGATTTAATGAGGAGTAGCAGAATAAAAAATAAATCATGGAGAGTTTTGGAATCAGCTCATTTTATTAAAGTTCAAAAAAATGTGACATATCGTCAAAATATCCAGATTGCCAAAATCGCATCTCTGAAAAAAACATGCCTTGAAAACAACAAAAGTATATTTTTCATCAGGCGAGATTATATCCAAGTCTGAGTGATTTTGAGAACCCTACGAGAGCAGGTATTCTCTGTAATTAGAAATTTTAATGTCTGGCGTAAAAGGCATAGACTCTCCACGGTACAGAAGAAAAGAACTGCTGGACTCTTTTTCGAAAGATTCAAGGTGCTTCACCATGGATGGTTTGAAAGTATATGAGCTTTTAATCTCAAAAAAATCAAGGGAATGATGCCGGTCAACGATTAGATCCACCTCCGCGCCGGAACTTGCCTTGTAATAGAAAAATTCACAGTGACTATCATTATGCATCTCTTTTTTTACAATTTCTGAAATAACATGATTTTCAAATAAAGGTCCCGTCAGTGGCCCATTTTCAAAATTCTTTTCTGTTTCTATTCCTGTTAAAAAAGACACTAGTCCACAGTCATAAAAATAGATCTTGGGTGATTTGGTTATTCGTTTTCCAAGATTTTTATAGAAAGGTGGCAGCAAAAATATAATAAAGGCAGACTCCAAAATCGAGATCCACCTTTTTACGGTAGGCACGCTGACTCCAATGTTATTCGCCAAGGTGGACATATTTAATTGTTGTGAAACATTTGCTGACAATAGCATCAGCAAGCGCCGGAAGTCACGCAGATCTCCGATATTGCTGAGTTGTCGTACATCTTTGTTAATATATGTATCAACATACGAAGCATACCAATCCTGCCATGCACGATAGTCACGCATAACTAGCTCAGGGTAAGACCCTTTAAACAAACTTTCCGGGCGGCATTTTTGCGGAAGTTCTGCCACTTGGAACGGTAATAACTCCAATATTCCTATGCGTCCGGCCAAACTCTCTGTTACCTTTTCATGCAGAATAAGTTGATTGGATCCGGTGAGAATAAACTTCCCATAATTTTGTCTGTCTTTATCTATATGTCTTTTCAAAAGAGGAAAAATTTCCGGCACTTTCTGCACTTCATCAAAAATAATGCGGTTATTATAGATGGACATGAATCGTTCTGGATCGTCCTGCAATAAATTAACAATTCGCATATCATCGAAGGTAACATATTGATAATCTTTTGAAAGGAGTTGCTGTATCATGGTAGATTTGCCTGATTGCCGTGGCCCTGTTATGTATACAGCTGGAAAGTTGCGAATATATTCCGCAAGTTTTTTTTCTATAATTCGTTTAATGTATTGCATAACAACCTCGTGTTTTTTTAATTATATCATTTTATACTATAGTACACCTTTAAAATAGGCTTGTCAATGTGTAGTTTTAATATTTGATGTTAAATTTACACAAACTTTATCCTGCAAAAAAAAGATGCGTCAGATATTCAGCTTACAATTATAGTCTGTACGTAAGCGTCATATCTGACGCATCTTTTATTTACTGATTTTCGGATATAATTTTCTGGCTGAAGATTTATTGTAAGCGTCATATCTGACGCATCTTTTATTTACTGATTTTCGGATATAATTTTCTGGCTGAAGATTTATTTGCTGTAATATAATTCGGCCTTTTTCCAGTTGCCGGGAAGAAGTTCGTGGAGTTTTGAATGCTGGTGACCGTTGATGCGGCGCAGGACATCGTCCAAATATGTGAACACATCAATTTTCATAACGCGACAGGTTTGAACTAAACTCATCAAGATTCCGGCCGCCTCACCACCCTTGCAACTCCCCATGAACATCCAGTTTTTTCTTCCAATAGTAAACGGTCTCAGAGCTCGTTCGCTTTCTCCGTTATCGGGCTGGAGATATGGATTATCCAGGAATGCATAGAGTGCATTTTTGAGATTATGCATGTAGGTGATCGCTTTGGCATAAAATGAATCTGGCATAATTTCACCACTGGTCAGAGCTGTAGACGTTATAAAAAACAGTTCATCGATAATAGGGCGAATCTTTTTATTACGGATTTCGATGATGCGTTCGGCCTGTTTTTCCCGGTCGAACTTCTTTATGGCGCGTTCGTAACGGTAGATGTTGCGGATTTTACGCAGTACTTTATTGCGCAGTGTTTTTGGAGCATCTTCAGCCTCAAAATACTTACGCCGTACATGCATCCAACATCCGCATTCAGTAATTGAACCGTCTTTGAATAAGGCATTGTACCCGCCGAACGCGTCAGCGTGCAAATAACCTTTGAAATTTTTCAACATTTTCACAGGATATGTATGGTTACGTTTGATTGTAAAATCAAATATCCGATATGGTGGACCTTTACCGCCAGCGGCATATACCCAAATGTAAGTTTTTTTCGTTTTACCAGCTCCAGGATCAAGCATTTTGACCGGAGTTTCATCGGCAAAGATGATGCCGCGCTTGATGATTTCCTGCCTTATTAATTCATACAGCGGACGCAGAGCTTCGGCAGCTTTGATACAGCCCGAACTTAATGTCTGACGGCTGAGTTCAATTCCAGCTGAACGCATCATTTCTTCAAGGCGGTAATGTGGCAGGTGCAATCCAAACTTGCTGTAAATCAGCCAGGCGTACATGCTTTCGTCAAGCATTCCACCAGGCACAGCGAAATCTGGAGCCAATGCGCGTTTTATTCCCTCAAGAGCATTGGATGAATCAGCGTATTTCGGGTAAATGAATTCCTTCACAAACCAGTAGCCTGGCTTGTAGGCAAGCTTTTCCACGCGATCCTCGCCAATACGTTTTAACGCAGTTCCATTGGAACTAAGTTTCTGAGCTTCGGGTAAATCAATAACCACCTTTTCACGAGGCAGGTTTTCAGGAATCAGTTCCTGCAAAGAACGGCGTTTCCTACGGGATGTCTTCGGGAGTTTAGCTTGTGGTTCTTCGACTTTTTCTTCAGATTCAGGCTCTGGATTGAGTTCATCAACCTCACGCAGGATATCTTCAAAAACTCCCTGCCGTTCATCTTTGTCGATAATCTTTTCAGACTTTTGACCGAACAAAGCTTTTTGCAACATTTTGATCATTCGCTCCTGACGGCTGACCGTGCCGAAAAGCTGTGAAACATTGTTTTGCAACTGTTCATTGGCAAACAGTAAAGCCGCTTCTCTGCCAGAAGCGGCGTCTTCAGAATCTACAGATTTTTCTATTGATTTAACCATATATAAATATAGCATAAATCTGCCATTTTTCGCCTCAGAAAGCAATTACTTTCGAGAAAATCTCCGCTTTGTTTTTAAGGGCACAACCCCTTCCATAAGTAGCGTCAACTGGCGACGGTCAAGACACACTTTATCACCCTGTAACTTGGGTATCGAAAAAGTTCCCTGAGTCAGACGTTTATAATAAATTACCATACCGTCGCCATCCCAAAACATGATTTTTACATGCGTCTGTGGACGGTTTACAAAAACATAATACCCGCCGTCATCAGGACGACCGTCATGCTGATAAACCAGTTTGCACAGACCATGAAAACTTTTACGCATGTCGGTAGGCTCCATATATAAAAATATTGCTCGATCTCCCGGCAGACTTATCATAATTTTACCACTATTTTGAGCAAACGCAATAAGGAATTCTTATCAAAATTACTTGGAATCTCAATGTATCCACCGCATTTTAGATGTAATAAAAATGCTTTGTCTGAGCGTACAGGAGCTTTTGCCATCGAAGCATCATCTTTTTTGCAGACAACCTTCGCAAAGGATTTTTTCTCCAATGCTTTTTCGCCATTGCTCTTGCTCTTCTGCTGTTTATAAAAATGATAGGAAAAACTTTTTATTGAGAGGTTTTTGAGCTTACAAAATTCAGTTTTAAGAAATTCAGTTTTTTCCCATTCCTTGATGATAGCCTTCCATTCATTATGTGACCGTCTGTTCATGATAAATATCTCCCGATTAATTAAAATCAAGAAAATATCATCATTCACAAGCAAATAAAAGATGCGTCAGATATGACGCTTACCCGAAAATCAGTAAATAAAAGATGCGTCAGATATGACGCTTACAATAAATCTTCAGCCAGAAAATTATATCCGAAAATCAGTAAATAAAAGATGCGTCAGATATGACGCTTACGTCAGATATGACGCTTACAAAAAAGGGGCTAAATAATTCGTAAAAAAGTTAGTGCCGAGATTGATGTTTATTGTAATACCATAGCTATAACTCTATTAGTGTAATTTAGCTGATAATCTTAATCTATAATATTGCTAATGGCGTTGATTCATTTACTAATCTGTTTACGCCGTATATACATACAAGCTTTCCGTATAAATATTGGACTTTGAAGATATATAACTTCTCATCTAGCTTGCATGCCTCATATACGATTTCTGTTCATCAGGGCAGTGTTTTGCTTGTGGATCACGATGACAGCTCTTGCCGTCCGACTAGCGAGGGCTCGCAGGAGACTTACACTCCCAAGTCATTGCGCCCTATCGGGCGCACATAAAAAACCGGTGTCTGGATTATAGACACCGGCTGAAGGAAAACTTATTTAACTATTTAGCTTCAAGCTTTTTATTAATTATAGCAATTTGCTTGTCGGCGTCTTTCTTCCACCGCGGGCCACTTTTTTTACATTTTTCCCATTTGGTTTTGGCTTCTGCTAATTTGCCTTTTCTCTGTAAGTTTTGTGCTAAAGGCTTGCGGTTTTTTGAACCTTTCATTTTTTCTGTTCTCCCGCCTTTTCGCGTTGGAGGCGAAATCAACGGTTGGAAATCAACAGCATAAAAAGAGATGCACAATCAAGATAGTCAAGCAAAACATCTTTAAGGGCTGTAATATCCTCGTTTTTAGTTTTCAGAATATTTGACGCTGTCGCGGATAATCAGGCTATAGGGAAGGATGGATCGTGGTTGAACTTGCGACTCTCCTAGGTGAGATTCGATGATATCCGCTGTAATAGTAGCTAGCGCGTCATGATTCTGAGTGATTGTCGTTTGCGGCGGCGTGGCATAACACGAATATAACTTGTGTTCCGAGGCAATTATGGAAATGTCTTCCGGAATGCGTTGATTAAATAGCGATAAGGCATAGGCCGTCACAATTCCGGCATTACCGCCCGGACAGAACAGCGCATCTATTCCCTGTTTGAGTAATTTTCCGATGATTTCAACATAGTTGTCATCACTGGACAGGTGGATTAGAGCGTCATTGGCAGGGAAGTCTTTCGCCTTAAGCGCCTTGGTGATAGCGGCGTATCTAATATCGGCATTGCCAGTTCCGGTGCTGCCGTGAATGATGCAGCCTATCTTGCGACAACTGCGTTCATAAAGATGATTGATGACAAGTTCCATACCTTGAGTCTCATCAGAACGCACGGAATAGACGTTTGGAGAATTTGTTGGTGCGTCCCGGTCCACCAACACCAGCGGAGCTGAAAAACGGTCTGACCATTTTTTGAAATCATCAGGTTCTGCACCAATCGCCACTGCACCGCAAAATTGAATACTATCAAGACGGTCTATATTATCCTGCGGTAATATTTCAATCCGCAAACCGCGTTTTGGTAGTTCAAGGGTCAGTGCCATCATTACCATTTCAAGACAGTTGCGAATCGGGTAAATACCTTCAGTCGGTGTAATAATAACCACATTCCGCTGTTTAGTAGAAAGCCGGGGGTGATAGTTGTTAGCTCTTGCGATCGCGAAAACCCGCTCGCGCACATCATTTCTAATATTGGGGTGATGACTAAATACCCGGGAAACCGTGGCTGGTGAAACTCCCGCGAGTTTGGCTATATCTTGTAAGTTCATTAAAAATTTCCTTATTATTGATTCATTTGCAATATATCACCATTTTTATTGAAAACAAATATTTATTGCATCAACCTTTTCATTTAAATACCTCAAAAAGGTTTGCGAAAGAAAATAGCAACAGTATAATAGACTATAGATACAAAAGAACCCCACAAAACGTGGTCTATAATTTAGGTAAAAATGAAATGAAAAGAATTAAAATCGGTCAAATCGGTGTTTGCCATGAACACGCTGATGGTAAAATAAAAAGTTTACGAAATTTGCCGGATGTCTATGAAATTGTCGGAATCGTTGACGACCGAAATTCATCGGCAGCAAAGTTTTCTGGAGATAATCTGGTTCCATATGAAGGCTTAAAATGGATGAGCGAAGACGAGCTTTTCAATACACCCAGCTTGCAGGCGGTCGCGGTCGAGCCTCCGAATGCCGACCTTGTTCCAACCGCAATACGCTGCATGGAAAACGATTTGCATATACATATGGATAAGCCCGCAGGAGAAGATATTGAACTATTTGGGCAACTGCTCAATGGTTGTAAGGAAAGAAATCTAGCCTTTCAGATGGGATATATGTTCCGTCGTAATCCTGCCATGCAATTATGTTTGAAGGCAATTCATCAGAACTGGCTGGGGGATATTTTTGAAGTTCAAGCAGGAATGAGTCATAATTATGGCGGAGAAGCTTATCAGCAGTATATGACCAATTTCAAGGGTGGCATAATGTTTAATTTGGGCTGTCATTTTATTGATTTTATTATTTCAATGTTAGGGCGTCCTGAAAATATTACCCCATTTCTGAAATCAACTCCCGGAATTCCAGCCGAACCTAAGAATAATTGTCTAACGATCTTGCAATACCCGTACGCAACCGTGACTCTGCGTGCGTGCAGCCTAGAAGTTGATGGTTTACAGCATCGACGGCTCAAGGTTTGTGGCACCAAAGGGACAGTTGACCTGAGCCCGTTGGAACGTTTTGATGGCGAGCCCTTAGAAATGCGCTTAACTCTTCTTGAGGATAATGAAGAATATAATGTGGGTACGCATATCGTTAAGTTTGCCGGCAGGAATGACCGTTATCGGGAGCAACTATTAGAACTGGCCGGTATTATCAATGGTGAAATAAAAAATCCTTACACATATGAACATGATTATCTAGTACAGGAGACTGTTCTCGCTGCCGCTGGATATACAAAATGGAGCAAACGTTGAAAGCTGTATTAATACAAAAAGACCAAGCACTAACTTGGAGTGAAGTTGCCGATCCGATCCGCAAAGAAAACGAAGTAATAATCGACATTCGAGCTACCGCATTGAACCGTGCTGATTTAATGCAGCGCGCAGGCAATTATCCGCCGCCTCCGGGCTGGCCGGAATGGATGGGGCTGGAGGTGTCCGGCGTAATAGCTGAAGCATCTGCCGATAGTCATTGGAAGATTGGCGATAAAGTATGTGCATTGCTTGGCGGCGGAGGTTATGCCGAAAAAGTTGCTGTTCCAGAAGATATGGTATTGCCAATTCCAGATGGTCTCTCATTTATTGAAGCGGCAACTATCCCAGAGGCCTTTCTTACAAGTTACCTGAATATTTTCATAGAAGCTGGAATGAAGCCTGGCGAAATGGTTTTCATCCAAGCTGGAGCAAGTGGTTTGGGGGTAGCGGCTATTCAATTAGTAAAGGCTCTTGGTGGAAAAGTTATGACAACGGTCAGTACCCCGGAAAAAGCTGATTTTGTCCGTAAACTTGGAGCCGATATAATAGTTAACCGAACAAATGAAAATTTAGCGGAAATTATGGCTAAAAATCCGGTAGACGTAGCCATGGACTGTGTAGCCGGTCCCAATCTCGGTCCTTGTCTTGAAAACATGGCGCATGGTGGGCGCTGGGTAGTGATTGCCACTCTGGGCGGAACGGTCAGCGAATTGAACATGCTGGATTTTTTCAAGCGTGGCGTAAAATTAATCGGCAGTACCTTGCGCAGTCGCAGCAGTGAATTAAAAGCAGAATTACTATCTGAGCTTAAAGATAAGATTTGGGATAAATTATCTTCCAGAGAAATCAAGTTGGTTATTCATGATTCATTGCCAATTACTCAGGCAGAAAAAGCTCATGCTATATTAGAGCGTAGAGAAAATATTGGTAAAGTAGTTCTTACTGTTAATTAATAATTTATTGGGAAAAACTAAAAATGGAAAAGATTAAATTTGGAGTTTGGGGATTCGGACGCATGGGTGTACGGCACGGAAAGTTCTATAGCATGGAGCAGGACAAATTTGAGTTTGTGGCCGCTTGCGATACCGATGAGAAAAAACTAAACAGTGCAAAAGCTGAATATCAATGCGCGGTTTATACCGACCAGGAAGCTTTTTTAGCCGATTCTGAAATGGAGTTGGTAGTGATTTCAACATTGTCGCGTGACCATACTTGTCATGCCGTAAAGGCGCTTGAAAGCGGGAAGTATGTTCTGCTTGATAAACCTATTGCTATAACTGATGATGAGCTTGAAACCCTGCGCCTGGCAGATAAAAAATATCCGGGGAAATTATTTGTATTGCACAATCTCCGTTTTGAACCTGGATTTGAGACTGTTCAAAAAATCCTGAAAGAAGGTATACTTGGAGAAGTCAGTTTAATAAAATTACGCAGACATCACTCTAGCTGGTATTTTCGGTCAGACTGGCAAACTTTGCTCAAATATGGTGGCGGATTGCTTAACAACTGGGGTAATCATGAAATCGATCATGCGGTACAGCTTCTTGGATCTTACGCGGTAGATGTTTGGAGTAAACTGTGGCACGTAAGTTCAGGCGGTAATGGTGATGATCACGTAAAAATTATCCTTAAAGGAAATAATAATTGTGTTGCTGATCTTGAGATGAGTTACAATGTAACTTTGCCTGAGCCATATTGTACTATTTACGGACAAAGAGGTTCACTGGTGTGCAACGCAGCATTAAATGAAGTGCATGTCAGATATCTTGATCCTGAATTTAAGATGCCGGAACTTTGTGTTGAAAAAGATATTGCCGTTTATAACTCTTCTAACAAAGATATTCCGTGGCTTGAAAAAGACTTCAAAGTTGAATCAGACAGGGACATGTGGGAATATATGGATCGCAAGCTGATTAAATATTTATACGACGATATCAAAAAAGGTATTCCGTCCCCCATTAAAAACAGCGATGCTTTTGAGACAGTTCGAATCATTCAAGAAGTAAAAAAACAGAATCCTCAGTTTGATTGGATAAAATGATTTCCAATCTCTGGTGCCAAGGAGAGCATAACTATGAAAAAATGGAAAATAGGAATTGTAAAAGATACTTCAGTTCCGATGTTTGGACTACACGGTTTACATACGGCATTTCAAGGTCTACCCAACGTTGAGGTTGTCGCCCATGTTGACTCTAACCCAGAAAATATTGAAGAAAAAATGAGTTTCACCAAGGCTAAAAGTCATTATTTGACTATTGACGAAATGCTGAAACATGAAACTCCTGATATTGTAGTGCTCTGTTCAAGGCATCCATATGATCACCTTGAACAGATCAGAACTGTCGCTGAAAAAGGTTGTCATATCTATTGTGAGAAACCTTTGAGCGCAAGTTTGCGCGAAGCGGATGAAATTGTTGCCATTGCCGAAAAAAACAATATCAAAATCTGTCTTGGTCACCCCTGCCGTTATGGTTTGGCATTTTTGACTATAAAAAAAATGATTGAATCCGGTGAAATCGGAATCCCGATTACAATCTACAGCAGAGGGAAAAACGATTATCGCGGCGGTGGAGAAGATATGATGGTTCTTGGAACGCACATTCTTGATCTACAGGCTTTTTTATTCGGTGCCCCGGAAACTGTTTATGCAGAAGTCACTACTAACGGGCAGCCAATTGTAAAAACATCCAGAAATAAAACTTTTGAACCAATTGGGCCAGCGGCAGGTGATAGAATCTTTGCCAGCTTCCGATTCCCGAATAATGTTCGGGGTATCTTTGAAAGTCAGAAAGATATTTATAAATCAGGTGATATACATACTCATATGGGGATTACCGTTGTCGGTACTAAGGGAACATTGACAATGCGTTTTGATGACGTGTTTGATCGGCAACTCAGGATAAGTCGAAAACCGTGTCCGGCAGAATATGAATCTGATTTCGAGATAGTTCCATTGAATGAGTCCCGAATAATTCCCGGTGTGGAACCACGCGATTATTCATCATTGGATCATGATATTCCAAAAGTTCCTATTTTTCTAGAGTCTACTCGTTATGCAGCTTGGGACTTGATGAATTCAATAGAAGCAGACCGGCAACCGGTTTCTAACGTCTATACCGCAAGAACAACACTAGAAATGATTTATGGTATTTACAACTCGTCACTGACTCAAGGTGTCATAAAATTTCCACTGCAAAACAGATTCCATCCGCTAGAGAATTATTCTTAATCATACCGAGTATGCCTTATATACTATTTTTGAAGGTTATGGTTCTTTTCGGAATTGTTTGTGTATTTAGTGTCTAGCTTTGAATACCAGTAGCCGCATAGTAGTTTTAGACTTTCGGCAACATTGCCTTTTGGAAATTATGCCCGCTGGCGAAGCATTCCGCAAGGAAGGCGATAGGTTTTACCAAGCAGAACGGATTTTTGTGAAGAACCAAAGGCGTACTTGGCGGTAGTTGCTAAAAATACGCTCAAGCATTTCCGCACGATAAAGAATTTTGTGCGGCGTTTGGCTGAGTCGTTCAGAAATCAGAAATTCTCTGAACTGGCAACGAACTCGGAGGCACTCGGCAAAATTCAAATTCGCTTGGATTCATCCTGACGTACTCATTCCGAAGTTGATCAGTTCTATTCCCCCCCCGTTACAATCAAAAAAATAATGAAAGCGCAGTGCGCCAGTGGCTATCTGTCGCTTTATTTTCACACAGACACAAAAAAAGATTGAGGATAGAAAAATTTATTTTTGATTTTTTATTGCTGAACTTTCAATATGGTTCTTGACTTTTGCAAAAAAACGTGTATAATTATGAATAGGTTAGGTTAGTTCCGATATTTTTTTTGTTGCATCTGGCAAGCGGTTGCATTCGGCAAGCGGTTGCATTGCCAAAGGAGCGTTATGAACAATAAGGACGTTTGACATGTCTAGAGCTATAATTCTGTCTTTCCTGTCCCATAGAGTTTTTCCCGGCAAAGTTAAACAAAATCCAACAATGCAAACTCGAAAGATGAGCGCAACCGATTGCTTAATAATAGTATACAATAAAATAATAATAACGGCAAGAGATTTTAATCAACTACAGGAGGTTTTTGCAAGTTTTTAAGATTTGATAATTGAGAATGGGTTTTTAACGAGATAAGTTTTTACATTAACGGAGGACATAATATGGAACAAAATGATTGGCTTGGAAAAAATAAGGATTTTTTTCAAGAAAGCAACTAAAAACACTAAACTATTACCATACAAGGAAAGTTTTAAATGAAAAACAAAAAACACTATAAGTTGTTGATTACAAGTAATTTTACACTCATTGAATTGCTCGTGGTGATTGCTATCATAGCAATCCTCGCCGGAATGCTTTTACCAGCCCTTCAGCAAGCCCGTGAAAAAGCCAAAGGCATAAGTTGTGCGAGCAATCTGAAACAACTTGGTTTAGGAGTTCTGATGTACGCTAATGACAATGATGATGTCGGCGTAAAAGCTTATGACAAATATACTGGAGAGATAGAAGGAGTTACTATCACTAACACTAATGTTTACTATCCCGGACTGTTAAGAAAATATGTTGCTAAAAATATATGGGAATGTCCCGGAAATGCTAATGCTACCGGTTTTGAAACTGTTTTCGACGGAGCGACAGGCTGGAGAGTTCAATACGGAATTAATCAGACTCAGGCAAACGGGATAAGCGGAACCCGTTTGGATAAAGGTTATAAACTGAGTAATTTGGCAAACACTTCCGGAACGATTTATTTCGCTGAAATAGCCGGCACTAGTAACACCGGCTATTGCTGGAGTGGCCCATATAAACAAGAAGCTGTTTTTACTGATGCTAGCATGATAGTACCTTCTCCACCATTAGACGTGACGGATTTAAGCCCTACTACATACAGAGCCACAACGCGACACATGTATCCACATAGTAATGGTGGCAATTTGTTATGGGTGGATGGTCATGTCACGGAAAGGAAGAGAAACTCTACGCAGTTTAGAGAATGGACAACAGTAAAAGACTAAGCAAGTCCTGAAATATTTAAATCCTCTTTCTCCGAGGCACAGTCAGAGACGGCTGTGCCTCAATTAATCGGGAAAAACAACTGATGCCTTGCGACAAAGACGTATATTGGCGAAAATTAAAGGAGCAGGCATATGAAAAAAACATTATTGTTTACGATGATGTTTATATGTATTTTTAGTATTCAGGGAACGGTGCTGGCCGGTAAACTCAGTGTCAAGAATGGAATTTACATTGAGCCCTATCTGCAGAACCCGGGCAGAAATACAATGACGATTCTCTGGTGGACAAATGAAAAGTGCGCGGAAAATTTTGTGGAGTATGGTTCCGGTAAAACCCTCCTGAAGTCAAAAGCCTCCAATGAATACGTTCCCTCAATGAAAAAGTACCTTCACGAGGTTCATTTGACCAAGCTAGCTTCAGCTGCCTTATACAAATACAGGGTGCACAGCGACGCATATGCCAGCAAACAATATACTTTTCGGACTGCCGTTGCTGCGGACAAAGGTTTTAGTGTCGCCATTATCGGGGACGGACGAACCGATAATGATAAGGTGATCAAGCGGCACCGCCGGATTCTTGAACAAGCCGGCAAATGCGACATTATTTTCGAAATAGGCGATATGGTCTATGACGGCTCAGCGAAACACTGGTTGCGTTTATTCCGGCAGGTGCTTACCGCGTCTGATCCCGCCGCGCCGGGTTCGACGGTCGCTTCCAACAAGCCCTATCTCATGGCTGTGGGAAACCATGAAATCTACATGCGGGAAAAAGAAGAATATGCCCCGAAAAAAATTGAAGGAAGGTATTCCGGCGGCGGTCTCCACACCTCAATGGCCAGGTTCAAGGCATTTGCCGCCAACCCTGCAAATAATTCAAAAAACAGCCACTGGGAAGAACGCTATTATGCTTTCAAATATGGCGCCGCCACCTTTATAGTTTTGGATACCAACAATACCGCTGACGATAAATATGACAACCATGATCTGTTGGGGGACGCGGATACACCATCGTGGCATCCGGGAAGTGAACAATATAAATGGCTGATAAAGCAATTGAAAAAAGCCCGCGGGCAAAGTGTGTTTACCTTTGTTTTGTTTCATCCGTCGCCGTATTCCCGCGGCGTACACGGAACAGCATTTGCGAAAATAGACCAGCAGCGCGGTTATGAGCTGCGGATACTCGATCCGCTATTCCGGGAATATGGAGTAGATGCCGTTATCAGCTCTCATGACCACCATGTAGAACATTGCCTCACAGGTCCCGGTGGCTTTCATAAGAAGATGGATGTTGCTGACCCGAAAAATCTAAACTACATAGCCATGGGCAATTCCGGTCATTCTTCCAGGAACGCTAAAAAGGGTTGGGAGAAGTGGATGACTATTCCGGGTAGCGGTGGTAAAGCTTTTTACACGAAATGGTATTACAAGTGGGGCGGAGACAACTCGCTGGCGAGTTTTGTGGAAATTCAAATCAAAAACAATAATGACGGTACTTTTACAGCCGTTTTTGAGATAGTTCGTTCGGATGGAAAAAGGTTTAATAAGTTTTCGATAAAAAGACAGTAAGCCGGTGAATCCATCAGGAGCTTTTGACAAGTTTTTGAGATTTGACAATTAAAAATGGTTTTTTAACGAGATAATTTTTTACATTAACGGAATATGGAATAAAATGATTGGCTTGAAAAAAAAGAACATTTTTTTCAAAGAAAGCAATTTTTAAACACTAGAGGTAATTTCAAAAGTATTTAAGTAAAAGTTTAGTCTCAAAAAGTTTTAACATAAAAAAGAGGTAAAAGTTTAGTCACATAAAGTTGAGCAGAAAATTTATGACATTAACATAGTACTGGAAGTTGATAAAATTAACAGATAAGAAAAAAATTAAAAATATTTCGTGAAAATGGAAGCAAAAGTCATGACAAAGAAGCAACAAAATAATCATCCGGGGACAGGATACCTCACCGAAATCAAATTTATGATTTCAGGTTTGC
>Ga0307988_1001214_pt1 | contig 15010 bp, 17 predicted proteins | sample EllFjometagen183_FD_203166 | JGI IMG/M metagenome (GOLD analysis project Ga0307988, IMG submission 203166) | Marine microbial communities from Ellis Fjord, Antarctic Ocean - #183 | ecosystem: Environmental > Aquatic > Marine > Unclassified | place: Southern Ocean | collected 2014-10-08 | reverse complement strand
CCCGGCGAGAAAATTGCAACTTCAATTTTAGCAGCATCAACCTTTTATCCCATTAAGGGAAAAGAGAGTTATCATCAGGATTATTACAAAAACAACCCAATTCGTTACAAAGCCTATCGCTGGAGCTGTGGACGTGATAAACGCCTAAAAGAGATTTGGGGTGATAAAGCTTTACATTAAAATTTGAAGGTAATAAAATATAAAATTGTGCATTAAGTTCATCAAACTAACGGGTTTTTGTCCTTAATAGGTTCAGGTTCATGCCGAGTAAGATAAAAGCCATCACAAAATTTCCAATCACTGTGGTCGGCAGATGACCCCCGATGGAAATATGAGCAAACAGCGGGACATCAATTAAGAGAGCCGTTATGAGACTCAGAAATGGAGTAATAGCGACAAACATGATAGGAGTTTTCTGACCAAACTTGAATGTGGCCTTTTTAAAGAAGATCAATACAATTGCTCCGCCAAGCAGAAGAGAAAAGACGAACTCGATCGGTACAAAAAATAGTGATACTCCAAGCATCGTTCCAATGCCGCCGCCTCCGGTGAAGTGCAAAAAGATGGATTTGCAGTGTCCAAGAACAGCAGCAATCCCAATAAGATAGAGAATGGCAAAATCGGGATTGGTAAACTCCTTAAAAAAGAAGATTCTAAAGAGGACTATAGGAATTAACCCCTTCAGTCCATCAAGCGTGCCCACCAGTATCCCCCAGGGCTTGCCTACTTCACGCATGACATTGGATGTTCCGGGATTGAGATTTCCCAGTTTCCTGATATCTACACCCTTTACGAGCCTTGTGATAATTATTGCGTAATTGACCGAGCCGGACAGATACCCAATGAGTATTGCAGCAACCGCGACCAGTACATATGTCATGCTATTCTCCCTTTAATACTCTTATGTAATCTTAAGAGGCTTATTGTATCTATTCTAATGAAACGATGACTTCAGCCTGATGCTGTCCCCCAAGAAGCAGCTCAATTTCAAGTTGAGGAAACTTTTCGAGGATATTGCCTTCAACCGCCTCAAGTTTTTCCTTCACTGCAACATCTTTGTAAAAAAGAGTGATATTGCAGAACTCTTCCATGGGAAAACGAGCCAATGATTCTATGAGTGCAGTCTTGAAATCCGGGTCGGCCGCATAAATAGAGCTGTCTGCTAATCCAAAATAATCATCCTTCTGAAGAGTCGAACCGCCAAACGTCCTTTTGTCAGAACTCTTAAACAGGAAGAGGGTAGCTGCAAGGTTTTGGGACTTTTTCATATTAACAACATTTGCCTCAACATGTTCATTTTCGCTATACCCGTAAAAACAGGTCAAGCCCTGTACTACATTTGCTGTGGGGATGATGGAGATATCCTTATCAATCTGATCCCCGGCCGCCATACAGGAGTGAAGGATATTATTGTTATTGGGAAGGATGATAAGGTGAGATTCTGCTATGTGCTGGATTATATCAGTTATCTCGCCAATGCTGGGAAGGATATTTGAATAGGAGATAATATGTTTAATACCAAGCTCTTCAAATATGTGAGAGAAGCCTTCTCCCGGCGAAAACATAACAACCGAACACTCCTCGGAAAACACCTCATTCTTTATCTTTTCACTTACCTGTTCAAACATATCCTCAATTTTTTTTCTTCTGATCTCACCGTAGAGCTCAAGAGTTTTCACAATGAGCTCTGGATGATTGGTGTGAATATGCAGTTTCAGAATCTCGTCTGTATTGACCAATGCGATGCTGTCACCCATAGACTTCAGGTATTCACGGACATCAAAGGAATCTGTTGATTTTGTCTTATGCAGAGTCAGCTCTGTGCAATATTGATTTTTTTCTTCTGTTTCTTCATTTTTATCAACTGCATATGGGTCAGGATCAAACCTATAAGAGCTCTCCTTTTTCTTTTGCGGAATGTTACCGGTAAGTCCCAGGAGGAGCCCCTCAATGATAAGGATAAATCCAAGGGCTCCACTATCAATAACACCTGCTTTTGCCAATATAGGAAGCATTTTGGGGGTGTCGTACAAAACCTCTATTGCCTTTGCGACAGCCAGATCTAACGAATTGATGAAAACAAGGTCGAGACTGCTCTGCATTACCTCTTTCATTGCTTCTATGATGGTGACCATTGTTCCGGCCATTGGGTTGAAGAGTGCTGAATTTACCTCATAGAAACCGTTGCTGAATCCTTCAGCCAGATCCTCTGTGGTAAGAAATTCAGAGTTGTTCTCTTTTGAAAAGAATCCCATAAAGAATCTTGATAGGATAAATCCGGAATTTCCCCTGCTGTTGTTGTTCATATAGGGCAGAATAATCTCAGCAATTTGGCTGGGAGAGGTAATATGCTCATTCTCAAGCAGCTGTATCGCAGGAACATACGTTCCCACCATATTTGTTCCGGTATCCCCATCGGGAACCGGAAAGACATTGAGATTATCCAGGATTGATCTATTGAGACCTAAGTGCTTAGCACTGACAATTAAGGCATCTGAGATTTGGCTGCAGTGAATCTGCCTATAATTATTCTGCACATCATCGATCATAAATGGTATATCCTAAATCATAAAAATCAGGACCGGCATGCGGCATGTTGCTGTGATTTGAAGCATGCACCTCTACCTGAACCGGGAATTCGAGTTTTCCGAGACGCTCTTTCAGGTCATTCGCCTCTTTGAAATGAGGTCCGATCACACTGATAACGGCCCGTACTCTTTTTCCCTCTTTTTGTTTCATATCGTCCTGCAGCAGTTGGATGAATCTATTATTTGCCTGAATATAGTTCTTCACTTTTCCAATTGATACTAATACTCCAGGATCCTTTGAAGAGCTTAAAAGGGCAATGATCTTCATGGCTGAGCCGAGAATAGCTTTAGTAAGACCCAATCTGCCTGTTCTGTAGAGATAGAATAAATCGTAAACTGCACCAATATGTCTGGTGTTTGAACGGATATACTCAACTTGCTCCATTAATTCCGAGAACTCCATTCCGTTTTGCACGGCCTCAGCTACCTGTTGGACTATAACTGTATAGGCTGCTGTCAGATGGTGGGCATCGACAAACTCAATATCAAATTCAGGATGCTGCGTGAGCACCTGCTTCAGTACCTGCTGGGTTGCGGTGGATGCTTTTCCCGCTTGATGAATCGTGATAATCTTCTCTTTGGCAGATTTACTATAGGCGGCGATCAAATCCTGTTCGCGCAGGCCGGATGTAGTAACTTTGTTTTTCTTGTCTTTCAGCAGCAGACGCAGTTCATCCTTTGCCTCCTGCGGCATGTCCATGGATGCGGGGTAGGGATCACCGTTTAGATATAATGGGTACTCAATCACCTCGATATCGAGTGCCTTGACGGTCTTTTGTTCTAATTGCAATGCAGAACCTGCTACAACTTTCATCCTTTCTCCTCCCTGTTAATAATTGGATCATCGGGAATATATATTTCTGCATCAGAAGCTGGAAATTCACTGCAAGGGTGAAAATATCCAAACTTATCATCTGCAGAGCGAGTGCCGTGTGTATTTGGTGCTTTAGCTACCGTTCCGGATATCAATCTGCTTCGGCACCATCCACAGGTGCCTGACCTGCAGAGGGACGGAGGTTTAAGGCCCGCACGCTCTAATGCAACTAAAACGGTCTCATGCTCATTCGCCTGTATAGTATGGGTATGGGTATTCATGTGAACTATAAGAGAATGAGTGATGGTGGGGACGGAAGTAGAGTCTGCATTTCCCACCTTACTTTTTTGAGACTCAGAGGATTCAGTTCTGATGCGCCTCTTTTGTATCCTGGTATTTTTGAGCTCATCTTCAAGGTATTTCTCCATTGCCGGAGGACCGCTAATGAAGAGTGTACATGCTTCCAGATTCTTTTCCGGAATGGTGCTTTTTAACACCTTCTCAATGAGAGAAACAGATATCAGACCCGACTCACCCTGCCAATCGGCTGCTTCTATCGTTGCTTCTACCGGATCAGAACAAACTGGAATATAGGTGAATTGGGAAGGATTTTCTTCTTGTAAATTTTTGAAATAGTCACTGAAAATAAACTGGTCGGCAAGAACCGCACCATGAAAAAGTATCACCTGCATATCTGGATAATCTTTCAGGATATCCGGGATCATGGATTTAAATGGGGTAACTCCGGATCCACCAGCGAGACAGATAACAGAGCGGCTGTCTCTGAGTTCCTGATAATAGAAATCACCTGTTGGTGCTGTGCAGAGAATTTGCGTGCCGACTTTCCAGCTGTCATAGACAAATGAACTGATAAATCCCGGATCTGTCTTCCTGATGGTAATATCGTAAAAACCCTCATCCAAAGTCTGTCTGGGTGTTGAGGAGAGAGAAAAGGGGCGGGATGCGGTACTCTTATCAACCTGAAATACACAGGATATATACTGTCCGGCTCTGAAAAAAGCCGGATGCATTTTTGCATCACTCATAACTAAACGGTAGGTTTTGGTATCTGCTGTCTCCTGTATGATCGATTGGATCACCATGTCCTGTTTGGCCGGATGCAGGGCGGCCGATAAGGTATTCATAGTCCCTTTAGGCATTGGCAAATCAAGTGCTTTCGCAAAAAGACGATCTCTTTTTTTTGTGTGAGTGAGAAATGAGAGCGTGTCTGCAAGGGTGTTCTTAATTACTACTTTCATGATGCACCATCCATTTTTGCACATGTGCGTTCAGCTGCAGCCTTTCCCGACATTACGGAGCTGCCGTAGCCATGACAGCGGTAGGAGAAGCCTCCGCAGAATTGTATTCCTTTAATGTAGTTCTCTTTATCCTGAGCCAGTACCCTTGGTACGATTCCATCCCAGGGTTCCGGTTCATAGCCGTAGACTATTCCATTATAGGCACCGGTATAGCGGGCAAATGTTTCAGGGGTGGCAATTTCAATCTCTTCAATATGCTTGAATATTTCTGTATTGGTTGCTTCTTCAAATTGCTGGATGAGTTTTTTAGCAATTCGATCCTTGGTCTTAAAGTAATCTTTAGCGGAGATTTTTTCCCATGCCTCTGTATGAAAACCTACGGTGATGGAGAGGATAGTTGTTCCCTCCGGAGAACAATCGGGATTTGCAGCATTGAGACAAATGGACGCCTGCATAATCTCATCTGTATCAATATCATAGGTGCTGGCGTAGAGTCTCTCTGTATCCATATGGGGAGAGATGAAATAACTGTATTCGTTAAGTCCAAGCTCTTCTTTTGATGCATTCAAACCTAGATAGACTACAAACAGGCTCAATCCATGTTTTCTGGTATTAATATTAGCGTAAGCCTCTCTGGGAACATCTTTTTTAGGGGAAATAAGGTTGGTAAACAGATTAGTAGGAGAGGTGTTGCTGATGACTTGCGTACTCTCTATGGTTTCTCCATTAGCAAGAGTTACACCGGTGACTTGCCCCTCATGAACCTGTATGGAGGTGACTTTACTGTTAAATTGAACAGTGCCGTCTAACGCGTATATTTTTTCCAGAAAAGCACAGGCAATCTCATGTGAACGGAGTTTCGGGATAAGTGCACCAGCTGAAATATAGGTATCCAGCAATGCCGCCCAGATGGAGAAAGACATCCTGCTGGCTGGAACCCCCAGGTAGCACCAATAGGGATATATCATATCCAGAGCCTTTTTAGGCATATTCAGGGCATTTGCTACCTGTTCGACTGTGGCAGAACCTGTCCTGATAAAATTTGTATGTTTTTTTATTGTCTGTATGATTGGAACTCTTTTACCGCTTCCTTCCAGGGCATTGAAGGCATTCTGGACCTCTTTGCAGAGGTTCATAAAATTCGTAACAGCGGGGGTACTTCCCGGTACCTCTTTTTCTATGGTTTTTATAAAGTCCTCAACACCAAAAGGGAGACATGCATCGAGCTTCTGATCGGTGAGAATCAATCGATAGGCTTCCGGAATAGAGAGGAAATCAATTCGAAGTTCTGCATCTTCCATAAGATAACGGACAACTCCCGAGGTGGTGCTCTCTGCCCTGGTGTTCGGCAGTTCATGTAGAGACGGTTCAAATTCAAAACGTCCACGGGTAAAACTACTTGCAAAACCTCCAGGCAGATTGTGCTGTTCAACCAGCAGAACCTTCTTGCCGGCACGCAAGCACTCTAAGGCAGCGCAAAGTCCGCCAAGTCCGGAACCAATTACAATTACATCAAACTTATTACTCATTTATAATACTCATGAGGCAATTTTTTGAAAAATTGCCTTTTGAAGTTTTTTGATGAATATCTTGATTTGATACTTCAAATATAATTATTTGACTTCAAAAAACTTCACTAGTAGGTAGCTTGATCCAAATCAAAGATTTGGATTTATCAAAAATCGGTATTTTTGAAATAACCTCTTATCTTTATTTATATAACGGATTAGGTGATTTTACAAGAAATCATAGTTTTTTAGCTATATTTATAGTACTTTGTTATAAGAAGATACAGGCAAAATGTACAAAAGAAAGCAGGAGGGAAAATCATGTCAAACTTTTTTGTTGGATATTATTTGGGAGAAAATTCTAAGGTTCCTGAAGACGAGTCTAAGCAGATGGCGGAGTTTCAGGCTTGGCTTGGAGGGTTGGGTGAAGCAGTAGTTAATCCGGGAAGACCTTTGAGCTCAACAAGAACGATAGATTCAGATAGTGCTTTTGCCGAAGTGACGGGAATGTAATATATGGCAGGCAAGATGAACAATAAACGCACTACCGGAAAGAATTTTATCGTAGCTTTTTTGCTGCTGGTTCTACTGGCTTTTTTGGTAATGATTCGGGGATATCTGATAGCTCTGGTTCTGGCTGGGATTGCAGCAGCTCTCCTGATGAACTTTCAGCAGGGACTAACCAGGAGGCTTAAGGGTCGAAAAAGGTTTTCAGCAGCTATTGTCCTGATAAGTACTGTACTGGTGCTTGGACTTCCTCTTTCCGGATTGGCAGTGCTGGTTGCCAGTGAGGCTGTAAAAGTGGGAACCCAAATAGCACCGTGGATCTCGGAACAGATAAGCGGTGGTTCCTCAGTTTTTGATCTGATCTCATTTATACCATTCAGCGAACAGCTGGAGCCCTATCAGGAGATTATTAATGAGCGTATTGGCCAGATGGGAGCCAGCTTGGGTAGTTTTATTGTCAGCAGTATTCCTGACCTTACCAAAGGGACAGTGAGTTTGATGCTGAATGGATTTATCTTCCTCTATGCTCTCTACTATTTCCTTATTCACGGGACTGCTGTGGTGAATGATCTTCATGTGTATATCCCCTTACAGAGAGCTGACAGCGAGTTAATTCTAGAGAGGGGTATCACGGTAATTAAGGCTTCATTGAAAGGGATAGTGATTATCGGATTTCTCCAGGGATTGCTTATTGCGCTTGCCTTCTGGGTAACTGGTATACAGGGAGCAGCATTTTGGGGGGCCATTGTAGTGGTTCTTTCAGCAATACCCGGTGTGGGAGCTCCTCTGGTGTGGGTTCCGGCAGCGGTATACCTGATTACTGTTGGTGAAGTTGGCTGGGCGATTGGACTGATAATCTGGGGTGCTCTTGTTGTTGGGTTGGTTGATAACATCTTACGCCCTGCAGTAGTGGGAAAAGATGCGAAACTCCCCGATTTACTGATTCTGGTCAGTATTCTTGGCGGACTGGCACTATTTGGAGCTTCAGGAATCCTGATTGGTCCGGTCATTGCCGGGGTAGTGGTCACTGTATTGGGAATTTATCGGCAAATGTACAGCAATGAATTGGAAGCCAACGGCTGAACTTTTTATAATGCAATTCATGATGGTGGCTATTGTTGACGGCATTGGTAAATTTTCTCTTAAGGATGAAACATTTGAAAAATAGAGGACCTAAAAGCTTTATTGAACATAAACAGTATCTCTATGACATAGTGAAACTGAAACTTTGGTTTATTTGGACATGGAAACAAAATCATAGCGAAGAGCCCGTCTCTCATATTCTCCGTGAACGTGTTGATATTTATAGGAAGACAGATATCAATAAAGAGCTTCTACAAGCTGTTAATCTGCGTTTTGATGATCCTGAATGGAAGACTATTGAGCAGAGGATTACTGAGCTGTATGGGAAGCACCAGTCTGATGATGATGCAGCAAAGTTTGAAGAAGAGGCTTTTCAGGTTGTTCAGCCGACTATAGAAGTCAGAGCTTTGAGGGATTTTGAAGAACCTGCGTATGTCCTTGATTTTAAGTGCGGCAGTCTTACGTATGAACCACCAAAACCAGAGGCTCCGGATTGTGTTCAGATACATATTGCAAATGCAATTGCTCCGAGGTCGATATTTGATGATAAAAAGTATCTTCTTGATTGCTTTCGTAGTCTATTGGATGGCTGCACAAGAGATTATAACGTAGACTCATTTTGGACTGAGACCTGGTTGAACTCATATCCGAAATGGTTGGAATATTTCCCGGAAGAGTGGACCGATAACATGAGTGAACCAGACAAAGATGTGATGTGGCATTTTGGATTTTGGGGGCAGTTCATCACCAGCCGCGGGGTATTCAATCATCGGTTGGGGAATCAATTGAGAGAGACAGGAGTATTCCCTTTTTCTCCGCGATCATCCAGGTGCCGTGTAGAAGTGATGCGTGAACATATAGAGAAAATGTATTAAGATTTTTTTAAGTTTCCGGGCAAATTATTTTCAGGCTTGGGTAGACTTGAATCATACGTTTTGGGTCACATGTTATAAGAGGAATCCCCATCACCGCTGCATGGGCTCCGATAAAGAAATCGGGTACCGGGGCAGTTTTGCTCCCGCCTCGTAATCGATATGCTTTATAAGCTTTACCTGCTAAAAAGGCTGCGGAACGCGGTATATGTTGAATATCGATCTCAATCTCAAATAATGCATTATCCAAATCCTCAATCCTGGAAAATCCAATCGAGATTTCAGAATAAACTATCTCATTAATAATTAGCGGACCCTTAAGGGCTGCTTTCCTCAGTTGCTGTAATGACCAATCTCCCCAATTATGATCATTGGTAAAGAGATCCAGAAGTATACAAGAATCCAAAAAGGTACCCACTGTTTGCTTAATCATTTTCACCACGCGTTAGTTTCATAATTTCATCAGTCGAGAGCCCGGTATCAGCTTTCCCCTGGACTCTCTCAAAGCGGTCAGTTTTCGGAGGGCGGGGTATAAGTATGATCTTCCCATCCTCAGAAACGAAATCTACTTCTGTATTTTCATCAATATGATATTGCACGCGAATTTCTTTTGGAATGGTAACTTGTCCTTTGCTTGTGACATTCATGTATTACCTCTTACCGTAAGAGTATTACTGAATATGCATGCTGTCAAGTTCTGAAAACTATTTTGGGGTCAAGAATGATTCTCGAAATACGACCACTTTCATTTTTTTATGACCATATATATTGAAAAATAGCTATAATTATAATAAAATATGTATGTCAGAATAATGAGGCTCTTTCAAAAATACATATTTTTGATAAACCCAAATCTTTGATTTGGATCAAGCTACCTTGGAATAAGATGCTGTTGCATCTTATTCTTAAAAGTTTGCAAAGCAAACTTCGATTTGTGAAGTTTTCTGTAGTCTTGTAATTACTTTATAAATAACAAGTTAAAATATTCTTCAGAAAACTTCAAATCCTTGTATTCATGGATCAAGGGAACTTTTCCAGGAAATTGCCTCAATTTAAGGAGATTAACGGTGAATAAATTTGCTATTTTTGAAGCAAAAAATAGGCTTACTCATATTATCCGGGAGGCAGAAAAGGGAGATGCCGTTGAGTTGACCAGACATGGAAAACCAGTCGCAGTACTGGTTGGGATGGAGAAGTATGCTGAGCTTAAAGGATGTGTAAGATCTTTTTCACGTGTATTTGATGAGTTCCAGGTTGAGTGGCCAATGGAATTGGTTGAAGGGCCAATAGATTTAACCGAACCAAGAGAGGGAGATATAGATCCTTTTGAGAACGTCCGAGCTATAGATACCGGGCGGGATATTTCTTTATGAAACCTCTATATTTACTTGATACTTGTATACTTTCCGAACCGACAAAGCCAGACCCTGCTGAGTTAGTGATGCATAAACTTAATAAACATGAAGGACTTATGGCAATCCCGGCTATAGCATGGCATGAACTTTTATATGGAGTTGATCGATTGCCTGAAGGGCGCCGAAAACGCCGTCTAGCTGCTTATACTCTGGAAGTTGTTGCACCACTATTCGCTGTTATACCCTATGATGATCACGCTGCATGGATACATGCCTCATTACGTACACAGAGTGATAATGAAGGAAGAGCGCTATCTTTTGCAGATGGACAGATTGCATCGATAGCTTTGGCCAACAATATGATTTTAATAACACGAAATGTAAAAGACTTTGCAGGTATTTCCCAGTTGCATATTGAGAACTGGTTTGAGCCTGCTGACTAACGGTTTCGGACTATTCACTGGTTTAATAGTAGGCTTCAGCTTGCCTTATACTCTCTAATTCCAGATAGAAAAACCGCCGTCAATTACAATATTTTCACCGGTGATATAGTCCGATGCTGCAGCGGCAAGAAATAGGGTAATCCCTTTAATATCTGTGCCATCTCTACCCATTCTGCCTAATGGAGTTCGCTTGCTGTACTCTTCGTTAAATTTTTCAGAAACCCTATTGGGATTGCCCGAAAAACCGCCGGGTGATATTGAATTCACGGTTATTCCCATAGGTCCGAGATAGGCCGCCAAATCTTTGGTGGCACCTATGACTCCTGCTTTAGAGGCTGCATAATCCACAGATTGTCCCTCCATTCCGCATAAATCATAGAGTCTGCGATCCCGTCCCATGAGCCCAGCCATGGAAGCTATGTTAATTATTTTTCCGTAACCCTGTTCTTTCATAACAACAGCAGCCTCTTTGCTGCAGTAGAGCATCCCATTCAGGTTGGTCTTTAACAGCAGGTCTACATCCTGAGCCTCACGGTCAAGAAGCCGGGTTTTTCCGGCAGTTCCACCGCCCCCTGCATTATTTATCAAAATATTAAGTTTGCCTTTCCAGGAGAATGCTTCTTTGAAGGTTGTTTTTACGTCTTCAGGTACTGTTTGATCAAGTCCCAGCCCCAGAGTCGAAACAGCGAAGCGTTCTGCGAATTCAGCAGCAGCTTTTTGTGCTTTTGAACAATTTCTTGAGGTAATAATAATATCAGCTCCTGCAGCAGCGAGGATTTCTGCCATATCCCAGCCCAAATTCTGAGCCCCGCCGACGATCATGGCCACTTTTTTTTCCAGACTAAATAGATTTTCAACTTCCGGTCGCATAGAACCTCCAAATAGATTGTTTTATGGGAGGATCTTTCAAAATTAAAAGGCAAAAACCGAAGGGTTTAGTCTATTTTGCAAAGATCTACCTGTTAGTCAGAAGTTTTTGGATGATTGTAACCCTTTGTAATATAAAAGTTAACAACAACTATCCAAAAACTTCAAATTCAAATATAAGATTTGAATCAGGTAATTTTCTGAAATTCTTTGAATTTCGAAATTACCTTATGGTTCAAAACTATACTACTCCCTAACAAATTTAAAAAGAATTTTCCCCGTTTTTTATTCCGATTTAATGAAATTGGCTCAGGTAGCTACAGATTAAACTTGACGGAGACAGATATTGAAAGTAAGAATATATACAAAGCAAAGACATCAAAGTTAAAGGTTATAAATGGAGATTCCTAATCCTATGAATACATACAAAATATTAGTTGTCGGCTGCGGATCAATTGGTCAGCGTCATACCAGGCTGCTCTCTGCACGAAAAGATGTAGAACTTTATATTGCAGATACCTTAGAAGAGAATAGAAAATACTGTCTGGAGAACTTCCGGGTGAAAAAGGCTTTTGAGGATTATTCCCAGGCACTTATAGAGGGTATGGACGGAGTATTTATCTGTGTCCCGACTGGTCTGCATGTACCTATTGCAAAACAGGCTCTGGACTCAGGAGCATGTGTATTAATTGAAAAACCGGTTGGATTATCCGTGGCTGATGTTGAAGTTCTCAAAGGTATTCCTCATGCCGATGAGAGAATTCAAGTCGGCTATATGAATCGTTATAATACGCAATTACAGAGAATTAAACAGATGATAGACAGCGGAGCATTAGGGAATATTCTCTATGCAAATGCCTCGGTCTATACATATGGTACGCTTTTGTTTGCAAAGACCTCCTTCAGGGAACATGAGGAATGGGCGTTAATAAGAGATTACACCCATGAAATTGATTTTTTACTCTATCTATTGGGTCCGGTAGAAGAGGTAGTTGCCATGAGTGCAACCCTTGGTGAGCTGGATCATTTACCCAGTCCCAACATTGTGGAAATTATATCCAGATTTAATTCAGGTGCTATTGGGTCCATTCATATGGATTACGCCCGGTATCCCGATAAAAGGACAATGGAAATTGTCGGTGATATAGGCAGTATTGAGTTTTATATAAATGAGGGAATTCTTAGGATATATCACAAAGACAAAAAAGGATTCAGGGAGGAGCGGGAACCGTTTCTTCGTGATGACATGTTTAGAGATCAGATAGAAACTATTATTGGAATGATAAAAAAAGAGGTTAAGCCGATGGTCTCCCTGAGTGAAGGAATTGAAGCTCTGAAGTTTTGTGAAGCTGCAATTACTTCAAGTGTAGAGAAAAGATTTGTATCACTTAAACAGGACGAATAATGGATTTATTAAGAATTTCTGATCTGAAGAGAGAGCAAATTGAAGAAATCTATAAGTATGCTGCAGAATTTAAAAACGGGGGAAAATCAAATGTTTTAAAAAATAAGAATGTAGTAACGATATTTCCACAAAGCAGTTTACGAACAAGACTTACTTTTGAAACGGCCGTAAACGATTTATCAGGCAGAATTTCTAGTTTTGATATTGATACGCTGGAAAAGAGTGAAGCCTTGGAAGATGTAGTCTCCTATCTGAACAACTGGGTAGATCTTATGATAATTCGGTATCCGGATATAACCAAAATAGAAGAAATTCAGAAATACGCATCTTTTCCTATTATTAATGCTATGACCCGTGAAAATCATCCATGTGAAATATTATCTGACTATTTCGGATTGGGTGAATTAATAGGCAGTATTGCAGATTTAACCTATTCGTTCGTTGGTTCTTCGGGGAATATACTTAACTCATGGATACATATAGCAAATATTTTTTCGCTGGATTTACAACAGATTTTTCCCAAAAAATATGAAACAAAAAACAGATCAATAAAAACGACCGATCAGGTAAGTGAAATAAAGAATTCTGATATCATTCTTTCAGATCCCTTTCCAGAAGAGTTTTCAGAGAATAATCCGTATACCATTACGAAAGAGCTAGTTCAAAGCATAGCGAAAAAAGTGTATATCAATCCTTGTCCTCCATTTAGAAGAAATGTAGATATTACCGATGAGGTTCTCCAAAGTAAGAGTTTTGTGGGATATGAATTTAAAAAGAACTTAGTGTATGTTCAAAAAGGAATAATTGAATATTGCATGAAAAATAGTATAGATCGGAAATAATCATGATAGGATTGGCAAATGATTGAAAAAATAGACTACCTGGAAAATTATACATTCTCAAATTACTTTGATATTGCCTGTGGAAAGGGCTGGTTTACCGCTGTAGTAGTAGAATCCTGTAAAGAAGTCACAAAAGTAACCGGTATCGATATAACCTCAAAGTTCAAGGAAGATTTTTCTAAAAGTGTAGGAGAGATCGACATTGTATTTATAGAGTCTGATATTAATAACTATAATTGGGCTGAGAATACTGAAGCAATTGACGGTATTAGTTTGTCGCTGGCTCTGCACCATATTGATAATATCAACACTGTTATGAAAGACATCTATACAAATCTTTCGGATGACGGTGTAGTCATTATCTATGAGATAATCACTGACGGATTATCAAAAAGCCAGCTTAACCACAAAGATTTTCATCATCTGCATGGAAAAATGGATAGGGATGATGGGGAATTTCATCAGGATGCCTTTTCGCTTCAAAAGATACAGGAGATTATTTCAGCGGCTGGCTTTTCGATACTCCATGATGAACTGGAGAAAAATGATGAGATTTGCAATAGGACTCAGGAAGTATTCGAGACACTTCAATCTCAGACTGAAAAAAAGATAGAAAAAGTGTATGGAGAGGATGTTCCAGCAGAAATCATGAAAAGAAAAAATGAATTGTTGAAAAATCTAAAGACACATGGGATGGCTCCGCCGCCCTTTTATCTTTGTATTGGAAAGAAATGAAATCACCATGTTTAGGTTGGAGAAGAGGTTTATATGAGTCTGATTATAATTGCATTTATAGTTCTCGTATTAATAAGTATTATACTAATGCTGCCCGGTTGGTATGCTGCCCGGATTAAACTTCCGCAAAGCCCCGCAATACTTGGAGTAAGTTTAGCCGGTGTCTCTTTATGGATTTTGATTGCCAGCCTGGGTATCGGGCCGCAAAGTCTCTCGAATTTAATAGAGACTCCCATAGTGGCTGCAGCTGCAGTAATAGTTGCTTATATTAAGATGTTCCTGCTTGAATCTAAAAAAGTGAAGCATGCAGTACTGATCTCTTACGGAGCAATAATTATCATAGTAATGGCGCTGCGCCTGTTTATGCCGCTAATTCCTGAATAGCAGGTCAACCGTTACGCTTACTGATGAAATTGAAGCATTGCGGTTCTGTGAGGCAGTAATCTCTTCAAGTGCTGAGAGAAAGTATTGAAAAGGAAGAAAGAAATTTATGAGAGTATTTGAGATAGTCTTGGTGATTAGTATTACGGTATCGGTGATCTGGATATTGTTTTTACATAAAGAAAAAAGAACTTCTGGTATATTGCTCGTCACAGACAGCCTAATCTGCATAACTCATGCCTTAATTGATGGATTCCGTCAGCAAATGATCTTTGTTTATCTCATACTGATGCTGCTTTGGGTCTATTTTCTCTTGCAGAAATCAGGAAGAATTAGTGAAAACCGACTCGG
>Ga0307988_1001213_pt1 | contig 15015 bp, 14 predicted proteins | sample EllFjometagen183_FD_203166 | JGI IMG/M metagenome (GOLD analysis project Ga0307988, IMG submission 203166) | Marine microbial communities from Ellis Fjord, Antarctic Ocean - #183 | ecosystem: Environmental > Aquatic > Marine > Unclassified | place: Southern Ocean | collected 2014-10-08 | reverse complement strand
ATGCTCTGTATTTTTGCCTCCTTTTGTATTAACTTATTTTCTATTTTTTTGCGTTCGGTAATGTCCTCAAAAATGCAATGTGTTTGTTTAAATTTACCGCTTTTATCAAAAACAATAGTGCCGTTAAACCTTCCTTTTACGATTAGCCCTTTTTTACTAATCATGTCAAATTCAACATCTTTAATAATTCCACTTTTTTTGAATGCTGAAAGCTGTGATGCAACAAGTTTGGCAGATTCTTCAGTCATAAAATCGCCAAAATTATTTCCAATAATTTCTTCTTTTTTATATCCCAGCGTTTTTAACCATGCCGGGTTTACTTCAAGAAAATTGCCTTCTGTGTTTAACGATTGATAAGGTAAAGGGGCGTCGTTATACAGCGCTTTGTATTTCTTTTCACTTTCCAGTAATTCTTTTCCCGATTTCTTGCGCTCGGTAATGTTACGGGCAATTCCTAATATCACGGTTTTTCCACTAATTTTAACCGGATAAGCACTTACTTCAATAGGAATTAAATTTCCATTTTTATGTTTAATAGAATATTCTATAATTCCAGTTTTTTTGCCAGTGGCAACTTGAATTAGAACTTTTGCAATACTCGCTAAATCAGCAGCCGGTAATAATTTCAGCTTAAAAAAATTCTTGCCAATAAGTTCTTCCTTTTTGTATCCAATCATTTCCTCGGCTGCCTTGTTCCCGTCGAGGAAATTTCCTTTAAAATCAAACAAATAAACAGCGTCGGGGGCCAATTCAAAAATAACTTTCAATCTTTCTTCTGAGCTTTCTAAGGCTTTCAGCACATTTTTGTAATTTGTAATATCAATTATATTACCAACTACTCTCACCACTTTGTTGTTTACCTTTTCCGGTTTAGCAGTTGTGCGAACCCATATTCTGTTTCCTTTCTCAGATGTAAAAGGAAATTCCATGTCGTAAGGTTCTCCTGGATTAGCGCATTTATGAAAAGCCTCCAGAATTATCTGACGATCTTTTTCATCGTAACATTTAATACTACGTTCTATATGTTCTTGCGAACCTGGTTCTATTTCATTCGGATCAATTTCATGAATATGGTAGGTTTCAGCTGTCCAGAACATTTCCTGTGTTTTTACATTCCATCTCCACCCTCCCACTTTTGTTATTTTCTGTGTGGAATCCAGAAGATTTTCGCTTTCCAGCAATTTTTGCCCGATCTGTTTTCGCTCGGTAATATCTTCCACCATTGCAATAAAATACAGAAATTTCCCTTGAATGTCTTTTACTCCCGAAACTGCAACATAACCCCATTTTTCTTCACCTTTTTTGGAAATATATCTTTTCTCCATTGTAAACCGCTCGCGTGTACCTTCCCGCACTTCGCGTGTTAAACGTAAACTTTCGGCAACATCGTAGGGATGTGTGTAATCAGCAAAAACCATTTGCTGGAGTTCTTCCTCACTGTAACCGAGCATTTTATTCAGCTTTTGGTTACTTTGTACAGGATTACCTTCTGCGGTAACAATATCAATCCCAATTGGTGAATTTTCGAAAATAGTTCGGAATCGTTCGTCACTTTCCCGCAATGCGTCTTTTGCCAATTTGTTCTCGGTAATGTCTAATAACGAACCAATTAGTTTATACGGCTTGTTCTTGTCATCTAATATTACTTCGCCAACACTTTGAACCCATCTAATAGTTTTGTCTGGTCTTACGATTCGCTTTTCAATATTGTACGGAATACCATTTTTAATGGAGTTCTCAACTGCATGCTTCACTTTTCCTCTATCCTCATGATGTATAATTTTAAATCCATCCTCGGAAGTAGGTTCAAAACTTCCTGGCTCAATACCACAAATGCGGAAGAATTCATCCGACCATTTACTTTTCCCCGTTGCCAATTCCATTTCCCAGCTACCAAGATGTGCAACCTCTTCCGACTTCTGAAACCGTTTTTTACTTTCAAGAAGTGTCTCCTCTTCCCTTTTGAATTCAGTTATATTTTTATGATAGGATGATTTTAAGGAATTGAATTCCTGCTGTAATTTCTTAAGATCAATAATTAGTTCTTCTTTGGTTTTATTTTGATAATTCATGCCCATACATTATTAACTTTTGTAGAATTATTCCACTGCATCATTCTAAACATCAGCAACTTGAAAATAAATACTCCTTTTTTTATTAAAAAAGGATGTGGTTTATTTCTGACATTTGACCATAATTCACCTATAATATTGGGTATAAGCGAGTTGGCTTCTGGCAAGATTATAAAAATAGTAATTTAAAAAGTCCTAAAACCTGTTGTTCAGCATAAAATTAATGCGTGCGTACTCTCCTATTTTTTGGCATGTAAATAACATAGTTTGATTATCCGGAAAATTACCACAATGCACTCATTCCGTAAAAATTTGAAAAATTTTATACGGAATCTCAAAATTCAAAGTTAAAAAATGAAAAGATTCCCGCTTTTGCGAGGAATGAATGCGCTGTTTCATCTTATGTGGTATTTAAACGAATATACAATTAAGGGTTTGTTACGTAATAACTTGCCATTTCACGCTTGTTCTTTTGCCTTTTAACTTCCTTGAAAAATCCTTAAATAGCATGGCTATTCTCATATTTTTAAAGTTGTTAAAAAACAAAATTACTGCGCCTCAAACCGTCAACTTATTACGCAACAATCCCTAACATAGTTTTGATTTGTAATGCGAAACATTAACATGGAATGAGAATTCAACAAAATTCAATCTAAAAAAAATGAAGCCCCGGATTTCTCCAAAGCTTCAATTTTCTAATTATTCATTCGCCATCTTCAAAAAGCGCAAACCCAAATAAAAAAACCCCAGATAATTCTGAGGTTTTTTATTTATTGGGTGGATGATGGGATTTGAACCCACGACCTCCGGAACCACAATCCGGCGTTCTAACCAACTGAACTACAACCACCATTTTGTTTTGCGGTTGCAAATATAATATTTTATTCTTTTTGCAATTCATAAAAAAACAATTAAATCGAATTTCAAATCATAAAAGTTTAATTTTGAGAAACTCAAAAAATTATGCAAAAGAAAATATACAAGCACATTATTTGTTTCGGAGAAGTTCTTTGGGACATGCTTCCCACTGGCGCACAACCTGGAGGCGCACTTTTAAACGTTGCAATTCACTTAAAAAAACAAGGACAAAATCCTACTTTAATTAGTAAAATTGGCAACGACAATGACGGTGAAATTTTATTGGATTTTTTAAAGAAATCGGGAATAAACACAACTACTATTCAAAAAGACAATAAATTATCGACAAGCAAAGTATTGGTTCATATAGATAAAAACAAAAACGCAAGCTACGAAATTTGCGAACCAGTTGCATGGGACAATATTCAAATAAACGAAGCAAATAAAAATGCGGCCGTAAATGCCGATTTAATTATTTTTGGTTCGTTGGCTTTGCGTAAGCAAACTTCGAGAACAACACTATTTCAACTGTTAGATATTTCGAAAGCAACTCGTCTGCTCGATGTAAACCTGCGTCCTCCATACGATAAACAGAAAATTGTTGAAGAGTTACTTCACAAATCGGATTTTATAAAACTTAACGACGACGAACTCGATGTTATCGCATCCTGGAGCAACAAAAAAGGAAGCATTCCCGAATTGATTAATTGGCTCGCAGAATTTTACAAATGCAAAACAGTTTGTGTTACACGCGGAGCAAACGGTGCGGCTCTTTATATTGAAAACAAATTTTACGAGCACCCCGGATTTAAAGTAAAAGCTGCGGATACAGTTGGTGCCGGCGATTCTTTTTTAGCAAGTCTGGTTGCCAACCTTTCTGAAAATATTCATCCCCAAAAAGCATTAGAAAATGCGTGTGCCACCGGTGCTTTTGTTGCCACGCAAAAAGGTGCTGTTCCTGACTACACAGATATCGAAATTGAAAAAATTATAAGTTCAAATAAGAAATAATCAAGCTGCAACCCTTCGTATTTTTCCTTGTCATTAAAAATGAAAACTAATAAATTGGGAAAGCAAGAGTACATCCATAAAAGTATTATTGAGGCCTGTAAAAAAGGGAAAGACAGATCGAAATTCGAGCTTTACCAATTGTACTCTAAGGCAATGTTTAACGTGTGCTACAGAATGATGAATAATAGGGAGGAAGCTGAAGACATGTTACAGGATGCTTTTACACAGGCATTTATGAAATTAGATTCCTACCGGTATGAATCTAATTTTGGAGCCTGGCTAAAACGAATCACAATAAATACATGTATAAATTCCATCAACAAAAGAAAGGTGGATTTAACCTACTGTGAAGAAATTTACGACCATGAAATTCCTGAAGAGGGAATAGAAAATGAAGTTAAGTTTACGGTTGCAAATGTTACAAAAGCAATGGAAAAATTGCCAAAAGGTGGCCGAATGGTATTTTCACTTTATCTGCTCGAAGGTTATGACCACGTGGAAATTGCACAAATTATGGGAATTTCTAAGTCAACCTCGAAAAGCCAATTTATGAGAGCCAAACGCCGCATTGTTGAAATATTAAAAGAACAAAAAACAGGACGATATGCAAACTAACAATTTAGAAGATTTTATAAAAAATAACCGCGAAGAATTCGACCAAATGGAGCCATCGGCAAAAGTTTGGGAGAATATTTCGAAAGGAAAAACAAAGGTGATTCGATTAAACACGAACCTAATTCGGGTGGCAGCAGTAATTGCAATTGCAGCAATAACATCGGTAATACTTTGGCAAACCAATACTTTTGGGGATAGAAATTTTGCATCAAAAACAACCGACCCCGAACTTCAGGAACTTATTGAAGCCGAGGCTTTTTACGCACACCAAGTAAATTCGAGATTAATAGAAATAAGAAAATGCTATTACGTTTTCCCGGAATTAAAAGAAGATGTGGAATCGGATCTGAATGAATTAGAAGCAATGTATAAAGTTTTAAAAACTGATTTACGAGAAAACATTTCAAACAAAACAGTGATTGAGGCTATGATTGAAAACAACCGTTATCGGCTACAATTGGTTGATGACGTTTTAGAACAAATAAACTGTTAGACATGACTTTTAGAAAATGCCAATAACTGCGTTACGCTCATCTTGAAAACAGTCATTTACAAGAGTAAATTCCTTCATTTTCAAAATTTCGCAAGCCTTGTTCTTGACACTTTCTAAAAAGCCACTTTAATTTAATTTAATATATCATAGAGGAGAAAAAAGATATGAGACAATTCAAAATTACACTATTTTTTGTTTTGGGGGTTTGGCTGATTCCATCGGAAGCGGTGGCTCAGTTTACTGAAACAAAAGAAATTCAAAAACAATTTAAAGTTTCGCCCGAAACCCAAATTGAGATATCAAATAAATACGGGAAGATAGAACTGAATACCTGGGATAAAGACTCGGTAATTATTGAGATAAAAATAAGGGTTGAAGAAAAGAAGCTTTCTAAACTTGAAAAAGCGATAGATGCCATTGATTTTGATTTTAACGAAAGTCAGCACTTTTTAATTGTTCGTACAATAGTTGGACAAAATAAAAGTGAATTTGAGAAAGAAATTTTAAAATTTAAAGAGACCGTATTTCAATCTGGAGGGAACATGAATATTGATTACACCGTGTGGCTTCCGGCAAGCAACAAACTGAAAATAGAAAATAAATTTGGTGATATTTTTATTGGCGATTTCGATGGAGATGTTGAAATTAGCCTTTCAAACGGAAACCTTAAATCACACGATTTTAAAGGTAAACTTGATTTAACTTTAAATTTTGCCGATGCCACAATTAACACGATTAATTTGGCGTATTTAGACTGTAATTTCAGCGAATTATACATTAAAAAAGCTGAAACATTACATGTAAAAAGTAAGTCGACAAAATTTGAAATTCTGGAAATAAAAGACCTCGATGCTGATTCTCGCCGCGACAATTTTAGAATTCGTTTGGTAGAAATGATTGAGGCAAAGGGTAGTTTTTCAAATTTCAGAATTAATGAATTAACAGACCGATTGGATTTAAGAGCCGATTATGGTGATTTGGATGTTGATAAAATTGCTGCAGATTTCAGCTCAATATTTGTAGAATCGAAATCTACTGATATTAATCTTTATTTCGATGAGCAATCGGAATTTGGATTTGAAATTACACAAACAAAAACAGATCTAAATTTTTGTAAAGAAATTGAAATTGTTGAGGAAATAAGTCTGGATGAAAAAGAAAAGAAGATGGAATTGAATGGCAATTTTGGAGGAAAATCGGAGAATAAAACAAAACTTACTATTAAAGCCAATTCGGGCGAAATAAATATCTTTTCAAATTAAATTCAAGTGTTACTACTCAGCAGTACACTAAGATTTAAATCATTGATTATCAGTCCATTTTGTCCTGATTTTTGTTCCGAAAAACAAAAATCCTGCAAAAACTATGGATGTTTGCAATATTTACCCCCAAGCTAAACCAGGCTGTGTGAAGATGGGACTATCCTTTGCCGTTGGATTTATCCAACGGTTATTGAACAAAGAAAGAGAATTGGACTTTAGTCCTGAATATAAGGCAGTTGGACTAAAGCAGAATCCATCCCATAAATCGGACGGCCTGCCCCGATTTCTCGTGGGCAAAGGATAAAAAGACTGTTTTCACACAGCCTGTAAAGAATGGGACTATTGAAAATCAGAATTTAAAACCTACTGAATAGAATCAACTCTATTAATCACAAAATTCTTATAATTCTCAATAAAAAAGCAAAATTCTTTCTGCTTTTTGCAACCCTTTAAAAAAACCACTGTCGTTAAGGAGTATAGAAAACAAAGAGGAAATTTTTCGGAAATAAGCCATTTGAAAATTTCATCGAAAATGAAAACAAAACAATAATTATTTAAAGTCATGAAAACATTTAAACTTACTATTCTAGGAGTATTCGTACTCCTTATTCTAACAACAGGTTGTATCGACAATTTCGCCATTAGAGGAAACGGAATTGAAACGGTAGAAGAGAGGAACACTTCTAACTTCGACAAAGTAAAATCATCGGGCGATTTTGTAGTTCACATTACAGAAGGAGAGAACCTTGAGGTAATTGTAAAAGCCGAACAAAACATTATTCCTTACATAGAAACCTTCGTTTCGAATGATGAATTAAAAGTTGAAATTATAGGATTTCACAATATTATTAACCGTTTGCCCATGGAGGTCTATATCACCGTTCCTTCGTTGACAGGAATAAGTCAAAGCGGTTCGGGCGCAATTACTACCGATAATTTTACTACTGACCATTTGGATCTTGCCATTTCAGGATCAGGATATATTTCGACTGTAGCAAATGCATCTGAGATTGATGCTTTCATTTCCGGTTCTGGAAAGTTAGATATTTCGGGTGAAGCAAACACGGCCAATTTTAATATCAGCGGGTCAGGAAAAATTCAAAGTTACGATTTAGCATTGCACGATTGTAATGCAAGAATATCAGGTTCAGGACACATGTGGGTAACAGCAGAACAAATTTTACACGCGATTATCTCTGGTAGCGGTAATGTATTTTACTCCGGAAATCCCGAAATTGAAGTTCATATCTCCGGTTCTGGACATTTAATACACGAAAATTAGTTATTAACTCGTTTAAACTAAAAAAAGATGAAACGCTTTTTACTAATAATCATTTTCGGAACATCGGTATTTTTTACCTTTGCACAAGGATATAATCAATCTGCTGGTATTAGATTAGGTTTATCGCCTGGATTCGAATATCGAATATTTTCAGACGACGCAAACTCATATAAATTTCTACTGAGCACGCGCGATCGCGGACTTCAATTACATCTATTTAAAGAATTTCATCAATACGACATGTTTAGTTTTACCGACCAACTGGTTTTATTTTATGGAGCGGGGATTCATGCGGGCTACGAAAGATGGGACGTAACGCATTACAATAATAATTCGCAATGGAAAGACACACGTTCTGCTTTTATTGCCGGATTAGATGGCTTGGTTGGTCTCGAATATCTTTTTTATGAAGTCCCAATCTCATTGGGAATTGAAGCCAAACCCTATTTCGAATTCTTAGGTCAGGAAATATTCGAGGTTCAGTTATGGGATTTTGCCTTTACCGTTAAATATCTATTTTAAAATATACTTTATTCAAAAACAGAAAAACAAATTTTATCATGAAAAAATTAGCATTATTTCTTTCATTAATACTTGCCATAACTTTTACTTATGCTCAAGATGAATATCAAAACAATGAGATTCAAACCATTTTCTCCAAGAGAAAAAGCAACGGTGCTTATGGTGCTTTCACAGTTAGTTATTCTGAAATTGGTGGCCGCGATGCTTTGGTAACTGGAGGTCGGGGTGCATTTATATTCGACCACAGTTTTGCAATTGGCTTGGGTGGATTTGGGTTCGTAAATAACCTTGATTATCACAGCACCAACAATAACGAGTTTGAGTATTCTCTTGCAGGTGGTTACGGTGGAATCTTTATTGAACCAATAATTGCAGGAAGATCACCTGTTCATCTTTCGTTTCCAATATTAATTGGAATGGGAGGAGTTTCGTTATTCGAAAATTACGGATGGGATTACTGGGATCAACATCTTCCAACTTCAAATTTTGGTACTGATGTATTTTTTGTTGTTGAACCGGCAGTAGAACTGGAATTTAACCTTGTTCGTTTTTTCAGGGTAGCAGCCACGGCAAGTTATCGGCACACTTCAAAAATAGAACTTCTTGATACAAACGAGGATGTATTAAGAGGATTTAATTTTGGTATGACATTTAAATTCGGAAAATTTTAGTAAAAAAGTTGTCATTCCTGCAGAGGCAGGAATCCAACAGACATTTAGAGATTCCCACTTTCGTGGGAATGACAAAAAATGCCGGGCTGTTAAAACAGTCCGGCATTTTTTTAAAACGGTTACTGATTATAAATCAACATAATCAGCTGCCATCAAATAATCTAAACTTTTCTTACAGCTTTCAATGGGTGTAAAATTATATTCTTCAACTTCCACAATTCCGTACTTAGCACCCGAAAGTTCTCTTTTTGCAAAAATGGCTGCAAAATCCATATTTCCACTTTCGCCAACTTCTGCTTTATCTTTAATGTGCCACAGCTCAAATCTTCCGGCATATTTTTCGAAATAATCTAAAGGGTCTTTGCCTCCGGCAGTAATCCAATACAAATCTAATTGAAACATTACTTTAGCAGGATCTGTTAATTCCAACATCCAGTCGTAAACAGGTTTTCCTTCAAACTCGGTAGTAAATTCTTTGTCGTGGTTGTGGTAACCAAAACGAATTCCGGCAGCATTACATTTTTCGCCAACAGCGTTAAAATATTCGCTATAACGTTTAACACCATCGAGGCTTTCGTAGCCAACCGGCCCCATAAAAGGTTGTACAATCCATTTTGCATCTGCTGCTTTATGAGCTGCGATACACACATCCCACCAAGCCATTGTTTCATCCCAATTTTCTTCCGTTGGAACAACTTGCCCGGTATGTGCACCCAAAAACTGAAGACCATTTGTCTCGCATAAGTTTTTGAACTCAACAGGATCCATTCCATAAATTTTTCCATCGCCATAACCGGCAGTTTCCACATAATCGTATCCCATTTCGCCAACACTTGCCAGAGTACCTGCAACATCCTCTTTCATGTTGTCTTTAACCGACCATAATTGAAGTCCGATAGATTTTTCGACCGGCACACTTTTCACCTCTTCGTTTGCGGCTTTTTTTGGAGCCGAATTGCATGAAACCAATCCCTGTACAACAAACACAGCAACACTCACAAAAAATAAAAATTTTAAACCAACTTTTTTAACTACCATTTTTTCTAATTTAAGTTTTATCTGAATTATCTAATTTTCAAAATTATTTAAACCTTCTTGTAAAAAGAACAAATATGAGATTTTTATTTCATATTTAAGGCGTTTGTTCATTCATAAGATTATTTTTGTGGTTCAAAATTTTTAAATGAAAAACAAAGATTATTTAGCAATTGGATCTGCATTGGGAGCTGCTTTTTTTTGGAGCTTTTCTTTTGTTTGGTTTAAAATTGCATTTATCGCATATAATCCATTAACCGTAGTAATTTTCAGGTTAGCAATTTCTGCCATACTTATTATCCTAATCGCAACTATTTTTAAACGTTTGCAAAAACCTACCCGAAAAGATTTACGTCTTTTTATTTTAATGGCATTTTTCGAACCATTCATTTATTTTCTTGGTGAAAGTTACGGCCTGAAATATGTTTCGCCAACTGTTGCAGCAGTTATTGTAGCTACCATTCCACTGTTTACACCAATTGCGGCGTGGTATTTCCACAAAGAAAAAGTAAAATGGATGAATGCAATTGGATTGGTGTTTTCGTTTATTGGAGTTGGATTTGTAGTTTTAAACGGTTCTTTTCAGCTTGAAGCTTCGCCTTTGGGAGTAAGCCTTGAATTTATGGCTGTATTTGCTGCAATTGCTTATTCAATTGTTTTAAAAAATTTGGCATCGAGGTACAACACATTAACAATTATTGCCTATCAAAATATAATTGGCATTGTATTTTTTCTTCCACTTTGGCTGGTTTTCGATTTTAATACATTTTTAAATACACCGTACCATCCACAAGCTTTTCGTGCAATTATCTTGCTGGCTGTTTTTTCATCAACACTTGCTTTTGTGTTTTTCACACAAAGTATCAGGCAAATTGGAATTACAAGGTCTAACACATTTATTAACCTGATTCCTGTTTTTGTTGCCTTTTTTGCGTTTTTAATTTTGAAGGAAGAATTAGGACTCCAAAAAATTATAGGAATTATTATAGTTGTTGCTGGTCTGTTTTTAGCTCAAATGAAGAGAAAGGCCGGAAATGGAAAACAAAAAGCGGCTGAAATTCATCGCAAATAAAAGTAGTTTTTGTTGCAATTTTCAGTTCGAAAAAATGATAAAATTAAGCCGAAACTTGTATGCGCTAATTCGAAATAAAAATGAATAAAGTAACATACAAATCACCCGAAGAACTAAAACAACTTACCGATAAAAGCCGGAAGGAAACCTCCATATTCATAAAAAAACTCAAAAAGAAAAAACCTAAAAATCTCGATAACATTGTTCATGAATTACATGAAAAAGCATTTGAAACTTTCGCCTGTTTAGACTGTGCAAACTGTTGTAAAACTATTGGTCCGCGTTTAACAGACAAGGACATTGAACGCCTTTCGAAACACTTAAAAATGAAAACACCAGACTTTACGAAACAATACATACTTATTGATGAAGATGGTGATTATGTTTTCAAAGAACACCCCTGCCCTTTTCTTTTACCCGATAATTATTGTTTGGTTTACGAAAACCGACCAAAAGCATGTCGCGATTATCCGCACACGGATCGTAAACGATTTTACCAAATTCTCGATCTTTCGTATAAAAACTGCGAAACCTGCCCCGTTGTATTTGACATTATTCAGGAATTAAAGAAAAAACTTTAACCATAAACAAAGTACTATAAATTCACAAGCAAATAATATTTAAATATCTTTGGCGTTTTACTGAAAAACGTGCAACAACGAATGAAGCAAAAATATTACCTCATTATTTTATTTTGTTTTACCATTTTTAGTTCCTCCGCCCAAATAGGTGGAGAAAGCACTTATCAGTTTCTCGAACTTACCAATTCGGCACGAATTGCAGCTTTGGGAGGAAATCAGGTTGCCATTTACGACACAAGCGATTTAAATTTACCTTTTCATAATCCGGCTTTACTACACAAACAAATGGATAAGCGGGTATTGGTAAATTATGTAAATTATTTAACCGATATAAATTATGGTTACGCCTCGTTCTCAAAATCGTACGACGAAATTGGAAATTTTGCTTTGGGAATGCATTACATTAATTATGGAAAATTTAGAGAGGCAACTGAATTTGGCGAACTCACCGGAATTAATTTTAATGCTGCCGAATATGCACTGAATATAATTTATTCGAATAATTACAAAAGACTTAGTTACGGAGTAAATATTAAACCCATTTTATCATCCTTCGAAAGTTACCAAAGTGTTGGAATTGCAACAGATTTGGGAATTAGTTTTATTGGCAAAGACAGCCTCACCAACGTTGCAATGGTTGCCAGTAATATGGGGTCTCAAATTACTACTTATTACCAAGATGGTAATCGCGAAAAAATTCCGTTTAATTTACAAGCCGGAATAAGCCGTCGTTTGAGACATGCACCACTCATCTTTTCAATAACTTTACAACAATTGAGCAATTGGGATTTAGCAAACCCCGATCCCAACTCACAAAACGAGGATAACATAAATATTTTTGAGCGCGACGAAAGTTTTGGCAAACAATTAATGCGGCATACCATTTTTGGATTGGAAGTTTTACCATCGGAGAATTTTATATTACGAGCCGGATACAATTACCAACGCAGGCAAGATTTAAAATTCGACGATAAACTTTCTACCGTCGGTTTTTCCTTTGGTTTTGGTGTAAAAGCAAAACGTTTTCGACTGGATTATGCAAACTCCAGATTCCATTTGGCCGGTTCATCCAATCTTTTTTCTCTGGCCTTTAACCTCAACGAAAGTTTTTAATACAGATTTTAAATGAGGTCTTAATCCCGTATTAATTCAAAAAAGACAAACGCGTCTGATTTAAAAAATCGATTATCTTTGTTATTAAATTCAATTAAAAAATGTCGGGAAAAAAAATTATTATTGCGATAGACGGACACTCTTCGTGTGGGAAAAGTACCATGGCAAAATCGTTGGCGCAAATACTTGAATACATTTATATCGATAGCGGAGCAATGTACCGGGTAGTTACTTTGCTTGCTCTACGAAAAGGACTAATTAATAATGGTACGCCCAATATTCCAAAAGTAATTTCAGAATTAGAAAACATAAAAATAACTTTCCAATGGGACAAAGTGTTGGGCAAAAATACTACTTTTTTTAACGGCGAAAATGTAGAAAAAGAAATTCGACAATTGGAGGTTTCCCGAAATGTTAGCCCAATAAGTACAATTGCCGAAGTACGCGGCGAGATGGTAAAACAGCAGCGTGAAAACGCTAAGAACAAAGGCATTGTTATGGATGGTCGCGACATTGGCACGGTAGTTTTTCCCGATGCAGAGCTTAAAATTTTTATGACCGCCTCGCCGGAAATAAGAGCTCAAAGACGTTATTTGGAATCAAGGGAAAAAGGAGAGAATGTTGATTTCAACGAGATTCTGCAGAATGTGGAAGGTCGTGACAAAATAGATTCTACACGTGCAATAAGTCCGTTAAAAAAAGCGGAAGATGCACTAATACTTGATAATAGCAATTTATCGCGCAAAGAGCAGTTAGAATGGACATTGGAGAAAGTGAAAGAAATAATTGGCAATTGATGAAAGTTGAAATTGATAAAAAATCGGGATTTTGTTTTGGTGTAATTAAAGCCATTAAATCAGCAGAGTCGGAATTAGAAGATTCCAACCTGCTCTATTGTTTAGGTGACATTGTTCACAACGAAAAAGAGGTTAACCGTTTAGGGAAAATGGGATTAAAAACCATTTCAAAAGAGGAATATTTTTCACTTAAAAATTGTAAAGTTCTAATTCGTGCCCACGGCGAACCGCCCGAAACGTATAAATATGCAGAAAAAAACAACATTGAATTAATAGATGCAACCTGTCCGGTTGTTCTCACACTGCAAGAAAAAGTAAAATATTCCTATACTTCAAACATCCAAAATAAAGGACAAGTTGTAATTTTTGGAAAGCAGGGACATGCCGAAATTGTTGGCTTAAATGGCCAAACCAACCACAATGCAATTATTGTGGAATCTATCGCCGATATTGACAAAATAGATTTTGCACGCCCGGTTGCACTATATTCGCAAACCACAAAACGAATTGAAGATTTTAATGATATTGCCAATCTTGTTAAATCGCTAATTAAACCCGGTGTTTCGGTAGAAATAAAAGATACCATTTGCAGGCAAGTTTCAAATCGCGTGCCTAACCTCAAAATATTTACCTCGAAATACGATTTAATTCTATTTGTTGCCGGGAAAAAAAGCTCTAACGGGAAGTACTTATTTTCTGTTTGCAAAGAAGAAAATCCAAATTCACATAGTATTTCTAAAATAGATGAAATTGATAATAACTGGTTTTTAGGAGTTAGTTCGGTGGGAATTTGCGGAGCTACATCAACACCCAACTGGTTAATGGAAGAAGTTGCCAATTGGGTGACAGAAAATTTTGATTAGTCAAATTTACCATTTACAATGTAATTCTATTTTTTTGAATTACTTTTAATGCAAGGTTTACATTTGCCATGCCAGAACTATTTGCACAAGTAATATTGCCACTTTCTTTGCACGATTCGTACACTTACAAAGTACCCGAATCAATGCATTCTCAGATTCAACCCGGCCAGCGTGTTATCGTTCAGTTTGGTCAGAAAAAATTATATGCTGCGCTGGTTTTTTCCTGTTCTAATTTAAACGCCGATGTTGTTGAACCCAAAGAAATTCAGCAGATTTTAGATGAAAAGCCAATTGTTCTACCGCAGAATTTTAATTTATGGCAATGGATTGCAAAATATTATTGTTGCACATTAGGCGATGTTTTTAGGGCTGCCCTGCCAACCGGATTAAAACTGGAAAGCAAATCGAAAATATTTTTAACCGGTGCTGAGATTGAGACTGAAATCTCGGAAAAAGAAAATCTTATACTATTGCAATTGGAAGAAGATGTTTCTCTTTTACTTGAACTTCAAAAGAAACTGGGAACAAAATTTTCGTATGCGGCTTTACAATCTTTGCTCGCAAAAAACCTAATTTTTATCGAGGAAAAAGTTAGTGCAAAATACAAACCAAAAACCCAAATATTTGTAAGTCTTCACTCCGAAATAAATTCTGAAGCAGATTTGGAGAAGAGTGTTGAAAAGCTGGGCCGAGCAAAAAAACAATTAGCCTTGCTTTATCATTATTGCGACAAAACCAAAGCTTTTGAACTGGGGCAAAAACCTGTAA
>Ga0307988_1001211_pt1 | contig 15027 bp, 14 predicted proteins | sample EllFjometagen183_FD_203166 | JGI IMG/M metagenome (GOLD analysis project Ga0307988, IMG submission 203166) | Marine microbial communities from Ellis Fjord, Antarctic Ocean - #183 | ecosystem: Environmental > Aquatic > Marine > Unclassified | place: Southern Ocean | collected 2014-10-08 | reverse complement strand
TTCATCTTATTTCTTTGGAGCTGTACTATGGCTATGGTCACTGGTAATAGCTTTTAATTTATGGGGCTGGGTAGCAATTGTAATAGGCCTACTTCTATTCGGAGTTGGCGTTGTACCTATAGCTTTTTTAGCAGCACTTTTCGCAGGTTTATGGTCTACTCTTGGATATTTAATTTTACTACTTATTTTAACTTGGGTCACAAGAAGTGTCGGTATTAGGTTTGCACCTAAAAGTAATGGTGGGTTTCGTGGTTTTACAAGAAGAAAATTTTATAAAGATAATATCAATAACCAACACAATAATGATGATATTATTGATGTTAAACCTATTAATAATAACGATAATGAAAACTAACAGAGCTGTGCACGAAAACTGCTTAGCTTTTAGCAGAGACCTTTTCGTGCAGACTCTATTTAGATAGTTCGTAAATTGCATCTTTGTAAATATTAAAAATCAATTCGATATCCTTAAGCTTTATATATTCATTTGGTTTATGCCCTACATCTTCCATGTGAGGCATACCGGGTCCATATGCAACACAATTTTCAAATGCTCTTGCATATTGTTCCCCCTCCACAAGATTGCGGAGGAAGATCCAAGCCAGTAACTTTATTGAAGGAATTGCTAAGCTTGCAAACAAGTTCACTGTTTCTATCTACATATAAAGGCGCAAGGTAATGTTTTCTTTCATAATGCAGATCATACTTATCTGCATTTTTAATTATCTGCTCTTCAATTTCACTAAAAGGGATAGTAACTGGCTGCCTTATATCAATAAAAGCTGATTCATTGTCCTCATCTATATTAATGATTCCAATGTTTGTTGATAAACAACCAGATTCTGCATCTTTTATATTTTTTAAAGGATTATAAATAACACAATTTTCATCATATTGCTCTGATATGAAATCTACTAATCCGGCATGAATATTGCTCATATTTCATTAACCCATATGATTTAAGTTCAGAAGAAAAATATTTTGTTTTAATATATAGAGAATGGAGTTGTAGAAAATTTATTAAGTTCGTGAACTTAAAAATAATTAATAAAATTTAAATTAGGGAATCAAGGTTTATGAATCAGGTCAAAAAGAAAATTTATATCAAATCAGCAATACTGTTTACAATAATAAATATATTTTTTTTCAGTAATCAGCTAAATGCAAAGCCTACCTTTGAGTGGAGTCCTAAAAAACTTAAAGTTGAACAAATGCAGGCTAGACGTTCAACACATAAAATGTCAGTAAAAGCATCTAAGGATGTAGATGGCGCGATAATCAACATAGTTCCAGAATTAAAAGATTGGATTACAGTATCTCCTTATTTCTTTGAAAATATTAAAAAAGGCGAGACTATAAGTTTAACTGTAATAATTAGCTTACCGTATAATATCCCCCTTGAGACCGTAGAAGGAGTAATTCAACTAAGAGAAGCCATTCCTGGTAAACCTGGGAAAACATTAGCTAAACCGCTACCTGTTATCCTGAAAGTAATAGAGGGGATTGACGAAGGGCTTCCACCTCATCCTGGAAAGACCGGTAAACTGACACTGACGGGTATAGACTCTGACCGTGACGGTGTAAGAGATGATGTGCAGATTGCAATTGCTCACAGATATCAGGACGATGTAAACGCAAGATTTGCTTCAAGAGAACTCGCCAAAGCCATGCAGAATGCATTCATTGCTTACGAACTAAATGACTCTAACCTGATATATGACTCTATAGGACAGACAAAGACTGCTGTATATCGTCTCGATAATTTATCTGAATTTGCTGAGGAAGATATGGCTATCATTGATATGCTAATGCTCAACACTCCCGAAAGAGTAGATGTAGATTTAACGATAAATGAATATGCAGTTGGACAGGATTTTATAAGTACTTATGATCCAAATGAAGAAATAGAGGATAGAAAATAAAAAAATCAATCAAGTTATTATTCAGTTTTTGTTTATTGTTTCTCTTAGCTATTTGTTCATTTGCTGATGAAGAAGAACCTACCTGTGTTAATAAAACCACATATATATACTATTGTAATGGAATAATGAACGACATAAAACAAGCTTTTCATGGAGAAAAAGCCATTAGAAACGCGTATAAAAGTAATTTAGAAAATAATTATCCAGATGAAAAATTCAAGTTCAAAACTGCTTACAATCATTCAAAATCAATGCTTGCCGATCTTTACGAAGTAATTGAACAGAAAATAGATGAAACAGGCGGTTTATCAGCGCATAATCTATTAAAGATTGCGAGAAAACCTGCTGACCAGGAATTGAGACTTCTTAAAGAATTGGCGGCAACAACTGATGAGAGTAAAATTATAGTTGACGAAGCTATAGAGGCTATTGCTGAAACTAGAAAGATATTTCTCAGTATGGTTGACGGCATAACAGATTCTGCGCTAAGAATGGCGGATGCGAGTAATATACATAATACTTATAGAACTAATCTGCAGTCAGGAATTAGAGTTATTATTATTTCTCACTCTCAGGGAAATATGTTTACTAATGAAGCAGTTAAATCCATAAATCAAAGTGATTCTGAATATAGCGGTAGTATTGGAACTATTGGAGTTGGAAATCCGGCAAGTGAGCTGGTTAACGGTCAGCATGTAACAGCAAATGATGATTATGTTATTATTGCTCTCAAGGCGTTTGACTGGGATGTTTTAGGAACTAATTGTTCAAACGATCCAGGATGGATAGATGATCCCAGAGATTTGTTTAATCATGGGTTCAAACCAAGTTATTTTAGATCATTTCTTAAAAGTAGAAACATGATAAATGAACGTTTCAATAACCTTATATCTACTCTTGAATTTCCAGAACCGATACTGGGAAATGGTGCTATTAAAGTAGCTTTAACGTGGGGTGCAGAACCGGACTTGGATTTACATATCTATGAACCAAATGGCACACATGTATATTATAGAAACCGTCAGGGAGTTTCAGGTTTTCTGGATGTAGATGATACAAGTAGTTTTGGACCTGAACATTACTTTGTAGAGTGTCAGGATATTGAAGAAGGGGTATATCAATTTTGTGTTAATTATTACTACGGTACCGGCACAGAAACTGCCAATATTATTTTGTTAACTGCTGATGGTAAAACTAGAACTACCAGCAGAAGATTTTATAGCTCTGAAGGGAGCAGTGGTAATAGTAATCCTACTATCATGGGTAAAATTGAGGTTTCTAAAGATACGAATGATAACTATCAGTTCAAAATCATAATTTAATTAATACAATCGTTTTCCACTCTGAAAGCGTGGAAAACTTCTTTTTTGCCATCCTAAAAGCATAATCTTTGTGGTGATAATTCTGTTCTGGTTCAAGCTATACTAAAACTTCGGAAGACAAGTTCGACTACACTGGTTTATGAATATTATGCCCGTGGGTAATAATAGTCCAAGAATATTTGCTGAAATTAAAGTAACTAAAGATAAAGTTAAAGTTAAAGGATATATCTTTAAAATTACGTTACTTTAAAGGCAATGTTATCAAGAACACCGTATAATAGATATTGAGGTGTTCCAGAGATATTTTAAGATTGTTTTTATAATACAATGATTATTTACAATCACTTCAATTAATACTCATTGAAGTGATTGTTCTTACTTTTAAGTGACGATGTTTATTAATATCAATAAGCTTAAAAACAAAAAAGAGGAATAAATGATGATGTCAGCCAGTAAGCAAATATATAGAATAAAAGCTGTTATGCTATTATTTCTTTTTCCACTGATTATTTTTTTAAATGGATGTTCATTTATTACAGTTAGAAATGAGACAGACAAACATGTTGGAAAAGAAATGGTTTACAATCAGCCTATGATATATATAACAAATATAAAAGATAAATTCGGTGGACCCACTCATTCTTCAAGCAAAGAAAATAGACTCTTAATTAAGTTAAATCAACCAATTATATTTTTTCATGACCGTTTTAAAGATAGTATTAAGAAAGTTTCATATGTAAAATCAACGATGAAGTTTACCGTGATTGGAAAGTATAACGTGATGCATTTTGGTTTATTTGCTGGACATGACTATCAAATGTATGAATTAAAAGATGAGAATGGTGTAGTATCTTCTGTTCTCAAATACGATGTACAGAAATACGATCCTGAAAAACAGAAAAAAAGATATTTTTATACACCTACATGTAACTTTAATTATAATTATAGTATTGATGAGAGCATATTAGATTCTATTTACGGAACCGGTCAACAAAAAACTATTAGAGTTGTTTTAGACAAAAAAAGTTTATTTAGTGATAATTTGAATGATGTTAGAGAAAACTTCTTTAAAAATATTGCACATTATAATTACTCAGACATTAAAGCCATGAGTGTGAATGATTCTGTAATTACGCTCAAAGCAGACGCTGATCTGATTGCCTATTTGTATACCTCTTCATTAGAAATGGGGATTAAGAGAATGGCTATTTTAGATTGAATGATATATATTCAGAACTCCAATTATGTTGTGCACAACATAATATAAGTTCTGGTGTTTATATCAGCACAAGGTCCGGCAGGAAACAACAAAATGGTACATATAAAGTAATAAAGATTTAATATTTTACAGGAATCATTTATTTTGATAATTCGTATATTGCATCTTTATAAATATTAAAAATTAATTCGATATCTTTAACTTTTATATATTCATTTGGTTTGTGACCTACATCTTCCATATGCGGCATACCAGGGCCATATGCAACACAATTTTTAAATGCTCTTGCATATGTTCCCCCTCCACAAGATTGCGGAGGAAGATCCAAGCCAGTAACTTTATTGAAGGAATTGTTAAGCTTGCAAACAAGTTCACTGTTTCTATCTACATATAAAGGCGCAAGGTAATGTTTTCTTTCATAATGCAGATCATACTTATCTGCATTTTTAATTATCTGCTCTTCAATTTCACTAAAAAGGATAGTAACTGGCTGCCTTATATCAATAAAAACTGATTCATTGTCCTCATCTATATTAATGATTCCAATGTTTGTTGATAAACAACCAGATTCTGTATCTTTTATATTTTTTAAAGGATTATAAATAACACAATTTTCATCATATTGTTCTGCTATAAAATCTACTAATCCGGTGTGAATATTCGATTTATATAGTGTAAAAAAGTAATTAAATATGATAATTTCAATTTTCTATTAGAGTAATTGATGAATTATGATTGACTTCACTTAAATAACATATTAATTATATATATCTTACAATGTTAAATCTCCTTATATGAGATCTAAATACTCGGGCCCAATCACATATTAATTTGCACATATATCAAGGGTAGTAATTATTATGAAAACTTGTAGTTTATGTTCTAAATATAGATTTTTTATATTGTTAAGTATACTTCCATTACTTCTCAGTTTGCTTTTTCAACCAACTCATACACTGGCAACTGAATTAAAGACTGCTATCTCCCCAGCTTTGAAAGTTGAAAAAAAGCCAGGAAAAAAGAAAGTCCAACAGGTAAAACTTACACACGCTGCAATTAGAAAGAGAATTGATCTAGTAAATCAAAACCAAGAACTTTCAGCTGAAGCCGGAAAAAAAATTATTGACTACTACAACGAAGCTTTGAAATCACTTGATAGAAAACAAATCGCAATTAATGAAACAATCCAGTATACACAATTGATTGATAATAAGAACTCTGATACTTCGATTGATACCATTAGGTTACAGGCTGTACGACCGATGATAATCGAGCAAAAAGCCCGATCAATGGCTCTTACTGAAATAGAGGGAACAATTGCTGATTTTCAAGCTCTGCTAGCAGCTGAACAAACTAAATTGGAGTTGGCAAAAAAGCTTCAGTCTCAAATACTAATTAAACCAATTGAACTGCGTAAAAATATTGCATCTCATGAAGCAGAACTCTCTAAACTACAATACCAACTTGATAATCCTGCTAAAGCTGATAAATCTCCTAAAATTATTATTGCCCGAAGAACAAGTCTTAGAGCAAAATGTGCTGAATTAAAAACTGAATTAAAATCCTCTGAGCATGAAATTGAACTTTCCAACTATAAACAAACACAAATAAATAATAAGTTAGCAATTATATCTCGTAAAGTTATTAGACTTGAGAGATTAATTAAAGCTTGGAGCAAAGTTAAAGAAAATCACCAAACAGATACAGGTTATACCGAACTCCGTCAGAATAACACCATTTCAGAACAGCTTAATCAGCAGGCTTATTCTCACCTAAAAATCAATTATCTAAAAAAATTGAATAAAAGAAATATAGAAATAGCCAAAATAATAATAGAAGTCAGTCAACTTGACAGTGAAGCTGACAAAGCACTACAAATGCTGGAATCACGAACAAGCTTCTAGAACAAGATTTCGGCACAACACAAAGAAGAATAAAAATGATGGGATTGACCCGAAAATCAGGTCAAATCCTTCAAGCCAAACGTGCAACTTTGCTGACAAGTCGTGCCAATTCTAAAATAGCAAAAAAACGTAGTGAAGATATACTAAATGCCAATTTAACCAGTGATGATATACTTCAGGAATCTCAGAACTTTCTACCTTATAAAGATGAAATTTATAATCAACTAGACAATATGGGAGGAAAAGTATCTGAGAATGAAAATAATGTATTAACAACTCAGGCATATGTTTTGCTCGAAAGTTATCGAAAACTGCTTGAAGAGGCAAGTAAAAGCTATACTGAATATATTTCTGATTTAAACAAACAACAAATTACACAGAAAAAAATTGATGCCGTAGCAGAAAATTTTAGAACCTACATCAATCAACGACTTCTATGGGCATCAAGTTCAGATTTTTATTCTATTAAAAGTATAACCGGTTCTTCAAATGCCATTCAATGGTTGATCGATAAATCCAATTGGAAACATCTTTCGAATGATCTTTATACTTCAATTACGCAAAAAACTACACATTGGATGCTATTCGTTATAGTTTTTATAGTCTCTATTTTTCTACAGTTTTTTCTACCAAAGCAAATCAAGACAATTAATAAATATGCGTCACAGCCACAAAAAGATTCTATTGGAATAACCTTTGCAATAGTTATATTAGTAATTATCCAGGCTGCATCTATTCCGTTCATCATCTGTATCGTTGCTTATTATGTTATTTCAGTAAATACAGTTCATATATTTACAAAAGCAATATGCTCAGGAGTAATTTCTATTACAAGTATTGGCATTATTTTTAGTGTTATTATTTTACTATGCAATAAAAACGGTATTGGTATAAAAAATTTCCAATGGCATAAAGTTGTATGCCACTTCGCAAGGAAATTTTTAATTTCATTTTATATAACAGTCATACCTTTTCTTTTTATTACTGTTATAATCCAAAATGGCCTCCAAAACTTGAATTTCAGAAGTACATTCGGTCGTTCATTAGCTCTTATTCTTACAATAATTGTAATGATGTTTTTTATTTTAGGTATAAAAAACATTAGAAAATTAAAAAATAAAGCAAGACTCGTTACATTGATTAATAAATATTATTTTCTACTGAATACAATAGTGACCATAATCGCTGGATTCCTAATAGTTCTTTCAGTAGCAGGATATTATTTTACAGCATATGCTTTTGCTCAAAATATTAGTACTACCTTCCTATTGCTTATTATCATTCTATAATGCTCATTACATTAATTATTGGTTTAATTGTTATATGGAGCGATTTCTTTCCATCAATAAGCTTCCTTAATAATTTAAATATGTGGAAAACTCAAATCAGTACTGGAAAAGATGGTACTGTAATATACCAGCAAATCACTCTTTTCAATATAATAGAATCCATACTGATTTTCATTTCTACTATTGTTATAGTTCGAAATATCTCTGCCATAATAGAAATCATTTTCTTCAGAGGAGATAAGTATCATCCTGGTACTCGCCATGCTTATGAACTCATTTTCCGGTATTTACTATCAGGTGTTGGTTTTTTTATAGGTTTGAGATTTCTAGGAGTTGGCTGGGCTCAATTTCAATATATTGCAGCGGCTATGACGGTGGGATTAAGTTTCGGATTAAAGGATATTTTTGCAAACTTTGTTTCTGGTGTTATTATCCTGATCGAAAGACCAATAAGACTTGGAGACTCAGTCACTGTAGGTGGATCCAGCGGTGTAGTAACCAAAATACGTATCCGGTCAACTACAATAACTACCTGGGATAGACACGAATTAATTGTACCAAACATGGCATTCCTTTCAGAAAAAATTGTGAATTGGTCTCTTTCAGATAAAATAATGCGTGTCGTTATAGAAATAGGCATCGGTTATAGTTCAAATGCTAAAGAAGCAGAAATAATTCTACTACAAATTGCTAAAGATAACTCTAAGGTTTTGGACGCACCTGCCTCAAGCGTAATCTTTGTAGGTTTTGGCACTGATTCTCTTGATTTTAAATTGCGTGTTTTTGTAAATCTATCAGACCAAATGTCGGCTCAACATCAAATCAGACATGAAATTAATAGTCGTTTTAAAGAAGCTGGCATTGAAATTCCTTTTGCACAACGCGATATTCATATTAACTCTGACGAAGGACCGCTTAAAATAGAAGTAGTTGGAAAAAAGATCCTTTAAAGATGAAGGATTTTAATATACCGAAGGTACATACTGTTACCTTGTTAAAATTTTTATTATTGGAATTCAAAATGTCCGCTTTGAGGCTGAATGTGGAGATTACATTTCGAAAAATTGATTGGCTTGAGTATAATTAAAATAATATATAAAACTTTTATTAATAAACTATTAGCATTTGCATTATATCTAATAATATTTTTGTTAATTATATTTTCATATCAGGCTTTATCCTTCATTTGGATGAACTGCAATTCAGCAAATATCAATTTTTACAACACTGAACTTTTTCTTTTAATATTTTTAGCACTTATATTTTATTTTCCAAAGAATTCACAAAAGCTGGATATTCTCAACTCTTTTTTGTCAGCCGTACCCATTATCGGACTATATTTGCTTTATGATGCTGTTTTCAGTTTTTTGGCAAGTTCCCCTAGATTTTCTGATTTTAAAAATATTTCAACAATTCTTGATTTTTACCCTCTTGCTGGAATAAGCTTAATTATTTATGCAGTTCTGATCTTTTCACCACTTGCCATATTATTAATAAGATATTACAAAAATATTCCTAGACGTTTTTATATTGCTGTACTTTTGTTGAAAATTCTTTTAATCGTTTTTTTTTATTATTTTTACTGTTCAGTACTTTTTAACCAATACCTACAAAAAGCATTTATCAATACCCCATGGTCACAGAAAAAAACTATTATCACAAACGGCAGATTTTCCAGCATGCTGTATTTTAACATACAAAGCAGGATTTCCAAACAAAAACTGTCAAGTTATAATAACGTACAGTTCAACGTCGAACATATTTATAAAGGAAATATTACTCATAAGCGAAATATTTATATAGTTTTGTTAGAAAGTTTCCTAGACCCTAGGTTAATAAAAAATCTTAAATTCAACATAAATCCTCTATCAGTAAACCTTTTACCATTTTTAAACAATAATGAATTTTCATATGTAATATCCCCTGTTTACGGAGGAAGAACTGCACAATCTGAATTCGAACTATTAAGCGGTATAAAAGCATTAGCAAAAATAGACACCATTGAATTTAATACAATGGATGGATACCCTACACATAATTTTGTAAATAAATTGAAAAATAACGGTTACAATACGATGGCGGTTGTTGCATCTAATTCAAGTTATTTCAACTGTAGAAGAGCCTATAAAAGTATTGGTTTTGATAATGTTAAATTTTTATCTGAAGATAACAATTTAACAACGTCTAAAGATGATATATATATTTATGATGGCGATATTTATAAATATAATCTGAAAAATATTCAGAATTTAAAGCCTCCGTTTTTACATTATACAGTTGGAATGTTCGGTCATTGGCCGTATAAACGAAATAAAGAAGAAAGACCAGATATAATAAGTTTAAACAATTCTAATAAAGATATCCTTAATATTTCAAATCAGTTTTACTATCGAACTCAATGTCTAGCTGATTATATCAAAGCAATTTTGAAAAATGACCCAAGCAGCATTATTTATATAAGCAGTGATCACCTGCCAGCAATTTTCGATGCAAACAACATTAGTTATGAAAAAGACAATATCAATATCAATATTGCATTATTACTGGTAGATGGTAATATCATTAATACCTCAGGTAAAAATTACTATGAAATACCATGGTTATTATGGGATATTATTGCAGGAAGAAACGATACCGGGAAAAATATTGACTCAAACCAAATGGAACTTTTGTATTTTAAAATATTATCCGAAAGCATTTTGAAAAAATAGTGAAACATGTTTGGTATTTTAATTCATATACATTCTTAATTTGTTATATAAAATTCAACCAAGGAAAAACTTGTAATGAAAACTAAAATAGTCCTTTTTCGAAACGGTGACATCTATACTCCTGAAAGTATAGGACGAAAAGATATTCTAGTAATGAATGGAGAAATTGTTAAAATTGATAATAATATTGATATAAGCGGACTGAAACTGGATTATGATGAGTTCGATGCAACATGCTATAAAATTCTACCAGGTATAATTGATCAACATGTTCATATTATTGGTGGTGGAGGTGAAGCCGGGTTTGCATCCAGAATACCTGAGGTAAAGCTTTCAACTCTAATTGCTGGAGGAGTCACGACAGTATTAGGACTGTTGGGAACGGATGGTACAACACGTGATTTGAAGACATTACTGGCTAAATCCAGATCACTGACAGCACATGGTATAACCAGTTATATACTTACCGGTTCCTATGAAATACCAACACAAACAATAACAGAAAGTGTAAAAAGTGACATCATTCTACTTGATCATGTAATTGGAGTTAAAATAGCAATGTGTGATCATCGGGCATCCTATGTAACTGTTAATGATTTAGCTAAAATAGCTTCTGATGCGCGCACTGCAGGAATGATTGGCAATAAGGCAGGTATTGTTACCATACATACCGGATATGGTAAAGAAAAACTAGATGTTCTGTTCGAAACACTTGAGAAAACAAATATCCCAATAAAACATTTTATCCCTACCCATGTCAACAGAAATCAGGATATCCTCATGGATGCAGTTAAATTTGCAAAGATGGGCGGTTTCATTGATCTTACAGCTGTTCCTTCAAAAGATTACCTGCATGATCTCACGGCTGGTGAAGCCATAAGAGAGTCCCTGGCATGTGGCGTACCCCTTGAACATATAACTATAAGTTCAGATGGAAACGGGAGTTGGAGTAAATATGATAAAAAAGGACATCTTACTCATATTGGAACATCAAATCCTAACAATCTATATGGTGAAATAAAGCATATGGTTATTGAAATGGGATTTTCAATAACAGATGCTTTTAAACCAGTAACATCAAATGTTGCAGACGTCCTTCATTTAAATAATCATAAAGGAAAAATAAAAGAAGGTTATGATGCTGACTTACTCGTTTTGGATAATGATATGAACATTGATTCACTAATGGCGATGGGGCATTTCCTTAAACGCCATAAAAAACACCTTAAATGGGAAATGTTTGAATAAAAATCATAGCTAAAAAATATTTTTTCATGCAGATTCTAATCAACTCTGGAAATTAATTATGAATAATATTACAACAATCAATACACCTCAGGATATGCTCGAGACTTACTTCGACATCGAAAGTTTTAGAGGAAATCAGGAACAAATTATATCAAGAATTCTAAATGAGAAAAATGGACACTCATTAGTTATTATGCCGACAGGAGCCGGAAAATCTTTATGCTACCAAGTACCGGCTTTATGCCTACAGGGAGGAACAATTGTAATTAGCCCATTAATAGCATTAATGCAGGATCAAGTTAATGCATTGAAATCAAAACGAATTAGCGCAGCTTTTATTAATTCCACTGTATCTAAAAAAGAACGTGAGAAAAGATTACGCTCTTTTGTAAATGGAAAAATTAAGCTTTTATATGTAACTCCTGAACGTTTTACAAAACAATCCTTTCTAGAGTTAATACAAACCGCTCCAATATCGCTGTTAGCTGTTGATGAAGCTCACTGTATATCTTCATGGGGTCATGATTTCAGACCTGATTACAGCCGTATACATGAGTTTAGAAAATTAATAGGTAATCCACTAACTATCGCTCTAACCGCTACAGCAACAAAGCAGGTACAAGATGATATAATCAATAAACTTGGATTTAAAAGTAAAGAAATTGAAATATTTCATCAAGGGATAAAGAGGCCAAATCTCCGATTAGAAGCATCTGATGTAATTGACAATGATGAAAAACTTCAAAATATAATAGATGTTCGTAAAAACACCAAAGGTTCAGGCATTATATATTTCTCACTCATCAAGACGCTTGAACAATTTTCAGCCCTTCTCTTCGAAAATAAAATACAACATTTGTATTATCATGGAAAACTTCTGCCTAAAGACAGAAAAAATATTCAAAACCAATTTATGAATGGAACAGATGAATTAATTCTTGCAACAAATTCTTTTGGCATGGGAATAGATAAAGCTGATATCAGATTTATAATCCATGCTGAAATCCCAGGAAGTATAGAGTCGTATTATCAGGAAATAGGCAGAGCCGGAAGAGATGGTAAACCATCATTATGCCTTATGCTTTATAATCCAAATGATATAATGATTCACATGGATTTCATTAAGTGGTCAAACCCTGATCCTACATTTTACATTGAGCTCTATAATATTATGCTAAATGATATTAAATCCATCAATATTTATGGAATGGAATATCTCAGAGAAAAACTAGTATACAAAAATAAGTCTGATTTCAGATTGGAAACAGCATTCAGGATATTAGAAAGATATAATATAATTGAAGGCTCACCACATAGCCATAATTTAAAAATAATTGATAAACTTCCTAAAAAAATAATTGATCCAACAAACTATGAAAACAAGATTCTCAATAATAGAAAGAAGCTTCTCTCAATTGTAAACTACTTCAAAAATGAAGATTGCAGGCGCTTATCCATTGAAAGTTATTTTGGATTTACAAATGAACAGCCCTGCGGGAATTGTGACAACTGTGGCAATTATTAATAATTGCCTAATATTCACTTGTATAAAACGTGAAATAAACTGTTTTGTTTTTATTCATTTAAGCATATAGAAAGGTCTATAAATAAAAAATTGAAAACTCATTCATTTTCAGTCATTATAATTTCAACACTAATTTAGTGTAAAGCTATATACTTTTTATATAATCTATTTTGATATTTATTCATAATAATTGCGAATAAATACCATCAATAATCAGTTAAAAGAAACCATCTCACTTGAATATTGTTAATTGAAAGAATTAACTGTAATTAAATTAATAATAAACTTTTAAATATTTCAACTCAAATTAATAATAGGAGTTACTAATGGAAATCAAAATTGAAAAAAAAGATGACCTAACAATTATAAGTTTAGTCGGAAGATTAGATACTATTAGCGCAGAAGAACTTAAAAGTGAAATAGTTCCATTAATTAAAAATGGCGATAAGAAAATAATTTTTGATTTTGTTAATTTAGATTATATCAGCAGTGCCGGTCTTAGAATCTTACTCGTTGCCACAAAAATGATGAAAGAAAAAGAAGGTCTATTAATACTTTGTAATATTAATGACTTCATTAATGAGATTTTTGAAATATCTGGATTCAACCAAATTTTATCTATAACAAATACATTTGAAGAAGCTCTCGTAAACATCAAAAGTTAAGAGGTTAGCTATGAGTAACTCACCAAATATTTTAGAAGAATGTAGCATAAAAGTGCCAAATAGATTGGATTATATTAGTATTATTCAAAATTACACAAAGGATGTAGCTACTAAATACAACTTAGATCCAAAAAGCATACAACAAGTTGAAGTCGCAGTTGAAGAGGCTGCCACTAATGTTGTTAAACACGCTTTTCATATAAATAAAAAAAATGAATATAATATCATCTGTCAAAAAGAACCTGACAGAGTTGTAATCAGGATTCGTGATAAAGGTATTCCATTTGACCCTACTCAACTTTCTGAATACAATCCTGATACTCCATTAACTGAAAGAACAGCAGCCGGTCTTGGAAGTTTCCTTATCAGAAAAATGGTAGATTTATATGAGTACAATAATCTAGGAAAAGATGGTAAAGAAACTGTCTTGATCAAATACTTAAGTCAAGAAGGAATTATATAATAATATTGGTGTTGATGTCGATGTACAATGTGAAGCTAAAGATTTAATTGTCAACGAACATTCTGAAGTGGATGCTATAATAAATCCTGCTAGAGCTTTAATGGAAATTTGTATCACTGAATATGGTAAAGATGCTATTTTACTGATAAAAAAAGAACTTATTAGAGTAAAAAAAGAAGAAGTTAAAACCGTCGAACTTTACATTAATCTTTTTGATCCTAACACATCACATATGATAAGTCAATTCGAAAAGCTTGGTTTTATATTTACAGCAATAATGCCTGAAACCAAATTTGGTGATGCGCTTGTAATGCAGTATTTTAACGGTCTTATACCAGAATATGACAAGATAATTGTTCTGTCTGATATTTCAAAAGAATTTTTGGAATATATAAAAACAAATGATCCAAATTTTGCATAAGTATTTTGTTTGATTGAAAAGTAACTTGGACATTCCTGTCCGAGAGGGAAGAACGGACAAGAATGTCCGTTTTACCTGTTTAAAATGAATATTACGATTTTACTCGAGAACAGTATACATTTTTTATTATTCAGAATTTATTTTTTTTAAACAAAGATTTCATATAAAGTTTGTTCTATTCAACAAAAAAAAACCTGGTAAAATACCAGGGTACCGTTTTACTATAAGAAATAGTTTGTTTTAATTACTTCGTAAAGCCATAGATAATTCCTGCAATGAACAGTCATATCCCTGTTTGTTTGCGAAATGAAGCAGTTCAGGCAAAGTTCTAATTGTTG
>Ga0307988_1001209_pt1 | contig 15046 bp, 15 predicted proteins | sample EllFjometagen183_FD_203166 | JGI IMG/M metagenome (GOLD analysis project Ga0307988, IMG submission 203166) | Marine microbial communities from Ellis Fjord, Antarctic Ocean - #183 | ecosystem: Environmental > Aquatic > Marine > Unclassified | place: Southern Ocean | collected 2014-10-08 | reverse complement strand
GATATCCATCTTGTCCTCGATCCTGGCAAAGGGAGGAATATCCGTTGTGACCATTACGGCTGCCACATTTTTTACCTTTAATTCCTCCTGATCAATAAAGATATTCATCTTTACCATCATATTGGCAAGAGCCTGGCGGGTAAAGCTGACCTTATCCTTATCACCGGTTCCGCTCAACCCCACCACAAGTCCATAGCCTGTCAACTGGTTTGAACGTATCCCTTTGATGGAGGCAAGATCCTTTATTCTGGCAGCACTGCCGGCAGATGGAAAAAACAAAAATCCGAACAGGAGAAAAGGCAGGACCATTCTTTTTATGATATAAAATTTTGTATCCATTTAATTTTCCCTTTTTACCATGGCCAGAAATTGTCCATCAGCCGGGTTCCCCATCCAGGGGTCTGTTTATCGGCCAGGACACCTTTGCCATAATATTCAATGCGGGAATCTGCAAGAAAGGTTGACTCGACTCGATTGGTAGCGGAAATATCCTGGGGTCTGATAATTCCTGATACGATGATATACTGGATTTCATTGTCCACCTTCATTGCCCGCCTGCCAAAAAGGCTTAAATTGCCATTGGGCAGGACTTCTACAACCCTGGCTGCAATGGAGGCGGTAATTTGTCCGCTTCTGTCACTTTCTGCTGCTCCGGAGAATGTACTTGAAAAATCGGTCCCAATAAGTTGTGTTGCATCTCCTCCTCCCAGTTTGGTTTCATATCCCATAATATTAAAGGAAGGTACCCCTACATCCATACCTGTAGTCCTGGATGAGTCTGTGTTTACACCCATTGATGAATTGGAATTTTCCACAATATCCACAATAACGGTATCTCCCACATAATTTGCCTTGGTATCCTCAAACATGGAGCCTTTTTTTTTGGTCCACAAGGAACCTTCCTCCACCTGGACAACTTCATAGTCGGGCTGGATTGCAGGTTCAATACTCCCACCAGGCGGAAAAGCCAGGGGGGATGTATCCTTATTCCCTCCTGTGATGCATCCTGTGGCCAGCATGACAAAAAAAAGTAAGGTTATTGTCAATTTTTTAAAAAGTAATTTGGGCTTCATATGGCCCCCTATTTGTCAATAGATAACTTCTACGGTTGATCTTTCTCTGACCAGCCCCCGGACAATTTTTCCGGATCCGATATTTTCCACGTTGATCACCTTGTCTGCATATCCATCTTCTTTTGATATGCCTGTGGTAACAATGGAAAGTTTGTCCCTTCTTACAACCAGGTTGATGATATCTCCTTTCTGAATCAAAGGGGTTTCCTGAAGCCATGAAGGATTGAGATGATCATCTTTTTTGATGTTTATTTTTGATGTTTTCCCAGCTGCTTCCTGAAATGATCTGACCACATCACCCCGCAAACTGAATAAATTTTTCCGGAGGAAATATACATCTTTCTCCAGGATCTCTTCCCCTTTTTTCAGATTTCTTGTGGCACAGAGGATATCTCCATAGACTGCCACCTTACCGGAAATCTTGATTCGGTCTTCCCTGTTTCCATCTATCAGGATATCCATGGAAAGGGAAATGTTCCCATTTTTATCAACACCTCTTTTTGATGTCATGGATAACTTTACTTGTCCAATAGGATAGACACCAAGATCCCTGATTCTGATCTGCTCTATTTCATATTCTCTACCCTTGAAAAAATCCGTCAAAAAGGCATCAACATGCTGCCGTACTTCCTGTTGTTTAATATGCTGGCTGGCCCGTTTCACATAGATACTCTGGGGAGCCTCCACCTCAATATCATCTGGCATGCCATTGTGAGAACGAATCAAAGAGATAAGACGGGTTTTATTGAATAATTTTATTTTCCCTGGCTTGGGAGCATTTCCAATCTCTATTTTTTCTAGCATCTCTTTTAAAAAAGAACTGGCATGAATAACGGCAATATCTCCAAGAAAAATTTCATGGCCCGATACCAGATTTGTTTCTGATACTATAATCTTAATTTGCCGATGCCCTGATATACCGGTATCAGAAGCAGCCAGAGGACAAACAAATATCCAACTGCCTATTGTGAGGCAGATAAAACTTACAAAAAATTTTATCCTGTCTGTCAAAAAACGATTCATATCAAATTATCGTTTCAATCCATTGGCAGTACTCAACATGGAATCAGCTGTCTGGACCGATTTTGAATTGGCTTCATAGGCCCGCTGGCCCACGATCATATTGACCATCTCCTCGATAACGCTGACATTGGACATCTCAATATAATTGTTAACCATGGTGCCGGCTCCATCTTCCCCGGGAGTGACCTCTGTGGCATCTCCTGATCCATCTGTGGGTTTAAAAAGATTGTTTCCCACGGCAAAAAGCCCGGCAGGATTCGGAAAAACACTGGCAAGAACATTTTCCGTTGCAAGGAGCTCACCATCCTGCCCAAATACGGACAAGGTGCCATCATCCTGTAGTGTTATCGTAACAGCCTCCACAGGTATTGAAATTTCCGGCTGCAACCTGTCTCCCGCAGGTGTGGTGATAAATCCATCACTGTCCAGGGTAAAATTCCCTGCCCGTGTATACATATCTTCATCCCCGTGGATTACCCGGAAAAATCCTTTGCCCTGGATGGCAAAATCAAGTTGGTTACCGGTTTCCACATAATCACCCTGGGTAAAAATTTTCTGAACGCCTGCAGGCTTGACTCCCATACCGATCTGGATACCTGTAGGTACCTGACCTCCGCCTGGGGTTGTCTGCCCTGCAATTAAAAGTGTTCTGTACATAAGATCTTCAAAATTAGCCCTGGATTTCTTAAAACCAGTGGTGCTTGAATTGGCCAGATTATTTGCCACGACACCGGTTTGAATCTCCTGGGCACTCATGCCGGTTGCTGCAGAATAAAGTGATCGAATCATATATTGTCTCCTTACCTTGGTCTTCCAACCTCGGATATTACTTTGTTATCCAATTCATCAAAGGTCATCATTGATTTTGTAAATGTTTCAAACATCCTGTGAAAATCAATCATTTTCACCATTTCATCAACTGCCTGGACATTGGAACCTTCCAGGGCCATGTGCTTGATCACTATATTTTCGGGAATTATCTCATCACTGGTGTTCCCGGTGTATGCAAAAAGGTTCTGCCCTTTTTTTTCCAGTTTACCCAGGTCTTCAAATGTCACCACATCCAGGGTATCCACGATATCATCGCCCACCCTGATCTCACCGATTCCATTAATTTCAGGACCCTGGCCCTCAACATTTGCCATATCGATAAAAATCGCCCCGCCCTGGCCCAGCACGGGGTTTCCATTCATATCCACCAATATGCCTTCATTGTTCAGAGAAAAATTTCCATTACGTGTATAATGGATGCCTTCTTCTGTCTCAACCTTTAAAAACCCGGGGCTTGCCAGTGCAACATCAAGGGGATTTCCCGTTGCTTTAATATCTCCCTGGGAAAAGTCTTTATTCAATTCTGCTTTGAATTTACTATCAAAACTGATGACATCTTTTTTAAAACCAGTTGTATCAACATTGGCAAGATGGTTGGAAACAGCTTCCAGTTTCCGTTCCTGTCTCAAGCCCCCTTGAACCGGCCGGGTCATTTCAAGAATCATGACGATCTCCTATAAAAAATTCCTGTTCAAAGAAAATCTTTGCAATATGGGTGCCATGTATCCCACATCTCTGCAAAGGCCCTTCCCTGGCTCCGGATATAGAATATCCTCTTCTCGTGCGCCAAAAACCCAACAGAATAGAAGTATAAATATTGACGCGACCAGAAAAATTTTCCGCTTATTCCCTTGTTGCCTTTTCATCAAAATAAGCTTGCATAATTTTAGATTTAAAGCTAAATACTCTCCTCTTTGTTCCCTTGAAAACGACACGGGGAAAACATATGATGCCCTTTAAGGTTAAAGTGAGAGTCAATGACAATTGATGTTGAAAATTCCGAGAGTATACTTCCCATTATCACCGCTAAAACAACGGTTGAATTAAAAGATTATTTCTGTCCCTTTTGTAATCACAAATTGTTCCGGGGAAATGTAACAGGATTTAATATGGTCTGCTCCCAGTGCAATAAACTGGTAAAAAGTAAAGAAATCCCACTTAGGGAAGAAAATAAGTATCCTAGTTAAAATTTGTCCTAAAATCCAACCACAACTGAACATTTTCAAGAATAGCCAAAAACAAAACTCGCATCATTGGGAATCTTTTCCTGCATTCATGGAATAAACAAAGGCTAAGAGTTCAGCCACTGCCACATAGATTTCAGAAGGAATTTCCTCATTGATTTCAAGGGATGACAACACCTCAATAAGATCAGGGTCATCTTTTATGGGGATATCATGTTTTTTGGCCAGTTCAATGATTTTTTCTGCAACCCGGCCCTGGCCCTTAGCCGCAACCCTGGGCGAATCATCTTTTTCCTTGTCATATTTTAAAGCAACCGCTTTTTTATATATTTTTTTAGGCATAGGATTATATCAGAGCACCTATTTCAAATTACAATGTTCAACACAGAATCATCTTCATTTTTAAATAAAGATTCCATGAGTACATTGGGTTGAACCTCCTCTTTGGCAGCAGTCAGGCAATCAATAGTACCCACCTTATATTTGATCCGCTTAAATCTGGTTTCCAATTCAGGAACCATGGATTTCACATAATCCCGGACATCATCATTCTCAAGGAGAAATCTACCGGTTATCCCTTTTTTCAATATGGAAAAATCTGCCCGTACAGGCCCCATGTTTGTCATATTCAAAAGAAAGGATACCCTGATAACTTTTTGGTTGTCATGATTTCTGTCTTCCTTTTTATCCCCTGTATCGATGAATAGTTGGCCGAAACTAAAACCAGAACCTGCAAACACAGGAAACGGCAACAGGTATCGTCCGGATTCTGATGTTTGTGTGTTTAGCAGTTGAAAATTTTCAAGGGTTTCCAAAAAGCCTGTGACTATTTTCTGCTGGGAATCGCTGCCGGACATATTCCCAGACATATTCACAGATAATTGGTTTAAAATCGCTCCTTTAAGGTCGTGTTTTACGCCTTGTTTTAAAAATTGATCCAGGATTGATTTATAATTTTCCTTTCCAGCCATTTTCAGGAGAGAATCCAGTTTTTTTTCCCACATCATGCCATTGTTTTCAACGAGACGAGGTAAGAAGGATTCATCTCTTTTGCCTGACTTTAATGCGGTTTCATGGAGAATATTTTTTAGATCAGGTAATTTTGTCCTGGCAATATCTGACAAAGCATTGTTTTCTGAAAGAAAACGAATCAGGGAAAACAATTGCTTTGTTCCCGCGGGCTGCATGGGCTCCACCAATTTAAGCAGAACCATATCTTTTTGTTGAACTACCTTTAACTGAAGTTCTTCTCCCTGATTCAGGAGCAGCCCGGTTTTTGCAATTAGCTTTTGCCCCTCAATCGATAAGAGTGCCTTACCATGAGATAAAAGGCTCACCACCTTTGCGCTGACAACCTGATTCTTCTTAAAAACGGGTGTCCCGGCTAATTTCCCAATCTCTTTTTGGATCATCATTTCAGGGGGGGAAATATGAATTTTTGAAATCATTGATTCTGCTCCATTGCAACAAACTTTTCTTTAAGATCAATCACAAGTTGAACCTCCCCTTTGGGGATTGAAAGTTTTTCTGCAATGGTATCAACATCTGCCTTTTGATAATAAAGGTCAATAATCTGACTCTGCTGGTCCATGACATTGGTTTCCCTGTCATGGGAATGTAAAGGATTTACAATAGTTGCAGACTGTCGAATTGATTCCTGTTGGTCTTCCAATTTTTTTTGAAAAGCTTCTGCCCTGGATAAAAGCAGGTTAATACTGATGATTCTCGAATCAAGGGCATCGTTTAAATCTTTGGATAATTTTCTTTTTTCCCTTATCTGTTCATCAAAAATTAAGGCTGCCTTCCTGGATTCCTTTACCAGGGGTTCCAGCATATCAATTATGTCCCGTGCAGATTCAGACGCGACTTCAGAATGGGTGTTGTCTGAAAAATAGTTTTTCTTATCCCTGTTACCATCAATAGCCAACGGGTTAGGTTGATTCACTCTTTTAACAAACAAAACCAATAGGATCACAAAAAAAACATCAATAATAAACAAAACTGAAACCAGGAACTCAAGAGAAATTAATTGTGTCATACCCTTGTATCCAACAATCGACCTGGAGCATCTGGATCCAGTGCCAGGTCTTCTTCCTGATTATTTTTATTTTTTTTCTTTCTGCCGGTTTTATGCCTTTGACTTAATTCTTTTTTCTCTTTCTTAAGCCGCTCAGCTTCTTCAGAGCCTTGAACGCTGGAATTTCGGATGACTTCCTGAGCCTGCTGCTGGGCAGCAGCCTGGTCCGGGGAAGGTTTTAGAGTATGTGCCTGGTGACTCAGCTCCTGGGCAACACCTGACTGTTGTAATATCTGGTTATGTCCGGGGACAGTTGTCATGATAGCCCCTCCTAACTTGCATTAAAGGATTTAAAACTGACCTTCTCAATATAATGGGGTGGCAGCACTTTTTTTAATGTGGTTTCAACCCCCCATATTAAATCGTTCTGTGTTACCTCATTCCTTTTTTCCCACACAAGGCTCTTTTGAATGGACTCATAGATCAAATCCCTGTAGAAGGAAAGATTGTTGTTTATTTCATGATATGCCCTTTGATCTGAATAATCAATAGAGATGTCGGCAGTTACATAGGCCATATCCTTAGATAATTCAGATGACAATACAACGAAATCCTTGAGTAGAATTGTACCGGATTTTCTAATATCTGGTGTTCCTTTGGCATCAATATCCACACTGGCCACTTCAATATTTCTCCCCTGCTCTTCCAAAACAAGTGGAACAATCTGTTTTTCAGGCATTTCACCGGGATCTTTTGAAAAAAACAAAAAATAAATGGACGGAACTGAAATGCCCAGCACAAGGATAGCTGAAGCTGTTGCAACAACCAACCGGGATTTATACCAATTCTTCCAGCCTTTGCCGGATTCAGTCGAACCGGTTTCATCAGCCTCTGTATCATCAAGTCTCTCCAGTACAACCTGATCACCGTCATGGTCTGTGATTTCATCATTGTCAAGGACATCTTCATAATCAAAATCATCATCCAGACTGGCATCCATATCATCGCCCATGAAATCGCCAAGGACATCTTCATCTTCCGGGTCAGCCGCCATCAAAAGAGTATCAATATCATCCTGGGAGATTAGAATATCATCTTCATCTTCCAAAATATCTTCATCATCAGGTTCTTCCTGAAGCAATGCATCAATATCCTCCTGGCTGACATCATCCTTGTCCTGATTTTCCCAATCAAACTCAGGATCATCTTCTTCGTCTGCCTCTGTTTTTAATAAATCATCCAATTCATCGGAAGAAGCTTCCATTGCGAAATCATCTTCCTCCAGATTTGAGGTTATGGGCTCCTCCAATTCAGGGGGTACAGGATCAGATTCGATTTCTGCATCAAGGACCACAGGATCTGATGTCTCTTCCGGTTCAGGAGCATTCCCTATCAATTCATCCATGGTTTCCTGGGTAATCAGGCAGTCTGACACATCAAAAGCATCCGAAGCATCAATCACATAATCATCCACAGCAGAATCGGCTTCAACCTGCACAATTTCAACGGGTTCAACTTCAGCTGGTTCAACTTCAACGGGTTCAATTTCAGCTGGTTCAACTTCAGCCGTCAGCTGCCCTTCGTTGTCTTCCCCATTTACCTTATCCCCTTCCCCCTTGCTTTCATTCATCAGACTCTGAACATCACCCATGGATATCAGTTCATCTGCATCATCTGGGTCCTCTGGGTCAACAAAGGAAATATCGTCATTTTCAGGAAGAGAAATAGAATCCTCAGCAGAAGGATTCATCAACCGGTCAATATCATCCTGGGATATCAATTCTATATCCTCATCATCCCCGGAATCAGTATCTGCATCTGTGTTCATGAGATTGTCAATATCATCCTGGGAAAGCTCGGCCGCCTCATCTTCAACTGGATCATTCTCTCCAAGAGGATCATTGCCGCCCAGAAGGCTGTCAATATCGTCCTGGGAAAGTTCACCCATATCATCATCCAGTGAATCATCTTCAATGTCTTCGGCAGTGCTGTCAAGGGTGCTGCCGTTCATGAGATTATCAATATCATCCTGGGACAATTCTCCCAATTCATCCATATCAGAGTCCCCATCATTACCGCTTTCAATTTTTCCTTCAGTTTCTTCAATGGAGGATGAATCTAAAAGTTTATCAATATCATCCTGGGATATTAAACTTTCTTCTTCTACATTTGAATCAGACATGGTTGACCTCTATACGTTAAATTATCTATCCCTGAAGCCTGGTTTTCAATTTGATCAGAATCGCCGTATGAATCTGACAGATACGGGATTCAGTCAAAGAAAGAACCTCTCCTATTTCCTTTAGCGTTAACTCATCATAATAATAAAGTGACACCACTATCTGCTCTTTTTCCGTAAGAGTCTTAATGGTTTCAGCCAGGACATGTTTAAGCTCCTCCCTGTCAAAATGATCGGCAGGGTTGTCTTCTCCCTTTATCCCTGAGTGAAAGCTGGTTTTGGAAAAGGTATCATTTTTTTTGGTTTTGATAAATTCATCAAGGCTTAAAACAGCGGCCCCGTGAATATCCCTGAGCATATCCTGAAAGGTTTCCAGATCCAGCCCAAGAAATTCACTTATTTCCAGATCATTTGCCGGTGAGCATTTTTCATCTTCAATTTTTTTTGTTGCCCTGGTGATATCCTGAATTTTTTTGCGCATGGATCTTGAATAGGTATCCATGCTTCTGAGTTCATCAAGTATGGCTCCCTTGATCCTGTACTGGGCATATGTTTTAAGGCTGACATGCCTTGAAGAATCAAATTTATCAACTGCATCAATAAGTCCCAGAGAACCAGCAGAGATTAATTCATCAAACAGCACACTGGAAGGAAGTCTTAAGGCAAACCTGGAGGCAATATGCTTGACAAGATAGGCATATTCAACTATGCTTTTTTGACGCCAGGCCATGTACTTTTTTGTCTGCTGTTTTTTCATATTACCCTATGTCCGCCATTTCACCGTGCAGCCTGAAATACCCTGTCCATAAAAAACGTCAAATTCCCCTGGGAATGATTCCGATCCTGGCTGTTACTAAGAGTGACAGCAATTTTTTCCAATGCTCTGGCTGCCGTTGAATCTGGAAATTCATCCAAAAGCAGCCCTCTTTTCAGCACAGCCTTTTGAAGTTGCCGGTCAAAGGGGATATAGCCTGTATATTCAAGCACTACATTCTTCAAAAATTTATTCAGAGCATTGCTTAATGAAGCATATACCCGTTTGGCATCCTTTTCAGAATCCACCATATTGACAATGAGTTTAAAATATCGTGTGCCATGTTTTTGTGACATCACCTTCATCAATGCATAGGCATCCGTGATGGAAGTTGGCTCTGTAGTTGCAACCACCATACATTCATCCGAGGCTGCATTAAAATACAATACATTGGAAGAAATTCCAGCCCCGGTATCTAAAAAAATAATGTCTGCCTGATCTGCAAGGGTTTCAAACTCAGCTAACAGGGTGAGTTTTTCTCCTTCATTCATTTGGGTCAGATCTGCAAACCCTGAACCACCGGGAACAATACCAATCCCATGGTGTGTTTTAACCATGACCTGATCAAGTGTTTTTTCTGAGCTGACCACATGGCGGATATTGTATTCCGGCCGAAGATTAAAAACGATATCAATATTTGCCAGTCCAACATCCGCATCTATTATCACCACCCGTTTCCCATTCCTGCTCATGGCAACGGCCAGATTCCCAACTATATTTGTTTTCCCCACTCCACCCTTGCCGCTGGTGACAGCAATGACCCTGGGAAATTTCTTTGCATTGGATGTCATAAGCTCTTTTCTCCTTGCCAGTGCATGGGTTTTTGCAATTTGTCGAAGTCCTTTTGCCTGATCCACCCTTATCGTTCTCCTTTGGGTCCTTTTCCCAGGATAATTTTCAATAATGTCTGTTTATCCGGGACAATTAAATCTTCAGGAACTTTTTGACCATTTGTAATCAAGGAAACAGGCAGATCAAGATTGTTTACCTGGTCCAGAATCTTACCGCATCTTTTGGTCTCATCTATTTTAGTAAACACATAGGTATCCGGTTTAAAAACTGAAAAAGCAGATGCAGCTTCCTTCATATTAATCAATTCAGATGTAACACTCAAGGTTAAATGAACAGAAATTCCAAAATCACTTTTCATTAATTGAAGTATCTCATCTAATTTCTCCTTGTCAAAATGACTGTGGCCAGCTGTATCAATCAATACCACGTCCATGGACTTCATCCTCTCCAGGGCACAGGAAAGGTCTTCCCCATTAAAGGCAGGTACGCATAAAAGTCCCATGATGGAGGCATAGGCTTTCAGCTGCTCAAAGGCCCCGATCCGGTAATTATCAATGGATATAAGTCCCACCTTCATTTTCCGTTTAATGCTTAACAAAGCCGCAAGTTTTGCAATCGTGGTGGTTTTCCCCACCCCTGTCGGTCCTACAAAGGCTGCCACATGGGGGACACCGGAATAATTATTCCGGAAAAAAAAATCTTTAACATTCAATCGATTCAGGCTAAGTTGCATAACATTTCTTTTCAGCTGTTTAATCCGCTGGTTTTGCCCAAGGGTATTATCCAGGGACTCTCCTGCTTTTTCTATTAAGGAAATTGCCAGCCTTTCACTTACCCCTGCCCGCAGAAAAGAAGCCAGTACCCCGACAGATTCAAAATGCCGGGACAAAATATTGGGCATACCGCTGCCAAATCCAGCAATGGAAATCATATCTTTAATTTCGCTGATATCCCCTTTTAATGAGTCAAGACAAATATCATCTTTATTTTTAATATTATCCACTTTTACGCCTGCTTCCACTTCAAACATTTCTTTGGCATAGGGATCCAGGGGCTTCTTTGGGATTTTCCGGGTGGACAGAATCATGGCATCCGAGCCCATCTCTTCCTTGATATTGACAAGGGCTGCCTGGATATTTGCTGCCCGAAAGATCTTTTTATTCATTTTTTTAAACTTACCTTTCCAACTGCCTGTAAATTTATATCATCTACTATTTCAGCATGGGATACCACAAAAACCATGGGAAGAGAAGGCTCAATCAATTTCCTGAAATGACGTCTAAGGGTGGGTGGAGTCATTATAACAGGCTGGATATTGGTGATAATGAGTTTTTCAACTTCCTTTGATACCGCATCAACAACCCCGGCAACCAGAGCGGGATCCAATGCCAGATAAGCTCCGTGTTCCGTATGCTTGACATTTTTGGACAATATCCCTTCCAGGCTTTGATCAAGGGTAATCACCTGGAGCATCTTACCTTCCTGCAGGTATGGCGCCAGCATAGCCTTTGCAAGCTTCTGGCGTACATATTCGGTCAGCAAGTCAGGATCTTTGCCCATGGGAGCAAAATCCGCAAGGGTTTCCACTACGGTGAGAAGGTTGCGGATGGATATCCGTTCCCGCAATAGATTCTGAAGCACCTTTTGCACCACACCGATGCTAAGAAGGCCTGGTATGAGCTCTTCAACAGCTTTAGGGCTGGTTTTGGCAAGGTTATCCACCAGATGTTGAACATCCTGCCGTCCCAGAAGATCATAGGAATTGCTACGGATAATCTCTGTCAGATGAGTGGCAATCACGGTTGAATTATCCACCACTGTATAGCCTGCAAATTTAGCTTCTTCCTCCCTGTCAACGGGAATCCATTTTGCCGGCAGATTAAAGGCAGGCTCCATGGTGTCAATCCCCTCTATTTCCTGTGCAACACCACCGGGATCCATTGCCATATAATGGTTTACCATCAATTCTGATCCAGCGGCTTCCACTCCTTTTATCATAAGCCGGTATTGTGCCGGACTCAGATTCAGATTATCCCGTATATGAATAGGGGGAATAATAATACCCATTTCCGTTGCAAACTGCCTCCGGATAGCCCGGATCCTTCCCAGAAGAGTACCGTCCTGCTGCTTATCCACTAGAGGGATAAGACCATAACCCACCTCCAGCTCAATGGTATCCATGGTTAAAAGGTGATCCACATCCTCGGGCTGGCCACTGGCATCATCTTCTTCTTTGGCTTCAATCAGGGTATCATCCACCTCTTTTCCCTCAGCCCGTAAAAAATACCAGGCCATGGTTCCCATGATAAGGCCCAGGGTCATGAATGGTATGGATGGAAGTCCCGGGATCAATCCCATACAAAAAATAATCACAGAACCAACAAATATTGGCATTGATTGAGAAAACAGATGCTTGGCAAATTCACTGCCCATCTTATTTTCAGCTCCAGACCTGGATACCAGGAGTCCTGCAGCAGCTGAAATAAGCAGGGCAGGGACCTGGGAGACAAGACCGTCTCCAACGGTCAAAAGGGTATAGTTGCCTAAAGCTTCACCCATCTCCATTCCCTGCTGGAGCACGCCTATGACAAAACCACCTCCAATATTGATCAGGGTGATCACAATACCGGCAATGGCATCCCCCCGGACAAACTTGGATGCACCATCCATGGCACCGTGAAATTCAGATTCCCGGGCAACGGCCTGGCGCCTTTCCCCGGCTTCAACCTCATCAATCATCCCGGCATTTAAATCCGCATCAATGGCCATTTGTTTTCCAGGCATGGCATCCAGGGTAAACCTGGCTGCAACCTCTGCAATCCTGCCGGCACCCTTGGTAATGACCAGAAAGTTAATCAAAACAAGAATGATAAAAATAACCAGCCCCACCACATAATTTCCACCCACAACGAAATTCCCAAAGGACATGATAATAGATCCGGCAGCCAGGGGGCCTTCACTGCCGTGCAAAAGGATCAGCCGGGTGGATGCAACATTCAATGAAAGGCGAAACAGGGTAAGCATAAGCAGTAACGAGGGGAAAATACTAAATTCCAAGGGTCTTTTCGTATACATGGTGGTAATAAGAACAACAATGGCAAAGGAAATATTCAATGCCAGAAAAAAATCCAGAATAATGGGATGAAGTGGTAAAATCATTGCCATGAGAATACCGATAAAGGCAACAACCATTAAAATATCTGAGGATTCTCTTTTTATCCCTTCAAGTATGCCAACTGCTTCTGCTGCCATTTACACTCCAGATTCCATTAATTTTAACTTTAATTTTGACCAAATCCTGACATAATCGTCAAAATCTTGTCCTAGGCTTATTACTGGCTGTTCTTTAGTTTGTACACATAGGCCAGCACTTCTGCAATTGCCTGGTAATATTCAATGGGGACTTCACCACCGATATCTACTATGCTATACAAATTCCGGGCCAATTGTTTGTCTTCCACCAGGGGTACATCATTTTCCCTTGCAATCCTGCGAATATTTTTTGCCACAGGACCGGCTCCCTTTGCCACCACAACAGGGGCGTCCATCTTCATACCATCATATTTTAAGGCCACGGCCAGCCGGGTAGGATTGGTTACAACCACATCCGCCTCGGGCACATCGGCCATCATGCGTTTTCGTGCTGCTTCCAGCTGGAGTTGACGGATCCTTGACTTTATCATGGGATCACCTTCTGTCTGTTTTGTCTCATCCTTGACCTCCTTTTTGGTCATTTTCTGGTCTTCCAGAAATTTCCATTTCTGATAGGCATAATCAAGGAGAGCCACTACGATCATAATCAAACAAACTTTAATAAAAATCCAGAAGGAAACCTTTAATAAAAATAAAAGGATCTGGCCCACGGAATTATCGTACAGTCTTGCGATATCTGCAAACTCTCCCTTGATGGCATAATAAACCACAATGGTAATCACTCCCACCTTGACCAGGGTTTTTACAAATTCCACCACAGCCCTTGAAGAAAATTTCTGTTTAAAACCGTTAATGGGATCAAGTTTTGAGAATTTGGGTTCAATGGCTTTCCATGAAATCACAAAACCCACCTGGGCGACATTAGACAGAAGGGCCAAAAGATATACCCCGACAAAAAGAGGCAGACAGATAAAAAAAATCTTCTGGGCATGCACGATTAAAAGTTCCACCACTTCAACCTGGGTAAATGCTGGAATTTTTTCAAAATTATAATTAAAATGAAATACCTGGATCAGATTATTATACATATGAAATGCCGAGGCCCACAGGGCCATGGCAGCGCCCAGAAGAACAAATACAGACGGAATTTCATTACTTTTGGCAACCTGGCCTTCTTCCCTGGCCTTGCCAAGCTTGCGCGACGATGGATCTTCGGATTTCTCTCCGCCACTTTCCGGATCTTCAGCCATGGATCATCCCCCACCTGCAAAAAACAGAAAATACAATAACAATTTTTTAAATCCGTCAATGTATTCCCTTGTCACAATAACGATTATATCAAGGGTAAGCCCAAAAAGAAAAAGTCCCACAACAATTTTCAAAGGAAAGGCCACAATCATGACATTCATCTGGGGAGAAAATTTTGAAACCAGGCCAAACCCCACACTGACAAAGGCCAGGGCTACAATCACCGGGGCACCGATTTTTACGGCAACAAGGAAGAGACCTCCTGCCAGATCCAGAATTTTGGCCAAAAGAACTTTCTGCATAATGAAAACACCCACAGGCACAAGCTCAAAACTATCCACCAGGGCCGAAATAATAATATGATGGCCGTTTAATAAAAGAAAAACCACCACGCAGACCCAATACCCCAGCTGGTCCATTATGGAAACATTTGCACCGCTCTGGGGATCCACCACATTGATCATGGCAAACCCCATCTGGAATCCGATCACCTGACCTGCCAGCTGAACAGATCCGAAAAAAATCCTCAGGCAAAGACCAAGGGTCAGGCCAACCATTGCTTCTGCCGCGACCAAAAGGCCAGTGGACAAAGCATCCAAAGGGAAGCGGGTCAAATCCACCTGAACAATAGAATAAAAAAGCAGGGACAAAACCAGGGCAAAACCGATTTTTAAGGTGGCTGGAAATACATTGGAGGAAAATATGGGAAACATGAAAATCATGATACTGACC
>Ga0307988_1001208_pt1 | contig 15072 bp, 12 predicted proteins | sample EllFjometagen183_FD_203166 | JGI IMG/M metagenome (GOLD analysis project Ga0307988, IMG submission 203166) | Marine microbial communities from Ellis Fjord, Antarctic Ocean - #183 | ecosystem: Environmental > Aquatic > Marine > Unclassified | place: Southern Ocean | collected 2014-10-08 | reverse complement strand
CCAAAATCAGTGTATCTTCTTGAAATTTCATTATATGACCATGTACGATGACGATGCCATTGCCCTCTAACAAATAGTGGGCAGTGAATGCTAAAAGTAAAAACAAGATGCTCAAGCGGGCTTGTGTGTCTATTTTCAATAAGATACTCAAGAAGTACGATATCTTTTTTGTTCATCTCTTTTCTAATTTTCCCAAAAGAGACCCTGGCAGCATTAACTATAGTTGTTTCAGTTCCCATTCTATCAACTAGACCTATCCAACCCTGCCCATCCAATACTTTTGCATGTTCTTCTGGAGGAATATTCACATTAACCATCACTTACTCCTGTATGTTATAAATAATAATAATAAAATTATATAAAAAAGATATCGTGCAACCTGTAAAAATACACTACAAAAACTGATTTTACACAAACAACTTCAAATTTAATTTAATTTTGATTAGAAAAATTTCATATTAATATTAACGTATAAGTTAATTAATTCAAAATTCAAAACTTTATTATTCAAAAGATATACCGAATGTGCATGCTTATAGCTTGCGAAAATATTTATTACCGGAATTCCATATAGCTATTTTGAGGCTAAAAAAGTAGATAACATTTCAAGATCTACTGGTAGAAATAGTTCATATAGAATAGAAAAAAACAAAAAAACTAAAAGGTTGAAGAAAATGGCTAAAGGTTACAATCTTGCAATAGCAGGAGCAACTGGTGCCGTAGGTCAGGAAATGCTACAGGTACTTGAAAAAAGAAATTTCCCAATTAATAACTTGAAATTACTAGCTTCATCTAGATCAGTTGGTAAAAAGATAACATATAAAGGTACTGAAATCCCAGTTGAAGAACTAGGAACCAATTCGTTTAAAAACGTAGACATAGCTCTTTTCAGTGCTGGCGCTTCACGATCAAAACAGTTCGCTCCTGCGGCAGTAAATGCTGGTGCAATTGTTGTTGACAATTCTAGTGCATTCCGTATGGATGAAAATGTTCCTCTTATTGTTCCAGAAGCAAATCCTGAAGATATCAAAAAACATAATGGTATAATTGCAAATCCCAACTGCTCTACAATCATTATGATTGTTCCTGTATTTCCGCTTCATAAAGCTAAAAAGCTAAAAAGAATTATTGCTTCTACTTATCAGGCTTCAAGTGGAGCCGGAGCTCAGGCAATGGTTGAGCTGGAAGAACAATCAAGGCAGATCCTTAATGGAGAAAAGGCAAATCCTGATATTTTTCCACATCAGATTGCTTTTAATCTATTTCCGCACATTGATGTCTTCCAGGCAAATGACTATACCAAAGAAGAAATGAAAATGGTTTTTGAAAGTCAAAAAATCATGAATCTTCCTGAACTTAGAGTTAACTGCACTTGTGTAAGACTGCCTATATTCAGGGCGCACAGTGAATCTCTTCTTTTGGAATTCGAAGATGATATTACACCTGAGGAAGCAAGAGAAATTCTTGGAAATGCACCTGGTGTTACTGTCATGGACTCAGTGAAAGACAATATATATCCAATGCCAATTACAGCTTCAGGAAAAGATGATGTTCTGGTTGGAAGAATAAGAAAAGATATTTCAAGAAATGATAATAAAGGACTATCTATCTTTATCGCTGGAGATCAATTGTTGAAAGGTGCAGCATTAAATGCAATTCAGATTGCTGAATTACTTTAATATTATAATATATTATTTTTTAAATTGTTGATAGCTAACATAATTAAGAATTTGAAAAAATGAAAAGATAAAACAAGGTTTACCTTAATTATCACTGGTCAAACAGGAAATTTAAGTATATAATATATGTACTTGAATTCCTGTTTTTTATTATATAGCGAAGCTATTTTTGTTTTCGATATTTAATATGGTCAATTCAAAGCTGTATTAGGAGATTAAATCTCGATCCTGCTTTCAGGTGGATTAACAAATATTTAATTTATATCATTGGAGATTAATAATGAGTAATAAAATTTCAGCATTACAAAAAGCCAGATTAGAGTATAAAGTTAAGCTTCCGCCTTCGTTAGAAAAAGGTGCCAATGTGTCCGTTATTGATGGAGATATAACTGAATCCGTGAGTGATCAAAAACAAGTAGAAAAACTCTTTCCAAATACGTATGGACTGCCTATTTTAAGCTTTGGGAAAAAAGATACAACAACAAAACATGAAGCAATTAATGTTGGAGTTGTACTGTCTGGTGGTCAAGCTCCAGGTGGACATAATGTTATAGCTGGCCTATTTGATGGTTTAAAATCAATAAACAGCAAAAATAAGCTCTTTGGTTTTCTGTCTGGACCTGGTGGTCTTATAGATAATAAATATATTGAAATTACTGCTGATTATCTTTATGACTTTAGAAATACCGGTGGATTTGACATTATAGGCTCAGGCAGGACAAAGCTTGAGACTAAGTCTCAATTTGACTCATCAGCAGAAAACTGCAGAAAACTAGATGTATGTGCTATAGTAATTATAGGCGGCGATGATTCAAATACTAATGCATGTCTACTAGCAGAATACTACTGTGCTAATAAAATACCCATTCAGGTAATTGGATGCCCAAAAACTATTGATGGTGATTTAAAAAATGATCAAATAGAAACTTCTTTTGGTTTTGATACAGCTTGTAAAGTCTATGCCGAAATGATAGGAAATCTTCAAAGAGATGCTAAGTCTGCAAAAAAATATTGGCATTTTGTGAAATTAATGGGAAGGTCAGCTTCACATATTACTCTTGAATGCGCGTTACAGACACACCCAAACATTACTATCATTGGAGAAGAAATAGCAAGCAAGAATACTACCCTTACTGAAATTATTGATTCAATTGCATCTGTTATTGCAAAACGTGCAGAAAAAGGTTTAAATTATGGTATAGTTCTTATTCCTGAAGGACTTATAGAATTTATACCTGAAATGAGAACTCTAATTGATGAACTCAATGAATTGATGGCAATAAAACATGAAGCATTTGAATCATTCACTAATAATCAAGATAAAATCGACTTTATTACCAGAAAACTTTCTGCTATATCAGCTAAAATTTATTTAACTCTGCCAACAGTTATCAGAAAACAGCTTATAATGGACAGAGACCCTCACGGCAATGTCCAGGTTTCAAGGATTGAAACAGAGAAACTGCTCATAGAAATGCTTGATACTCGCTTAATAGCTTGGAAAGCCGAAGGTCTTTTCGAAGGTAATTTCAGTCCTCTTAATCATTTCTTTGGATATGAAGGACGCTGTGCCGCTCCATCAAATTTTGATGCAGACTACTGCTACAGTCTAGGTTATACTGCTTCAGCTTTAATTGGAGCTAAAAAAACTGGTTATATGGCAATTGTTAAAAATCTCACTAAACCTGCTAAAGAATGGCTGGCAGGCGGTGTCCCTGTTACACAGATGATGAATATTGAAAGGCGTCACGGCGAAGATAAACCTGTAATCAAAAAAGCATTAACAGAACTTGATGGTGCTCCTTTCCTTGAACTTGTCAAAAATAGACATAGCTGGGCAATTAAGAATGATTACCAATATCCAGGACCTATACAGTATTTTGGTCCATCAAAAGTTTGTAATCAAATAACTAAAACCTTAGAACTTGAACAAAAATAAAAATTATTAGTAATATCCCCCTCTGTCATCCTATTATATTGTGATGGCAGAGGGTTTTTATTGTTTCTAAATCTTGATGAATCATTGGATATTCATAAATAATAAACTTATGTTATTAAGTCTACTACTAAATTTCTAATAACCGGAGAGCAAATATCATGGGAAAAAAAGTACATTTCAAATATGGAGTTATGGGGTCATCTAAATCTTTGGATTTAATTAGAGCTGAATATAATTACCGGGAACGCGGTCATGATACTTTTGTAATTTCACCAGCAGTAAATACCCGTGATGGCGGTCAAATCAGAAGTCGCGTAGGACTATCTCTTGACGCTGTTAATGTTTCTAAAGACGATAATTTATTTGATTTGCTAAGCATGGAAACATTGAAAAAATGTAGAAAAATTCAAGTAGTTTTTATAGATGAAGTTCACTTTCTTACAGTAAAACAGGTCAATGAAGTCGCTGAAATTGCTGATGATTTGAATATTCCAGTACTATGTTACGGCCTTAAATCAGATTTCCGTGGAATACTTTTCCCTGCCACCCAAAGACTCATTGAACTTGCTGACGAACTTGAAGAAATCAGAGCTGTTTGTGACTGTGACAGAAAAGCTATGTTTAATGCCAGATTTGTAAATGGAAAACCAACCAAATCTGGTGAACAGATAATGGTTGGAGACCAGGAATATAAATCTTTCTGTAGAACATGCTATAACAAACTCTGGAAATAAAATCTAACCCAGCCAAGTTGGATACCTTTTGCTACTAGCTATTGGCCAGCCTTAAAAAAACATTTGAATTCAATGCTCCTAAGTCTTGCAAAAAATGGCAAGGACTTCAGAGTTAAATTAATAAAAGACTATGGAGAATATGATTCACCAAGGTCCTATCTTTTATAAATTTTCATATTCTATAAACGGATCGTCTATTTCAACTTTCTGAGCTTCGGTATCGCCTGTTCCTACATAAAGAACTGCTTTACCGTTATCTTTTCTTATCATGCCGCCGCTGAATACAACATCCTTTAGATCAGGTTTTTTACATGGTCCGTCTTCAAACATATCACGCTCAGCAATGATTTTTATTGTTGAATATGTTTTGGTTTCAGGATCAAATGAAAAAACAGCGGGATAGTAATGCCTGTCCATATTTTCATCATACATTGCAACATGGCTCAAAACCCCTAAAAATCCATTCTTTAAAACATGTACTTCATTTGAACCAAGCCATTCTTCATCAGGCAACTGACCATGAAGAACATGAGAATCATCTATACCTTCTAAATCTAAATCATCCAGTTTTTCGATTTCTGAATATGCGATCATTCCCCTACCGCCGAGAGAACCAACTTTCCCTTCTGGATGCTGAGGACGGGAAAAGATACCGATTTTATCTTCCAAATCAACAAACCTAATATCTTTCATTCCATTCGGGCCTTCAGCAAATTTCTTCAGAGAATAAATATCTTTTCCCTTTAAAAATATTGTTTTGTACCAAAGGGATTCTTTTTGAATAGGATGGTCAAAAACTTCTATTCCACTAAGCACAAGCTCGCCATTTATCAATGAAACGGCTGGATCCTGAAGATTATATATAGGTGCATCTTTCACAGGAAACCATTTTTCATCATTTTCTTCAAAAAATATTACATTTGAGTATTCGGAATCTCTGTCCTCAACCCTACCGGCAATGATATTCTTACCATTATGACTAAATGGAATAGTAATATTGTACACATCTCTATTATCAACATTTTCAAAGACGAGCTTGTTAGCAGTAAATTCACTGTCTTTTATTCTATCTCTAAATTCAGAATGCAGCCCTCTGACATGTTTTCTTTCAGCGCTGAGTTTCATTATAAATTTCTCCAAAATTTGCCTTTTATTATGATACACATTTCATTATAAAAAAAATGTATGAGAATTTAGTCATCTTTATGAAATTATCAATATGAAATTATCAATATGAAAATTCAAAATAAAGTGGAATAATATATAAAGATCGAAGGTAATTATCATTTCTAAACAGCTACCAAGATGGCAAACTTAATAAACGTTCACTGTATTAGTCTTCAGTTATTTTCATTTGTTAAAACTGCTTTTTTCAAGGTACCCATAGTAAAGTCTATTATTTCGCTAAGTCTTGCAGTAGCTACACAAATACAGGTATCAGCAGCTCCATAATAAAGCTTTATTTCTCCGTCTGGTTCAACAATTGTACCACATGGAAAAACAACATTACCAACATCTCCAATACGTTCATAGTCTTCTCTTGGAGATAAAGCCGATTTTTCACATCTTGCAATAACTTTGGCAGGATTTTGAAGATCAAGCAATACTGTTCCTGCTTTGTATATTGGTCCGGCAGATGTCATTTTTACTCCATGATAGATTTCAAGCCATCCTTGCTCTGTTTTTATTGGAGGAATTGAAGCTCCAACCCTGTAACTATCCCAATACCCACCTCTTGGAGAAATAACTAATTCTGATTCTCCCCAGTCAATTAAATTTTTTGAGTATGAAACCCATATACAGCCTATTCCATGACCAATAGGTCTATCAAAACGTACATATCTATCATTAATTTTTTCAGGAAAAAGTACACCATCTTTATTCCCAGGCTCAGAAATAAGTGCTATTCTTTCATAATTATACATGTCTTCAGTTTTAGCAAGTGCAATACGCGCTCCAAATTTAGAGTATGCAGTATAAAGAAGATAGTATTCACCATCAATTTCTGTTATGCGCGGATCTTCTATTCCCCTTTTTTCATATTTAGCAAAAACACCGTCTTTTGCAGGCATCATTACAGGTTCTTCTTCAACAAAGAAACGTAGACCATCTCTGCTTCGTGCAAGTGCAAAAAGAGAATATCCCTGTTGTCCTTCTACTCTAAGTAATATCCAATATTCTCCATCTTTTTTAACAGGAGCACCATTAAATACAGTATTAGCACGAAATGGGATATCCTCTAACATTATAATCGGGTTTCCCTCGAATCGGTGAAAGGCATCTCTTCCATAAGCGAATCTTCTTCTGTTCATTAGAACTCCTTTTCACTTTCTATACAGTGTCCAATGACATCGTCAATGTTTGCTGTACCAAAACATACACAGCTGTTGGCTGCTCCATAATAAAGCTTCAATATATCATCTTCAACGATAGCTCCACAAGAAAATATTAAATTATTAATATCGCCAATACGTTCATAATATTCTCTTGGAGATAGTATCGGGATATTGGTACGTTTGAGAACAATTGCCGGATCATCCCTATCAAGAATAGCAACTCCTATTCGAAACAGCGGACCTGCAGAAGTATTTTTTATTCCGTAGTAAATCAACATCCATTCCCCACTTTTGATTCTAAATGGTGGAACCGAGCAACCAACTCTATGAAAATCCCAATATCCTGCACGTGGTGATAGCAATACCTCAGATGAGCCCCAGTATGTTAAATCCTCAGAATAACTTATCCATATTCGTCCGCCATCTTTCGGTCTTTCCAGCCTGGCATATTTCCCATTTATTTTTTCAGGAAATAATGCACCAGCCTTTGTGTCCGGTTCTGATATATATCCAAGGTGAGTTATTGTTTCAAAATCATCTGTTTTAGCCAAACCCAACCTGAATCCTAATCTAGTATCTACCATATATGTGATGTAGTATGTACCTTCGAGAAATGTAATTCGAGGATCTGCAACACCTATATCAGCACTATTCCGTCCACCTTTTATATCACTAAGCTGTATCAAAGGTTTTTCGTTGATGGTAAAATTATATCCATCTTTACTCTTGGCCAAATAAATGAGCTGATGTCCTTTTAAATCTTCAATATCTAAAAGAAGTAAATAAATATTATTATATTTAATAGCTGCACAGTTATGAATACTGGAACAACTGAACGGCAGAGATTCTGACCTAATTAACGGATTACCCTCCCATCTATGAAGGATATCTGTTCCTTTTGTTTGTAGCATTATCTATTTCCTAAATTATTTACGTCAAGGTAAACTTTGTTTTATATGACTATTTTTTCATATTTTATGGTAATAATAAATAACTAAAATCATACTCTCTACATCTCAACTATTTATAAAAATATAGCTGATGTTTAGATTATACAAAACAGTGAAGGTTGTTGTTTTTATCAGGGATGTATATATAACGATTTTTACATTTTAAGTTCATTTCAAATTTATTATAGACAGATACAGTTTTTTCAGCGACTATTTTCCATGAAATTTCCTCTTTCACATACCGTATCATATTTTCTGAGCACTGTTTACGCAGTTTATTATCTGTTAATAGTTTGACGATATTGTCAATATACTCTTCATCGGTTTCAGCACAGAATCCGCCTTCTGATTTTTTAACTATTCTTTTAAATGCAGGAAGATTGGAAGTTACAACAGGTATACCAAAGGCAAATGCATGACACATTGTCCCGCTTTGTGCACCCAAACTATACGGAAAAACGGAAATATCTGCTGCATTTAAAATTGTATCAAAAGTATACTGGGGAAATTGCCCTTTGAATATTTCAACTCTCTCCTTTACTAGATCGGGAAGATTTACAACCATATCATATATATGGTTCTTATATTCATTATATTCATTTTTTCTTGATTTAGCTGCAATAACAAGATATGCATCAGGAACTTTTTTCACTATTTGGGGAAATATTTCCAAAAGTTTGCCAAATTCCTTTGTTTTACGAAAATAACCAAAAAGCAGGATAACCTTTTTACCAGTTAGTTTTAATTTCTTTTTAGCATCTTTAATTGGCTCAATTAATCTGGCACCATGTGGAATAAGGTGTATTTTTTTTAAATCACAGCCATATTTAGTGGTTAAGCGGTCTATATGATTATTTTCATGCACTATAATGCCATCAAGATCTCTACACATTGTTTTCAGGATATACTCTCTCCTAAACTCAGGATTTTTAAAAACTGTGTGAAATGTTGCAATCGTAGGGATGTTCGAAGATTTAAACCTATGTATAAGGTCAAGGACAGCTATACCGTCCATCTCTCCGTATAATCCATACTCATGCTGAATATGGACTATATCAGGAGTGAGTTTCATTGTAATATCAAAAATTTCCTTTGCAGGATCAACATCATCTGCATTATAAACAGGAAAAACAGAGTCACCTCTAGCACCATGTTGACTGACGATAATAATCTCATTCGGTGTGTTTTTTAATTCATCTGTAAGAAACTGTGTGTAAGTACCTATTCCACATTCAACAGGGGGATAGGTTGAAATAACTGCAATTCTCATTTTCACCTCCATGACAATAATAGTTGAACCTATACCGTCATATTAATTATATGAGGTTATATATAATATTCATTAACCAAAACTAAATTTTATCTATTTTTGTTCAAAATGAAGGTTCATATGATAGATTTCTTTTTTTATAATCCAAAAATTTAAATATTACTTACACTACTTTGCACTGCCTGTAAAAAAGAATTCTACTTACCTTGCACAATTAAGGTAAAAAAGTTAAAAGATAAATTAAGACTGTTCCAATATTTAAACTCCCAGATGTTTCCAGAGGTCTAATAAATTAATTTCAGCCAAAGCCATCACTTCATCTGCTGCACCGTAATATATTTTTAAAATATTATTTTCGATTAAAGCACCACAGGTAAATACAACATTTCCAAAAAAACCTTCTATTTCATATTTAGTTTCAGGTTCCAATAAAGCCTTTTTAGATTTAGCAATAATTTTTAACGGATTATCCAAATCCATCAAAATTGCTCCAAGAGAGTATCTCTGTTTTGAGTCAACCCCATGATATATCTGCAGCCATCCCTTATCTGTTTTTATAACCTGGGCACCGCCACCGACCTTATAATTATCCCAATCATCATTGGAAGCTCCAAGAAAATGTTCATGATCCCCCCAATAAAGCATATTATCAGATTTAGCCAGCCATATATCAGGTGTCCCAATATCTTTTGGTGTAGGTCTATGAAGCGCATGGTATTTCCCATTAATTTTTTCAGGAAATATGCACATATCTTTATTATCAGGTCCAAATATAATACCAAGTCTTTCTGCTTGTGTAAAATCATCAGTTACGGCCAGCGCAGTTGTAACACCAATAGGTGAAACTGCCGTATAATTTATATAATAGCGACCATCTATAAAAGTAATTCTGGGATCTTCTATGCCGAATGTTTCATACTTTGTATCAGGGAACATAAACGGTGTTTCATCTACTATAAAATTTACGCCATCACTACTTCTGGCCAGTCTAAAATGAGAAAGAGAGGTTAAGTATACTACTGTTCTATCGCCTGGCTTAACTCTTATAACTCTTGAATCTGAAAAGTCATAGTTTTCAATCTTTTTATTTACTTCTTTTACAACAACGTCCCAGCATCCGTTTTTTTCTTCAACGACAGGAATTTTGATTATATCAGGATTATCAGATATGACACTTTCAGCTACTCTTAGCAACAGTAAGGTTTCTCCATTAAAAGTTGCGACCGCTGCGTTCATTGCGCAATCAACTCTAAAACCAGGCTGACTCGGTTTCACATCTTTTGGTGAAATCAAAGGGTTCTTATCGCATCTTTTTATGCTCATTTCTGTATTCCTTATTAGGTTTTTATACAATGATATTTTATAATTTTATATTATTTTTAAATATTATTTTTTTAAAGCACTGTTCAGTTTTACTTCAGTAACAGGATTGCTCATTATAGCAATCAAAGCCATTAGGCATTCAATAGTAGACTCAGCTCCTGAGTTTCTATTATAATCAGTTACTGAATTAATACCATCAAATACCAAACCTGTTTTTATATTGTACATGTCGACCTCTGCAAGATTATCTCCAAAGAACCACATCGCAAGTTTAACAGCCTGATCGGCATATTTTTCGTTTTCAGTAATTTCATAAGCCTTAATTGTTGAATATACCATCGGTCCTATCGCATAAGCAATTTGTGAAAACTGATGTTTTTTTATAAAAGATATTTTACCGTTAGTTTTTTGCAGGGTAAAATTCCGTAGATAGTTCTGTTTTATCAGATAATTATAAAAGTAGTCAATTTCAAGCAAAGCAGCGTTTATCAATTTTTTATTTTTCAGTTCCTGACCTGCAACAAGCAAAGCGTATGCCTGATTAGCTCCCCAGCCATGCCATTGATTTTTCCAACATAGCAATGCTCCAAATACTTCAGACTCTTTATCATCTATCTGCATTGTAATCAGACCTTCAGCCAGCCTGTTCATCATGAAAACTAAGTCCTGATCTTTCTGAATATTTTTATAATAGTAACATAAGCCCATCAAAATTAATGAGGATTGATCTGCAGCTCCATCAGGAAGCCAGCCAGCTGAGTCAATGCCATCAAAATATTCAATTTTTCCCTTTAGAGGTATATTTTTCTTAACTGTGGCAATAGTTTTATCCATTACTATTTTGATTTTATCTGAAACTTCGCTATTCCATTCTTTCATTTCAGGATAAACATACGCTAGAAACCACATTGCACGCCAGGTCCACCAGTTTGCTTCAGCCTTACTTGTTATTCCATCTCTGTTAATTGAAAGATCTTTATTTACAAAATTATAAAAATAACCATTATCAGCATGCAGATACAGTACAAATTCAACCAGACGTTCAACTCTCTCAATATATTCTTTCTCACCAGTCTGTTTATAATAATCATGATAAAAAACTCCCGCCCTGGTCACATCATCAACACATGAAATTCCCTGTCCAGCAGCATCGGTCCATTTATACTCAGGATAGTTGCAATATACATGAACAAGAGCAGACTTTGCCCCGTTAGGCAGTGTTACATTCTGACATAGAAAGTTTAAATGAGCAGGATTGATCAGGTTTTGATGCCTAATGTTTTGTTTCTCAGTATTCTGTTTCAAACTTCCGGAACATCCGGCTAGAACTAAAACCAAACTGATAAAAAATAATTTCTTCATATGTATTCTCCTAAAACTATATTATACTGATAACCAGTCTTCGCTTTCAGCTTCGCCTTGGCACGCTGATAATGGGCGAATACAAGATTCGCACCCTACGGATTACAGATTACTATCCTTACTCTCTCATTATTTTTTGTAACCAAAGAAATGGTTTTTTCTTATGCTGATCAAAAATATCATTAAAAATCAGAGAAAAAGCCAATCCACACATATCTTTATAATTTTCTTTAAACCAATTAACCAGAAATTTTTCTTCACACAAATCTTTATCAAAAATATATTTAGAAAGGATTTTTCTTTCCCATGGCGAAATGTGTTTTAAATATTCACTTCTGCCAATAATATAAAAAACTGTTTGTTTTCCAACTCCATAAATTTTTAATAATTCTTTTTCCAACTGATCTGTAGGTAATTGCCATAATTTTTGCTCATCAATTTCATTTTTTACAAAATGGTCAGTTATACGTAAAATATTTTTATCACGATACCCGACTTTTAACGCTCGTAATTCTTCGCTTCCTGCGGTTAAATCTTTAGGTTGCCACATTGCATTTAATTCAATATTATCAAACTGTAAAAGTGTGCCGTATTGGTCCAGCATATTCTGACACATATCAATGGTTCTTTGCACGGTAGCATTCTGTAAATATGTAGAGACTATCAGCTTCTCATATAAAGAATACATACGCACATTATAAATCCCTTTGTCTTTTTGAATTATATTATGGATAAATCTATCTTGAGAATATTTTTCATAAAATTTAATAAATTTATCATCCAAAATTACAATAGAGTCTATAATTGGCCTGATTTTTTCTAAAACTACTTCACCCAACTTCTGTTCTGAAAAAACACCCACAGATAGCTGTTGATATTGCATGTAAAATTTCAGACCAAAAATATCAAAACCAAGATTCAATGGCAGATAATACCAATTATTAATCATATCATATAGTTCTAATCCTGATTTGAATCGTGTTGGAGAATAGAAAGTTTTTTTAAAATCAATTGGTTGTTTCAATTCATAATTCAGAGTTATTTGGTGTTTTAATTTTTTCTTAATAATGATCACTCCTATTTTCTAAAACAACTTCATAACCACGGAACACCCGAAAAAACACAGAATATTTATATATGACATGTATAATCTGTTGGGTAGGGACAGTTGTCGCCAACTGTCCGCAACACGTGATATTAATTCGCCATTTTATTACTGATAAAACTTTCACACAAAGATCGGCATTCTACTGAAATCAAATTTATTAACCACAAAATGTATTAAATTATTCCATGGTCTTATCTTCTAGCGTGAGAGTTAGCGACGATTAGTCGTGTCCTCATTCTTAAAATACGACTAGTCGTCATGACCGCACTACTCGCCGGGATAAACACTCTGACACAAGCTCTTCAAATCATTCTTTATTCCTAATATTTCTTTGTTTCACTAATAATAAAACTGTACGACTAAAGATCAACCCTCCTGTAACTCTATAAAAACCATATTGATTATTTAATTCTAAGCCTTGATCATCCTACCATTGGCTGGACGATTTTTTTGTTCAAAGTTCAGAGTTCAAAGTTCAATGTTCCAGCTTGGCTGCGTTAAGCATTTACTTCATTGACAGATTCATACCTGAAAGGATCTGTTTTCTGAATACTATAAAACCAATTATCATTGGAATAGTTAAAATCACTGTACCTGCCATAATTGGACCTATGTAATTACCGTAATTTTTGAAAAATGTAGCTAACATCATAGCCAGTGTCATTTTATTAAAATCACTGATAACAATCAGTGGCCATAGGAAATCATTCCATACTACTGTAAAACCCTGAATTGCTATAATAGATATCATAGCTTTATTAAGCGGCATCATTAATCTAAAAACAATCCATAGGTCTGATGCTCCATCTATTCTTGCAGCTTCTATATAAGCATCCGGTGTACCTTTAAAACTCTGAGATAACATAAATATAAATGATACACTTACAACATACGGCAAAAACAGAGCTGAATATGTATTCAAAAGATTTAAATATCTCATAAGTAGAAACTGGGGGACAAGAAACATAAAAGTAGGCATTACCATCTGAAAGATAATCATCTTATCCATCAGTTTTTTGCCAACAAAATCAAGTTTAACGAACGCATAGGATACAATAGCTGTAAGCACAGTGACACATATTGTCGCAACTATTGTCACAAAAACAGAGTTCATCAATGCTCTTATAAATGGAAAATGCAATTTTTCAGATGCAACTACAAGAAACCTGAAATTTTCTAAGGTAAAAGGCCCTTCAAACAGAGATGTAGTCATCACATTTGCAGTTGGCTTTATTGAAGCCATAAACATCCATGCATAGGGGTATAGCCAGATGAGCGCAAGAACAAACATTATTATATGGACAATAACTGTAACTGTTTTAGAATTATTTTTGCTTTTCTTCATGATACTAACGTCACCTCTCTTTCAATTATTTTTCTAGTAACTATAATTGTAACATAACTAAAAATAGCCACTGCAATCGCCATAGTGGCAGAGTACGTAGGATCAAGCTGCTGGAATGCGGTGTTATACATGACAAGCAAAGGCATCATTGTAGAATTAAGCGGTCCACCATTGGTTATCAAATATACTTCTGTAAAAATACCAAATCCAAGAGCAATAGCTAAAACCATTATTAATACTAACTGTGAATTCAACAGAGGAATTGTTATCTTAAAAAGAGTTCTGAGTGTACCTGATCCGTCAACCTCTGCTGCTTCATAAATAGGATCAGGAATAGCATTCATTCCTGAATATAGAATTATCCCATAAAATCCAACAAATTTCCATGTCACCATAATAGCGATTGACAACATCGCGAGTGTAGGGTTTGTAAACCATGGAATAGTAAAATTAAAATATGCTGCCAAAAAACCATTAATAGGTCCATCTTGAGAAAAAATAGTCTTAAAAATTATTGCATATCCAACTGCCGGAGCCGCCTGCGCGAGAAAAAAAGATATAGCTACAAAAACAACCCCGAATTTCAATTTTTTTAATCCCAATGCAAACAGAATTGAACAAATAAAAACCATGGGAATATAGATCAGCATAAACTTGAATACATTCCAAATAGATATCCAGAAGAGGTTACTTGTCAGGACTCTTACAATATTATGAATACCATCCCATTGAGGAGTATCAAGAAAGTTCCATTTGGAAAAAACCAGTATTACCATCCATACTGCCGGATAGACAAAAAACAGAAGTGACCATATAATATATGGTGAAGAAAATACTAACGCTTTAAACGTCGATTTTCTCTTTCTTTTCAATGCACTTGTTGACATAAATATTTCCTTATTATAAATTATCTTTGTTACTATTCAGGACACTTGAAAAAACTTGTTTTTTTCTATAATGGTTAATGTATTTTAAAGGTTATGGTTTACAATCTTTCTGTATGAAGAAGAATACAAAAATAACAAC
>Ga0307988_1001207_pt1 | contig 15087 bp, 18 predicted proteins | sample EllFjometagen183_FD_203166 | JGI IMG/M metagenome (GOLD analysis project Ga0307988, IMG submission 203166) | Marine microbial communities from Ellis Fjord, Antarctic Ocean - #183 | ecosystem: Environmental > Aquatic > Marine > Unclassified | place: Southern Ocean | collected 2014-10-08 | reverse complement strand
TTTCATCCTTCGAGACTGCTCTGCGAGCACCCCAGGAAGACACCGTGGTTTACCGTCTCGTCTCACTGAGGGCACTCGAAGTGTGTTGGTGCTTTCATATCCTTCGAGACTCCTTTGCAGGCTCCCCAGGAAGACACTGCTGCTCACTGATCGGGCCATCATTCTAGAGGGTGTCTTCAATACAAACCATTACGTGCAAAAATCAACTAGTGGTTTAATCAATATGTGATTTATAGTTACTATAATAACAAACACTTAGCTGTTTTATACTTTCTTGACTCCCCACTTAAAAAGTCGGCCTAATGGTCTTATTTTTGCCATAGTCTTCCACATGGAAAACAACTGGCTCCATCACCCAAACCCTCTTCTGTTGAATTCATATTCACATCCAAGGAGAACACATATCAATGGCTAATTCAGCGTCTCTAAACCTCAAGACCTTTCACCGAGGCGTCCACCCCGATGAATTCAAAAGTATCAGCTGCACTATTCCATCCCGAGTTTTACCACTTCCTGATGAAGTATTTATTCCTCTGCAGCAACACATTGGAGCGCCTTGTGAGGCTTTGGTTGAAAAAGGGGACTTGGTTAAAACGGGTCAGAAAATAGCCGACACAAAAGCTTTCGTTTCCAGTCCGATCCACGCATCCATATCTGGTAAAGTCATGGCCGTAGCAGCATTTCCCCATCCTCTGGGTGGCAAAGTGCCCATGATCCATATCAAAAGAGTAGGCGATGAAGATGACTGGCAACATCTCGTCATTCCCGATCAATGGGAAAGCAGCTCCAGAGAGATCTTGCAAAAAATTGTTCGTGAAGCAGGAATCGTTGGTTTAGGTGGAGCAGCATTTCCCACCCACGTAAAAATGGCTCCCCCGAAAGACAAGCCCATCGATCACTTTATCCTGAATGGCTGTGAATGTGAGCCATTTTTAACCTGTGATCATCGCGATATGTTGGAAAATACAGATAAAATCCTCCAGGGGATGGCAATCATGATGAAGCTCCTGGATATCGAACAGGGCACCATCGGTATCGAATCCAATAAGGCAGATGCCATTGAAATGATGGAGACCAGGGTCCAGGCACTTAACCTCAATTTCACAGTACAATCTTTAAAAGTTAAATACCCCCAGGGAGCAGAAAAGATGCTCATAGATGCTGCTCTGGGTCGCAAGGTCCCCGCCGGGGGGTTACCTATGGATATTGGCGTGGTTGTAAATAACGTCGCTACTGCCTTAGCTATCTATGAGGCAGTTGTGGAGGGTAAACCATTGATCCAGCGAATGTTAACCGTAACTGGCGATGCTGTTGAGAATCCCGGAAACATTATTGCTCGCATCGGTACCCCTTTTCAAGTCTGTGTGGATGCCTGTGGTGGATTAAAAGGAGATACTGCGCAAGTCTTTATGGGCGGACCCATGATGGGACTGGCGCAATACGACCTTAAGGTTCCCACATTGAAAGGTACATCAGGCATTGTTTGTCTGGAGGCATCTCAGTTAAAAAGCACGCGACACTATCCCTGTATCCAATGTGGAAGCTGTGTCAGTGTTTGTCCGATGAATTTGGTACCCACCCGCATCTCACGACTTGCTGAAACTGCAAAGTATGATGACTGTAAGGATTGGGGCGTCTTTAACTGTATTGAATGCGGCTCTTGTGCCTTTGTCTGTCCATCTGGTATCCCTCTGGTGCAGTGGATCCGAGTGGGCAAGGTCAAGATTACTGAAAAGCAAAACAAACTCAAGGCCAGGGCCTAATGTTATGAATGATATTACACCAACTCAACCTGAAGAAACGCCCAAACCTGTGAAACCAGCCAAGCCTAAAAGAGACCCCAGGGCAAAGCTTTATAAACCTGAGCAACCCCTAATTCTGTCGTCATCTCCTCATTTTCATGCTCAAGATACCGTTCCAAAGATTATGTGGGGAGTTATCCTCGCCCTTGTCCCGACCACTGTGATGGCTTTGATTTACTTCCAGTGGGCAGCTGCAGGAATTATCCTTAGTAGTGTTCTGGCAGCTCTGGTTTCAGAAATGATTGTGAATCGTCTTAAGGGTGAATCGTTTACGATTCCAGATGGCTCTGCTGCGATTACCGGTCTTCTCCTGGCATTAACACTTCCACCTTCCTTTTCAATTGGAGGTGCTGTCTTGGGGTCAGTTTTTGCGATCATGATCGGCAAGCACGTCTTTGGTGGATTGGGGTATAATATTTTTAATCCCGCACTCCTAGGTAGAGCATTTCTGCAGGCCAGTTTTCCCGTCCCTATGACCACCTGGGCCTGGCCCCTCACCGCACGCTATGCTGAAGTTGACGGGATCACGGCAGCGACTCCTTTGGGGGTTTTCAAATTTGAACATATCACCAGCGAACTGCCCGGTTTACTGACTGGTAATATTAGCGGATCTCTGGGAGAAACATCAGCCATTGCCATTTTAATTGGTGGACTCTATCTGCTGATCCGAAAATATGCAGATTGGCGCATCCCCTTAAGTTTCCTCGGGTCAGTTTTTGTGGTGAGTGGCATTTTCTGGATGATTTCACCTGAGACATATCCCACACCTGTTTTTCAACTCTTTAGCGGTGGTCTTATGTTGGGTGCTTTCTTTATGGCAACTGATATGGTGACTTCTCCGGTGACAGCCAAGGGGGCCTGGATTTTTGGGGCCAGCGCAGGGTTTATCCTGGTAATCATTCGTCTCTTTGGCGGTTTGCCAGAAGGCGTAATGTATTCCATCCTACTGATGAATGCCTTCACGCCTCTGATTAATCGCTATACCAGACCCACCTTTTTCGGGGAGATTCGCGCATGAGCAAATTATCATTACCAGCTCGTATGATCCTGGTTCTAACCCTGATCACTGTGATGTCAGGCGGTATTCTGGCTGGTTGGGACATCTATACCAAACCCAAAGTCGCCTATCACCGCGAACAGGCCCTAAAAAAGGCAATTGGTGAAGTGTTACCAGCCCATGACTCTTACGAGGTCAGGGAAACAGATGCGGGAACACTCTACATTGGAAAACGAGATAGCATTGAACAGCCTATTGGGATTGCATTTATGGCTATAGGGAGTGGCTTTCAAGGACAACTCCGGATTATGGTCGGCCTTAACCCCGATCTAACCCAGTTGACCGGAATCAAAGTACTTGAACAGATCGAGACCCCAGGTTTGGGAACTAAAATTGTGATCGATCCCTCGAATAAAGAGAATGTTTATTGGTTTCCAGATCAATTCAAAGGTATCCAAACCTCGCCTGAAATTGTGGTTGTCAAAAATGCAAAACCAAGCACCAATTATGAAGTTCAGGGGATCACTGGAGCCACGATTTCCTCCATTGCAGTTGCAAATATTTTAAATGCTCAGATCGCTACCGTTCAATCCATCCTAGAAACCTCTCAAAAAGTTGAGGGTTAACATGCTTAACACCCAAGAGAACCGGTTTTATTTAACATTGATCCAAGATACCAAAAGAGGTCCAAGATCATGAGCACCTCCACATCACTAAATACTGAATTCGTTAAGGGACTTTGGAAAGAGAACCCTGTGCTCGCCAGCCTGCTTGGTTTATGTCCCACGCTGGCAGTCACCAACGCTGCCATGAATGGTTTGGCAATGGGTTTGGCGACTACCTTTGTTTTACTCATGTCAAGTATGATGATTTCTGCTTTGCGAAATTTTATTCCTCATCAAGTACGGATTGCCGGCTACATCGTGATTATTGCTACTTTTGTAACCGTTGCAGATAGATTTTTAGCAGCCTTTCTACCTGAAATCAGTGCCACATTAGGACCCTATATTCCACTGATTGTGGTGAACTGTCTCATACTCGGTCGTCAAGAAGCCTTTTCCTCTCGAAATGGAATTGGTCGTTCTCTGATTGACAGCTTGGGAATGGGTCTGGGTTTCATTTTTGTACTCGTCGTGCTAGGAATCATTCGTGAAATCCTGGGTTCAGGAAGCATCTTTGGATTTGCTGTCATGGGAGACTGGTTTACCCCCTGGATGGTGATGATTCTACCACCAGGTGCATTTCTTACGCTGGGCCTCTTGATCGCCCTGGCCAACTGGTACAATGACCCGTCTTCGCTCAGTGAAATCCGGATCAAACAGTAAGGGGGCTTCAGCATGAGTTATTTCTTACTCTTCTTTTCCGCAGCCATTGTTAATAACTTTGTCCTCTCCTACTTCCTGGGGATTTGTCCTTTTGTGGGGGTTTCCAAAAAAGTTTCATCTGCTGTTTCCATGGGTTTGGCCGTCACTTTTGTCATGCTGATTACAGCAGTGGTTACCTGGTTGATTTACCACCTCCTTTTGGTTCCTTTTGAATTGGAAATTTTGGAATATGTCAGTTTCATTCTTGTGATTGCCTCATTGGTCCAGCTGGTGGAAATGTTTATTCGCAAAGTGAGTAAGCCCCTCTATGACACTCTGGGTATTTTTCTACCCTTGATCACAACGAACTGCGCCATCCTGGGCCTGGCTCTTTTTTCCGTACTACGGGATTATAGTTTTGGTGAGAGTGTGGTTTTTGGCTTAGGTGCTGGTGCCGGTTTTACTCTGGCACTTGTGATCATGGCCGGGATTCGTGAAGAACTTGAACTGGCCCCCATTCCTAAATATTTCCAGGGAGCTGCCATCACCATGATTGTAGCCGGCGGGTTAGCCCTGGCGTTTATGGGATTCGCAGGGATGATTTAGATGATGACACACTCATTTGGTGATTGGTTTTTGTGTCTTCCTGAGGCTCTCGAAGGAAATGGCACAATGCATGCTGCTGAGAATATAATTAAGTCTGCCCTTCGAGGGCCTCAGGGAGACGGTTTCCCTTTTTACTCAGTTTTTTTAGGAGAAATAAAATAATGGATCTCGCTTCAGTCGCAGTTTCAATGATCAGCATGGGAGGCATGGGGGCACTGTTTGCCGCGGGCCTGGCCGTTGCCAATAAAAAATTTCATGTAGAAGAAGACCCCCGAATTGCTCTGGTGATGGATAATCTCCCTGGTGCAAATTGTGGTGGTTGTGGACTGCCTGGTTGTGGTAGTTTTGCCAACAATATCGTGAATGGTGAGATCGAGCTCAATGGCTGTCCCGTTTGTAATGATGATGCTCGGGAAGCTATTGCTGGAATCTTAGGCCTGGAGGCTGCCAAGGGTGAAAAGATCGTTGCCCGGGTCCTGTGTCAGGGTGGTACCTATGAAAGTGCCCGAAAAGGTGATTACCTGGGTATCGAAAAGTGCACGGCTGCCCACATAACTGGCGGAGGTGATAAGCTCTGTCTGCATGGCTGTCTGGGTTACGGTGAATGTGTTGATTCTTGTCCCTTTGATGCCATGTATATGAGTAAAAATGGTCTACCCGTAATTCTTGAAGACAAATGCACAGGCTGTGGGAATTGTGCTGAGGCTTGCCCCCGGGATATTATTGAAATGCATCCTGTATCTGATACTGTGTTCGTGGCCTGCAAAAATGAAGATAGCCCCAAAGACTCTCGTAAGGTTTGCATTAAAGCCTGTGTGGGTTGCTCATTATGTGTCCGTGGTGTTGATGATGGCCTGATGACATTGGAAAACAATCTGGCCAGAATTGATTATCACTTTTATGGCCAGAACCACGAATTACCCACTGCTAAATGCCCCACTCAAGCTATCATTCTCATGGAGTCTGTCCCCGGGGATGAAACCCCAACTATCGTTGAATCTGAGCATAAAGAAGAAGTTCTCAGCGCCTGATGTTGTTTAATGGAGAAACTGGTGTCATCCAGGCGATAGATAATAAGCAATTGACCATATCATTTACAATTGGGGATGCCTGTGATACCTGTGGGTTAAAAGTAGTCTGTGCCCCTGGGAAAACATCAGACCGACAGCTTATACTACCCAATCCAGGCAATTTCTCAGTGGGCCAAAAGATTCAAGTGGAAGAATTATCAAATCTGGAGCTGCACCTGGCATTGATTCAATTTGGACTACCCATGATTGCATTTCTGGCTGGATTAGGAGTTGGATTTATATTACCCCAGAACATGATCGCTAAAGAGTTGATGGCTTTTTTGGTAGCCCTGTTAGGATTGGGATTTAGCTTTTTTACTGCAAGAGCCTTGGTTCAAAAAATTACCGATATTATTCCCGAAAAATACCTTAGGATACAATCCCTTCCCGAAGGTTAAGCTTGTCCAAACCAAGATTGCTAATATGATTTAATACCAAGAATTAACAGGTGTTGATTTTAGAAGTGTTATCACTTCTAAAATCTTTAATCCTTGTTCTTTATTGGATATTCAAAAGAGTGTGTCTTCTGATAAGGACATTTCGGCTAAGCTCAATGTCCAGGCTGGTCACCAGCCGCCAGAAGCTCCGCCACCACCGCCAAAGCCACCACCGCCTGAGAAGCCTCCTCCTCCAAAACCGCCACCGCCGCCTCCACGCATGCTCGAGCCCAACATTGAGCCGAGAAAAAAACCGCCCATTCCTCCCATACGTCCCCTTCCTAGAAGTAGAAAGATGATAATGGGGAAGATTAGACCTAAAGGATTACTGCTTTTCTGGCGCCGATCTGTACGACGAACGCCTGTCCCAACATATTCGCCGTTGGTAGCAGAAATAATACCTTGTAAACCAGCAACCACGCCTTCATACCAGCGGCCTTGTTGAAAATAGGGTTTTATCTCGTTATCAATTATTTTTCCAGCTGTAATATCTGGCAAGGCACCTTCCAGGCCATAACCAACTTCAATCCGAATCTTCCGTTCCTGTTTGAATATACTGAGTAAGATACCATTGTCTTTTCCAGCTTGACCCAGCTTCCAGGTCTCAAACATTTGAATAGAAATATCTTCCAGGTTTTCTCCTTCCAGGGAAGGGAATGTGGCGACGACAATCTGATTCGAGGATTCCCCTTCATGTTGAAGTAAAGCCTGCTCCAGTTGACGTTCCTGGGTGGTAGAAAGCAGGTCAGCCCAGTCGTTGACTTGTTTGTTAATGCTGGTGGGGTAAATACCTCCTGCTAAGAGTGTGGTGGACAATAGTGCTAATAGAAAAAGCCTGATAATCATCAGGTTGGGGCGGAATGCAATCCGCCCGTACGAGAATAAGATGGTTTCGCTGATCAAAATTCGACCTTAGGAGCTTTTTCGGCACCAGCATCTGCTTCAAAGTAGGCTTTTTTCTCAAAACCGAACATACCGGCATAAATCGATCCAGGAAAACGGCGGATGATCGTATTAAAAGCTTGAGCAGCTTTGTTAAAACGACCACGCTCTACTGCTATTCGATTCTCTGTACCTTCCAGTTGGGTTTGAAGATCCAAGAATCCTTGATTCGCTTTCAGGTCAGGATATTTTTCCATGACGACCATAAGCTTGCTTAAAGCTCCAGAAAGTTGTCCCTGTGAAGCCTGGAAATTTTTCATGGCGGCAGGATTGTTGACAATCCCCTCCATGTTGATATTGTTCACCTTTGAACGCGCTTCAGTCACAGCCGTAAAGGTTTCTCTTTCGTGTTCTGCGTATCCTTTAACGGTTGAGACCAGGTTTGGAATCAAATCTGCACGACGCTGATATACATTTTCTACTTGAGACCAAGCAGCATCTACACCTTCATCCATGGTGACCATGGTATTGTATTTTCCAATAACATTGCTGATCATTAAAAAGATTACAACGACGACTGCAATCAGTATGATGGTACTTTTTTTCAAAATTTAACTCCCTGTGGAAAGGCTATTAATCAAAGATTCTTTTAACCGCAAAGTGCGCAGAGAACGCTAAGGTTTTTCGTTATCTGAACCAGCATTATGGTCTATCTGATACTTACCCCGGTTAATCGATCCCAGTCGATCTGGCCATTGATCAGTATCAGATGAATATAGACTGAATTGGTAGATTTGTTCCGAGAAAAAAAGCCTGGTCATTATACTTTAAAAATCACACTTAAAGCTTTCTGAAATCGGTCCCTGTAGGGTTTTGAAATACTTCGAGTTCAAATTCTGGAACTGCTGCAATAAGATGATCGAACATATCTGACATGACCCCTTCATATATCTCCCATTCCTGACGATTACTGAAGGTGTATATTTCAATTGGAAGACCCTTTTCTGTAGGGAGCAATTGCCTTACCATACAGGTCATATTCAGATTGATGTCAGGGTTGTTTTTCACGTAAGCTTCTGCATATACTCTGAAAATGCCAATATTCGTTAAATGTCTTCCGTTGATTAAATGGGATTTATCTATCTTATTTTCTTTATTATACTCTTCAATGTTAGTACTTTTTTCTTCAATATATTCTTTGATCAGTTGAAATTTTTTAAATCTTTCCAGCATTTCCCGGGTGCAGAATTTTATGCTGCTGATCTTAATATTTAAGGACCGTTTTATCCTTCTGCCTCCCGAGTCCGACATTCCCCTCCAGTTCTTGAAGGACTCTGAAATAAATGCATAAGGTGGGATAGTTGTAATTGTTTTATCCCAGTTTTGGATTTTAATGGTTGTTAGGTTCATCTCCATAACATCACCATCTGCATTATATTTTGGCATGGAGACCCAATCACCTATCTGTATCATATTATTTGCTGAGAGTTGTATGCTTGCCACAAACCCCATAAGCGTGTCTTTAAATATCAATAACAACACAACTGTCATGGCCCCCAAAGCACTAAAAAAGTATAACGGGGATTTGTTCAGGAGGAATGATAGAATAATGATGCCGCCAATAATATAAATGGCGATTTTAACTAACTGGAAATAACTATCTAAAGGGTTGTCTTTAAATGTTTTTGTGTGTTCGAAATAGTACTTCAGCATATTCAGGAGATTGATGATGGCAATAATAAAAACAATGCTGATATAAGCATTCACTAATCTTAAAACATAAGGACTTGCGCCAGAGAAATCCTCAAAAATTAAAGGAGTCGTCAAATAAATTACGATAGCTGGTGCAATATGAGAGAGTGAAATAAAAACTTTATTCTCTACCAAGGCATCATCCCAGACACTTCTCGTTTTTTTGATTGCTGATCGGATAGAGCGAATAAGAATCTTTTTTACAATAAGATTGGTGACAGAAGCAAAAACATAAAGACTAACTAATAATATTACTAATTTCAAATACATGGCGGAAGTTTCTTCAACTCCAAACCCAATTAACCAATCTGTAAGCCATTCCATCGATTTAGTGTTCATGCGTGTTTTCCTTTAAATAATTCAATACTTGTTTGTTGTGATTTTGTTTTGTCTTTGCCGTCCGTCAAATCCCGCTGGTCCAAAGCGCAAGGACTACGAGAGGGCTCCAGTTGATGGGTTTCCCAATAAAATGATAATAGTACAATGAATTCACCGCAATCTTTTTCATTAAAACCATATGCATTGTTGCCGTCCCTATTGCCAAAGCGATGAGCGCCAATAGATAAAATGTAAGTGTTGTCATTCTTCCTGAAGTCCTCCACCGGTTTTCTTAGAGGCGAGATTAATCAAGAAAAGACGCTGGAGGCAGGTCTACTTTTTTTGCTCCATTGTGGATATAGATGAGGACAATATCCTTCGACACTTTGACAAACTCAGTGTGACACCCTCGGAATGATCGTTTTTTTTGCGCCTCACTAGCTGAGCCACTGTCTCAAAATGAGCTGTGTGAGTGCGTATCCCTAAGGGTAAGTGATTCTTTTCTAGTATTTTTTCAGACTATTCAAAGATTTACCATCAACCTGTTGAAACACATCGTAAATATCTTGCTCTCTAATTACAGTCTCTTGAATTTTTGCTTCTAACCCTTCAACTGTTTCGTTATAAAAGTCTAATAGCGTGAGTGGGAATGTTTCATGAGCAAGTGATTTTGTCTGACCATTTTCTTCACAACTAATCAAGGCATAAACTCGTTTATCTTTATCACAGTAGAAGGATTTATTTCCCAGGCCGGGTTCTTTATAGAGTCTTATATCCTCAAGAAATGTGAAGGTATAAGTGAACCTTTGGCCGCTTTGAGTGGATCTTCTTCTGTCATCCGAAATAATGATCGGAGCGTATCCTGATCTAGATCTGTTTTATTATGGAGGTATTGTACCAGACTTTCTGTAGCCATATAATCCACAATTTCACGAGGGGTGTAAAAACTACCTGTTGCTTTACGGGCCGCTTCACCGCTATCCGGATCAATTTCTGCCAGGAGGTTTTCAAAAATGCGGCCCAGCATTTCCGGGTCGACACTGACCTCTACATCAGTGACAGAGTTTTCGTCAATGGTAAAATTGTACTTTTCCAACTCTTTAAATAATCCCAGGAACCATTCATCACCAACCTTCAAGGTGTTGAGATGCTCGGAAAGCCCGGTGAGATCATTGGGCCGATAAAAATCATCTGAACCGTATTCAAAGAGCCCCCCATTAAGGAAGGGAATGTTTTCGGCACCCGGGGAAGTGTTTTTACCCGTTGATCCATTGGTGTGTTCAGGGTTTGGAAAAATATTTTTTCAAGAATGGTGTGGTAATAATTAGGGTTGTCCTTGACTGCCTGGGATGAAAGTAAGTTTTCTGGTAGAAGCGCTTCTCCAGCAGAGGATTTTTTCTTCTTCAGAAACCAACAGAAAATGGTTCGCCGTATCAAACGGACCGTAAATTCCTGATAAAGCTGGTGGTTCTTTCTAGACTGGGATGGCAACCGCAACGAACCCAGGCCATAATCATTTATTTTTTATCCATCATGATCTTCTTTCATATCTAGCAGTTCTACGAGTTGCTTCAGCTTCTCCGCTAAAATGTCTTTAGGAATCAGTTTGGTTTCATAGTCGGCTATCATGGCAGGTGAGGAGTTCCGGGCCATAGCATATTCAACAACTTCAGAATCTTTTCCCTTACAGAGTAAAATTCCAATACTGGGCTTTTCATGAGGACGCTTTAGTCTTAGAAAGAATGAGCAAGTGGTGGGTCCAACTAATTTGTGTCACCAGTGATGTCACAAATGTTTTTACCTCATTTTCAGGCTTCTCTAATTGTGTCACCATTGGTGTCACAAATTCGGGGATACGCCCCGACAGGGAGGCTCAGTTTCTTTTTTAGCTAAGGGATAACGGTGATATATATGAGCCGTTTAGCATTTCAAGGCTAAAATCTCGTAGTGTTATATAATAAATGTACTGACCTTAAAGTAAGCACTTTGAGCCAACTGTTTTTTATACAGTGTTGTATGCTGGACTTCGTTCATTATCAAATGATACTAATTCTGACCTTCTTTTTTTTAAGTTTGGTATTATTAGTTTTTTCTATAAGTATTTCAGCTATTTCAGCATGTACACCAGCATAGGTTACATTCTGCTGGAGCTCGATAACACCTAGTTGATTTTTTTGAATCTGACCCTGCTTAAGAAATAAACCCGCGACATCCCCTTTTGATATTTTATCTCTTCTACCTCCAGAAATATACAAGGTTTTCCATTTTACTGGTGAAGGAAGCGCAACTTTTTGTAGGTCTTCAATATTTAAGTTCTCTGGAGCAATTTCCTGAATAAAATCTGGAAGTTCTTCTTCTTTCCAGTGCAGAATATAGGCAATGCCGTTGCTGGTCATTCTTGCCGTTCGTCCGTTCCTGTGGGTGAATTCTTTATTGCGTAGGGGAAGGTGATAATGAAGAATAAATTTTATTTCGGGAATATCAAGTCCACGAGCAGCCAGATCGGTTGCCAGAAGGATTTGACTTGTACCATTTCTAAATTTAACCAGTGCTCGCTCCCGATCAATTTGTTCCATGCCTCCATGAAAACACTCATGCTGAACATGATTCTCCGTTAAAAAGTCACTTACCCGTTCCAGTGCATCTTTGAAATTACAAAAAATAATTCCGCGTTGGTGACCAATAAGGGCCAGTACTTTTTCCAAAGATTTTAACTTATCCTTTTCGGGCGAAAGAAGTATTTTTATAGTTAGTTGAGAACTACCTTTCTCAAGATAGTTGATGAAAACGGGTTTTTGTAAACCTACAAACCCCGGTATTTTGACATCGCTGGTAGCTGAAGTTAGAACCCTTTGCTGAATATTGGGGAGGGCATCAATAATCTCAGCCATTTCATTTTCAAAGCCTATTTCCAGTGATTTATCAAACTCATCGAGGATAAGGGTATGAATATATTCCAAAGGGAGTTTATCCCTTCTAAATCTGTCGGCTATTCGCCCAGGGGTGCCAATCAAAATTGCCGGTCGATGTTTTAAATCGATCTTATCAAGCGAACCAGCTCGTCCACCATATACTGCATTTACCTTAAAACCCGACCCCATTTTTCGGATTACTTGTTCAATTTGTTGGGCCAATTCACGTGAGGGAACAAGTATAAGAATTTGAATCTCTGCACACTTCATATCCAGTGTTTCTATTAAAGGAATTAGAAAGGCCAGGGTTTTTCCCGTTCCTGTAGGTGAAAGTAACACCACATCCGACTTCATTTGTATCGTTTTACCTGCCTCTTCCTGCATAGGATTTAGCGCTACAATTTCAAATTTATCGAGAAACGAGCCTGTGGGCATATCATCTGATATTTCTTTTTGATCTATACTGATTTTCGACATTTAGTAAGTATTCTCTCTCTTTTTTAATTCTGAAATTATAATGAAGCTGTGTGTGTGTTTATTCCTAACGAGACTTCCTGTAGCCTTGCACTAGCAATTATTTTATTGTTTTAAGTGCACCACAACGGGTTTTGGGTATGAAAATGTGCGGGATTTTCACCCTGTTTCACTATACACCGTTAATAAAAAGTTGAAGATAGTAAAATGACCGAAAACCACCAAAAACCCGCATTTGTTATGACCCAATGTTGGCGGCTCGCAGTTTCCTGTTTTGTCGTTTTTTATTAGTCATTTTCTTCGTAATAATATGAGTAGTCAATCCCTTTCATAAACATTTCGCGGTCGTTTATTTTGGTAGTGAGTGCATTTTCCAAAAGTGATTTCAGAACACTAATTTTGGTTGGGCTTAGCATCATTGCGTTCATGTAGTCTGACTTGCTTATTTTGCTCCAATCAATGGTTTTTTTGAGATGATTTTTTAATATCAAATCCAACCATATTCTGGTGCTTCTGCCATTACCCTCCATAAATGGGTGTGCGATGTTCATTTCTACATATTTGTTCAGGATTTCGTCAAATGTAATTTCGGGCATTGCTTCTATTTGCTTTAATGTGTCGCCTAAAAAATGTGATACGGCAAATTGAAAACCACCCTTTGAAATATTTTTATGTCTGATTTGTCCCGCAAAACCATACAATCCACCAAACAAATAAGCGTGTATTTGTTGCAAGCCTTTAGTTGTGCCAACTTCTATGCTGTTGATAAAAGAACTTTCAAACATTGCATAAGCTTTTGTTTTGCTTTTTCCGTCTATGCTTTCATCACTGTATGTAAACCATTCAATAAAGCGGTTTGCTTTTTTACTAGGAAACTCTTTACCCAATGTAATTATGCCGTTGTAATCCAACATATCGGCTAAACGCTTTTTACCATCCGGTGCAAGAATTTTCAACTGGGTAGTAGAACTAACCACTTGACTATTTTCTTTCTTCAACTTTGCTTTAAGATATTTCCAATAATTACGAGTTTTGGTATAATCATCTTGGTCAGTAAGTACGGCAACAATATCCAAAACAGAAAACCACCATTTGGCATTTTCTTCGTCCCAAACAGCACGCACTTCGCGGTCGTCAAAAAAACGTATGGATATTTTGGCATTACTCATAATTTAAATATTGTCTAATCTGTCAATCTAAAATTTTCTGTCCAAAGTTAAGATAATTTTCATCCTGTAGTTGCTGCTTGCGTGTTACACAATGACCGCCAACGGTTGGTGTAAGAATAATAGCCGATTGTAGGTGAACCTCCAGTTAACTCACTATTCCGACTATTATTTTTACACATTGTTACAGGGCGTTATCATTGCACTGTATAATTTGTCCCGGGTCCAGATCCATACTTCACGATTAAATTCAAAGCGATTAACTTCGGAAGAATTCTCTTGACGGTTGGGCTTGGTATTCCAAGTTGATTAGCTATTGCCCCAGATTTACACCCCACATGATTATCAATAAATGTCAGTATCGATTTCTCTCTTGGAGATAGCTTTGTTTCAATCCCGCTTTTTTTAAGCTTTTTAATTAAGTGCTCTTGTACATTCCCAAGTGCACTGAAGAAATATATTATCCATGCTGATACATCTTCACTGGGTCGTTCAGATTGACAGTCTCTTAAGACTCGATAATATTCTACTTTTCTACTTTCAATCTCGTGCTCAAAGCTAACGTACTGAATCCAGTTATATCCGTGTTTTTTGAGTAACAATGTCGAAATTAATCGGCTTAACCTGCCATTTCCATCCTGGAATGGATGAATACTCACAAAGTCGTATGCAAAGACAGCACATTTGACCAGCGGATGGGTGTCATTGTCTGCATCATACCATTCAATTAATTGTCTCATAGCATCTTGTGTTGGAAACCCAGGCTCTGTTGTCTTAAATATTATTTTGTTGGTTCCATCTGGCGATTTTGCTTCAACTGCATTACTCTGTTGTTTGTAATCGCCTCTATGCCATTCATCTTTTTTACTATGTTTTAACAGAATATTATGCAGATTTTTTATACTACTTTCATTTATTCCAATATTTTCAGAAGATTCGGTAATGATCTCAAGAACTTCATAATATCCTACAACCTCCTGGGAATCTCTATCCTCAATTTTCATTATATCAATTTCATTGAGAAGCACTTCGACTTCATCATTGGACATTTTAGATCCCTCAATGCGGGTTGAAGCGCCTACGCTACGAACTGTAGCAATAGCTTTCAGATCCTTAAGACTTTGACCTTCTTTCTTTTCTATCGTTGCCCATGATGCATCGAATCTATCAAGCCTACTAATAAGTTTGATTAATTTCCAGTCAATGTTGAGCTCAAACGTATGTACATAATTTTTCATGGCAATAATATACTATATTTTTTTGCGTAATGATACGTTATGATTCGATAATGTTCGATATTGATACGATTCGAATGATTAAAAATCCAGGAATGTTGACTTTTTACTTCTGAACCAAATGACCCGTAA
>Ga0307988_1001205_pt1 | contig 15092 bp, 13 predicted proteins | sample EllFjometagen183_FD_203166 | JGI IMG/M metagenome (GOLD analysis project Ga0307988, IMG submission 203166) | Marine microbial communities from Ellis Fjord, Antarctic Ocean - #183 | ecosystem: Environmental > Aquatic > Marine > Unclassified | place: Southern Ocean | collected 2014-10-08 | reverse complement strand
CGATATTGAAGATGTGATCCGGTGTGCGGGAATGGCCCCTTCAGCCATCAACCTTCAACCCTGGGAATATGTTGTCACCTATGGTGAAGAAAAGGACCGGTTGATCCGTCGTCTTAAAAAAGTTCACGCTATGAAAAATGTTTCTTGCGGACCGGGGACTTCAGAACCGTTACCAGAAAAATTTTCGAATCGAAGCCGAAAGGCTTTAAAAGTGATGAACCCTCAGATTGAAAAATTGAATATCCCGTTTAATCAGTTCATTGAAGAGGGAAGCTGTTCTTTTTATGGTGCTCCCGTTGCCATTATTGTTGTGATGGATAAAATTTTCCCAAAATTGCGATACCTGGATGTAGGATTGTCTGTGTCCTATCTATTGCTTGCCGCTGAACAAAAAGGTCTTTCAACCTGTCCCATCGGACTCATTGCTGAATATGGCAATGATATTAAAGATGTCTTAAATATTCCCGATGAAAAAGAAGTCCTGCTGGCTATCTCTCTTGGATATGCGGATCAAAAGGCACCCGAGAATAATTTTAAACCTGACCGGGAGCCCTTAAGCGAAATTTTGACCTGGTATGAATAATTAAATCAAAAGAAAGCTAAAAACAATGATTGTCAGAAATATAAATGATAAAGAAGTACTTGATACCACGTATCGTGCCCATGGGGGTGCAATTGCCCAGATGATTCTTGATCGCAGGACCTTGGAAGAACTTGGATTTCTTGCGATTGCCAGACTCGAACCCGGTAAAATAATTGAGTCCCATGTTGATCCCATGGAAGAGATCTATTTTGTCGCAAGCGGAACCGGAGTCATGCGAGTGGATGATGAAGAACAACAGGTCAATCCCGGAGATGCCACCTGGATACCTGTGGGGTCTGCCCACAGTCTTTTAAATAATGGTACTGAACCTTTAGTTATTTTAGTGGTTGCTTCGTCATGGGAAAATAAATAGAGGATAGTCCACAGGTCATTTTTGAATCATTAATTGCCCAGCATATAATCTGTAGGCTGGCAATAATTGGCTTGGACTGGGTCTTTAAAATACTAGTGAACCTTGATAAATTTGACCTCATCCTAAGCTGTTATAACCTCTATAATCGCTTTTGAATAACTGACAAATCACAATTGTTCCCTCATGTCTTTTTGAAAATTGACTTCTTTGACTTAATAGTGAATGATTGAATCCGAAAATAATTTATCTTTATAGAATAATCTATGAATACAAAAATGAATGCAGCAGGTAAAATAGTCGTGTCAGCAAAAGACATCGTTAAAAGAGCCCAACAGATTCGTATGCGTAGGTTCGGCATGTCCGTACCCACGTATGCTGTTGCGCTCCTGGCTACATTTTTAATCACACTCCTTGGGATTGGTGATTTGACCGTCACCCAGTGGTCAAAGCTTATAGGATTGTGCCTTTTTGGAATCAGCTTGTTCTTCTTACTGTTTTACACAAGGATGAATTTATACTTTCCAGAACCATCTTTGACTCGGGAACAAATCATTTATTCTTTTTTTTATGCTATTTTGGTAATGCACTGGTTGCCAAATGCACGTCCGATTATATTGCTGTTTTTCCTGCCTCCATTCAGCTTTGGAGTGTTGAGTCTGACACTTCGACAATATATTGTTGTAGTAGCCTGTGTACTAGGCCTTTATGCAGCACTTTTGGGCTATGAATACTTCCAGGATCGCCAGAACTTCATGATTCAATACCAGCTTTTCCTTTTCGTTCTATACAGCCTTTTACTGATATGGTTTGCCTTCTTCGGCGGATTTGTATCGAATATAAGGCAACAACTAAAGACAAGAAAAAATGAAATGAAGAAAGTTAATGAAGAAATCAAGATAGAAATTGAAGAACGTAAAAGATTAGAAAAGGATTTAAAAAAAATGGCGAATACTGATTCCCTGACAGGAATTATGAACAGACGCCATTTTTTTAAGAGAGCTAATAATGAGATATCTCGACATCAGCGTTTTAGTCATCCCATGGCAATTTTGATGTTGGATATTGATCATTTTAAATCCGTAAATGACACGTTTGGCCATCCCGCAGGAGACAAAGTACTCAAATCCCTTACCAGTCTATTGAAGAATAAGTTACGTAAAGTTGACCTAATAGCTCGAATAGGAGGAGAAGAGTTTGCCGTTCTCCTTGTTGAAACTCCAGAGACCGGAGCGATCAAAGTAGCACATCGGATATTAAAATCGGTCAAGCAGAAACAAATTACCTATGGAGATCAAACTATATCCGTTTCTGTTAGTATTGGAGTCTCCCCAATCTTAATGACCGATAAAAACGAAACAGTTGAGAGTTTGATTTCCCGGGCAGATAATGCCCTATACCGTGCCAAGAATAGTGGTCGAAATACTATTAAAATTTTTAAATGTGAAAAGCCCTTATAAGGCTATTCTTTCAAAATAGCTCCAGACTCACCTTCAAAGTATTTATTGATAAGCTGATGGTGGGAAACCTCTTTACCTCGATCTAAAGCTTTTTGCTTTTCTGCCTTTTAAATTGTTCAATATAATTCCCAACTTTGGATTGTTCAAAGATGGGCATGGATCAATCCTTTTGAATTTTGCCTTCGATTGTATTGGCACCATATCCCAAATGGGTTAATAGTGAATTGGCAATCCTCCTCTCAGAGGCAGTGGTATTATAATCATGACTTTGAGTTAATCCATTCGCAATGTGACGTATCAAATCTGCCAATAGCTCACCCCATGCTTCTCTTTCGTCAATATCGAAATTTGATGCCTCTTCCCACATGCCTAACAACATTGACACTTGGATATCTTTGTTTCCGATCCAAACCCTAATCATCTCCATTGCGTTTGGGTCATCTTTTATTCCTTCAGGTATTTGTAATTCATTCATTTATTTTTCCTTTATAGCTTATAATAGTTGAGTGCAGGGGTCATCTGTCAATTAGAACTGGTTTTAATGTGCTGCTGCAATACAAGGGATGCTTTGGATGGCCTGTTTTGTTCAGGGTTAAACAATGGAGTTCTGTTCCTTCAAAGAGACTTATAACAGCCTTACCCCTTTCCAAAAACTCTCCATGGTTTCCCCAAGTTGCCATGATTAGACTGGCTTCCTTAGCCAATTTAAGCAACCATTGATCATTCTCTGGGCCAACAGGATCTTCTGCAACTTTCATCATTTTGGGATCAGTTGCCCTGTAGGCAAATATATTGCTCATGATCATACCACCAAAGCCCCAATGCTTTGCATAATTGATGCAACGAGAAACAGTTGGGTCATTCTTGGCTTCATCAGCTGTAGAGGGATTCAGGCCGATAAACATGGCAATCCCCTTTGATTTATCCCATGTCCTCCATAATGCATAACGATGAACCCTGTCTGAAGAAAACTCTGCCCATGAGGAGGTTGTCATTTTGGAAACCATTCCTTTTTATTATGATTGCTCAATAGGGATAGATACTCTGGATTGATATCAACTTCAAGTTAAGTCATCAATGATTTTTAAATCCTATTACCTTTTCATGTTTTCCATTAATTTTTCACTGATATCATCAATGCCTTCTCCAAAATGGACTCTGCTGGTTGTAGACCCCCAAAAAAAACCTAAAGAAACCGTTTCCTTATTTGAAGGTGCTTTACAAGAGACCTTGTCAGCGAAGCCCACCACTGGTAAAGGGTTTTCAAGTGATTTAATTCAAAATGTGTTACAAAATTCCTTGTTGGCCAAAACCCTTGTCGTTATTGGCTTTGATAAAACCGCATCAAACTGACTCTCTGCAAGAAGCCAAGGGGTTCCAGACATACCTATACTTGGCGTTGATCTCTTAATTTTATTCCGCAGATAATCAAGAATTTGGTCACCGAAAATACCATATATGGTGTTACCTAAATTTTGTTTGGACTCTACGAATGCCAGCGAACGCCCTCAAACAAAGCCGCATACCCCCAGATTCTCAGTCACAATGCCCAGGATAAGGTCGAAGCCAATACCTGCTCGGTTGAGTTTTTTTACTTTTCTTTTTTCTGTTTTTTGATTTGTTTCGCTTGATCATTGGTCCATCGGCAATGTCGACGATGTTGTTGAGCTTGTGGTAGTCGTGGTAGTCGTGGTAGTCGTTGACGTGGGTAATGTCGGTTCCGTTATTGTTGTGGTGGTTGATGTTGTTGTTGTCGTGGTCGGTTCGGTGGTGGTGGTTGATGTTGTTGTCGTAGTCGTTGTTGTCGTTGACGTTGTTGTCGTTGACGTTGTTGTCGTTGACGTTGTTGTCGTGGTAGTGGTGGTTTCCCCAAGGGATTTCTGGAATTCCTGCATCTGTTTTTCGTTCAACAGGACGGGTTTTGAAGGCGGCAGGTCCTTGATAACGTCCGTCGCCAACCCTTTGATCAGATTGACATATTGAGACGGGTCGAAGTGATTGCGGACATCCAGAGCCCCTTGAAAACAAATAACCCTGGTAATGGTTTGATCAACGACCCAGACCATATAGACAGTCCCCAGAACGTTGATAGCCGTGGTGGGGGTCATTATCTGAAAAGTTCGATTGTTGAATTTTTTCAGACTTTTTACAAAAATTTTAAACTTCCCTGCCGTTACCCGGAATATGACTTTCCGCTCTTTTTTTAAGACATCAAAATCAAACTGGTCCAGGTACAGATTCGCATTTTCGCCAACGGCCATGTAGCTGCCGTCCTTGAATGCCAGCCGCAGCCTTGAATCCGGACCTGTTTTGACCTGGTCGTTCAGAAACAGCGGCATTCCCCGGACTGCAGTCATCGGTTTTGAAACGCCTTGCCTGAATACGGTTGCAGGCCCTTTAATGAGTTTGATTTCACCGATGGTTTTGTTGGCAAAGGCGGAGACGGGAAATAGGATTACCAATATCCAGATAAAAAAAGACAGCCGATAAAAGGTTCTGTCAGAGGTACGCCCTTCTGTCTGTTTGTTTTTCGCCATGACACAATATACCTTGTTGACAGCGGTTAGTGATGAAGCTGCCTTAAATAAAAAATCAAAAAACATATGTCAACTCAACTGAATACACATTTTTTCGAAATAAGTAAAGATCCCATCCATTCAAAAGATAATCGGAATCATTTTTAATGTGTGCATATGAAAAAGAAACCAGGAGGTGCTCAAAAAAATACCGCCGCAAGGAAAAACTTGTGGTATAGTTAGTGTCCAAGCGATCGCCGCCGGAACTGAAATCAGGATAATGGGTCCGCATGAAGGCAAAGGAAAGGTCTCCCCATATATCCCAATATATGGCTGACGAAATTCCGGCCATCAGTTCGTGATATCGGTAAGTGGAAGGGTCATCATCTGATTTTTCGTAAGCGGTCCGATATCCGATTCTGGGAAACGTCTGGGTGCCGGGAATTCGGTAAGATTGTGTTATACCCGCCGTGAAGCGGGATGAATCACCGGTGATACCGTCTAGGTAATCTTTGCGTTGATAGCCTGAGGTTATATCGGATCGAAGACCGTAAGGTTCAAGGATACTGATGGTCGGCATAAAGCTGTGCATGCGGAGTCGGGATTTGGAATTGCCGGCAAAGGTAAGGTAGAAGGGAGGGTTGACTCCCTGTTTTTTACCACCGGAATAGAAATAGCTGAAATCATACTGGAAGCGAAAAAAAACAGGGGCCCAATCTGCCTGGAAATAGGCGTGGGGGCAATGGGATGTCACATTGCTGTCCGTCCAGTCCTTATAACCGATGGAAAAAAGCGAGTACCCCACCCCGGCTTCCATATTTTTCAGGTTCAGGAATTTATACCCGCCTTTCAATAAAAAGGACTGGTATTGGTCTCCTCTGCCCTTACCACCGGTGACAGGTCCTCCAGAGGCCTGTTCTATGGGGTCGCGGGCTACATTATCGTCATACCCCCAGTTGAAGGAGGTAGTCATGTTCCATGGCTTATGGGCCCGGGCAGCCTCCTTAACGCGGGGCAGTGTTTGGCGGGCGCTTTCACCCAGGGATGTTTCAGGGCCCAGTTCAACGGCTTCCTTGAACTTCTGGGCAGCCAGATCGAATTGTTCTTCCGCAAGATGGGTTGCCCCAATCATATAGACCGATATCTGATTCAATTTCGGGTCAAGGGCCTGGGCACGGCTAAAACACATTAGTGCCTGGCTGTAATTCCCTGAATCCTTATAGGCATACCCCATATCAAGGAAGATGCGCCCGCTCTCAGGATATATTTTTTCAGCTTTTTTAAGGGTCTCAATGGCTTTCGCATATTTTTTTTCACGGCTGTAGATGGCGACCATGTCAAAGTAAGCTTTGAAAAAAAGCGTTGGATCTTCAGCGGTGAGAGATTCAAATATTGACAGGGCCTCATGATTTTTTCCGAGCCTTGATAAGGCGACACCCAGATAATATTTGTGTTCAAGATTCTGAGGGTCGAGAATGGATGCTTTCTTGAAAAGCCTGGCAGCTTCATCAAAGTCTTCCATATCCAGCGCATCAACGCCATCCATGAAAATGTCCATAGACGTGTCTTTTCCTTGAATCGTTTCCACCGTTGTCCGGCTATCGGGAAAAAGCAAAACAGGAGATAAATTATTTGCAAATAAGGGTATCAGCCCAAAAAAAATGAAAACGATTACCAGGGCAGCGGTCCTCATTTGATGGTGATACCGGAACATGACCGGAGCATCCGTACTGCCGACCCCATCGAATTTCATGTGTTCAACCTGAAAAGCACTGTCTGACTAAAATTTTTGATAGATCCCCATTCCCATCCCATTTATGGTTGGCGGTGTTGAAGCGCTTTCTGGTTCAAATCAAATGAATATTGAATCCAATTTAGACCTTAAACACTTATGTATGTCAAGATTTTTTTCAAAAATCTAAATCACCCGTCTTAAACCAAACCACCGGGTTTCAAATCCTTCAGTTGCATTTTAAAAAGACGGTTGACATGAAAGGTTTTCATGGATAGGATTCTGCATTTTCAATCAACAGGTAAAAATCTTTTGTAGCTCCTAGTATAAAGGACATGATGGTGAGTGAAACAAGAAGGCGAAACAAAATATTTGATTGCTTGATGATGGGAGCAATTTTCGCTTTTCTTCTGTGCTATCTGGAGCCGGCCTCCCTATTTTCACACAACATTGTCACTGGCGGGGATACCGGGTCCCATTATTTCACGGCTCAGTTTCTGAAAGAACATTTATTGCCCAATGGAAAAATTTCCGGGTGGTGTCAGGGAAACCTGGCAGGGTTTCCCATGCTTCAAAACTATTTTCCCCTCCCCTTTTTAATCATGTCACTGCTATCTTATGTAATTCCATTGCAGATTGCGTTTAACGTGACCACCTTGCTGGGGATTTTCCTTTTGCCCCTCTGCACTTACATTTTCTTTCGTCTTCTCAGACAGCCGTTTCCCATACCTGTTACAGGGGCTCTGATGTCGCTTTCGTTTCTCTTTATGGAAGGCAATTCCATGTGGGGCGGCAATATCCCCAGTACCCTGGCCGGCACCTTCTGCTACAGCATGGGCTTCTCCCTGGCAGTTCTGTGGTTGGGTCTGGTATATCGGGTCATGGCTGAAAAAAAGGGGCTTTGCATCTGCGCTATTGTGCTTGCGCTGGTGGGTCTTTGCCATGGATACACCCTCCTGGCGGCATTGTTTTCCTCCCTTTTTTTCCTCATCACCAGAAAAAATTTTAAAAGGAATCTAAAGCAGCTGCTACTGATCGATACCCTGGCCTTCTGCCTCATGGGTTTCTGGCTGGTTCCCCTGCTGGTTTTTCTCCCCTATACCACCCGGTTCAGCATTAAATGGATCTTTTCCAGTCCGGTTCAGATGCTTCGAGAAATCTTTCCCGTTATCCTCTATCCCTTTATTATCTGTTCCCTGGCCGGGACACTATGGATGTTTTTTCCTAAAAAGGAGAGGTATAGGTATTCAAACCGGATGAGTCAACCCTCGGGATATGTCTGGTTTCTCTGCTTTTCAGGGCTGTTTCTATACTTTGCCGGGTATCGGCTTGGCCTTGTGGATATCCGTTTTTTGCCCTTTTTTCAGTTTTTCCTAGTTATCGGGGGTGCCTTTATCTGGAAACGGGTCTCCATTTCCAACAACCGAAAAATATTGGCTGCTTTGTTGATTCTACTGCTCACATGCTTATGGGTAGACAGCCGGGAGACCCTCAGCAGGAATTGGGCCCGATACAACTTTGCCGGTTTTGAGACAAAACCCTTGTGGGAGCCCTTTAATGCCGTTAATCAATTCTTGAAAGGCGGCATAAAAGACGCCAGGGTTATGTATGAGCACAGCATCCGAAACCAGGGAGCGGGAACGGTGAGAGCTTTTGAAAACCTGCCGCTTTTTTCGGGCAGGTCAACGCTGGAGGGAGTATATATTCAAGGCAGCCTTTCAGTTCCCTTCATCTTCTATCTGCAATCGGAAATGTCTCAAAAGCCTTCCACTCCAATTCCCGATTACAATTATTCCCGGTTTAACCTTGTAAAAGCCCATGAACACCTGAACCTTTTCAATGTGGGTGAGGTGATCCTGGTGGAACCGGAAACCATAAAGGCTGCTGCGAAATCTCTATTGTTTGATTTCATCTACCGGGCCGGTCCCTTTGAAATTTATCGGGTAAACGGAAATTCAGGAAAATATGTGGAACCGGTGATTCAAAAACCCGTTATGGCCCCAACAAAAGACTGGCGCAAACGATCCTACAAATGGTTTCGCCTGGGAGATCTAAGTGTTCCGCTGGTATTCAAGGATACGCCGGATCAAAAAGACCACAGCAGGTTTCAATTTCCAAAGACTTTGGACATGAAAGCCCTTCCGAAATCTCCTTTAGAGCCACCCGGCCGGATCCGTGAGATTATTAAACAAGGCGAAATCGTTATTGAAAACGCCTCACCCGGGAAACCCCTTCTGATCAAGATATCCTATCACCCCAATTGGAAAGTGGAAGGAGCAGATCAAATCTATCTGGTATCGCCCGCATTCATGCTGATCTATCCCCAGAAAACCACTGTTCGGCTCCATTATGGCAGAAGCTGGCCGGACTATCTGGGTGGTTTCCTTTCTGTGACGGCTCTCTTGGCCTTGATGTTATCCCCATGGGCCGCACCCTTTGGACACTGGTTCTCCAAGAATTTTGATCGATATGCCTACAGACCGGTGTGTGCCGGTCTGGTGACGGCAGCTTTTTTAGCATCCTTTTTTTTGATCCGACTGGCCCCCCAGTCTCCGGTATTGCCCTACAACCATGGGATTAAGGCCTTTACAGAAGAAAACTATAACGCTGCCAGACATGACTTTCAGCAGGTGATGGAAAAATTCCCCCAGACCATTCTCGTGGACCAGGCTGCCTATCATTATGCCCTGTGTTATTACCGGGAAAAAAACTGGGAACAGACCCTTTACTGGCTCGAATGGCTTTTGGAATCCTATCCGGAAACACCCCGGGCTTCGGAAGCCCTGTACCACTCAGGACTATGCTGTTTGAACCAAAAAAAGCCCGGGCCGGCCCGCGCCTGGTTTCAGAAGACCATTGATCAATTTCCGAAGAGCAGCTGGGCCGGTTTTGCTAAAGAGCGGCTACAGGAGATGTCTCAGCCATGATATCAGATTCCGGAATTACCGTTTTCATCCCGGTGTATAACGAGGAGGACCTTCTGGTTGAAAATACCCTTCGGCTGGTGGCATTTCTGAATGATTTGAAGCGGCCTTTTGAAGTGATTTTAGGCAGCAACGGCTCCACGGATGGCACGATACAGCTGGCAGCGGAATTGAGCAGGCAACATGCCGGGATTCGATCCTTCCATCTGAAAAAAAAGGGGGTGGGCCGGGCATTCCGGGAAGGGATCAGGATGGCTGTCTATGACAGGATTGTCACCGTGGACATGGACCTTTCCATCAGCCTTGAATTTATTCCTGAAGCCTGCCGATTTCTGGATCATTCTGATTTGGTCATCGGGAGCAAGACCACAGGGGAACAGCAACGGTCATGGCCGCGTAAGACCGCCAGCAAACTTTTTATCCAGCTGGCCGGACGAATGCTCCACATCAACTATCACGACTATTCCATCGCTGCCAAAGGATACCGCAAAACCCTCTTGAAACAATACCTTCCGCATATAGATGACCATACCTTCTATGTCGTGGAAATCGTTTACCGCGCTTCCAGGGATGGTTACAGGATTTTAGAAATTCCGGTGAACTGCATGGACATGCGGGAAAGCCGATTTAACCTGCTTAACGAAGGAATCTACAAGTTTGGAAATCTGTTCCGGCTGTGGTTGAAATCAAAGCACTGAAATTGTGCGCCTCATTATTGGCCCGGGCAAGTCGGAGCTGAAAGATATCAAACCAAGCCTCACCCACTTACACTACATCTGTATCTCCATAAGTAACATGCCAGCCAGCCAGGTTTTCCAGAGGACACCCCACTGCCCGGCGATATCCCAAGCGCCAGATTTTGGGATTGAATATTTCAGGGATCTGTCGAAACCCGGCTTTTTTCAAAATCCATGTTTGCTCGTGCGGGAAAAGACAGGTCAAAAAATCTCCCCCATTGGCTTTGACAAATCGTTTTGCAAAAGAAAAGATTTCGAAAAGGATTGGAAATGATATTAAGGGAAACAGATCCGCCAGGACGCCGAACGTCCGGCCTTTCAATGTCATCATCCGGATGACCGCATAGGCGATAAGACACCCGTCCCGTCGGACAGCAAACGGGCGGTAGCCGAATTCAGGGACCGACAGATACCGCCATTGAAGGTAACTGCGGTCCCGGACCTGTATCACCGGGGCCAGGGTTGAATGTTTCTGCCAGAGGGAATCAAAGGTTTCATCAAACTGCTCAATGGGGTCCAGATGAATCCCTTGGATCTTGGTTGAAAATGAAACCTCAGCATCTGGAGCCATTGATCCCGAAAGGAGTTTTCCCGTTTTTTTCAGCAATGAAATTGAAGGAAAAATCATGTTCAAAGGTCTTATGGGTATCACCATCAGAGGGAAGCTGGGCAGGGTTCTCCAACCCAATTTCCCGGTAAAACCGGCCAGGGACTTATCATTGGGAAACCCCCATACCAGATTGATGCCAGGCAGGATTTCCAGGAAACGATAAAGTTCCCTGGCCAAAGCAAAAAATATCCCCTGACGGCGAAAATCCGGATGAACCATCGTATCGCATGAAAACCATAAAAGGGTTTCCTGGCCGTGAATGGAGAAGCGGGTGGGAATGGCGGCGTACTGGCCAACGATTTTCCCCTGTGATTCTGCAAGGAAGCAGATGGCCTCTCCCGAAGGATTGTTTTGAAACTGCCACTGCCAGATGTTTTCTTTGAGTCGCATCGGATCAATATCGCCGAATACCACCCGGCGAAGTTCAAGGATCTGTTTCACATCGCCATCCCGGTATGGTCTTATATGAAAGGTATGGATCATCCCTTGAGCAGTCTCACGAAAAGCCTTGCCTGGCCTGTCCCGGGCCATGCCTGCCGTCGCAGCGCTCCCATCAGATAGGCAGGCCTGAGATAAAACCGCAGATAGGCCCTTTTGAGAACCTTTTTCAAGGTATTCAGATCGTGGTCAATGAAATTGAAATGAGGGTACAGATGCGGAGGAAAGGCAGCCGCATCCACACCGATTTGCCGGGCCAGCCGGGTACCTGGAAACGGAACGATCAGATGAAACGAGGCATAGGTGGGATTCAGCCGAATGGCCAGCTTGACAGTGGCGTCCATTTCTTCTGGAGATTCCCCGGGAAATCCGAAATTCATGAACAGGGCTGTTTCAATACCGATTCTTCGAGTCAAATCAAGGGCCTGAATGCAGTCACTTACTGTAATCCCTTTTTGGACTTGTTCCAGTATCCGGTCGCTTCCCGATTCAACGCCAAAATGGATCAAACAACACCCCGACTTTTTCATCCATCTTAAAACCTCCTCATCCACATCCGTCACCCGGGTCTGGCAGCACCACCGAAGTCCCAGGTTCAGTTCGACCAGTGCCTTGCAGAAGGAAATCAGATAGTTTCGGCTCAAGCCAAACTCAAGGTCCATGAAATAGATATTCTGAACCTGAAATTCCCGGTTTACATACTGAACTTCATCAAGCAGGCGGTCCAGGCTTTTCTGCCTGAACCGTTTGCCATACATGCCAAGATAACAGAAATGGCAATGATGGGGACACCCCCGCGATCCTTCCAGAATGGCAAATTTTTTCCCCATGAACGCATAGCAATATTGATCCATCTTCAAAAGGTGATAGGCCGGAAAGGGGAGTTGATTCAAATCAGGCGGACGGTTCCTTGGGGATGTCTTAACCAGCTGGTTGCCTTTCAGATAGGCAATTCCCTGAATCTGGGATCCGATTTCATCGCGCGGAGCCTTCTGGGCAATCTCCAGAACGGTCTGTTCCGGCTCCCCCAGGATGGCGGCCCGGGCACTGCTTTGCCTGAGTATGGCTTCCGGACGCTCGGTCACATGAGCACCCATGATAAAAAGACGATGTCGCGGGATATGGGCCACTGTGTCAAAGAAAAATTGAATGTCCAGTGCCGGGCACTGCCAACGGTCATAGGGCGTTGAAGTCACAAAAATTTTTTCAAACTCCTCGGCCAGACGGCCGATGGCCGATGGCAGCAACCGGTCCACATTATTGTCCAGGATTTGAACGGAAAAACCGTTTTTTTCAAGGAGCGCTGCCGCCACTGCCAGGTCCAGTGGTTGCCAGACTCTTTTGAACTGCGGCTGCAGCTGTCGCCGGATCCCTTTCCAGCAGGGATTAATGAGCAGGATGGTGCCGGGTTTCATCATCCTTTTCCAAAGGAAGTGGTTTTGATATTACGCATTTCCAGTCCTTTCCGAAGATCTTCATTCAAGAGCAGTGCCAAATCATTTTCCCAGGAATACCGCCAGTGGCCGTAATTGCTTCGCGTTTGTGGATCCCCAATCCCGGGGTGAAGGATGAATTCCACTTTGGGACACCTTTGTTTTTCAACCAGCTTATCCAAAATTCTTAATACCGCCGTGCAATCCATTCGTCCGCCCGCGTGCAGAAAACCCACTGAGGGAATGGCTGAATTCGGATCAAACACGCGGCCGGCCGCCATGAGCCGTGTCCATGCCCACAGTCCCGCCCACTGCATCAACCGGGTGCCCCCCATACCAGGGATGGTGAATACATCTGAAAGCAGTGGTTCTATCATATTGATTCTAATAAACGGAATGTTGTAGCATCGACTGATATTTCGGCAGACATTGAACAGGCCCGGGAACAGGTGAATGAATTGGTGGCTGTCCATATGGCTGATATGGATGCCTCGCTTCAGTACTTTTTCCACCTGAGCATGCCACTCAGCTTCAACCTGCCCATAATCGAGTTTGAAAGACAAAATGTCCCTTAAAATCCGGTTTCGAGAAGGCAGCCGCCCCTGACGGAAGATCAATGTCGACAGATCTTCAGGCGCCAGCAGGGATGGTTCATCGGCAAGCACCAGGTGAATTCCGACATCAAGGCCGGGATTTTCCAATGCCAGGGCCATGGCTTGATCGGCGGCCCGCCCCCCTGCCATAAGCGATGTACTTGTCAGCAATCCATATTTGAAAGCCCTGATAATCCCTTGGTTCACTCCCGGAGTCAATCCGAAATCATCGCCGTGGAAAATAACTTTCATGGATCATCTATCCTTTCCCCTTTTTGCGGCGCTTGGCTATGGGTGCCAAAAGAGCTGCTATCAGGATTCCAGCAAGACCTATCCATAGCCAGCGGTATTGATGGAACAGATTTTTTTTAGGTTTAATTATTTTGATAGCTGCCGTGTAGACCACCGTATGATGGATGTTTCCCTGATCGTATTCAAAATAGCAGAAAATCGGGTAACTGGCGCCGGCAAGGGCTGAAAAATTACGGATTTCAAAATTCAGATCCTTCCGGGATCTGGGTGCCAAAACAAACCTGATTCGGGGAGTTGGTGTTGAGAATTCCCGGGGAAGAACGATCGTGGCAAGAATTTTCTTTTCATCTACCCCGATATTCTTGATATTCATGAAAATATTTCCGTTTTCGCCCATGGTAATATCTTCTCCAACGATTGCAAGATCAGAATTCACATTGGTGCCTGTGAAAAATGTCATGCCTGACAAGGCGGAAAATGGATATTGGTTTGCGTCATGGAAGTCCACGGAGACTGTCAGGGGATATGTCCCCTCTTTGATCCCTTCAATGCTTTTTTCAAAGACAACCGTGCTTGACCCTGACGGATCAAGCTGTGGATTCACTTTCGAGTCAATAATTTCCCCAAGAAGTTCCAGGTGAACCTGGAGGTTAAAAGCTGTGACGGTTCCCTCATTGAAAAGGACGACTGAAGTATCGAGGTGGTCACCTGTGGTTTGCACGGTGGTTTGAGTCTTTATTTTAAGAATCCCGGCAAAAGAGGGTGCTACGCAAAACAGCGAAAGGATTAAGAACACAAAAAAGCTTGATTGGAAACAACATCTTCCCTTGATCATCTAAATATTTCCTTCCTATTTTCTTAAGTCTATTAGTCTACCTCAAATGGTATCCAATAAAACACAAAATCATGCCAAATGCCACAAAATTCCGGAAATATAATGCAACGCTCAAAAGGGTGATTGGAATCCTCGAACAAACCATTACAAGAGTTAGGTAGCAAATTGAACCGTTTGCCATGGCAGATATCGGGCGATTCTTTCACCAGTCCGGAGAAAAATTATAGCTTGTTAAGTATGGGATATTTTATTTTCTGTGGCAGTTTAAGGGAATTAAAATTTATTTGCGGGTTATATTTTTTTATCAGCCAGAAAGGAATTTCAAGTTCATTTAAACTAAGATTCCAGATATTGTCCCCGATTTTGACTTCATAAGTATCAATCCCAAGAATGGAAAAGGATTCAAAAAAATCTTCTTCAATCTCTTTGTGAAATTCATATCTCAACTCTTCAAATTCCGTAACAGTCTTATTTCTCATGGGGATTCGGATTCTTTGATCAATGGAAATTGATCTGCCGTATTTGAATTTATTCAAAGCACGGATTTCCTGTGTTGGTACCCCGAGCCAGTCGGCATAGTGACCCAATGTTTCTTCTGCTTCAACTTTT
>Ga0307988_1001204_pt1 | contig 15096 bp, 14 predicted proteins | sample EllFjometagen183_FD_203166 | JGI IMG/M metagenome (GOLD analysis project Ga0307988, IMG submission 203166) | Marine microbial communities from Ellis Fjord, Antarctic Ocean - #183 | ecosystem: Environmental > Aquatic > Marine > Unclassified | place: Southern Ocean | collected 2014-10-08 | reverse complement strand
ATAATGTTACAACCTATTCTGTTTTTGACAGAAAAAGCCTTGTCAGTATTGATGATTTTGCAACACCCTGGGAGCCGAAGCAGAGTTTTTCAACATTCCTTGACAGATTGCCATCAATACTTGCCGGGAAAGATTTAAAGGAAATTATCTCTGCTGTTGCAAAAGCTGCTTTGGGAAAGAAGAAAATATGCTTTGGCATGGGCGGTCATGTAATTAAGGTGGGCCTGAATCCTGTTTTAATTGACCTTATGGAAAGAAAAGCTCTCACAATGCTTTCCATGAATGGAGCCGGAATTATTCATGACCTTGAAATTGCAATGACAGGCAAAACCTCAGAAGATGTGTCTGCCACCATTGACCAGGGCCAGTTTGGTATGGCAAAGGAAACTTCTGAATTTCTCAATACAGCCATAGAGAATGCAGCTAAAGAATCAAAAGGATTAGGAAGAGCGGTGGGGGAACTGATTAACAAAGAAAACCTTCCCCATAAAGAGATGAGTCTTACAGCAATTGGAGCTGCTCTCAATATTCCTGTGACTGTCCATGTTGCCATTGGAACCGATATCATCCACATGCACCCTGGATTTAATGCAGCAGCCTGCGGAGAAGCATCTCATTGTGATTTTAAAATATTTGCATCAAATATTGCAGAGCTTGAGCAGGGAGTTTTCATCAATGCAGGCTCTGCTGTAATCCTGCCTGAGGTCTTTTTAAAGGCGATCACTCTTGTACGCAACTTAAATTACTCACCATCTAATTTCACAACGGTAAACCTTGATTTTATTCGACATTACAGGCCCATGACAAATGTTGTAAACAGGCCGACACAGTCAGGTGGAAAAGGCTACAGCCTTGTAGGCCACCATGAGATACTTATCCCTCTTATCGCGGCAGGAGTCATAGAAGAACTGGAGAAAAATAAATAATCTGAGCAATAGTGTATTTTGGCTTACAATGAATTCAGTTTTAGCTTAAGTAATCAACGCTATTTTTAAAAATTTTAATACCCAACGTTAATTCATTCTGATCAAACGGAGAAACATTAGAAGAAGATCTTTTTCTTAAGGATTTTTGCCTTGTCCAGTCAGGATGATTTGTAAAATGATTATAGGCTTCAGGGTGCGGCATAAGGCCAAAAATTCTTCCTGTCGGGTCGCAGATACCAGCTATATCTTCCATGGACCCATTAGGATTTAAAGGAAATTGGCTATTTGCCGGTTTCCCATTTTTATCCGCATATTTTAAGACAATCTGATTCTGCACAAATAACCTGTCAATAATTTCTTTATCAGCAATAAATTTACCCTCTCCATGCCTTACCGGATAATCTGCCATATCAATTCCTTTGGTAAAAACACAGGGTGAATTTTCATTAAAGGAAAGATGAACCCACTGATCCCTGAAATTTCCACAATCATTCCATGTAATTGATGTGGACCTATCCTGATAGTCATTATCAAATCCTGGAAGAAGTCCTAAATTCACAAGAGTTTGGAATCCATTACAGATGCCAATAACAAGCCTGTCCTTTTCAATAAAAGACAAAAGCTTATCGCCAAGATGATTCTTTAATTTCAAAGCCTGGATAACTCCGGCACCATGATCATCACCCCAGCTGAATCCTCCTCCAAGGGCAAGTATCTGAAAATCATCAAGGATTACTTTTCCCTCAATCAGAGAATTAATATGGACTCTGTGGGGTTCAGCTCCGGCAAGCTCAAAGGCATAAGCAGTTTCCACGTCACAATTAAGCCCAAAGCCTGTAAGAACGAGTGCTTTTATCTTTGTCATATCATATCTCCAAACTTCTGGGTAAATGCTGTTTCAAGTTTTTCAATGGCAATATTTGTAATTGCATTGCCGTCACAGCCATTTACCTTTAAATTCTCATTTTTACCTAAAACTTTTCCCACAAGAGAACAGGGAAGCCCTTTAAAAAGCTTTTCAAATATTTCTTTATTCTCAGGAGCTATTGTTATGATAAATCTCCCGGCAGACTCTGAAAAGAGAATTTGATCATCTCTTAAAATTTCTCTTTCATTTTTTTTTGGAACTTGTAACAGGTCAATTTCCAGACCTAATTCGCTTGAAAGTGCAGTTAAAGCAAAGTGTACAGCAAGCCCTCCCCTTGCAACTGCGTGGCAGGATTCAACAATTTCACTATCAATGGCTTTTTCCAAAATTTTATAGGTCTGTTTGAATTTATCAATATCTACCTTGGGCGTATTTAAACCCGTTTTATCAAATAATTGGTAATACTCTGAAGCGCCAAGTTCATTTTTTGTGATCCCAAGTATATAAACAAAATCTCCCGGCATTTTGGGATCCATGGTAATACATTTGCTGACATCTTCTACTCTTCCTGTAGCAGAAAACTGAACTGTTTCGAGGGCTGAAACCTTTATGGTCTCGCCAAACTCACCTGGAAGATGCCCGTCGACATACATACTGTCCTTGCCTGACAAAAGAGGGATTCCATATCCCAGAGACATGTCTTTTAAAGCTCTGCATGATCTCACAAGCTGAGCTGCTTTGAATTTACCGTCAGGATTTTTCTCAGGATCAAACTGAATATTCGGCCAACAGAAATTATCAACGCCACCCATATGTTCAAGGCTTCCACCGACTGCAATAATTCGTCTCACAGCTTCATCAATGGTGCAGGTCATCATGTCATAGGCATCAATCTTTGAATACCATGGCAAAATAGACTGAGAAAAAGCAAGCCCTCGCATAGAGCTCAATACCGGTCGGATAACAGAAGCATCTGCCGGTATATTTTGATTTATGCCCCCAAGCGGTTTAATAACACTTGTGCCCTGTACCTCGTGATCATATTGCCTTGTAATCCACTCCTTGGAGCAAATATTCGGCCTTGCAAGCATCTTAACAATTAATTGTTCATAATCTTTTGGCTGGCCCAGCACCGGTTCTGTGAACCCGCGCATTTCAGGGGGTGTCCATAAAGCATCAAACTCCCAGTCAGGAAAACCTTTATCAAGAAGGTCCATATCAACATAAGCACAGGTTTGATCTTTATATTTAATATGCAATTTTCCTGTGTCTGTATATTCCCCAATCACAGTGCTTTCGACTTCATGCTCCCGGGAAAGTGCCATAAATTCATCAATATCCTCGGGTTTTACAGAAATAGTCATTCTTTCCTGGGATTCAGATATCCATATTTCCCACATATCAAGGCCGTCATATTTTAATGGGACTTTATCAATCCATACTTCACACCCATTACTTAACATGGCAGATTCACCAATTGAAGACGACAGACCTCCACCTCCATTATCTGTAATAAATGGGTATAAACCTCTGTCCCGGCATATCAAGAGAAAATCATGCATTTTTTTCTGGGTATAGGGGTCTCCAATCTGGACATGACCTGCAGGAGTCGTATCAGAATACACTTCAGATGATGCAGTTACTCCATGAATGCCATCCTTGCCAACTCTGCCCCCACTCATTACAATTAATTCACCGGGTGAGGTCGTTTTTTTATGAGATACAGCATCACCAAGCTTTGAAGGCATGATTCCCATAGCTGTAACAAACACAAGGCTCTTTCCCATATATGAAGAGTCAAATAAAGTCTGCCCGAATGTTGTAGGTACACCACTTTTATTACCACCGTCTTTCACACCTTCAATAACACCGTCAAGAAGTCGACGGGGGTGAAGAGGCGGAGTTAGAGGGCCGTCATAATTGATATCACCCACACAGAAACCATAGCTTCCCATAATCAACTTGGAACCAAGCCCTGTACCCATGGGGTCTCGATACACACCAACAATACCTGTTATTGCGCCACCGTAGGCTTCCATATTTGAAGGAGAATTATGTGTTTCTCCGGTAATTACATAATTGGTATCCTCAGTAAACTTTCCAACACCTGCATTATCCCATAATACAGAAACAACCCAGTCTTTTTCTTCTTTAAGTTTAAGCGTAGGTTCCTGGATATATTTCTTAAAAAGACTCTTTTCTATACATTCTTCACCTGAAGATTGATCTTTATACCTGAAAATGCCACGAAACGTATTATGATTGCAATGATCGCTTCTTGCCTGGGATATATATTCAAGTTCAATATCTGTGGGTTCTGAAAGCCCAACTTTTGCCCTTGATTCTTTAACAGCAGAATCATTAAAATACTCTCTGATTACAGGAATATCTCTAGGATTTAAAGCAAGATTTCTTTCATCACTTATTCTTTGAAGCTCTGCATCAGAACCCATGCTTATGAAATCAAAAACAGGGTCATGATTCAAAACCACTTTGGCAGGTTTAATGCTTGCTGCCTGGTCTTTATCCCACTCTTTTTTAGAAAAAACTTTCCACTGCTGAATGATATCATTGGCTAAAAGTTCTCTCGCAATCTGCTCAACCTGATCACGGCTAAACTTATCACCCTTCAGGCAATAGCGTTTTGATGTATATACACCATGGCCCGCTTTAAATTTTATTTTTAGCAAATCCTCAATTGCTTCTACAGCAGTACTTCCTTGATTATCCTTAACTCCGGGCCTGAATCCCACCCAGATAAGATAATCAAAATCCAGGGTTAAAGGAAATAAAGAAGAAAACTGAGTTACAGGATTTGTAAATATCTGATCCTTAATCATCTCAAGCTCTTTTTGAGAAAATTCTGATTCTATTGTTAAAAGGTTAACACACCGAGCATCAGAGATTTCTACTCCAAAATAATCAAAAGCTCTTTTCTTTAGTGAAGATGCTTCGGCATCAAGTAATGCAGGCTTTAAAGCAACCTCTATACAGGATATCATTTTCATCCACCTTTGATAAGTTGAACAATATCATTATAAAAAACAAAAGCCATCAAAAGCATTAAAGCTACAATTCCAAACTGATTGGCTTTTTCACGAATTTTTTCGCTGACTTCTTTTCTGGTAACAGCTTCAATGGCAAAAAACATTAGATGTCCGCCATCCAGCACCGGAACCGGTAGAAGATTTATAATACCAAGATTTATTGAAAGCAGGGCTATAAAAAAAGCAAAACTGGCAACACCTTCTTCTGCCTGCTGTCCGGCCATCTGGGCAATTCTTATGGGACCGCCCAAGTTATCAGCTGAAACTTTCCCGGCAACCATTTTCCATACTGAAATAACAGTCAATTCAGCTATCTGCCAATTTTTTGCCAAAGAATAACCCATGGCTTTTATGGGATTGAGTTTTACATGGACCCTTTCTCCAGATGCCATGACTCCAATAACATATCTTTTCTTATCTTCATTAAATATTGTTTTATAATCTGTAAGTTCAGGCTTAACTATGACTGCAACTTTCTTGGTATCACGTTCCAGAAGAATTTCAAGAGTATCACCTTTACTGGAATCTACATTGATTGACAGATCATTCCATGACTCAATCATATTCCCATTTATCTCTTTTACAACATCACCAGATTTGATTCCGACCTTGTAAGCAGGTGATGTATCAGTCACTTTCCCGATAACAGGCTTTAAAAAGTAAACACCTGATACCTGAAAAATTACGTAAAGAATTATAATAGACAAAAGAAAATTAAAAACAGGTCCTGCTGCAACTATGGCGCTCTTCTGATAAAGTTTTTTATGGGTGAATGATCTTGAAATATCTTCAGGTAAAATTTCTTTACCTGGCTCATCTCCTACCATTTTAACATAACCGCCCAGAGGGATTGCAGAAACACAATATACAGTTTCACCGAATTTTTTCTTAAATATTTTTGGACCAAAGCCTATGGAAAATGTTTCAACTCCAACCTTACACCATTTTGCTACTAAAAAATGACCAAGTTCGTGGAAAAAAACAAGAATAGCTATGAGAAGTATAAATGCTAACCAGGGATTCATAAAACCTCGCTGTTAAATAAGGGACAGGGCTGTTTCTCTTGCCCATTTATCTGAGTCAATAATACCTGAAAGATCAGGTTTGTCAATATTGTTATGCTTGCCAAGGCACTTTGAGATGATGTTAAAAATATCTGTAAAACTAATTTTTCTATCAAGAAAGGCTTCAACAGCAACTTCATTCGCTGCATTCATTACCGAAGGTAAAGTGCCTCCTAATTTGCACGCTTCAAAGGCAAAATTCAAGGATGGAAATTTATCTGTATCCGGTTTTTCAAATTCAAGTTTTCTAAAACCTGTAAAATCAGGAAAATCAACATCAATATCCAATCTGTCCGGCAGACTCATGGCATAGGCGATAGCGCCTCTCATATCCGGGATACCCATCTGGGCTATAACACTGCCATCTCGAAAGCCAACCATGGAATGAACAATGCTTTGAGGATGAACTAAAACTTCTATCTGTTCCGGGGACACATCAAAGAGATGGACAGCTTCAATTATTTCAAGCCCTTTATTCATAAGTGTTGCAGAATCAATGGAAATTTTATTTCCCATACTCCAGTTGGGATGATTCAACGCATCTTCAGGGGTGATTTTTGCAAATTCTGATATTTTTTTCTGCCTGAAAGGCCCGCCGGAAGCTGTTAAGAATATTTTTTTAAAATCCTTTATTTTGTTCCCCTGCAAGCATTGGAAGATTGCACTGTGCTCACTGTCAACAGGGTAAATCTTAACATTATTCTCTTTTGCTTTTGCCATTACAATATCCCCGGCCATAACAAGGGTTTCCTTATTTGCAAGGGCAATTGCTTTTTTGGCTTCTATGGCTGCAAGGGCAGGTCCGAGGCCTGCTGCACCGACCATGGCAAGTACTACCAAATCCGTATTTTTATTTGATGCGCCTTCAATATACCCCTGTGGGCCGACTAAAATTTCAGGACATATCTCATTTTTTAACAGGGATTTTAATTTCTCGGCTCCCTCTTCTTCCATGACAACAACAGTTTTTGGTTGAAATTGTTTTATCTGTTCAGCAAGAAGGGAAACATTATAGGCAGCTGCAAGGACCTCGACATCAAATTTGTCAGGGTGTAAGCTTACTATTTTAAGGGTGTTCTGTCCAATGGAGCCTGTTGAACCAAGGATTGCAAGTTTTTTCATAAAATGAAAATCCGAAGCACATATAAAACCGGTATAGAGAAAAGTAATCCATCTATTCTATCAAGCATTCCACCATGGCCGGGCAGAATAACTCCTGAATCTTTAACTCCGGCAACTCTTTTTAAGGCCGAGGCAAATAAATCTCCCACCTGACCTGCAACAGCTAATAATACCGCACAGGGAATAGCCATTAATGCTTTTTCTAAACTATGAAAAAAAAGATAACAGAAAACAAATCCGATAAAAACAGAACCCAGAACACCGCCGACTGTTCCCATATAGGTTTTTTTAGGGCTTATGTTAGGGGCAAGGTGCCTTTTCCCGTAAAAGCTGCCGGCATAGTAAGAACCTGTATCATTGGCAATTGTTACAAATAGTAACCATAATACCCACAAATGGCCGTTCTCAAAATTATAAATCAAAACAAGTAAAGAGAGTAAAAAAGGGATATAAACAATACCAAATATTTGCTTGGATATTGCGTCAAAGATATAATCATCTTTGGAAAAATCAAATAAGATAACAAACCCTAACAAAAAGATGTTCATTCCCAGGCAGACCAATACTCCGGACATTGCTCCATACCAAACTCCCATGACCATGCTTATTGCAACCAGATATGAAATGGCTTTTAATTTTTTTGATATCACACCTGAACAGGTCAGCGTTATTATTTCCAGATATTCGTACAATGCTATAACAGAAGCTATAGAAACAACAATACTAATGACAAAAGTATTTTTTTGAAGTATGAGGAAAATAATAAATGGCAATACAACAGCGGCTGTAATCAATCTTTTTAAGAGCATAAAACCTTCCCGAATCTACGGTCCCTTTTTTGATAATCCCTAAGCATAGTAATAAATTCATCTCTTGTAAAGTCTGGCCAAAGAGTTTTGGTTATAAAAAGTTCAGAATATGCAATCTGCCATAACAAAAAATTACTCACGCGCATTTCGCCACTTGTACGTATCAACAGATCAGGATCAGGCATGCCGGCAGTATAAAGAGAAGAAGAAATAACCTCTTCGTTGACTTCTTCCGGCTGCAACTTTCCTTGACTAACACTCCGAGCAATTTTTTTTACAGCTTGAGTTATCTCTTCCCTTGCACCATAACTAAGAGCAAGGTTCAGAGTCATCTGATTATTATTTTGAGTCTTTCTTATAGCTGAATCAAGCTCATCCTGGACATCCTGGGGGAGTCGTTCCTTTTGGCCGATAACGTTGAGCTTTATATTTTTATTGTTAAGGTCATCTTTTTCCGAGATAATAAATTTCTTTAAAAGCTTCATTAAAGCATTGACCTCTTTTTGAGGGCGTGACCAATTCTCGGTTGAGAATGCATAGAGAGTGAGAATTTTTATGCCAAGTTCTCGACAGGCAGTAATAGCCGTTCGGACAGTTTCAGCTCCTTTTTCATGTCCATGAACACGATTCATGAGCTTCTTTTTTGCCCATCGACCATTGCCGTCCATTATGATTGCTATATGGTACGGTAATTTTGCAGGGTCGATATCCAGCTCTGTAAACAAATCAGACTTCAAGTATCTCCTTTTCCTTTTCAGAAAAAACCTTATCTAATTGTTTAATATTTTCATCTGTTAATTCCTGAACAACTTTCTGTCCCTTAAAGTTATCATCTTCAGAGATATCACCTTCTTTTTGGAGGTCCTTGAGATTATCATTGGAGTCTCTTCTTATATTTCTTATGGCAACTTTATAGTCTTCACAGGTCTTTCCAGCGCTTTTAACAATTTCTTTTCTGCGCTCTTCCGTAAGAGGAGGGATGGAAATTCTGATAAGCTTGCCATCATTGGAAGGAGTCAAACCAATATTTGCCTTTAATATGGCTCTCTCAACATCATTTATAACACTCACATCCCAAGGTTTAACGGTAAGCAACCGGCTTTCAGGAACAGAAACCGATGCCATTTGATCAAGAGGGGTTTCAGCACCATAATAATCAACTTTAATACCATCAAGTAAAGTGGTGGAAGCTCTTCCGGTACGTACTTTAGTCATCTCTTTTTCAAAAGCATCTAAAGATTTGACCATTCGCTCTTTTGTTTCCTGAATCACTTCATTTAGCATAGCAATTATACTCCTCGAAAAAATTAATCAGAAGTTTTATTCGTTATAAACCAGTGTCCCTACTCTTTCACCAAGGACTGTTCTCATTATATTACCAGTTTTATGAAGGTTAACCACATAAAGGGGAAGTGATTGTTCCATGGCAAGGGAAATAGCTGTCATATCCATAACATGGAGCTTTTGCTGAATAACTTCCATATAGGAAATTTTATCATACATGATTGCATCGTCATGCTCTTGTGGATCTTTATCATACACACCATCAACCTGAGTTGCTTTTATCAGGATCTGGCTCTGGATCTCATTTGCCCTTAGCACAGCAGCAGTATCAGTTGTGAAATATGGGTTTCCTGTTCCGGCAGCAAAAATCACCACTCGATTTTTTTCAAGATGACGCATTGCCTTCCGCCGGATAAATGGCTCAGCAATTTCATTCATAGCAATTGCAGTCTGGACTCTTGTGGGAACACAAATCTGTTCAAGAGCATCACAAAGAGCAAGACTGTTTACTACCGTAGCAAGCATGCCCATATTGTCAGCAGAAGCTCTATCCATTCCAGCTGCGCTTCCTGCCACGCCACGGAATATATTACCTCCACCAGTTATAATACTGACCTGAACACCGAGTTCGTATACTTTTTTAACTTCCTCAGCTACATAGGAAATCATTTCAGGAGTAATGCCAAAGCCTTGATTACCCATCAAGGCTTCGCCACTAAGTTTAATAGTTATTCTGTCAAAATCGGATACTTTTTTTCCCAAGGATTAATTATTCTCCTATTTGAAAACGCGTAAACCTTCTAATTTGAATATTTTCTCCAATTACAGAAATAGCCTCTGTTACCAAATCAGCTATTGTTTTCTGAGGGTCTTTTATGTATTGCTGACTTAAAAGACAGACATCTTTATAATATTTTTGAACCTTACCATCTACTATTTTATCAATAATATTTTCAGGTTTCCCATCTTTGATAGCAAGAGCTTTATACACTTCTCTTTCTTTCTCAATCAGTTCAGCAGAGATATCTTCTTCACTAAGGCCAATAGGGTTGCTTGCAGCTATATGCATTGCTACATTTTTTGCAAACTCAATAAAGCCGTCAGTTTTTGCCACAAAATCAGACTCGCAATTAACTTCAATCAGAACACCAAGCTTACTTCCAGCATGAATGTATGAATAAACAATACCTTCTGAAGTTGCTCTGCCTGATCTTTTTGCTGCTTTGGCAAGACCTTTTTTTCTTAAAAGTTCAATGGCCTTTTCGACATCACCTTCAGCTTCCACAAGTGTATTCTTGCAGTCCATCATACCAGAACCAGTACGCTCTCGTAGCTCTTTTACCATTTTTGCATTAATTTCAACCATTTCCAAACTCCTTATTCTTTCTCTACTACAGTCTCTTCTTTGACTGGTGATGTTTTTCTTTTGATTTTTTCGACAACGGGTCCGCCGGCATCATCGGTAATTATTTCTCGCTCAATTTTACCCTTAGGAATCTCTTTGATGACCTTTTCTTCTTCTTTATCGACTTGTGCCTGTTGTTTTTCCCGGTATTGCTCTCTTCCTTCAATAAAAGCATCTGCAATTTTTGAAGTGAAAAGGCGTATCGCTCTAATTGCGTCATCATTTCCTGGAACTACGAAATCAACTTCATCAGGATCACAATTCGTATCTACAATAGAAACAATTGGGATGCCCAGTTTTCTTCCTTCGCGTACGGCAATGATTTCTTTTTTAGGATCAATTACAAAAATTGCGCCGGGTAAAGCTTTCATATTACTGATACCACCAATGGCAAATTCAAGCTTTGTGCGCTCTTTCAACATCATAACCTGTTCTTTTTTGGGATAATCTTCAATTGTTCCATCATTTTCAATGGAATTTAAAAAATGAAAACGGGTTATGTTATTTTTGATGGTCTGAAAATTGGTAAGCATACCGCCAAGCCATCTGTTCTGGACATAATAAGTATCAGCACGATTTGCTTCCTCATAAATGACATCTGAAGCCTGCTTTTTTGTGCCAACGAATAGAATATCTTTGCCTTGAGCTGCTGTTTCAAAAATAAAATCATAAGCTTGATTAAAAAGCTTAACAGTCTGTTGAAGGTCAACAATGTAAATCCCATTTCTTGCTCCAAAGATATATCTTTTCATCTTTGGGTTCCAACGCCTTGTCTGATGTCCAAAATGGACACCTGCCTGTAACAATTCTTTAACATTAACGTGACTCATTCTTACTCCCAAATAAAATTTAATGGTTTTTCCACCACCCTTATCAACCCTGATTCCGACTTTTGAAAAGCACCTGAAATCAAGTCAAAGAGTGTGAGTTATAAATACAAATCCTACTTTATATATCAAACTATTTGTCTGTTGACAATCTTTTTCTAATAATTGCGACGCGCCAATTACCTGCTAAATCTTTTATAAACTCAGCCTGCTCGAAATCTGGACAAGTTTTAGAGATATCATTTACGCTTTCTTTTTGATCATACCCCATTTCAAGCAGGAGCCTTCCTCCGGGCAAAAGATAATCCGAAGCATTCAGAATGATTTCCTTCAAACATAAAAGCCCGTCTTCCCCTCCATCCAATGCCATTCTGGGCTCATAAGTTTTTATTTCTTCTTCCAGAGTATCAATTTCCAAAGCTCTTATATATGGCGGGTTGGAAATAACAAGGTCAAAAAATTCATTTTTTTTAATGGCATCAAACCATGACGCCTGAAGCAGATGAATTTCTGTATTGTCGAGGATTCTTCCTGCGTTGGCAGTAATGGCTTTTATTGCATCATCGGAAAGATCACTTGCAAAATACTGATTTTCCGGATGGACTTCAGCCAAAGAAATAATAATTGCACCCGAACCCGCGCCAAGTTCAAGAATTTTTTTAGATACAACTTCAGAACTATCTTTTTTTAAATTTAGGAATGTTAACGCTTTTTCCACAAGAGTTTCTGTATCCGGTCGTGGGATAAGAACATTGGATGGGGTTAAAAATTCTGAATTCCAGAACCCCTTTCTACCGGTAATATATGCGACAGGTTCTCTGTCTATCCTGCGCTTTAGAAGTTTTTTGTATGAAGCGAGTTCGTCTTTATTCAGAGGCCGGTCATGCTGTAGATATAATTCTATTCTCTTGATTTTAAGGTTGAAGCTTAAAAGAATTTCTGTGGTAAGTCTTGGATTGTCTATTTGGTTTGATCTGAAATAAGTTTCTGACCATGAAATAATCTTAAAAATTGTCCAATCACTCAATGGCCTGCAATGCCTGTGCTTGATAGTGAGTTGCCAATTCCTCTAAAATCGGGGCAATGTCACCTTCCATAATGCTGTCCAATTTATAAAGGGTCAAACCAATGCGATGATCAGTCATTCTGCCCTGGGGAAAATTATAGGTTCGTATTCGACCGCTCCTGTCTCCGGATCCCACCTGACCTTTCCTGTCAGCAGCTCGTTTTGCTTCCTGCTCGCGCAATTTAGCATTAAAAAGACGGGATTTTAAAACGCCCATGGCTTTTGTTTTATTCTTTAGCTGGGATTTTTGATCCTGACATGTTGCAACAACCCCTGTGGGGACATGGGTTACCCTGACAGCAGAATCAGTTGTGTTTACAGACTGTCCTCCCGGCCCTGATGCTCGGAACACGTCAACTTTAATATCATTGGGGTTTATATCTATATCGACATCTTCGGCTTCAGGAAGCACAGCCACAGTAACAGCAGACGTGTGTACCCTGCCCTGGGTTTCTGTTTCCGGAACTCTCTGAACACGATGAATACCACTCTCATATTTGAAAGAACTATAAACATTTTTACCACGGATAAGAGAAACCACTTCTTTAAAACCGCCTGACGCAGAATCATTCTTCTCTACAATCTCAATCTGCCAGGATTTTGATTCAGCATATCTTGAATACATTCTAAAAAGATCTCCGGCAAATAGCCCGGCTTCTTCACCGCCGGTTCCTGCACGTATTTCAAGTACGATGTTTTTCTCATCATTAGGGTCTTTAGGCATGAGAAGAATCTTGATTTCAGATTCAATTTTTGAAATTTCTATTTTAAGAGAGGCTGCTTCATCCTTTGCCATGGACTGCATTTCAGGATCTGAATCCTGAAGGAGCTCTTTTGTCCCGTCAAGATCATCAAGCAATTGTCTATATTCCCTGAATGCAGTGACAAGCTTTGTAAGCTCACCATGCTCTTTTAAATATTCCTGATATTTTTTCCGATCGCTTATAACATCAGGATCACTTAAAAGCTTCTCAAGCTTCAGGAACCGGTCTTCAATGCCTCTGAGTTTATCTATCATAATAAAAATTCAAAAAGGATTCTAAAGAAATAAATCTTTAGAATCCAGATTCTTTTTTAAAACACCCTGTTAAAAAATTGATTAAACAAGCTTCTTTGCGTCAAATCCACCATATTTTTTCTTAAAGCGGTCAATTCTTCCTGCAGTATCAACAAGTTTTTGTTTCCCAGTAAAAAAGGGATGGCAGGATGAACAAATCTCAACTTTAATATCTTCTTTTGTGGAACCTACTTCAAATATTTTACCACATGCACATGTTGCAGTTGTTTGTTTGTATTCCGGGTGAATATCTTTTCTCATCTTCCTTAAAGCTCCTTTAAAATTCTAACCAATATTTATTATATATATTATTCTATGAATTCATTGAATCCAAAAACTCTTTATTATCCTTTGTTCCTTCCATTTTTTCAAGTAAAAACTGCATACTATCTATAGAATTTAAACTTGAAAGTAATTTTCGCAGTATATAAGTTCTCTTTAAAGTCATCTCATCTAAGAGCAGTTCTTCTTTTCTTGTACCTGTTCTGTTAATGTCAATGGCTGGAAAAACACGTTTATTGGAAAGCTTCCTGTCTAAAACAAGCTCCATATTTCCTGTACCCTTGAATTCTTCAAAAATGACTTCATCCATGCGACTTCCAGTCTCAACAAGAGCAGTGGCAATAATTGTAAGGCTTCCACCATCTTCAATATTTCTTGCTGCGCCAAAAAAACGTTTGGGTCTGTCAAGTGCATTGGAATCCACACCACCGGACAATATTTTTCCGGAAGGCGGCATTACAGAATTATATGCCCGGGCAAGACGAGTGATGCTGTCTAACAGTATAACAACATTCTGTCCTTGCTCAACAATCCGTTTTGCTTTCTCAATAACCATCTCAGCAACCTGGACATGTCTTTCAGACGGCTCGTCAAATGTTGAACTGACAACTTCAGCATCAACACTTCTTTCCATATCAGTCACTTCTTCAGGTCTCTCATCAATGAGTACAATCATTGGGATTGCATCACTATGCCCCTTAACGATGCTATTGGCAATATTTTGAAGAAGCATTGTTTTACCGGCTTTTGGAGGAGAAACAATCAAACCACGCTGCCCAAACCCTATGGGCGACATCAAATCAATGATTCTGATTGAATAATTATCAGGTTCATATAACAAATTCATCTTATCCTGAGGATAAAGAGGCGTAAGGTTATCAAAAAGAATTGTTTCGCCGGCCAGCTCAGGATTTTCAAAATTAACCGCTTCAACTTTTAAAAGCGCAAAGTACCTTTCAGAATCTTTTGGCTGCCTTACCTGGCCAGAAATAGTATCACCAGTTCTGAGATTAAATCTTCTAATTTGAGAGGGAGAAACATAAATGTCATCTGGCCCGGGAAGGTAATTGTAACCAGGTGCTCTTAAAAAACCAAACCCATCAGGAAGTATTTCAAGAGTGCCCTCTCCATAAATTTTTCCACTATCTTCAATAGTTGCCTGGAGTATGGCAAAAATCAATTCTTGTTTTTTTAACCCACCAGTACCTTCTATTTTATACTCTTTTGCAAGCTTGTTAAGCTCACTTATTTTCATTCGTTTTAGTTCTTCAACATTCATGGATACTCCATAGTTAGTTTTAATGATATTTTGCAGATTGGCTTGAAGAATACCTTATAG
>Ga0307988_1001202_pt1 | contig 15117 bp, 14 predicted proteins | sample EllFjometagen183_FD_203166 | JGI IMG/M metagenome (GOLD analysis project Ga0307988, IMG submission 203166) | Marine microbial communities from Ellis Fjord, Antarctic Ocean - #183 | ecosystem: Environmental > Aquatic > Marine > Unclassified | place: Southern Ocean | collected 2014-10-08 | reverse complement strand
GTTTCTTCATCGCATGAAATTGTTCATACCCGTCCGGGTGGTCGAGATAAGACTGTTTATGATGATGAACATAATATGCACACAGAATCGTTTACCTCTGGGCTTCGTGATCCACAATTTATGTCGTTTTATTGTACCGTGCAAAAGGGTGGAAAAAGTGGCAAATCCAATATGTATCATCCCGGTGATGAGCTGATTTACCTAATGGAGGGGCGCCTGAAGATGACTATTGTCGATGAAGTTTACAGTCTTGAAGCAGGGGATAGTCTCTGTTTTAAGTCTCACTTACCACATCGCTGGGAAAATATCGGTGATGAAGATGCCAAGGTTATCTGGACATTGTCGCCTTTTACCATAATCTGATCACATCCAAATACTTGAAATTTATATGACTCTTCTTGACATGTTCTAGAAATATTGTATAGTCTTGGCATCAACTGATCTGGATATTGATCCTCTAAAACCCGTAAGGGGGTGCTATGAACAAGTCTGAACTGGTAGAGACGTTATCGATCAAAAACAATCTGACATACAAAAAATCGGAACAGATTGTTAATCTGATTTTCGATGCTATGTCGCAAGCATTGATTGATAATGATCGGATTGAAATTCGTGGGTTTGGTAGTTTTATGGTGAAAGACTATAAAGCTTATATGGGCCGCAATCCTAAATCCGGTGAAATTATCCAGGTCAATGAAAAGAAATTACCATTTTTTAAAGTAGGAAAAGAATTACGCGAACGCGTTGATAGCTGATTTCATGATCCACAATAACTATTAGAAAAGACCCGTTCACCTTCAGTGAACGGGTCTTTTACTTTTAAAGGTGTTACTATGCTGCATACTTATCAGGGGATGACGCCCAGGCTGGATGAAAGTGTTTTTTGTGTCGACTCAGCCGAGATTATTGGTGATGTTGTCATCGGGTCTGAGTCAAACATATGGTTTCAAGTTGTCATCCGTGGTGACGTTAATTCCATTCGCATTGGAGCGAGAACAAATATTCAGGATGGGACTGTTATCCACGTGATTCATGAAACTCATCCGACTTATATTGGTGACGATGTTACCGTTGGCCATAATGTTACTCTGCATGGATGCAATATCGGTAACCGCTGTCTGATTGGTATGGGGGCAGTTGTTCTAGATGGTGCTAAAGTTGAGGACGATGCAATGGTTGCAGCGGGAGCTTTAGTGACTCCAGGAACTCACATACCTTCAGGGACACTATATGTAGGATCTCCAGCAAAATATAAGCGCCATTTATCGGAGAAAGAAATAATTGAATTAAAACAGTCCGCACAAAATTATTTGCAATATACTGAAAATTACAAATGCTGATCGTCTTATCCGATGGTAGGGGATGTATATGAGCCAGGTAAATTTTACTGATCTTTCCAATAGCCAAATTTTTGATGGGATGGCTTCAACAGAAATAGAGTATCTCAGTTCGATTTTTACCCTAAATCAACTTCCTGAGGGTAAAACGGTCTTTGTTGAAAATATGCCCGGAGAATCTCTCTATCTGATCAAACAGGGTACCGTCAAAATTTCACAGATGTTGGCAGAAGTTGAGGAAGTTGATCTGATGACCCTGGGCGCGGGTGATGTCTTTGGTGAAATGGCAATTATTGATGCTGGTAATCGTGTTGTAAGGGCCAGTATTACGAAGAGTGCAACTCTTTATAGTTTAAACAGAAAAGCTTTCAACATTCTTGCCAGTGAAAAGCCACGTCTTGGTCTCCAATTGACCTTGAACATCGTTAGAATCTTCAGTGCAAGAATAAGGAAAGCAAAAACAGATTATCGAACCATGCTTACTACGAGCTTGGCTCGAAAGAGTTGATGGGTATGTGAATATTTCCATAGATAAGTCGGCCGTTTATGCCGACTTTTTTATTGAGGAATCATTGTTCACGTAACAGTATCCGCGCGTTAATTTGAGTTTGACAATTATTCGTTTATTGCCATTTTTCTGAGATAGCGTTCTTGGAGGAATCATGTCTGCATTATTGAATCAGCAGTTAATCTTTGGCTTGCTGGGTGGTCTGGGAATGTTTCTGTTCGGCATGAAAATTATGTCGGAAGGTTTGCAGAAAATAGCCGGTGATAAAATGCGTAAGATTTTAGGCGCATTGACCGACAATCGTTTTATTGGTGCTTTGGTTGGTATCGCAGTCACTGCAATTATTCAATCATCTAGTGCTACGACGGTTATGGTTGTTGGTTTTGTGAATTCAGGCCTCCTATCCCTGATCCAGTCAATTGGTGTTATCTTAGGTGCTAATATCGGTACGACAATTACTGCTCAATTGATCGCCTTTAAAGTCACAAAGTTTGCTCTTCCCGCAATCGGTCTTGGCGCCGGCCTCAGACTTTTCAGCAAAAATAAAAAACATACCTATATCGGTGAAATTATCCTTGGCTTCGGACTGGTTTTCCTGGGTCTTTCCACCATGCAACATGCATTTATCCCCTTAAGAGTAAGTGAGGATTTCAAGCACCTATTTATGCTGGTGGGTGATTATAAATTACTTGGAGTTTTAATTGGTGCGCTATTGACAATTATTGTACAGAGTAGCAGCGCAACGATCGGTATCACCCTGGCCCTGGCGACTTCAGGATTGATAACCTTTGAGGCTAGTGTGGCTCTCATCCTCGGTGAAAATATAGGGACGACCATTACTACTAATATCGCAGCGATTGGATCCAATCTGGCAGCAAAAAGAACGGCATTTTCCCACTTTTTGTTCAATGTCATTGGCGTGCTTTATATGCTGATATTAATGCCTGTTTTTTTGAAAATTATTTCTTCTATTACACCCGGGGATGCTGACTTTGTGATTCAAACTCAAGCACAGGCCAGCAGTTTTGCAGCAGAGATAGGTGATAAGCCGTATATCGCTCGTCATATAGCCAATACTCATACAATCTTCAACGTTATTAATGTTCTTATCTTTCTCCCCCTTATTGGGCTATTAGCTAAAATTTCGACCCTTATAATTCGTGGTGAAGATAGCTTGGATGTTCTGCAAGTGAAATTCATAGACGACCGGGTGCTGAATACACCTCCGGTTGCAATTGGACAAGCACGCCGTGAAACAAGAAGGATGGCTCAAGTCGCCCTTGAAATGGTTGAGGAAACCACTCTTTTTGTGGAGGATGGAGATTTTTCAAGGATCAAAACCCTCGAAAAAAAAGAAGCGTTAGTCGATTTTCTACAACAAGAAATACTCGGTTTTCTGGTCAAATTATCGCAAAAGTCCATATCGATAGAAACATCTGAAACCCTTGGTTCACTGATGAATATAGCCAATGATCTTGAACGTATTGGTGATTTTTGCGAAAATCTTTGGATACTCGGAATTAAAAAGAATGATGGCAAGATCAGTTTTTCAAACCTGGGTGAAAATGAACTCAACGATATTGCGGATAGAACCAATGAATTTCTTCAGCTTGTTGTTAATGCCATGGATACCGATGACAAAACCATTGGGTCCAGAGCCATCGAGCATGAAGACGCGATTGATGATCTTGAAGAACGGTTACGTTCGAACCATATACAGCGGCTGCATACGGGGGAATGTGCTGTTCAGCCCGGCTTGATCTTTATCGATATGCTGCATTGTTATGAAAAAATAGGTGATCACACCTATAATATTTCTGAAGCCATTATCGGAGCAAAATAGATGGATGCGGCTATAGATATTGGTAGTAATACCATTCGGATGTTAATTAGTAGTGATTTTCATGATGGTAAGTTGCCATCGAGATATTACCGACAGATAACCAGACTTGCAGGAGATTTTACTGAACAAGTAGGGTTGTCTGAGTCAGGAATGGACCGAAGTCTCTTGGTGCTGCAGTCCTATCAAAAAATTATTTCATCACAGAATGTTTCTCGGGTGAAAGTTGTTGGTACTGCAGCATTACGTCGTGCCAGGAATCAACAGTTTTTTGTCAATAAAGTGTATGCGAGCACAGGTTTAAAAATAGAAATTATTGATGGCGCAGAAGAGGCTATGTTAGCGACTCAAGGGGTGCTATCCGTTGTTGATCCGATGCCGGATGCAGCTATTATCCTCGATATTGGAGGCGGTAGCACTGAATTAGCCTGTATCATTGAAGGCAAGGTTCATTTTCAGCAAAGTTTTCCCTTGGGAGTCGTTCGCCTTTGTGAAGAGTTTTCATCGGCGGCACAAAGACAACAACAGATTGATACAACCTTTAAGTCTTTTCCTGAGAGCCTTCAACAGCTAGAGTTGGCAGGTAAAAAGTATCAGTTGATCGGGACTGCTGGTACAATTACGACCCTGGCGGCGATCCATTTACACTTGCATGAATACGATGTTGAACAAATAAATAATCATTATTTATCAAGAGATTGGCTATCCATACTTGAGAAAAAACTTAAGCTTATGAAAACACCAGAAATAGATAATTTAATTGGCATGGAACCTGGACGTGGTGACTTAATTCTACCTGGATTGGAAATTGTACTTTTCATCCTCAATCAACTCCAGCTTACGAGCCTTAGAGTATCGGATTCCGGCCTATTGGAAGGTGTCATGCTCAATTTGACAGATTCATAGCAATTGCCTATTATCCCAAAGATTTTATTCATCCTATTCGTTGATCCTATTACATCTATCCAAGGGCTATTATGAAGAAAGTACTACTCTCCGGAAACGAAGCTATTGCTCGTGGTTCCTATGAAGCTGGGGTGCTTGTAGCTTGTGCCTATCCTGGAACACCCAGTACTGAAATACTGGAAAATATCACTCAGTTTAAAGAGATTGACGCATCCTGGGCACCGAATGAAAAGGTTGCCTTAGAGGTTGGTATTGGCGCCTGTTTTGGTGGCGCTCGTGCGTTGGTTGCTATGAAACATGTTGGTGTTAATGTTGCGGCCGATCCACTCTTTACTCTGGCATATACTGGAGTGCGCGGTGGTCTGGTGCTGGTCACTGCTGACGATCCAGAGCTGCATTCTTCGCAAAACGAACAGGACAATCGTAATTTTGCCAAATTTGCCAAGGTTCCTATGATGGAGCCTGCTGATAGTCAAGAGGCTCTTGACTATACCAAGTTGGCTTTCGAGATCAGTGAGCAGTTTGATACCCCGGTGTTTTTACGCAGCACTACCAGGATTTCCCATTCCAAATCGGCTGTAACTCTGGGCGAACGTCCGACCGATATTCCAGAGCCAAAACTGGAACGTAATCCAGCCAAACTGGTTATGCTGCCAGGAAATGCCCGCAAGCTCCATCCGATTATCGAACAGCGCACCCTGGATCTGGAAAAATGGGCCTGTCAGCAGTCATTTAATCGGCTAGAAAAAGGGGCAGGGGAGGTTGGTGTCATTACCTCCGGTGTTTCCTATCAATACGTTAAAGAAACCATGCCGGATGCTGATGTGCTGAAGCTGGGGATGGTTTACCCTCTACCAAAACAAATGATCCGAGATTTTGCTGCTAACTACAAAACTCTTTACGTGATTGAAGAGTTGGATCCCTTTATTGAAGAGCAGGTTAGAGCAATGGGGATTGAAGTCATCGGTAAAGATAAAATCTCTATTTGTGGAGAGTTGACCCCCGGACGTATCAATAAGCAACTGTTCGATCAGGAGTCCCCAACGGAGGACACTTCCGCTGAACTTCCGCCACGGCCACCAAGTATGTGTCCCGGATGTCCGCACCGAGGAGTTTTTTATGAGCTGAAAAAGGCAAAAGCCTATGTCAGTGGCGATATCGGTTGTTATACCCTTGGTTTTATGCCGCCTCTTTCTGCGATGGACACCTGCATCTGTATGGGGGCCAGCGTTGGAATTGCGACGGGTATGAGTAAAGTTTTACCAGAACAGGAACGGAATAAAGTTGTTGCGGTGATCGGAGATTCAACCTTCCTCCATACTGGAATTAACGGTTTGATGGATATGGTTTATAATAAATCGACGTCGACCCTGATCATTCTGGATAATCGTATTACCGCTATGACCGGGCGACAGGAAAATCCGACTTCCGGTTATCAGCTTAACGACCTGGAAGCTCCCCGAGTTGATCTTGAACAACTTTGCCGTGCTGTTGGGGTTAAACATGTAACCATTCTTGATCCCTATGATTTGGCGTTGACCGGGAAAGTGATTCGCGCAGAGATGGCACGGCAGGAAGTTTCAGTCATCATAACCACTAGACCTTGTATGTTGGTACCGCGAGATAACCCGATTCCACGTCCTTCCCTCACGGTTGATCACGATAAATGTACCGGTTGCAGAGCCTGTCTGCAGATTGGTTGTCCAGCAATTGTTTGGGATGCAGAAAAGAAAAAATCAATTGTTGACCCAATTATTTGTACCGGTTGCAAGGTTTGCCTGCAAACCTGTAAATTTGATGCCTTCCAGGAACTTGGTGATAAATCATGAGTAAAGTGAATAATATTTTATTGGCAGGTGTCGGTGGACAGGGGATCCTGCTGGCTAGTGAAGTTATCTCTGAGGTAATGCTCATGGCTGGACTGGATGTTAAAAAAAATGAGATCCATGGCATGTCGCAACGGGGTGGCAGTGTTGTTTCCCATGTTCGTTATGGGGAAAAAGTATACTCCTCAATTATTCCGGAAGGTGAGGTTGATATTCTATTCAGTTTTGAGCTGTTGGAGACTTGTCGTTATTTACCATTATTGCGTCAAAACGGACGGGTTGTTGTCAGCGACTGGAAAATTTCTCCACCAGCAGTAGCTCGTGGCGTGCAATCCTACCCAGAAAATCTGACACAAAAAATATGTCAGCAGTTTCCAGCATCTGTCGTTGTTGATGGCCTGAATCTGGCGTTAGCTGCGGGCAATGCAAAAACCGTCAATACTGTGCTGCTCGGAGCGCTCTCAAATATTCTAGACTTTGACCGTGAACTTTGGCTGACAGCCTTGCGCAAAATGGTTCCAGAACGACTTCTAGAGGTTAACCTTAAAGCCTTTGAGTCGGGTTGCCAGGTTAAATAATCAGGAAATATATTTTTTTGGAGAAATATCAATGATTTGGAATAACGACTTTGAGACGTTGCCACGAGAAGCATTAGAATCGCTGCAATTAAAACGTCTACAGCAAACAGTCGAAAAGGTCTATGCTGCGGTCCCTTTTTATCGTGATTCTTTCGATAAGTTGGGAATTAAGCCAGCAGACATAAAGTCTTTGGCCGATTTACAGCGGCTACCATTTACCTTGAAACAGGATATGCGCGATAGCTATCCTTACGGTTTATTTGCTGTGCCGTTAGAGCAAATCGTGCGGATTCATGCTTCATCTGGAACCACCGGAAAGCCAACTGTGGTCGGTTACAGCAGGCGTGATATTGAAAATTGGACTGAGATGATGGCACGATCTTTTGTCGCTGCAGGAACCCACCAGGGAGATATTATTCATAACGCCTATGGCTATGGATTATTTACTGGCGGACTGGGTGCGCACTATGGTGCTGAGCGGGTAGGGGCGTCAGTTATCCCCATGTCAGGGGGAAACACGAAAAAACAGCTTATGATCATGCAGGATTTTGGGTCGACGGTTCTGACCTGTACCCCGTCGTATAGTTTGTACCTGGCTGAAGTTGCAGCGGAGGAGGGGATCGATATCCGCAAACTCAAGCTTAAGGTCGGCATTCTTGGAGCAGAACCTTGGAGTGAGAGCATGCGCCAGGAAATTGAAGCAAAACTTAACATCAAGGCAATTGATATTTATGGTTTATCAGAAATTCTCGGTCCGGGTGTCGGAATCGAATGTATTGAAGCACAAAACGGACTGCATATTTGGGAAGATCACTTTATCCCGGAAATTATTAACCCCGACACAGGTGAAGTGTTACCCGATGGTGAAAAGGGTGAACTGGTCATTACCACCATTACAAAAGAAGGAATCCCTCTAATCCGTTATCGCACCCGCGACATTACCCGTTTGTTCAAGGAACCCTGTATTTGTGGGCGCACCCACGCCCGAATTGAACGACTGAGTGGACGGACCGATGACATGCTGATTATTCGCGGCGTCAATGTCTTTCCAAGCCAGATAGAATCAGTTCTCTTTAATATCGACGGGGTTGAACCCCACTATCAACTGATTGTTGAGCGTGATGGTAAACTGGATACCCTGGAAGTTCAGGTTGAAGTCAACGAACAAACCTTTTCAGATGAAATCAAGGTGTTGCAAGGACTTTCAAATAGAATCAGAAAAGACATCAAAGACTTGCTTGGCGTCACTTGTAAAGTTCGCCTGGTAGAACCTAAAACCATCACCCGCAGTGAAGGTAAAGCCAAACGGGTGGTTGATAATCGTCCCAAAGAGTCCTAAGGAGGCAGTTATGAAAGTTGAACAGATCTCGATTTTTATAGAAAATAAATCGGGTCGGCTTGCAGAAATTACCGGGATTCTCGGCGAAAACGGAATCAATATCCGCGCATTATCTTTAGCGGATACCTCCGATTTTGGTATTTTGCGACTGATTGTTGATGACAGTAAAAAAGCTCTTAAAGTCTTAAAAGAACAACGCTTCACCGTCAGTATCACGCATGTGATAGGAGTTGAGGTTTCTGACTCTCCGGGTGGGCTGACAGGGATTTTACAAACTCTCGATAAGAACAATGTCAATGTTGAATATATGTACGCTTTTGTCGAACGTTCAGGAGATAACGCCGTCATCATCTTCCGCTTCGATGATGTTGATGAAGCGATTGCAGCATTGACAAAAAGTGGTGTCAAAATTTTACCAGGTGAGAGAATTACATCTATCTAGTACCATTAATCAGTAACTTAACTATCATCATCTAAAGTATAAGTTTATCTATGAATTCACCTGTTAAAATTTTAAATCCTGATGCTGAGTGTCTTCCCAGGGAAGAAATACTGCAATTGCAACTAAAGCGGTTACAGGAAACATTGTCTCTCGTTGCCAATAAAGTTCCCTGTTATCAATCCAAGTTCAAAGACTCAGGTTTCCAGCCTGGTGATTTGCAATCGCTGGAAGATTTACGCCAACTACCTTTTACAACCAAAGAGGATCTGCGGGTTAATTATCCTTACGGAATGTTCGCGGTGCCGATGCGTGAAGTGGTTAGAATACATTCATCTTCCGGAACAACAGGCAAACCCACAGTCGTTGGTTATACGAAAGAGGATATCAAAATTTGGACTGAGCTTGTTGCCCGCTTTATGATAGCAGCAGGGGTCACTCAGGAAGATATTGTCCATATTGCATTCGGTTATGGTCTGTTTACGGGCGCTTTTGGCCTCCATTATGGCTCAGAGGCTATCGGCGCGTCAGTTATCCCCATATCAGGTGGCAATACCGACAAACAATTGATGATCATGCAGGATTACTGCTCTTCAGTTCTGGTTTGTACCCCCTCTTATGGCTTAACCCTGGCTGACCGAATGGAAAAACAGGGCATAGATCCCCGCTCACTCTCTCTACGAGTAGGATTGTTCGGTGCTGAACCCTGGAGTGAGCAGATGCGGGTAGAGCTGGAACAACGTTTGGGAATAATCGCAACCGATAACTATGGTCTATCAGAAATTATGGGGCCAGGGGTCGCAGGTGAATGCCTCTACAAGCAGGGGATGCATTTCGCTGAAGATCACTTTCTGGCAGAAATTATCGATCCTGATACCGGAGCGGTTTTGCCGGATGGCTCCGTTGGTGAGTTGGTTATTACCAGTTTGACCAAGCAAGCGTTCCCAATGATCCGTTACCGCACCCGGGATATCACGAGATTAAACTATGATGTTTGCGAATGTGGCCGCACATTGGCGAGAATGGAAAAAACCCGCGGGCGCACTGATGATATGCTGATTATCAAAGGTGTTAACGTTTTCCCAACCCAGATTGAAGAAGTTTTGTTCCAGATTGAAGGCTGTGAGCCCCATTATCAGTTGATCGTCGATCGGGAAAACAACATGGATTCACTCGAAGTTCAGGTTGAAGTTAACGAACACATCTTCTTCGATGAAATGAAGCAGCAGCGACAATTTGTTGTGCAGGCGGAAAAGAGGCTGGCAACAGTATTGGGAGTTAGTGCCAAGGTCAAGCTGGTCGAACCTTCGAGCATTAAACGTCATGAAGGAAAAGCTATCCGTGTTATTGACCGGCGTCAGCAATAAGCCAATTCTTCGTAGCTCCTACACTCGACATCAACAAGTTTTACCAATAAGTAATTTTTTTGCCCTTCTTTCTGGATTGATTGAGGGGTTTTTAAGTTGAACTGACGGTTCTGCTACGCTGAAAACTGATGTAATAATTGTGAATTTTGCCGTTTTTCAACAGTGGTAAAATCAGCATGCTGCTGAGCATTTTTATGATTGTTTGCCCCCATATTGCGGGCCAAGCTGGTCCAAATGCCAGCAGGACAAAAACCAGAGAGTCTAGAGGGGTCGAGATCAGGTTGCTTAGCAGAAGACGCTTTTTAAAACTTCCTCCCGTGTTGCTATAGATGATCCAATCACTCAATTCAGCAATGAAAAATGCGCAGACAGAGGCTAAAGCCAGCTGTTGATTGAACACGAAGGTGATCACTGAGGCCGTCAGCATCCATCCCCAGCAACCAAATTTACCATAACGCTCCTGCACAAGGTCTCGCGCCGAGAAGGTCAACCCGATAGCTACTGCTCCTGCAGGAAAAGTTAGCCCCAAAACCGTCACAAGTCCGAGACTGTGAACCATGATGTTACCCAGGATAATGGAACCAAGATAAAATGCTACACTCATAAAATCGTCCTTAAATCATTTCGACAAAATTCTATGACCCTATTGTCGTCAGCCATAGATTGAACTTCACTGCGGCAAGTCATTGATGGTCATTGTCATTGATGACATTTCAACCGTAAACCATTGAGCACCAATGAAATGTAAATCCGTAAGAATATGAAAACGGTTTTCATGTTTATTTAATATGACCTTATTTGTCAACAATTATTTAAGAAATCCACCACAGACCAAAGAAGGTCAACTGAGGGAAACGTTTTAAAAGAACTTCCAGGTAAGTCAAAAGAATAGAGAAGATTATATTTGCTTTTCTTCCGGTGGTGTTCCGATGGCATCAATCAAGATGGTGAGGGCAATGATATTGTCCTTCGTCAATGGTTGATCACCATATAGTACTGCGCTGAATTGGCGGGCAAACATAATGGCATTGGGATCATCTACCTGTACTGCTAGTTCAAGTAATCCACAGATCTTGGGTATTGATTTCACATCATAATTTCTGATAACTGCCGTCTGATATCGCCGTAATAAACGATATTCTGGTCTACGGTGGTGTTGTCGCCACCAGCCCAGGAGGATGATTAGCGTAAAACAGCCTCCCAGAAGCAATGTTGGTATTTTAAGTGCTGCCAGTCGAGGGAGCATGTTTTTAAGCTGATGCCCACTGCGTTGTACCAGATTGAGTTGCTGACGCAGATCATAATTGATAACCACCTGAGCCCACATATATTCTGCGCTGTCCATTGAACGCCGCAATAGCGACAAACCCTGTTGACGCGGCGCTAAAAGAGCACTACTGGCGTTGACTGCGAAACGACTGGGATCGATCCGTTGCCAGTGATCATCAACCAGTGCTTCTACCCATACATGGGCCAGACTCTCGGTCACCAAATAATATCCGCCCAGGTTATTGTATTCGCCACCATGGTAACCGCCGACCAGGCGGGACGGAATTTCACATAAGCGTAAAAGCTGAGCAAATGAGGATGCGAAAAATTCACAATAACCGCGTTTATTATCAAACAGAAATTCGTCAATGGGAGCGGATGGACCGGGCAGGTCTGTGTCTGCATAGCTTAGTTGTTGTGCACGGAAAAATTTCTGTAGCAGGGCAATTCTTTCACTCTGATTGTCTGTTTGCTGACGTATTTTCTCTGCTACCTGGTTGACGCGTAAAGATAAAGTCGAGGGAACCTTCAGATAGAGTGAACGGTTCCCCCCTGAGTTCTGCTGTAATTGACCACCGATAAGTGATTTACCATTATAGGTGAGACTCTTCTCCACTCTTCGCTGTGCCATAAAGACCCGGTCACCATCTTCACTGTGGCGGACTCCTGCAATATTCTGAGGCAGATCGAGGGTGAATAAAAAGCGTTCGTTGGTTGCTGGTAAGGTGACGGTATAATCTAATGGTTGTCCGCCAACAATCTGCCCTCTTTCCTGTTGTGGGGTAATCCGTTTCCAGACAGTACCTACGATGGTGTTCATCACTGTGCCGCGCCAGTATAGATTCTCCGGAGCGATTTCACGGCACTTGACACGAAAAGCCACGCTCTTGTCGGAAATATTGCTAGCAAAGGCTCCTGGTCGTACTTGTTCACTGAACCCGCTTCTGGCTGAGACTTTGGGATTGAGAAAATTCCACAGCGGATACTGAGTACGCGGCAAGATAAGAAACAAAAACAGCATCAGGATCAATGAACCCACAGGGAGAATTGTCGCGGTCTTCAGCAGGGTTGATAGTTGTTGTCGATTGAGTCGTAAACTAGGATCGCGGTGAAAGAAGGTCAGCAGAACCAGACCAATGGTAACTCCAGTAACCAAAAAAATCAGGGCGGGCAGGTAAGCGATATTTAAACTCAGCAAAGAGGAACCCGCCAGGCAGAAAAGGGAAAGGACAAAAATTTGTAGATAGTGGCGCCCCTGTTTTTCTGTCAGTAGGCGAATACTGAGCAACAAAACCAGAATGTTAACTGCTGGGGGAACGACATTGCTTAAGTTGAGCTGTATGCTGTAACGGGCAAAAAATAGTAGAGTCAATACCGTCGCGATGCGAGAGCCAAACCAGTAATGCTGTCGTTTATCGCAGACAATACCGCCGATAAAGGCACTAACCGTTACAAACCGTACGCTGGGATCAAGCCATAGAAACAACGGTCCGACTCCCAGAACGACCACCAGGTAGGTCAGTATATCAAGGGGTGTTTTAATCCTTACCATAGCGGGCCAACACGTTGAGTAAGTGGATTTTATGGGCTGCACCAACTCCAGGTGCAATCAGTTGTGTCGCCAGCTTCAAGCCAACAGGCTGGTGCTGACGGATGAGGTTGTTGATCAGGTAAGACGCACAACACAACTGTTGTTCAAGTTCCTGTCCAGGAAGCTCTAATGGATTGATCTCAACCGGAGGCTGTTGCTGATTCGACAGTTCTTTGATTTTTAGACTGTCATGACGGGCGCTGAGTTTCCAGTGAATCATTTTCAACGGTTCACCACCGACATAGGCACCAATTCGACTGATATCTCCCTCGTAGCCACGCTGTGGGGTATCCTGCGCACCCAACGCCTGCTGTAAGTCCGATTTTCCTCGATTGTGACAGGGAACAGGGCGTGGGAAAACCGTAATTGTTTGCTGGAGATCCAGATGGCGATGGCGGATGAAAAAGTTGATGGGAAAGGCAGAGCTTACGGTCAATCGATGCTGATGATGGTCACCGCGGTCGGTGAAGGTAAAAGGCACCCCAACCCCTTTATCTTCGTGTGTTTTCAGTAGCACAAGGTGCCCGCGCTGCTGATAGGTGTCGTTGAGAGACAGGTCAAGAAGAAACGCAGGTAGCCAGCGCCGTTGATTAATGACACAAACTCTGAGCAGCGTTTCTAGTCCAGCATAAATTTCGTCCGGTGGTTCCAGACTTAATTTCAGATTTTTCAGATTCCAGTGGCCAAGAAGCCCTGATACAGACATAAATCCGAGCAGAGCAGACACCATCAGATAAAGCAGATTGTTCCCGGTATTAACCGCCCCGAAACCAAGCAGCAGAGTCATGACGATGTAAAGCGTTCCCGCTTTTGTCAGCTTCAGACTATAGGAACGGGTACGTTGTCGAGAATTGATAGCAATACCTCGCGGTTGTTGAGGGACTGTTGCTCTGGGCGCAGAATAAGTCGGTGCGCAGCTACCGGCCCGGCGATCAGCTTGACATCCTCAGGAATCACATAGCTGCGACCATCGAGGTAGGCCGCAGCTCTGGCTGCCGCAGCCATACTGATCGCACCGCGGGTGGATATGCCGGCAGCTATAAAACTGTGATTACGGCTTGCTTGGGCTATCGCTAAGATATACTCAACCAGTTTGTCGTTTAGGTGGATATCGCGAACGGCCTGTTTGGCCTGCTCAATGTCGTCCAATGTCAGCTGTGGCTCTATATCGAGTATTTTGTTGCGGATACCACCGTCTCGGATGATCTCTTTTTCCAGATTGGATGGTGGATAGCCGATATCTGTCGTAATAAGAAAACGATCCAGTTGGGACTCTGGTAATGGATAGGTGCCAACCTGTTCCAGCGGATTCTGGGTGGCAATCACCATGAATGGTTGTGGTAACGGATAGCTAGTCCCTTCAATGGTAACTTTGCGTTCCTCCATAGCTTCAAGCATGGCACTCTGGGTTTTTGGCATGGCACGGTTGATCTCATCGGCCAAGAGAATATGGCTGAAAATCGGTCCTTTAATGAAGCGGAAGGCGCTCTGGTCACGGTCGAAGATCGACAACCCCGTAATATCTGAAGGCAACAGGTCGCTGGTACATTGGATGCGTCCGAACGACAGCCCGAGTGCTCTGGACAGGGCCAGAGCCAGAGTAGTTTTGCCCAGGCCGGGAATATCCTCCAGCAGCAGATGTCCATCCGCAAGTAGAGCGATCATCGCCAGACGCAGGGCTCTGATCTTACCTTGTAGGTAACGTCCGGACAACGTATCGATAACGCAGAGGATTTCACGATGTTTTGTCAGTTGGTTTGCCATGAATCAGTCCTGGTTCGAGTTGATAACAATTATTGAAAGGCATAAGCTTTTGTGATGATAACATCATATTCGCCTTCGGTGTAGGAACGGTTCTTATTCTATGGCTGGACGCTTACGAGATCGCGTGATTGCTCAGGATGGAAAAAGAAGGTAATATCTTGACAAGTAGCCACGAATAAAAGATAATTCGCGCCTCTTAAAGATAAAAAATCATATCGGGATGTAGCGCAGTTTGGTAGCGCACTTGACTGGGGGTCAAGGGGCCGGAGGTTCAAATCCTCTCATCCCGACCATTATAAAAACGGGCACTTAGCTTTAATTAGCTAGGTGCCCGTTTTGTTGTTATTTGCAGA
>Ga0307988_1001198_pt1 | contig 15133 bp, 10 predicted proteins | sample EllFjometagen183_FD_203166 | JGI IMG/M metagenome (GOLD analysis project Ga0307988, IMG submission 203166) | Marine microbial communities from Ellis Fjord, Antarctic Ocean - #183 | ecosystem: Environmental > Aquatic > Marine > Unclassified | place: Southern Ocean | collected 2014-10-08 | reverse complement strand
AGGGAGTAGTCTTTTTACAGGAGCAGTTGCATTATCGGTTCTTCAGTTTGCTGCCGCTGGTGGTAGTTTTATTATGGGAGGTATTTCTGATAGAATCGGGCGATTCAAATCTCTGTTAATTTTAGCACTCTTATCACCAATATTAATGTTGTTGTTTGTATTCTCAGGTTTTGTTGGGCAGATGATATTATTATTGCCATTGGGAATTGTATTGTATGCAACATCTCCCGTATTGCTAGCTCTTATACTCGAACAAAAATCGAATCAACCAGCTATGATGAATGCTGGATTTACTACAATTAATTTTGCCACCAATGCTATTGCGGTGCTCTTTACAGGAATATTAGGAGATCGTATTGGTTTGGATATGACTTTCCAAATAGCTGGCTTTTTGGGTATTGGTGCTATTCCTGCAGTATTTATTCTTAGGAAATTTAGTGTGGTTAAAAGATAGATATTATTTTACCATCATTTTTGTTTTCCAAATGGAGTTTGACTGATTTAAACCTATGCTGTGCTAGATTTATAATCTCGCACTTATTAGCTGCAGATTTAAAATCTGCCATTATTACTTTCAGATTACAAATCTGAAAGAGCAAAGGTGTACAAACTCATTTTAGTTAGAGATTCTTCACTCCGCAAAAGCTCTATTCAGAAGGACAAAGTCGTGATTTTGTCAGTTTATTCCAATGGGGTTAATTTATTACTAAAGCTTCAAAAACTTTCCTGAATACCGCTTAACTCCAACTTCTAACTTTAACAAATAATAACCAGCATCTAATTTACTTACATTAATTGTATTGCTTTGCGGTATTAACCCTTCATCAACAACTTTACCTGATATTGTGTAAATAGAATAAACCACATTTTGATTTGCAATGGTATCATAATTAATAATTATTTGATCCACACATGGGTTGTGTCTTATTTGAATTATAGAATAGTTTGTGCCGTAATCTGTAATTGAAGATGGGTTTGAGTAGAAGCTTATATTACTCCTATATTTAATCCATATATTTTCTGTTTTATCCCAAGAATACCAACATTCATAATACACTAATCCATTATCATTGTAACCATATTCCATCTTATTTACTAATTCCCATATACCTTCTTCAGGTCTCCAAATATAGCCATTATGCATTAAAATCTTGCCACTTTCAGTATAAACAGAATTGTATTTACGGTTGCCAATCCATGAATTATTGGTTACATCAAAATAATAAGATTCATAATAAATAAGATTGCCATAAATGTCATATCGAGATTCTGTCTTTGCATCGTGTACCCATATTGAATCACCTGTATAAGTGTACCCATCATTTGCTACTGTATATGAGTCTATGCGATATCCAATATTTTTTGAAACAGGCTTCCAATCTATTGAATCCCAATTGTAATCATAAAATGATCTAATACCGTCCTCATATTCAAAAGTTTTCATATATGAATAATCCCACATAGAAGTTTCGTAATTCCAATAGGTTTCAATTTTTGAATAAATCTGCATAAAACCTTCAAGCAGGATATCCTCAGCTTCAGATTTATCACGTGAATACCTAAGGCAAATTGAAAGCAACATTTTGTGATAACGACGAAATAATTCCTTTCGTGATTTCCTTTTACCTAATACGCATCCATTAATCAAGTCTTTCATGCAATATCAATAATATCCCTATACTAATAAGACGATAAATGTAATACAAAAGATGCCTAACAATTTTTAATTATTGATTATCTTACAAGATTGACGATAAATTGTTATCATCATGATAATCAATACTTTGCTACCTTATGGCTTTCGGGAAATAAAAACTACAAGAACTATTATTATTTAAGTTGTGAACACATTAGGACATAAGTAAATTTTCACTACTTTCCCCTAACTTAGACAAGTAATATAAACAACCCTCAATTTATATTTAATATAAACTAAGCCAAAAACCATTCTAAATTAGTATATTACTTAATCGTATCAAAATTCAAGAAGAAATATTTACTATGTTTGGAGTCGCATTTGGCAACGCTTTTAACATAGCCGTTGTCATTTAGTATTATATAAGAATAAACCAAAATCAAGGTAGGTATTTAACTCGTATAATTGAAGTTATCAACTTACCTAATCGTAACTAAACAAAATTAAAATGAGAAAACAGATTACTTTATTTCTAAAATATTTAGGAATAGCCTTATTGTTATTGAATTTCACATTACTATCTGCTCAAAGCAGTAAAGTTAGTTTTGAAAACAACTGGGGTAAACAAGGTATTACTCTAAAATCACAAGATAATAATGGCCTAATTATCAATACATCAATCAATGCTTATATTGTTAATGAAACAATGGTTGATAATAAGACGATGCAAACAATTACAACTAAAGGTGTTATGCTCCAAAATGATGAGGGAGCTCCAAATATTCCTTCGTACAGTAATTACATTGCTGTACCACAAGGTGCTAAAGTTGTGGCAAAAGTAATTCGCAAACAAAGTGAGTACGTTAATAATATAGAGGTAGCACCATCGCCAATTATCCCCAAAGATGATGATAACAGTCCTTTAGTATACACAAAGAATAGCAAAATTTATTCTAATAATCAGTTTTACCCTAACAATATTGTTAAAATATCAGAACCTCTAAAAATAAGAGGCGTTGATGTTGTTATTGTGGCAATTAGTCCTTTTCAATATAATCCGGTAACAAAACAAATGATTGTTAATCGTGATATTGAAGTTGAAATAACATTTGAAGGTGGCAACGATCAGTTTGGTGAAGACAGACTAAGGAATCGTTGGTGGGATCCAATTATTAAAGATGCAGTACTTAATAATGCTTCCATTAAAGCAACCAATAAAAGCTCAAGAGGAACAAGAGAAACAGGTTATGAATATTTAATTATTGTTCCTGATGACCCTATCTTTATTTCATGGGCTGATTCTCTAAAGGAATTCAGAATTAAACAAGGGATTTCAACTAATGTTCTTACTACAACTGAGGTTGGAGGAAATACAGTGGCAGCAATTGAAGGATATGTTAATAATGCATACAATACATGGGATATTCCGCCAGCAGCTGTATTATTAATGGCTGATTATGGTACTTCTGGAAGTACAATCATATCACCAATTTGGGATAACTATTGTGTGAGTGATAATATTTTTGCAGATGTTGATAATGACCAAATGCCTGATGTTATATTTGCTAGAATGACAGCCCAAAATGAAGAACATCTTGAGACTATGGTAACTAAAGTGCTTAATTACGAGCGAAATCCACCTACAAGCCCTGACTTCTACAATCATCCCATAACAGCATTGGGTTGGCAAACCGAAAGATGGTTCCAAATATGCTCCGAAACTGTTGGCGGATTTTTTCAAACTGTTCAAGGCAAAAACCCGGTTAGAATTAATGAAGTATATGATGGGAATCCAAGTGTTGATCCATGGTCTACTGCCACTAACACAAGTACTGTTCTAACTCAATTTGGTCCTGATGGTTTAGGATATATTCCCGAATCACCATCAGATCTTGGTGGCTGGAGTGGAGGAAATTCTACGGATGTTAATAATGCTATTAATGCTGGTGCTTTTATACTTCAGCACCGCGACCATGGTGATACAGATGGTTGGGGTGAGCCTGGTTATTCAAACAGTAATATTAATGGACTAACCAACACCGACCTTCCTTTTATATTTTCAATAAACTGTTTAACAGGTAAATACAATATCTCGGGCGAATGTTTTGCTGAGAAATTCCATAGATACAAATATAATGGGAATAACTCAGGAGCACTTGGAATTATTGCTGCCTCCGAAGTTTCATACTCTTTCGTAAACGACACATATGTTTGGGGTATGTATGACAATATGTGGCCTGATTTCCTTCCTGATTACGGATCAACTCCTGAGTCAAGAGGTGTACTTCCAGCCTTTGGAAATGCCGGTGGAAAATATTTCCTACAGCAATCATCATGGCCTTACAATACAAATAACAAGGAAGTTACATATAATTTATTTCACCATCATGGTGATGCATTTTCAGTTGTATATTCCGAAGTGCCACAAAACCTTACAGTTGTGCACGACGCAGGCATTATTGCCGGCGAAACAAGTTTTGTTGTAAGTGCTGATGCAGGATCATTTATAGCATTAACAGTAGATAACCAAATTATAGGAACTGCAGAAGGAACAGGAGATCCTGTTTCTATTACTATAGCTGCACAAATGCCTCCCAATCATATACTTGTTACCATTACTAAACAAAATTATTATCGATATGAGTCATATGTTGAAGTTATTCCTCCATCGGGCCCTTATGTTATATTTAACGATATTATTATAAATGATGCAAATGGAAATAATAATGGAATAATGGAAACTGGTGAATCAATACTTTCAACAATATCCATGAAAAACATTGGAGTTGAAATTGGTGAAAATATTGATGTGATTATTTCAACATCCGACTCCTTTATTATATTATCTGATGACAATGAAGAATATGGCAATATTGCAGCTGGTGAAATTTTAGCTGTAGCAGATGGTTTTGCTTGGGAAGTTGCCAATAATATTCCTGATTTACATGATGTTATTTTTGATATTGAAGCAACTGATGGTACTGATATTTGGGCATCTAGTACCACAATCACAGCACATGCTCCTTCATTATCAATAGGACAAATGGTAATTGATGATTCAGATCAAGGTAACGGAAATGGAAGACTTGATGCAGGTGAAACTGTTGATTTAATATTTGACACATACAATGATGGATCATTTGTAGCCATAGCTACATTAGCTACTTTAGAATCTGGCAGCCAGTTTATTACATTAAATAATACTGAGTTTAATATTGGTGATATCGAATCAAACACCATGAGTACAGCAATATTTAATATTACTATTGATGGAGAAACACCAATAGGATCACCAGTTGAGTTTATTTACGATGTTGCATCAGGAGAATATGGTACAGTTGAAACATTTTCTAGATCAGTTGGGCTAATATTAGAAGATTGGGAAACTGGTGACATGACCCAATTTGACTGGCAAACAGGTGGCTCTGGTAATTGGACAGTTTCCACTACCGACCCTTATGAAGGAGCATACTGTAATCAGTCTGGAACAATTTCAGATGATCAAAATACCTGGTTATCTATAACTTATGATGTTTCTTCTGATGACACGGTCTCATTCTATGCTATGGTTAGTTCAGAAGATAACTACGACTTCTTTAAGTTTTATATTGATGGCAATTCAATGGTAAGCTTGTCGGGATCAGAATCATGGCAACGTTTTGCAATACCTGTTAGTGAAGGAACTCATACTTTTAAATGGGAATATACCAAAGATGGATCAGTTTCATCTGGAGACGACCTTGCCAGAATCGATTATATTGTGCTCCCTGTTCCAATTGTAACATCTGCGTTTGCAGGACCAGATACTGATTATTGCGAAAGTGATATTATGCAATGTAATGGTACTGCAACTGCCTGCACATCAACACTATGGACTACATCGGGTAGTGGAACATTTGATGATGACCTTATCCCTAATCCAATTTATCAACCGAGCTCTGATGATATTGAAAATGGTGCAGTAGTTCTTACTTTTACAGGATATGGTGAAACTTCTACAGTTAGTGATGATGTTATTTTTAATATTGGCAAAACACCAATCGCTTTTTCTGGAGAATCAGGGCTAACCTGCAGTAATGAACAATTTTATCTTGATGCAGCTTATGCTGAAAATTACACATCAATATTATGGACAACCATGGGTGATGGCACTTTTGATGATGCCTCCGCAATAAATCCAGTTTATTTAGTTGGTGCAACTGACATTGAAAACGGTGTTACATTTCTTATTATGACTGTAGATGGTTTTTCGGCTTGTGAACCGGCAACTCATCAACTTGAACTATTGGTTGATGCTGCTCCTGTAGTATATGCCGGTGAATCTCAGTCAATTTGCGGATATGAAATCACCCTTGAATCAGCTTATGCCGAAAATTACACATCAATTGAATGGACTACAATTGGTGATGGTACATTTGATGATGCTACTGCGGTTAATCCAATATATACATTTGGAGCAACGGATATTGAAAACGGCTTAACTTCTCTAACAATGACCGTAAGCGGATCTGGCACATGTGAATCAGCATCTCAACCACTTGATTTGTTAATTGGAATACAACCAGTTGCTTATGCTGGCGAAACAGGATCAACTTGTGAAAGTGAGCCATTTAACCTTGAGGCTGCTTATGCTGAAAATTACACATCAATTGAATGGACAACACTAGGAGATGGCACTTTTGATGATGCCTCACTTGTTAATCCAAATTATACAGTTGGTGCTACAGATATTGAAACCGGTGTTACATCTTTAATTATGACAGTAACAGGTTCAGAAATTTGCGAGCCGGCAACTCATCAATTAGAATTGTTAGTAGCCCATGCAACTGAAGCTAATGCTGGAGAAGATGCCGACATATGTCCTATGCTTACTTATACACTAGAAGATGCCAATGCCAATAACTATGCTGAGATTTTATGGACTACTTCTGGTGATGGTACTTTTGATGATACTTCAATTGAACATCCAACTTATACACCTGGAGAAAATGATTTACTCACAAAGGAAATTACCTTGACTTTATCCGCTATTAGCGAAACAGTTTGCCCTACAGTTGGAGATGAGATGCTACTTACTTTATATTGTACTGATATTACTAATATAAATAAGTTGGCAAAAATAGAATTATACCCCAACCCAAATACAGGTAATTTTACCCTTAAACTGGATGGCGTTATAAATGAAAGTGCAAATATTAGAGTTTTTAATTCAAATGGTAAAATGGTTTATGCTGAATTTGATGTTCAACTAACAAATAGTTTTAGAAGTACAATTAATATAGATGTACTACCTGGAATTTATACTATTAGAATAGAAGGTAATACAACACGAATTGCAAAGAAATTTATAGTAAAATAATTATTGATAAATTTTGATATTAGCCTTTCAGGATTAAATCCCTGAAAGGCTTTTTTTATGCTTTTAAACTCAATTTTTTTTCCTAAAGTGATTACGTGCTTCTGAGGCTAAATCATCAAATTTATCCCTTAACCCACTCATTTCTTCCCGAATTGACTTTTCAATATTAGAAATATTTACAGGATTACCTCGCATCTCAAGTTTCTCACTAATACTTATTGCTGGGGGAATAATTATCCACAAAATTAAATAAGCAAGAATGCTTAACCCCGAAAGTGTGGCTACTACGAAGGCAAGTCTAAACCAAACAATATCAACTCCAAAATAAGCCCCAAGTCCTGAGCAAACACCACCAATCATTCTATTATCAATGTCACGAAACATTCGTTTTCTTACTTTATTATCTTTCTCAGATTCTGTATAGCTATTCTCATTTTCACTCTCAAAATCAGTAGGAACACCCATTATTGAAATTATCTCAGTTACATCCTCTATAGTAATTACTTGCTTCTTACTACTAAGCTTTAGCTGAAATAACTCAACAATACGTGCTTCAATGTCAATTATTATTTCACCTCCACCTTCGGTTTCCCTAAAATGGCTATTAATATCTTCAAGATAGTTCTTAAGTTTATCATATGCATTATCATTTACATGAAAAACGATGCCCGCAATATTTATATTCATAATTTTATTCATGATTAGTAGATTTTAAATTAATTAAACTGTTTACCGAGTTGGATAATTCATTCCAATTATTTGTTAATGATTCAAGTACTTTAGCACCATCAGTGGTTATACTGTAGTATTTCCGCGGGGGACCTGATGTTGACTCCTCCCAACGATAACTTAGCAAGCCATCATTTTTTAGTCGCGTAAGCAACGGATAAAGCGTACCTTCAACAACAAGCAAATCAGAACTTTTAAGAGTACTTAAAATATTAGAAGTATATGATTCTTTATTGGAAATAATAGATAAGATACATAACTCCAAAACCCCTTTCCTCATCTGGGCATTTGTTTTTTCTAATTTCATGCAGCAAATATATGCAAAATACAGTACCATGTTATACATAGTTCTGTATAACATTCAAATATTTTACAATATATTGATTTTATGATACTTACGATGTTGCATTTTTTCAAATACTTTTACGCTAAGTTATATTTAGAATTAAATACTATTTACATTATTGTAATAATATAAAGAACCCATATCTAAGGAGCTGTAATTAACTAAGTAGTCTTTGCAAGAATACGCCAAATACTGCGTTACTCTCGTTTTGAAAACAGTCGTTTACAAAAGTAAACTCCTTGATTTTCAAAATTTCGAAAGCCTTGTCTTTGACGCCTTATTATAAAAGACCTGAAAAAAGAGGTGTTTTCTTGCTGGCACTAAGTAGATTATTTATAGCTCCTAAAACATTATCAACTATATTTGCCACATAATATACGATATAATGAAAGTATTAATACTAAATGGACCTAATCTTAATCTCACAGGATTGAGAGAAACAAAGCTTTATGGCACTTTATCATTTGAAAATTATCTTGAAGAGCTCAATAAGAGATTTCCATGCATAGATATTAGTTATGACCAATCAAATATAGAAGGAGAGATAATTAATAAGATGCAAGAGGCTAATTTTGAATATAATGCCATAATACTTAATGCAGGGGCGTACACTCATACATCAATAGCCATTGGGGATGCTGTTAGAAGTATCGAAATACCAGTAGTTGAAGTGCATATCTCTAATGTATTTTCACGGGAAACGTACAGACACACAAGTTATATAGCCCCTAATTGTATCGGTAGTATTTCTGGTTTTGGGCTTGATTCGTACAGGTTGGCACTTGCGTATTTTAGAAAATAATTATACCGTAACTAGCTAAAGAGTTTTTTTAACTCTACAAATGTTTTCTTTTTAAAGAAATAATGATCAATGGCAACATTGCCATTGTATATATTACTCACCTTATTACGTATTATATTTTTACGCTTTTTATGTATCTTTATCCAGTTTCTATAAAAATAGAAATGAGCCCTTATAACAGCAATAAAATCGGCAAATCCACCTTGCATTAGAAATTTAATACCCGCTAAGCCGTCTAAAAATAGCCTGAGCACCAAAATTTTAAATAGCATATTTGAAGGTAAATTTTTATATAACAGCACAAAATTATTTCTAAAGTTGAGATATGTTTTTCGTGAAGAACCCACCGGCAAGGTACCTCCCCCAACATGATAAACCATGGAAGAGGGACAAACCATAACTTTTGAACCCAAACTCTTCATTCTCCAACAAAGATCAATTTCCTCCATGTGAGCAAAAAAATCATCATCAAATCCACCAATATTATGAAAAACATCAGATCTTACAAACATACATGCTCCAGTTGCCCAAAAAACTTCACGTGAATCATCATACTGTCCTTCATCAACTTCAAGTGACTGAAAAATTCTACCTCTGCAAAATGGATATCCATACTTATCAATAAACCCACCACTCGCACCAGCATACTCAAACTTATCTTTTTGATAATATGATCTAATTTTAGGTTGACATGCACCAATTGAACTATCCGATTCCATTAAATCAATAACAGGTTTAATCCAGTTTTTTGTTACCTCAATATCAGAATTTAACAGAATATAATAATCGGCACTAATTTGTTTAAGTGCAACATTGTAGCCAGTTGCGTAACCACCATTTTCATCATTACGTATAAGTTTTACAGTAGGAAACTCATGCTCCAATAACTTTACAGAACCATCTGTTGAACAGTTATCAGCTACCCAAATTTCAGCATCCATGGAACTGTGCTGTATAACCAAAGGCAAAAATTTCTTTAAAAATTTTACTCCGTTATAATTTAATATTACTAATGCAGTTTTCTTCAAATTATTCAAAAATATTAATTCCTTAAGTTTACAAAAAGTAAATTGCTGGATTTCTATAAGGGTTTATTGTATTTATCTACAAGGCATTAAAAAACATAGTCTTAAAACTAATTATCATCACCAAATTACCATGGTTGAATATAGGTGTCTGTAGCTTTACTACCCCAGGTTGATGGTATTATTGCATCATCAATACTATTTGGATCCCAAGTACGACGATAAATAACTGTTTCCCACCTATAATTATTAAGCTCACCAACAGCATTTGAATGTATTAACTGAAAATCGTTGGTAACTAAATCATGTGTGTAAAACACAAACTTTTTATCTCGCTGCTCATCTAACTGATAATAATGCCATATTTCGTAAGGATATGCCGCAGGTTCAAAGTATTGTTCTGATATAACATTAGGCTGTCCATAACGTAAGTACACTCTTCCTCTATCTGTTTTATACCCATCTTTTGCAACTGCTTTAAAACTATTATTAACCTGGTTAACAAGTACCAAATACTCATCCCACACCAACTCAGGATTCATTTTATCCCGCTCCAACCAAAAATTTAAAAAAAACTTTTGAAGCTCTTCAACATCTGCTCCTTGAAGCTGCTTATCAATATATAAACGTTCAGTATTAGTAGAAATAGGAGTCAAATAATCAATATACAATTCTAAAGTATCTTTATTGGTAATTCTACCGGCAAACGTATTTTGAGTATTTAATGTTAGCAAATTTGTTAAACTAAACTCTGCACTTGGGTTATAACGTTGAAAAAATATTTGATTACTAACCAAAACTTCATTTTTTTTATTGCGTGCCTCCAACACTAATAGATAATTACCACTAGGCAACTCTGTAATATCAAATGAATTTAACATTACAATTACATTATCAGCACTAGTTCTTTGGCGATGGAAATACTGATCTAGCTTTTTATTAGCCTCAAAAGGTCGAATATACGAAGTTAACAAAAAAGCATCGTCTCCAAGTACAGTTTCGCTATTATATAACTCAGCATAAAATGATAAAACATTAATAGATTGAGGGTAATAGTTAGTAATATTTGGTGTTAACTCGTATCCATTTTTTTCAAGAGGACCAGAAGTAGTAGCCTTCTTATAAGAACTCAACAGTTCAATACCCGAAAAAGACATACTATCACTTGGGAAATCTATTACAAACTTATCAAATGAAGTCAGTTTTTTATTACTACTATTTTTATCCTTAAGAGAAATTTCAATATTGTAATCACCAACTGGAAGGGCATACCGCTGAACATCAAGCATGTTAATATTATTTTGCAAAGTGTCTTCAATAATAGGACTGGACAAATCATACTTGGCATAATTAACAATTGAATCACCTTGTTTAAATATTATCTGTACATCAATAACCCCCTGATAATTACCATCATCAAGTTTAATATAGTTAATACTGCTTCCATTTACAGAAAGATAGGTTTCCACATATGGCTTGTTTGTAGGGGTGTTGAATGTTGAATACGATAAATAAGCTCGCAAATCCTGCCCACTACTGTACATTGCAGATATGATAAAAAATAAAGTATATATAAATCTTTTCTTCATAGCATCAAGAATTAATACTGCAAAGTTAATGTAAAAGAGTGGTACTGTCAATATTTAATGAGCACCTATATTTATACATTAAAGATTATTCATCTGCAATCTGTAAAATAATTCTCTATTTTAGCGAAAAAATCACCTCTCAATGTTTTCAAGTCGCGATATCGCAGATTATTATAACCAAACTCTTAATCATTATCAAAACTGGTGGCAACTAGACAAAAACCTTGCTGTACATTATGGTATCTGGGATAAAAATACTAGAAATTTTCAAGATTCATTAATAAATACAAACAAAGTATTGATGAATATGGCTTCAATAGTTGAAGGAGAAAAAATATTGGATGCCGGATGTGGAGTTGGAGGTTCTGCTTTTTATCTTGCCAAAAATAAAAAAGCAAATGTTACAGGAATAACACTTAGCGAAAAACAGCATTTGTATGCAGAAAAAAAGTGTACGGAGTTGGGGCTTAATTCGTTTGTAAGCTTTAAAATTGAAGATTATAATAAAACAAGTTTTAATGATAATTATTTTGATGTAATATGGGCTATTGAAAGTATTACTTCAGCACCTAGTAAAGTACAATTTGCAAAAGAAGCATATAGAATACTCAAACCTGGTGGCAGACTAATAATTGCCGATTACTTTAAAGAAAGTAATCATCAAGCAGATTCGAAAAAATTACTTGACAAATGGAAAAATCTGTGGAGCATGGCTGATTTTATTACAATTATTGATTACAAAAATATTTTTACTGATTCTGGATTTAAAGTTAAAAATGAACGTAATGTAACCAAAGAAATTACGCCCACAGCAAAGCGAATGTACTGGTCGTATTTATTGGGAGCTCCATTGGCAATAACTTACAATATTTTTTTTAAATCGCAACGATTTGCCAAAACACATTATAAATCAGGAAAGTATCAGTACAAATCTCTTAAAAAAGGTCTTTGGAATTATTCCATAGTTTTATTTGAAAAAATATAATACATACTTAATAATCAGTTATGTAATTTATGATAGTAAACTTTCGGAGGCTAGTTGAATATACTCTAAGTAACTAATAATGGTTTACTACTTGATATTTAATAGTTTTTAATAAATTGCGAATGGTCTCCATATCACAAATTAACTGTTTACGACTAAAAGATTTTAAATCAAAAAAGCCATTATTATTATTTTCAAGAAGCTGATACCTATCCAGACATACAAACCCTCTATTTAACACAGGCATTACTCCATCAAGAAAATGTGAAATTTGCCTATTTGGAAATTCCATCTTGTAGCATAGCTTAATAAATAATTCCATCTGCTCCACATATAACTTTCGCAACTCATTGGCCTTTGTAACAGTTGTTGGCAATGTTTGAATACCATTTTTAAAATCCTTATAAATATCAAAAATATCATTCTCAAACTGCATAATAGAACCCAACTGAAACAAAGCCTCCTTCTCCCCTGCCACAAATAAATTATCAAAAGCAGTACGATAAAATAATACAGATTCACCACCTTTCAAGCAGGTTATGTCCCAAATACGAGTATTACTAATATTAGGATTTTCTTGTTCTACACTTGCAACCTGTGCTTTATGCACTAACATCAATTGCTCTATTATTAAACTGGGATGGGCTGCTTTCTGCAAAGCAAATTTATATAATTCTAAAAATAACTTTTCATTTGATGTATGGGGCCGAATACTATCAGCGTTATTAACCATATTTACTATCCTTGTTTCCGGGAGTTTCAATTCATCAAAAAAATCGTCAAACAACCCAGTAATAGCACCTTGCATGGTGCTTGCCAAACGTTCATCACCAGTCATTCGTATGCCTCGCAATGTACAAAACGCTTCACCCAGAATGGCAGGAACAGCCAAACCATAATAATTATTAATTTTTTGAAAATCTTTTTTTAATAATGAACCATCATTAGTATCCTCAGCTATTGCTAATAGAGGAGCTAAATTGGGTTTCATAAAAATATTTTGTTTCCTCAAATTAGTATGTAACTCAATAAAAACTCGTGGTAAATGGATGATATTATGAATTATACTGCCCATAAACTAAGATTTGTGTAATATTGAATACAAAAATAAAAAAATATACCACTATGGACTTAAAGTACTATAGTTTTGCAATACGAATGAAATTCAATTTATGAAATAAAAAAAGGTTTGAAGTTTGAAGACAGAAGTTTGAAACAAGTCTCTTCTGACTTCTGTCTTCAAACTTCAGACCCTTGAAGAATATATTTTTAGAAGCTCAAAGCGAGATGCACTAAAGTGCATAGTTTTAACTCTCACTGTAACCAATAAATTAATGCATCCATATTATTTATGGTTGGTAATGTTACAGCAAATCACTAATAACAAGATAGAACCATATTTAATGATAAAATAATTTTAGTTTAAATAAAAAAAGCCACCAAAAGGTGGCTTTTTAACTTAAAAAAAGTTTTGTGATTCGTCCGGGGCTCGAACCCGGGACCCTCTGCTTAAAAGGCAGATGCTCTACCAGCTGAGCTAACGAATCATCAAAATCGGAGTGCAAAAGTAATTAATTTTTTATATCTCCAAACTTTTTTTAAAAAAAAATATTATTCTTCTAAAATTCCTTTGCCTTGGCGTATAATAATTGGTATACCTGAAGTACAATCCACTATTGTAGATGCCTCATTATCACCATATCCAGCATCTATAACTACATCAACTAAATTTTCATATTTTTCATAAATTAATTCAGGATCAGTAGTATATTCAACAACATTATCGTCATCGCGTATTGATGTAGTAAGAATTGGACTGCCTAGTTGCTCAATAATTAATCTAATTATAGAATTATTAGGTATACGAATACCTATTGTCTTTTTTTTGCTCTGAAAAATTTTCGGAATATTACTACTTGCATTTAGTATAAAAGTAAAAGGACCCGGCAAGTTTTTCCTCATCAATCTAAAAATATGATTATCGATTGGTTTTGTAAAATCAGCAAGCATACTCAAGTCGCTAATTATCATCGAAAAATTTGCCTTTTCTTTTTTAATACCTTTTAACTGAGCAATTCTATTAACAGCTTTTATATGTCTAATGCCACATCCCAAGCCATATATAGTATCGGTAGGGAAAATAACGAGTCCTCCTTTACAAAAAACTTCAACAACCGTTTTTAAGTTGCGCTGGGAGGGTGAGTCAGGAAATATTTTTAAAAGCATCCTCTGGTATTATTTAATAGTTTGCTAAGATAGTAAAAATAGTTAGGTCGAACAGTATCAAACAGATTAAGAGATATTTCTGATGATATAAAAAACATCTCTGTTTCAAATGATAACATCAATAATCAAATTGCAAAGAACAAAATACAAATAAATCACAATGTTCTAAATATCAATATTCAAAACACATTTTGGGTATTTGAAAGTTGAATAATTGGAATTTATTTGTTATTTGAAAATTGTTATTTGGAATTTATTTTATACAAAGCCCCACCTTCCGGATAGACCCTACAAAACTACAAGGGCACAAAAAAAGGGTAAGCTACTCATATCGCACCGCTACAACCACCTACCCTTGCTACCTTCCGGTCCTGGGGGAATTCAGTGGGAGCTGGTCGTATGAGACTTACCCAGCGGCAAAAATAAGTAATGTATC
>Ga0307988_1001196_pt1 | contig 15163 bp, 13 predicted proteins | sample EllFjometagen183_FD_203166 | JGI IMG/M metagenome (GOLD analysis project Ga0307988, IMG submission 203166) | Marine microbial communities from Ellis Fjord, Antarctic Ocean - #183 | ecosystem: Environmental > Aquatic > Marine > Unclassified | place: Southern Ocean | collected 2014-10-08 | reverse complement strand
ATGTATGAGGATGATGATATTATCAGTCGCTTAATGAAAAGAATAACTTCTTGCGAAATATAAGGTTATTATGCTACTAAAGGAGAGTGTAAAATATATGCTGGGGTTTTATCCAGCACACTATGGTATTTTAGGAATAATTCTCTGTATTCTTTTTCATCCTGTATGGATGAGCTGAAAAAAGTGCCAGAGGATGACTTTCTTCAAGATGGTTCGGGAGAATCTACCCGGAATATTACTAATTTTTTTTGGAGGGAAGGATGCGCTATTTTAAAAGTTTGGTCATTGGTAGTACCCTGTTGTTATCTTCGGCGAGTCTCGTTTTTGCTGGTAATGGTGATACCTTGAAGGCGATACAGGCAAAAGGGTACATTCAGGCAGGTGTAAATGGTGATCTTTTTGGATTTGGTAAGGCGGATCAGAAAGGTGTATGGAAGGGACTTGACGTTGACACAGCACGCGCGGTCGCTGTTGCAGTCTTTGGTGATCTCAAGGATCGTGTACGCTATACTCCCCTTACAGCAAAAACCCGATTTACTGCACTGCAGTCAAAGGAAATTGATCTTCTGACCAGGAACGCTACACAAACACTGGGAAGAGATACTTCTCTCGGTCTCGATTTTGTCCAGGTGAATTATTATGATGGACAGGGTTTTATGGTTCCCAAGGCTCTCGGTGTAAAAGGAGCGAGTGAATTAGGCGGAGCTACCGTATGTGTTCTTCCTGGCACTACTACGGAACAAAATGCGGCAGATTTTTTCCGGTCAAATAATATGGATTGGAAGACAGTCACAATTGAATCGACAGCAGAACTTTCACAGGCATTTTTTGCCGGTCGTTGTGATGTTATGACTTCTGATGCATCCCAGCTTGCCGGAATACGTGCAAGTGCTCCTAAACCTGCGGATTACATGATTCTACCAGAAATAATCTCTAAAGAACCTCTGGCACCTGCCGTTCGACATGGTGATAACCAGTGGAAAGACGTTGTCAACTATGCAGTTCTGGCGATGATAAATGCCGAAGAGATGGGTATTAATTCTAAAAATGTTGACGAGATGTTAAAGAGCAAAGATCCGAAAATCCAGCGTTTTCTCGGTGTCTCTCCCGGTAATGGAAAAGCACTGGGGTTGGATGAGAAATTTGCTTATAATATCATCAAACAAGTGGGCAACTACGGTGAAATTTTTGAGCGCAATGTCGGTGTTAATACACCTCTTGGCATTGAGCGTGGTCTGAATGCACTGTGGACAAATGGTGGATTACTGTATTCCCCTCCATTTAAATAAAGAGCCATGACCGTGTTTCTGTGGCACGGTCTGATTTTCACCCATCCTGTATTCACAGAAGAAATTCTTTCAGGATGGGTTTTCTTCCCAGTAGCGAATTTCCGTTTATCTGCCGATAGTTTTATCAACTGTTTGAATTGAAGGATCTCGACATCGCTGATGCCTGAGATATCATTTTAGTGTCAATAACCGGACGAACCTCAATGGTTTCTAATAACGAAAAATATACGGGGAAAACGTACTTCTGGAATGATGAGAAGACCAGAGGTATTATTTATCAGGTGGTGACAGCACTGCTGGTGGCTTTTATTGGATATTACCTCATTGCGAATGTTCAGAACAATATGGCCAAGCAGTCTATAGCCAGTGGTTTCGACTTCCTGGAAAAGGAAGCGGCCTTTGAAATAGGTGAGAGTCTCATTGAGTATTCCGCTGCCGATAATTACGGTCGGGCCTTAGTTGTCGGAGTGATTAATACTCTGAAAGTTTCGCTGATAGGTATGATACTGACAACTATTCTTGGAACAATTGTTGGAATCAGTAGCCTCTCGTCCAACTGGCTGTTATCCAGGATTGGTACTGCCTACGTGGAGCTTTTTCAAAATATTCCCGTACTACTGCAGCTTTTCTTCTTTTACGCTCTTTTTTACGAGGCTTTTCCAGGTCCCAGGCAGGCACTACAGCCCATATCTGGGCTATTTATATCCAATCGAGGCGTTGAATTTACTGTGCCGGCAGCCCATTACGCCTGGTCATACGCAATTGTAGCGTTTATCGCAGCTTGTGTGATCGCTTTTATTCAAGCACGCTTGGCGAGAAAACATCAGGAAAAAACTGGGTACCAGTTTCCCTCGTTCTGGGCAGGTCTTGCGATATTGGTTGGTCTCCCACTTCTTACCTGGGCAGTTTGCGGCGCACCGACTGCAATGGATGTTCCCGCACTGAAAGGGTTCAACTTTCAGGGAGGGCGGAATATCAGTCCCGAATTCTCCGCGTTGCTTTTTGGGCTGGTACTCTATACAGCTTCTTTTATTGCCCAGATAGTCAGGGCGGGTATACAGTCTATTACCCACGGACAGACTGAGGCAGCTATGTCTATTGGCTTAAAACCCAAAAATGTCCTGTCGCTTGTCATACTTCCTCAGGCTATGCGGGTTATCGTTCCACCTTTAACTTCCCAGTTGTTGAACCTGACAAAAAACAGCTCTTTGGCAGTTGCCATAGGTTATCCGGACTTTGTCCAGGTTGCCGGGACTACAATTAACCAGACCGGGCAGGCTGTTGAGGGTGTAGCTTTGATGATGCTAGTCTATCTGACAATTAGTCTGCTGACCTCAGCATTTATGAATTGGTATAATAAAAAAATTGCAATCGTTGAACGGTAAACTGTATGAGCACAAATACTGTAGTTGAAACGATAAAACCACCGGCATTAAATAAAGGTGTCCTTGGATGGGTGAAAAGTCATTTATTTAATGGTGCTTTCAATTCCATTACTACGATTCTTATACTACTGGTCGGACTCAAGTACGTTCCCCCGTTTGTTCAGTGGGCCTTTATAGACAGTGTCTGGTTTACCGGCGGACAGGAGTGTCATGAGGCGACCGGAGCATGCTGGTCTGTAGTTACGCAAAATATTCGCTTTAATATATTTGGCTACTACCCTTATGAACATCAGTGGCGTCCCCTGGCTGCCATGATTATTCTTGTTCTGATGCTGGTTTACAGCAGGGACTGGAAAAGATGGAATAAAAGGCTTGGCTATGTCTGGCTCTTTGCACTCTTTGTTATGGGGCTGCTGATGAAGGGCGGTCTTTTCGGGCTGGTTTCTGTTGAGAGTACTAAGTGGAGCGGTCTTCCCCTGACTCTGCTGCTCTCCTTTTTTGGTATCCTGGCATCATATCCACTTGGAGTCGCTCTGGCTCTTGGACGGCAGTCGAGAATGCCTGTTATAAAAACGTTCTCGGTTGTTTACATTGAACTTATCAGAGGGGTGCCGCTGATAACGATGCTCTTTATGTCGTCTGTTATGTTTCCTCTGTTTTTACCTGAAGGGGTTACCATTGATAAAGTGTTGCGGGCTCAGGTTGCTATTATCATATTTACGGCAGCATACGTAGCTGAAGTTGTTCGCGGCGGCTTGCAAGCCATAGATAAAGGGCAGGCGGAGGCTGCGGAATCGCTTGGATTGAATTATTTTCAGAAGATGCGGTTAATAATCCTGCCGCAGGCGCTGAAAATTGTTATACCCCCAACTGTTGGTGTTTTGATCTCCGCCTTCAAAGATACATCACTGGTCGTAATTATTGCTCTCTACGATATTTTAAATACCACTAAATCTATTCTCAATGTACCTGAGTGGACAGGTTTCAGCACAGAGGCATATATTTTTATTGCAGCTATTTACTTCACTTTCTGTTTTTCGATGTCCCAGTACAGCAGGCATATTGAGGCAGAACTAGAGTATAAGACGGATACCCAATAATTATTTGAAAAACTCGAGGGAAAAAGGTCAATGAATATAGAGCAGTCACAGTTAAATAATAATACATCCACTGACAAACCGGTTATTGAAATTATCAATATGCACAAGTGGTTTGATGATTTCCATGTTCTAAAAGATATAAATCTTAAAGTACAGCCCCAGGAAAAAATTGTGGTATGCGGTCCCTCAGGTTCCGGAAAGTCAACTGTCATCCGTTGTATCAATAGATTGGAAGAGCACCAGCGAGGGCAGATAATTGTAAATGGAACAGAACTTACCCGCGATCTTAAAAATATCGAAAAAGTAAGGGCAGAAGTGGGGATGGTTTTTCAGCACTTTAATCTTTTTCCACATCTAACCATTCTGGAAAATCTTACTCTTGGGCCAATCTGGGTCCGGAAGATGCCTAAGAAAGAGGCTGAAGAGCTTGCCATGTATTATCTGGAAATTGTCCGCATCCCTGAGCAGGCGCTGAAATATCCGGGGCAAATCTCCGGGGGGCAACAGCAGCGTGTCGCCATTGCCAGAAGTCTCTGCATGAAGCCTAAGATAATGCTCTTTGATGAACCCACATCCGCACTTGACCCTGAAATGATCAAAGAGGTTCTTGATGTTATGGTGGATCTGGCCAAAGAAGGGATGACCATGATAGTCGTAACCCACGAGATGGGTTTTGCTAAAACTGTCGCCGACAGGGTTATTTTTATGGATTATGGCGAAATTGTAGAAGAAAATGAGCCAAATGAATTCTTTGATAATCCTCAGCATGAGCGTACCCAACTATTCCTTAGCCAGATTCTCTGATTTTATAAGAGTGTCTTGTCATATAAACGAATTATCCTTCAGGGAGGTGTCTGTGAAGAAAATAGTCTGTAAACTCTCTTGTTTGTTGTTGCTGGGGGCTATCAGTATGTTTTTCCCTTCCATTGTTGTAGCCCATGGCGGTGGCGGTGGGGGTGGCGGCGGTGGCGGTGGTGGAGAAGACTCTTCAAATCTTGCTACATACCAGGGGTCTGCAACGACTAAAGTATCGGAATTATCTCGCGAAGAATTAATTGCGCTTATGTCCGGGTTGAATGCAAGTGTAAGAGATTCATTACTGGACGATTTTTCAAACTGGCCTGAGGGAGTAACCGTAAAAGACCTGATACATGTGATTGACAGTGGTGTGCCGGTCTCGGCGTTGACTGAGAAGGACATAGAGCAACTACTCTCTATTCTGGATGAGAAGACCAGAGAATATTTACTCGAGGACTTTAATTTGGTATATGAAAACTTAACAGTTCTCGATCTCAAAAATGACATAAAAAGATGGGCGGAAGGCAATAGAGTTCGTGCTAATAATGCGGCTTATTGGATAGATAAGGCGGCCACAAGTGTTGAGGTTATCGACTGGGTTGGAGAAAAAACCCAGTACGTTTTGGGCTACTGTCCCGGTGTTGGTCTTGCCACTTCAGTGATTCTCGATACTACCAGAGCAGCAGCTAATGCACGAAAAGAGGGAAAAGATACTAGCAAGATAGCTGAAGCTGCAGCGGTAAAGGGTACAGTTTCATTTTTGTTCAATTATTACTCTAAAGCTGACGGAATCCTTGAAATTGCAGCTGATGGTGAGGTAGGATCAGCGCTTGAGAAGTCCGCGAACATAACAGCCGAAGATATAGAGAACATGGAAATTGCTGCCACATTTGTCGAAAATATGGTTTACGGTATGCCAAATAGACAAAATAAAGTGACAAAACCATCCTATAGTTCCTCCGGCGGTTTTGGGCCGGGTCAGGCCCAGCAGACACAGCATACAGCTCAATAACAGATAACAGCATTTATACACTCAAAAAGGGTGACAAAATGGTAAAGTTGACGATACGGTTCTTTCTCTTCTCCCTTTCTTTCTACCTCTTGACCGGGTGTGTTTCCAGCGGAAAATATCAGGATGTACCCGACGGAGCGGCTTTAACAATATCCACTCCTGAACGGACTATTCTTGACAGGGAGTCAGTCCCTGCAGAGACCAAAATGGTTTGTGCCGCAATAATCAATGTATTGCGAAACCGTGAGGAAACGCAATTTGTACGATTCTTCTCTGCTGCTCGCGAGAAAATTTTGAAGGAAGAATTTGATTATGACAGGTTTGATGTTGCCCGTATAGATTTCACAGATATTAAAACCAGGAAAAGTGGAGTAGACCAGACGGAAGGGTCCGTTGAAGGGGTGTTTCATTTTCAGGATTTTGTAGGAAGAAAAACGGCACTTTACTTTATGGCCGAGTATATGAGCTCACCCTATGGGATAGCAATCAATAATGCTGGCGTAGTCCAGTTGCCGCCACACTTTCCGGAAGTTGAAGCCTTCTTTGTTCCCCTTGAAGCTTTCAGCAAAAAGCCGCCGACATTTCAGAGCTATGTTGAACTCTATGTCTTTGCAGTTAAAAACGGTATAGGTATGGAACCAAGTGAAACAGAGAAAAAATCTTTCCATGCCTATCAGAAGCTTTCCTACTGGGATAAAAAAAAGGCGAAGCAAAAACAGGAAAAAATGGTCGTCATGGTTTTCTGTAAAGACCGGCTGAAGGATATTACACGATTTGAGGTGGCCGCTTCCCAGGGAGAGATCAAACCCGGATATCTGGACAAGAACGGCTGGCCGATTGCTCTCTATGCAGCTAATTTTGTCCCTGATTCCTGGGATAAAACCTTTGATATTATGGCTTTTTATGTGCCTGAGGAGAATGTACAGCGATATGTTGTAGGTAAATTCACCAACCGTAAAACATATGGACCGGAATAGATTACCAATCACCTAATTGGAAGATACATTTCCAGTTTTCTTGTTTTAATATCGGCTAATACCTTCCTTGTTTTCAATAACAGAGATTCGTTTTACCAGTGGATACTTACTGCCGGCTTGTATTCTTTAGTGAAGTGATAGCTTTTGCAAGATCTGACCGGACACGGTTGACCCCAAATACCCTGAAGGTGTCCTTGGAACTTGAATTCAGATGACTGACATATGGCTATGGCCAAAGAATGTTTCATAACGGATACCTTGCGCACCTTCAAGGGATTGGTGACTCCCCCTTTTGAATATTTTGATATTTCTCCAGCTGCCACTTACCGCATAGTGAATATTGTCGGGCAATAACTGTATACCTCTCGGGTAAAGAACACCGTATTGATCTGTCTTTATTACATGCTTTACTTCGAAACGCATTGCATCCACTACAAGGATACGATGGGAAGAGGTGTATGTGACAATAAACTGATCATATTTAGGATCGTATAATATGGACTGTCCCTGGCGTTGATCCATAGGTTCCGGCAGGCTGACGTTGCCTACCTCACGACCAGAAACCGATAATAGTGGAGCAGGTCCAAACCAGAGCTTGTAATTAACTGTATCATCAGCTTCATAAACCTGTGTGTCATGTTTGCCATAATTGTGTTCTTCTTTTGCTTCCACCAGGCGTGTCTGGATCGCCAGTAGAGAACCCCTTTTGTCCACAGCCAGGTGTCTGAGTTCCAGTGTTTTGTCAAGGCAGACGAACTTATCTACCAAAGTTCCTTTTTGAATATCAATGAGTGTAATGCTGGGTTCGACCACGAAAGGGTAGGCTCGCTGTTGGCGGTCTAATGGCCAGTCAGTGCTGCCATAGTTAGAGACAGCAACTGTATGGTCATCCACCATACGGATTTCATGAGGATTTATGCCGTAGCAGGAATAAACGGCCAGAACCTTCATTGAGATTGCATCCCGTACAATAACCGCCCCGTAGTGATCCTCAATGCTTCCTTTAAAAGGTCGCATATATCTTCGCTCCAGATTGATTAGACAACATCCATCCTCAGTAAAGAGAGCATGTCCCCCTCCCACAAATTTTTTGGAATGCGGTTCTATTAATCGATCCAGCTGAAGAGATTCACGGTCAAAAGAAACCATGGCAGGATGATCGATACTATTAAAAAAAGCGATGGGGGACAGCTTGTTTACAGTAATTTGATGCCCCTTCAATGGGAACACCTTGTGACGTACTTTGCCACCCCAGTCGAACCTGGATACCATGGTTCTAGGCCCTTCATAGTGTTTGGCAATCCCTTCAGTAAATTTAGGATGAGAAGAGAGGGGGACTCCCTGGTATAGCACTCGGTTTGGGCGATAACCAGGCACATAAAAAGTGGCATTTTTAAAATTCATGCCATCCCCGGTCTCGGGGGCGATTGCTGCTCTTATCGGTGTCGTCACCGTTAAAGTTGCCAAAAGAGCTGAATAGTGCAACAAACACCTTCTGGAAATTTTTCCCATGCCCTTCACTCCTTTCATTTATTATTGCTTTGACTTTTGTAGCTATGGTCAGCAGCTATATTATTGATTTTATGTATTATACATATATAAATACCGTAATCAAACATCAAGCCAATAATGAGTGCCTTATCTCAGAGGGTATTTTTTTCGTATGGTGTCAGGTTAAAGTAGAAAACTATTGGCACAGTTTTTGTCGATATGGTGGGACAACCTCTTGGATAAGAACGGCTGGCCTATTGCAATCTCTGCGGAGAATTCATCCCTGGTTACTGGGATAAGACTTTTGGAATAATGGCCTTTTATGTACCTGAAGACAATATTCAGCGATATGTTGTAGGAAAATTCACCAACCGTAAATCATATGGTCTGGAATAGATTACCAATCACCTAATTGGAAGATACATTTCCAGGTTTTTTGTTTTTTCAATTAATTATTTTTGTCGAAATCACTTTATCATTTTGAGTTGTTATGATCATGTATCCGCCGAGAGCGTTCATCTCGGAACCATTGACATAGATTTCTCTTTCTTTTTTTTCCTCTAATTCAGTATCGTACCCCAATAGGGATGTTATCTTCGTACTGATATCAAAATGGGATTGAATACGATCTCTGTCTTCAATATGCGAAACCGTTGTATTGATAGGTATAAAAAGATAAGGTACTGTATAAACTTCTTTTTCAAACCAACCGTGTCCCTTTTTACCTTTTACTTCTCCCAGCATTTCACCGTGATCGGATGTGAAAATCAAAAATGTTTCTTTCGAGCTGTGATCTTTTAAATAATTCAGTGAACCCTTCCCGATTGAGAACTTCGAGGTTAACCTGACTATCTATTGTGCGATATTTTACAACTATTCTTCATACCGCTGTTCAATAATAAGAGCGGTCCGGATAAGCCATGTCACAATGGTAATGCCCAGGGATAAAATTCCCAGTGTTACACCGAGTTCTACCCACGTCGGCAGATAATCAACTATTTCACCAAGCGGGGAGGGGAGAAGACCAGGCACAATCAGGCCGATACCCTTTTCCATCCAGACTGCCACAAACAGAAATCCACAGGCCGGCAGGAGTACTTTGGGGTTATTCTTTCCCGGATTGAATGCAAGCACTAAAGTAGCAGCCAGATTAACACTCACTGAAGTCCAGATCCAGGGCACCAGAGAATTATGACCATCTATACCGAAAAAGAGGTAAACAGCAGAAATTGAATGATGGGTCGGAAAATAGAATTCCTTGAATATTTCAGAAAAAAGCATGAGTAGATTGATAATTGCAGATATGACGATAATCATCCGTAATTTGTTAAAAACCTTTCGATCAATTTTATAACTTGTGGTGCTATGGATAATCGCCAGAATAAGTGTGATTAGAGCAGGGCCTGCGGCAAAAGCAGAGGCAAGAAAACGTGGCCCCATGAGAGGATTGTTCCAGAACGGCCTAGCAGGCAGTCCCTGGTAGAGAAATGCTGTCACCATATGGATGGAAAAAGCCCAGAAAATTGACAGGAAAACAAAAGGTCGGTACTTTCTCTCGTCAGGTTTTCGCCCCATATAATGGCTGTAGAGAATATAGGCTGGAACAAGAGCGTTAAGCAGAAGATATCCGTTCAATACGAGCACATCCCATGCCAGTATCGATGAGGGAAAGTTGAAGAGGCCAATACCCGGTATCAGATGCCAGGCCTGCAACGGTCCGCCCATATCGACGACGATAAAGGAGAGACACATAACCAAAGCACCCACTGCCACACCTTCACCGATGATAACCACTCGGTGAAAATCTGGATCATGAAACATATATGCAGGCAGAATCAGCATAACAGCCGCAGCCGCCACACCCACCAGAAAAGTGAAGTTGGAAATATAAAAACCCCAACTGACAATATCATTCATGCCTGTGACAGATAGACCGTACCGGGCCTGGAATGAATAAGCATAAATTCCAACAGCCATACCAATGAGCAGAAGAGTCCTGAAAATTTGGAACCCGATACTGCCTTTGAGGTTCCAGCGAACGGCGTCAACAAAAAAGGTTTTGAGGTTTTTATGCGGGACTGCGTTCATGTAGTTCCTCTTGTGATATCATCTTAAAAATCAGGCTATTATAATACTGTCAGTCAATGAAATACCAAAACTTGGGTTGAGTTCCGAGTTCCTCTTTCATTCTGAAAACCTTTTTATGTTTGAGCACATAGCGGATCTCGCTGTCAGGGTCAAGCAGATTGCCAAAGACCCGTGCTCCTGTGGGACAGGCTTCAACACAGGCAGGAAGTTTGCCCTTACGGGTACGCTGGATGCAGAAAGTACACTTTTCCATCTTGCCCATTGGCCGCTTCCGGTTGCCAAGATAGTGTTGCTTAGTTGTGATTTCTTCTTTTGGCACTTCACTCTGGCCCCAGTTGAATCGTCTTCCGTAATATGGACAGGCGGCCTGACAGTAACGGCAGCCGATACACCAGTTATAATCGACAACTACAATCCCGTCTGGTTCTTTCCAGGTTGCTTTGGTCGGACATGCCTTGACGCAGGGAGCATTTTCACAGTGGAAACACTGGGTACCCATATAAAATTTATCCTCTACTGGTACCTCGTGATAATACTGACCATCCCCAGTGCTTGGGTCGAGCTGTCCTGGCTCCATTTCAAAAATTCGGATATACTGAGTGTTTGTTTTACGATCCAGGTTGTTCTCTTTTACACAGGCGGTAACACATTCCATAAATCCTTCACAGCGGGTAATGTTGAAGGCATAACCGTAAAGAACTTTTTCAACCGGCGGTTCATTGCCGACCTGCACATCAATATTATCCTGGAATTTCGCCAATCTTTCCAGCCGAGTCGCTGTCTCGTTTTTTTCTTCCGGAGACATAAGTCGGTAATTTTTCTTAAAAAATTCCTGCCATCGTAATTTCAATTCCCCGGCGGAGGCGGGATCAGCTGCTGATATATAGCTTGCAGCCAGGGCTGCACTCCCGGCTGCCGCGGCAATCGACGCCCCTTTTATAAACAGGCGTCTGCTGCTCGGTTTTTGCAGGACATCTTCAATGACTGTTTTCGCTGCATCTTTTTTTGGTGAGCTCATAAGATATCCCTGTCAGTCCAACGGTACCGAATAGGTTGCCGGGAATCGTTTTTCAAATCGTGGTGAATGAGGATCGTGACAACTTGCACAGTTATAAATCACACGGTCACCTGCCCAGTTTGAGACCCGCTTTCCATGTGCTCCCCCTAACCAGTCACGTTTCTGGCGAAAATGACACTGACCGCAGAGTTGATAACTGTGATCAAAATCTATTTTGCTGCCCTTTTTATTCTCAAGATAGTCTTGGTCGTCCGGGTGATGGCAGTCAATGCAGCTCAGTCCTTCCCCTTTTAGACCATGATTTATTACCACATTGCCATGGGTCAGCTCTAAACCTTGATTCACAAGTACTGGTTTATTAGTATGACAGCTGCTGCATTTATATCGCCCTATAAGATGTTTTCTCGCAAGAACCCGGAACGAACCGCCCTGATATTCTTCTTTTGCCAATACCGTTTTCTGCGTCACTGGTTGAACCTGTTTAACTGATTGACTGTCAAACGGTTCATTAACACCTTTAATTTCTTCGAGAAGCGACTTTTCATTCGCTAACGCTATAGCACCACCCTTTAACAGTACAATCATGAACAGAACAGAGATGGCTGGCAGAATAAAAAATTTGATATTTGTCTTCATATAAACCTATTAGTGCCTTACTTCTGTATTCCTGCCATAAAACACAAGAAACAGTGTAATGTATTTTAAAATTATGAGGTTATAATACCACCTTGGCACTTATTCCCTTCGTTCTGGTAGGTATTTTGCTTTACTATTTTATTCCCGTTTACCGGGGTTGGTCATAACCTTATGGTTTGCGCACAAACTCCTGCATCGGAGCCGTCTGAACTGCAGGGGCATGACACTGACGACAGTTTCCTCTTGATGAATGATCCACCCGGATTTCAGCCACAGCTCCCGGTCCGGTATGGCATGCGATGCAGTTTTCCCGCATCTGCAGACTGTGGGGAATTGGCGGCGGAGAACCACCGAGAAAAGATCTGCCAAGACGTGGCGGCATGATAGATTTCCACTCGGTTTCAACAAATTTTTCTTCAGTTAGCACCTGGGCGTGACATTGATAACAGAGCGTATTTTCCGGATGTGGTGTTACAGGAATAAACTTGGCAAATTCCTGGCTGTAACCACCCCTGGCATGACAGGAGAGGCAGTCAGCTTCATCGCCGCTAAACGTCAGGTCAACTTCATGCGGAATAGGAGGCGGTGAACCCGGATATTGACGTAGATCATAAAAACCTGCCAGGTTCCTGTTTCCAGAGTCAGCAGACATATATATCTGTGGTGTTGCATCAAAGGCGTCATAGATTTTTTTGCCCTGGAAGTCGAAATCTCTTAAATCAACAGAAGCAGAAAATGTTTTTGAACCTGTAAAAGCCAAAGCGCCAAGGAGACAGAGAGCGGAAACACCAGTCACCAATCTGCCTCTCTTATTTGATCTTTTCATTATGCTTTCTCCAGTCTCACAGCACATTTTTTATAATCTGGCTGCTTGGAAATCGGGCAGAATGCATCAAGTGTCACTTCATTGATCAGGTAACTTTCATCAAAGAACGGGACGAATACCATGCCCCTCGGTGGTATGCCTCTTCCTTTAATCTGGGCGGGCATTGTGACCTCACCGCGTCGTGAAATGATTTTTACCATTTCACCGTTTACAACTCCAAGTTCCGCGGCATCTTCAGGATTCAGTTCAACATAGGAAGACGGCATAGCATTATGCAGAACCGGTATCCTCCTGGTCATTGACCCTGTATGCCAATGCTCGATGACCCGGCCGGTATTGAGCCAGAAGTTGTACTCACTATCCGGAGATTCTGCAGCAGGTTCGTAAGGCCTCGCCCATATCCAGGCTTTATGGTCTTTTTTGCCGTAGAAATCGAAATCCTTACCGTTGGTACAGGCCGGATCATGTTTTGTATTGAAGCGCCAGCGGGTTTCTTTACCGTCAACAAACGGCCATTGCACTCCAGATCTTTTTTTCAGCACTTCATACGAAGCCATCTCGTGCTTCGGTCCGGCATGGAATTTGCGGTATTCTTCCCATATTTTGCCGATATAATCATCCTGCGTCCATGGAAACTGTTTCTCAAAACCAAGTCTTTTGGCGACTTCGATAATCTGCCAGGTGTCCGACATTGCTTCACCGGGGGGATCGACGATCTGGTCGAAATGCTGAGTGCGCCGTTCGGAGTTCCCAAACATCCCTTCCTGTTCCACCCACAGGGCGGCAGGCAGGATCACATCAGCAACATCGGTAGTTGGTGTTGGATAAACATCTGAAACAACAACAAACCGGTCATCCTTTAATGCACCATCACGATAGCGGCGCAGGTTCGGCATGGTGACCATCGGGTTGGTCACCTGGATCCAGATAAATTTGATATCTCCACGATCAAGAGCGCGGAACATCTCAACAGTATGATAGGTCGGTTTGGGATCGATGTTAGCAACCGGGACATCCCAGATTTTCGCCGCCATCTCCCGGTGATGCTTGTTCATTACCACACCGTGAGGTAGCTTATGAGTCAGGGTTCCAACCTCCCGCACTGTTCCGCAGGCACTTGGTTGACCGGTTAGCGAGAAGGGGCTGTTGCCTGGAGTTGAAATTTTACCGACAAGCAGGTGGATGTTATATACCAGGTTATTGATCCAGGTTCCTCTGGTGTGCTGATTCATCCCCATGCACCAGAAAGAGGTGACTTTCAGGCTGGGGTCTCCGTACAGGGCGGCCATATATTTGATGTCGCGCGCCGAAACACCGGAAATTTTCTCTACTTTTTCAGGTGTGTAATCTTCAAGGAAGAGTTTGTAATCTTCAAAGCTGATCGATTCGGCCTTGTCTTTAAAGGCAAAGTGGTCTTCTGTTCCGTAGCCGATATTGGTCTTTCCTTTATGGAAAGAGACATGCTCGTTGACAAAGTTCCAGTTCACCCAGTCGTTCTTGATGATTTCATAGCAGATCGCGTTGGCAACAGCGAGATCAGTCTGGGGTCTGAAGAGGATCGATTTATCTGACGCCTGGCTGGTTCGGGTTGATCGTGTGGCAAAATCTATGATAGTAACATTTGTTCTGCGTTTGCGATTGGCAAGCATCCTGGAATAGAGCACAGGATGCATCTCGGCCATATTATTTCCCCAGGTGATGAAAACATTCGCATGATCCATATCCTCATAACAGCCCATCGGTTCATCGATGCCAAAAGAGGTCATGAAGCCGGTAACGGCACTCGCCATACAAAGTCGTGCATTGGCCTCGACATTATTGGTGCCAAGACAGCCTTTAAACAACTTCGAGGCCACATACCCATCTGGAATAGTCCACTGACCTGAACCATATATAGCCACAGAATCCTTACCGTGCTTATCCTTGGTTTCCTGAAGTTTTTCAGCTATGAGGTCAAGCGCCTCCTGAATAGGTACTTCAACCATTTCACCGTTCTTTCGAACCTTGGCCTTGGTGATTCGATCCTTACCATAGAGCATCTGTACGGAATGGTATCCTTTCATACAGCAGAGCCCTTTATTGACACTGCAGTTCGGATCTCCCTTCACGGCAACTGCCCTGCCATCGGAAACACCTACAAGAACACCACAACCGGTGCCACAGAAACGACAAGGTGCCTTTTGCCAGGAAATCACTCCTGAATTGTTACTCAAGTTCTGCCAGCTACCAAAACTTACACCCGGGAAAAGCGCCCCTGCAGTTGCAACTGCACTGCCAGCAGCAGCATATTTCAAAAACCTTCGTCTGTTGAGTTTCATTGTCACCTCTTTATCTCCCTTTATTTTTCTTTGTCATCATAGCCAAAGGTTAGGCTCAGAGACTGCAGGGACTGCAGATTTCCCAGACTTTTCTGGAGCTTGTCCTCGGTAGCTTGATCCGGTGTATCAGTGACTAAAACGACAACCTCCTGGTTGTCTGATGGTATTACTTCGCAGTGGGGTAAGGTCGCAAGACTGGAACAGAGTGCCTCTTTGGCACCACTT
>Ga0307988_1001194_pt1 | contig 15190 bp, 12 predicted proteins | sample EllFjometagen183_FD_203166 | JGI IMG/M metagenome (GOLD analysis project Ga0307988, IMG submission 203166) | Marine microbial communities from Ellis Fjord, Antarctic Ocean - #183 | ecosystem: Environmental > Aquatic > Marine > Unclassified | place: Southern Ocean | collected 2014-10-08 | reverse complement strand
TTAAACCAAATAGATATACAATTGTATATCAGAAATGTATGATTTTGTCATATTGAAAACGAAACCCACAATGGGACACATGATTCTATTTTGGACAAAGGTGAATTAAAATAAGAGATCGTTATTTTCCGAAAATTGCATTTCGTGTTGAAGTAACCAGCGTTTTCGATTAAGCCCACCGGCATATCCGGTTAATTTTCCTGATGTGCTAATAATACGATGGCAAGGAATTATAATGGGAATCGGGTTTTTACCATTTGCCATACCCACTGCCCGTGTATTTTTTGAAGAGCCGGTTTTTAATGCAATATCAAGATAGGAGGCAGTTCTGCCAAAATTAATTTTTGCAACCCATTTCCATACGTTTTTCTGAAATTCGGTTCCATCGGGGTTTAATTTTAGATTGAATATTTTGCGCTTTCCTTCAAAATACCCATGCAGTTGAAATTCAGTTTGTTGAATTATATTTGGTAGGATCGCCGAATTGATGCCACTTTTTTCAACAAAGGAAATAGAAATAACTGAATTGGCTGTTGATTTCAATTCCAGCCAACCAATTGGAGAATCGATGAATTTTTGAAATATTTTATTTTCCATAAAAAAATCCGATACCATTATGACACCGGATTTAAAAATAGTTATTTATTTGTTAGTAGTGTTTTCTAACGGTGTATTTTGTATGAAGTAAATGGTGTGATACTTCACCCAGCGGTTCTTTTAAGAAATCTTTGTACAGTTTCAGAACTTCCGGATTTTGGTGCGATTTGCGCATTGGCATATTTCCATCTTCGGCATAAATAGCGTCGGCGCGTTTTTTTCGAATTTCTGCATTGGTTGGTATAGGTTGGCCACCGCCGCCAAGACAACCACCCGGACAGCCCATAAACTCAATAAAATGATAATCGACTTTCCCATCTTTTACTGCGTTCATTACTTTCTTTGCATTTACCAAACCATGGGCAACTGCACATCTTAATTCAACACCATCAAGAAAAGCCCATTCCTCCAAAGGATTCTCAATTTTTATAAATGCTTCTTTAATACCTTTCATTCCACGAACAGGCTCAATATTTAAGTTTTCAAAAGGTACATCGCGTCCGGTTACCAATTCATAAGTAGTTCTGAGTGCAGCTTCCATTACTCCTCCCGAAGCACCGAAAATTACACCGGCACCGGTAGATTCTCCCATCAAACGATCGTATTTTACTGGTTCAAGTTTATTGAAATCGAGACCTGCTTGTTTGATAAGAATAGCCAATTCTCGAGTTGTTAAAACGTAATCTACATCTCGATAACCACTGTCGTGCATTTCCGGACGATAGGCTTCAAATTTTTTGGCTGTGCAAGGCATAATCGATACGGATACAATATTTTCAGGTTGCAAATTTCGGGCTTTTGCATAATAAGTTTTAGCCAACGCGCCAAACATTTGTTGGGGTGATTTGCAGGTGGAAAGATGCCCCAGAAATTCGGGATAAATATGTTCCATGTATTTAATCCATCCGGGAGAACATGAAGTAGCCATTGGCAATTTAACGTTTTTATCTTTGTCAACTAATGCTTTTTTCAGGCGTGTAAGTAATTCATTACCTTCTTCAACAATGGTAAGGTCTGCTGTAAAATTGGTATCTAATACCGAATCGAAACCAAGTCTTTTTAGAGCTGCAACCATTTGCCCGGTAACGCGTGAGCCTGGTTCAAGTCCCAACTCTTCTCCCAATCCAACCCTAACTGCCGGCGCAGTTTGAACAATAACATGTTTTGCAGGGTTTGAAATTGCTTCCCAGACCTCTTCAATGTAATTCTTTTCGACTAATGCACCTGTAGGACAGTGGTTTACACATTGTCCGCAATTGGTGCAAACTACATCTCTCATGGCTTTTTCAAAGAATGTTGTAATTTTCATTTGATCACCTTTGTGAGCAACGGTGAGTGCATGCACTCCTTGTAACTCGGCACAAGTGCGCACACATCTTTGACAACGAATACATTTACTGTCGTCTTTAATAATTGACGGCGAAAACATGTCGATGGAATATTTTTTTAGGGGTACCAATTCTATAAAATCCTGGGTCATAATTTTATAGTCTGATGCTAACTTTTGTAATTCGCAATTTCCATTTCGGTAACATTTTGTGCAGTCTGCATTGTGTTCGGTCAATAATAATTCAATAATATGTTTTCTTGAATTTCTAACTTTTAAGCTGTTGGTGAGAATTTCCATGCCGTCTTCGCAAGGAGTTGAACAGGCTGCAGAAAGTCGGTTTTGACCTTCAACTTCAACAACACAAACCCGGCAGTTTCCAGCAACACATAAGTCTTTATGATAACAAAGTGTGGGTATTTTAATTCCCTGTTCATCAGCTGCTTCAAGTATCGTTTTACCTTTTTCTATTTTAACGGGAAATCCGTTTATGGATACATTTAATTTATTTGCCATTTTTTTAGTTTTACCTGATTATTAATAGATCATCTCTTCTTGAAAATTTTCTACTATTGAAGAAAAGGAGTTAGCCACAGACTGACCCAATCCACATTTAGCAGTTAATTGCATGGTCTCAGTCAATCGCATTAATTTGTTGAGGTATGAAGCAGGTTTTTCTCCTCGTTTAACTGCCTTAATTCCAAGCAGAAGTTGCTGACACCCAACCCGGCACGGTGTACATTGTCCGCAAGATTCTTCCCTGAAAAATTCAAGATAATTATCGAGCACATTGAACATCGAACGTGAACTGTTAAAAAGCATCATTGAGCCACCTGTTGGTAAAGATATGCCGGTAAGTTTTCCTTTAAAACCTATTGCCGCATCCTTAAATTTTTTACGTGGTACTAAATATCCGGAAGCACCTCCAACCTGAACTGCTTTGGTATCTCCATCTCCAAATTCGTAAACAAAATCCTGAAGACTCATCCCTAACTCTAATTCAAAAATACCAGGTTTTGGAGTATCGCCTGAAACAGAGAATAATTTGGTTCCACGGGAATATTGTACTCCCAAGTCGTAGAATTTTTTAGCACCAAATTTGAAAATAGTAAAAGTATGAACCAGTGTTTCTACATTATTTACTACAGTTGGTTTACCCATATAACCACTTTGTGTAGGGAAAGGTGGTTTGTTTCGTGGTTCACCCCTTCGGCCTTCCATCGATTCAAGTAAAGCAGTTTCTTCGCCGCAAATGTACGCGCCACTGCCCATAAAAATTTTAATTTTGAAATCCAGATTAATCTCCTTACAATAATATTCAAACTCGTTGATAGCTTTATTTAATTCGGGTTCAAGAAATTTATATTCTCCTCTTAGGTAAATAAAACCTTCGTTGGCACCAATTATATAGCCACAAACTGCCATGGCAGTGAGTACTTTATAAGGAACTTTGGAGAGAATCTCACGGTCTTTAAATGTTCCTGGCTCACCTTCATCTGCGTTGCATATAACGTATTTTTTATCTGCTTTTTCCTGTGAACAAAATTTCCACTTCAGTCCTGTGGGAAATCCTGCACCACCGCGGCCTTTCAGTTCGGAACTAATCAATTCATTAATTAATTCCTGCGGTTTCTTTTTTATTGTTGACGATAATATTTTTTCCCAGTCATTGTCATTCCTGAAAATAAAATCTACCCTTTTTAGTTGATGTGAATTTGCCATAATTTCCTGTTTTAGATTTGCCCATTTTGTTTCATGTAACCTGAAAGAATATCCCGTACTTTTTCGGGTGTCAACTCAGTGTAAACCTCATTGTTGATTAACATTGCAGGAGCTTTATGACACCACCCCAAACAGTTGCTTTCCAAAAGTGAAAACCGATTGTCTGGTGTTGTTTCACCCAGTTTAATTTTTAGCATATCCTGAATGGCAAAAAGCATTTGGTTTTTGCCTTTCATTGCACAGGTTATAGTTTTACATATCCGAATAATATACTTACCGGTTGGTTTGGTTTCTAGGAATGAATAAAAAGTTGCCGTACCATAAACTTCGGCAGCCGGAATATCTACCTCGCGAGCAATTTCTACCATCGAATATTCTGATAGGTATTTTTCGCGTTCTACCACTCCTTGTAAGATGGGAAGGAGACTTTCTCGTTTCCTTCCGTATTCGTCGGCCAGGTCTTTAACTAAAGATTGAATAGGATCCATATAAATAATTTATAAAATTGATTAATAATTGTTATTGTTAAATAGAATGCCCGTTAAGGCTGGATCGATTAATTTTTTTATGTTGTTTAATAGAGAAATAATTCTTTATATGTCTTAACAAAAATAGCCAGATGTTTGTTAAAATTAAAGAATATTGTTGCGCAACATGATGTTATTCAGCAGTGTTATGGTTTGCATTTAATTTTTTATAAAAAATGAAATTTTGAATGATTTATATCTTATTGTTATATGTTTTACGAAATATATTGGTGTGCTTTAAAACATAATGTAGTCTAAATAAGAATTAATTTTTAAAATAATTCGAACATTAAGCAACCTTTTTCGAAAAAACAAGTTCTTATTAATAGCCAGAGAATATTAACAATAGTATTAAAATGAAAACAGTATTAACTTCCCATTTAATTTTGATTATTATGTTTTTGCCAATGTTGGGCAAAACTCAGTTGGTAACAATTTCAGGAAATGTTACAAACAGTTTTAACGGAATGCCATTGAAGAATGTAAGCATTTTTGAATCCTCCTCGAATATAGGAACCATTACCAACGAAAAAGGATTTTTTAAGTTGGAGTTATTGCAGGGTGCGATGGAGGTAAAAGTATCGAGCAATGGTTTTACCGAACTTACAAAAAAACTAATTTTAAAAAACGATACAACAATAATGGTAAAGTTGGAACCTGAGTTTCAAGAAAGAAATAAACAGAAAAGGCAAAATATTTTGCATGCCGATGCTAAAACTTCAAAAAGTATTTTAGGCCTACGACGAAACAAATAGTACAATTAAAGATTTATTATTTCCGAATAACTTCTTCAATTATTGTTCCCTGACATTTGTCTGGAATGGGAATAGAAAGTAATTCGGATAAAGTGGGTACCAAATCAATTCCACTAAATTTTTTCGTAATTTCTTGCGAAACTATGTTTGTTCCGTAGAAAATTAGCGGTATGTGAGATTGGTCGGTATAATTTACTTTTTTAAACTTATAAACGGGTTGCCAGCCTTCCCTTAAAACAAAAAGAAAATCGCCCGACCGGTTTTTTACATACGAATTGTAAACAGGTTTAAGCAGTCCGTTTGCCGAACTTCCTTGTTCTAATTGGTACGATGGAAGGGCTAATTGAACGCCTTCAAACTGATTAATAAAATTCGAAGTTACATCGCGCATTTCGTTTAAATCTATTTTGTTTTTTTTAATTAAATCGTGATCCAGATATACTTGCAAATCGGAGTAATGTTCAATCCATTGATTATCACCGTAGGTAATATTCAAAAACGATGTTAAAAGAGCAATGGCACTTTCAATATTAAAATTATCAACCGATAGGTGAAATTCTTCCTTTAAATAATCTACCGGATACGATGCAGAAGTGTTGGCAGTTAAAAAGAAAAGCACATTTTCTTTCCCAAATTTATTTTCAACGGCATCAATAATCTCACTAATATATTGGTCGAGGTACAAGTAACTGTCCTGCATTTCTATCGAAGCTGGTCCGAACGAGCCATTTTCATAATCCATTGATGAGAATACTGCAGTTATAAAATCAGTATTATTATCGGTACCAATATTTTCATTGTCTAACATTTGCAGCAAAAAATCTTTAATCATTAAATTAGCCGATGGAGTAGTTTTAAAGGGTCTGAAATCCTTAGTTTTTTTAATGTATTTGCTAATAGCGTGAGGGAAAGTATTCCATTTTCCGAAATAACCTTTTTCTAACAAATAGTCGTCTTGTAAACTTTCTGTATAAGTAGATTCCGGCAAAAGTGTTGTCCAGTTTCTGTAGCTATACATTTCAGCATAATTTTCGCTATTAAAAACCCGAACCCAATCGGGGAACGTACTTACATAAAACGAACTGGAAATCATTCTTCCCGATTCCACATCTAACCAGTATGCCGCATCGGCAGCATGGCCGGCAGAAAAAATAGCTGATTCACGATTTAGGGCGGCACTAAAAACTTGTGATTTTCCCTGTGTATATATTTTTAAAACGTCGGTAATGGTATTCGAGAGCAATTTAACAGGTGAGGCATTTCCGGCCTTTGTATCTGCACCCACCGTAAAATAATAGTCGTCTTCCGTACATTCAATTTCCTTATCTTTTAGTCTGTCGTACCATAATTTGTCAACAACGCCATGTATTGCAGGATTTACACCAGTAAATAGTGTTGCAGTTCCGGTGGCGTAATTTTGAATATGTTGGTTTAAGTGAACGTTAGAACAAACCGTACCTTCGGTAAAAAGTTTTTTAAATCCGTTGGGTTGAAATTTATTCCAAAACCTATCAATGTAGTCTGGGCGCATGTTTTCCACAACAATTCCAATTACAACTTTAGGTTTTTTGTCCTGCGTTTCATTGTTTGGTTGCGCTGTAACAGAATGCGAAAAAATGAATACTAAAACTATTAATATTGCTAAAATTCCTTCCCTCATAATCTTCAAATTTGGCTGCTAAAAGTAATAAAAGTAACGTTTCAATCAAAAAAAGTGTATGTCGATATAAAATATTTTTGAAACGTAATATTGTGTTATTCAGTGGTTTAATTGAATGTAGCCGTTTTAGAATAAAATAAGTGCTTAAAAAAGTAGGGTAGAATGGCAATTCAACGGATAAAGGGTAAATAACTTAAATATAAAATTAACAGTCATGAAAAGAATTTTTGGATTTACATTACTTATTTTAGGAATTACAATTTATTCATGTCAAACAGAAAAAATTGACATAGAAAACAGTGAAGGATTAACGGAAAAAGCAGCACAAATTACATTATCAGAAATTGCAATGGAAAGTGCTGCAACCGAAGTGGAATACGAAGTTGATTTTTATGCTAATGCTGAACAAACGTTAACCAATTTGGCCAGGTTAGGTAAACTTTGGCGTTGGACAAGCAATCTTCGTTACAAATTTGAGCAATGTCCCGACGTACATATTTTAAGCGAAGAAGGAGGTTACCCAAAAACAATTACACTAAATTACGGAGAAAGCACTGAGTTAAAAACAGGAAGAGTTTTAAGCGGTGTAATTACAGTTGAAATTTCAGGACCCCGGTTTAGTCCCGACTACAACCGCCAGGTTACTTACGAAGATTTTGGCGTCGATTCGCTTTTGATTAATGGAAATTCTTTGGTAACTTTTGATAAAGGCGAGGATGTTTTTCGAACAATTTCGAGTGATTTTATTTTTGTGCTTGCCGATGGAGTTTCTGTAAATCGTACCTCGGAAAGAATATGGGAATGGGTTGAAGGAATGGAAACTGAGGAAGACCAGAATGATGATGTAATTCAAATTACAGGTTTTGCCAATGCGGAAACTTCAGAAGGAGATGTGTACAAAAAAGATATTGTAGAACCTTTAATTCGCATGCGCGACTGCCATTTTATTGTACAAGGAATTGTTGAAATTACCATTAATTCAGAACTAATCTCGTCGTTGGATTATGGGAATGGAGAATGCAATGACATTGCAATTTTAACGAAAGACGGTGAAACCTTTGAAGTCGATCTGTCAAAAAGAGATGTGAAAAGACCATAGAAAACAATAGAAAGCAAAAAAAGCCCTCGATTAGTAAATTTAATTGAGGTGCTTTTTACAGTTCGGTAATCTGGACTATCTTTGGGATGAACGAAAGAATTTAATTCGCTTTGACACAGGAAGAATTTAAAAATTTGTTTGAAATGCACTTTGCTCAGATTCGCAATTATGTATTCTATCGTTCTGGAAATACGGATGTGGCGACAGATATTGCACAGGAAACATTTATGAAAATTTGGGAAAAACAGAATTCAATTCAACCTGAAAAAGTTAAAGGCCTGCTTTATAAAATTTCCGGCGACCTTTTTGTATCGTATTATCGTAAAGAAAAACGTTCTTTCCAGTTCTTTAATCAATATCTTTTTGAAGAAAAAGGAAATTCTCCGGAAGATATTTTGGCGTTTAAACAGTTAAAAGAAACCTACAAAAAAGCGTTGATAGAGATGCCGGAAAAACAACGAACCGTATTTTTAATGAGTAGGGTAGAGAGTTTAAAATACTTCGAAATTGCTGAAATACTCGGTCTTAGTATTAAAGCAGTAGAAAAAAGAATGACCAATGCTTTGGCACATTTACGTTTGTTTTTGAAGAAATAATGGATAATAAAAATTTACATATCGATAATTTAGAAGAGAAGAGCGAGGAACTCTTTTCGAATGGAAAGATTAACTGGGGAAAATCTGAAGCCGATGTGTGGGCAGAAATAGCTCAAAAAATTGATAATGTGCCGGCCGGAAGAGAAATTTCGATAGTTTCTTTGGTAGCAAAATATGCAGCTGCAGCAATTTTCTTTATTCTAATTGGTTTAGGAGCTGCAACTTTTATATACACCAAAACCGTAGAAAGTTTACCCGGCGAACACTTGGTGGCAGAACTCCCCGATGGATCAAGCGTTGAATTAAATGCGGGGTCAACGCTTAAATATTATCCACTGAAATGGCAATTCGAACGTAAATTGTTTTTCGAAGGTGAAGGATTTTTTAAGGTTCAAGAAGGGAAAAATTTTGAAGTTGCATCGAAAAACGGAATCACCCAGGTTTTGGGAACTTCATTCAATATTTACGCTCGTAAAAATAACTACCGGGTTACCTGTTTAACAGGCTTGGTTAAAGTAACATCAACAAACGATGAATCGGTTTTACTGGAACCTAATTCGCATGTTGAAATCGACAAAGGGGAATTCGTAATAGAGAAAAATTACAAAACTGAAAAAGTTGTTGGATGGAAAAAGAATCTTTTTTATTTCTCCGGAACACCACTTAATGAAGTAATAGACGAAATAGAGCGGCAATACGGCGTTACCATTCAAATACAGCCAGAATTTGACAATCGGAATTTTGCCGGCAATTTTCCTAAAAAATATAACGTTGAAGAAGTACTGGATTTTGTTTGTAAAACAATGGCATTAAAATTTGTAAAACAATCGGAAAACGTATATTTGGTTGTTGAAAAAAGTTAATATGTGAAAATTGGAATTCTGGTAATTTTAATTGTACTGCTGCAGTTCCCGGTGGCAGCACAATCATCTCAAGAAATTATGGTTGATGTGGAAGAAACTGCGTTAAACGTGGTTTTTATTGCATTAAAGGAAAAGTATGGTTTCCAGTTTGCATTCGATAACGATTTGCTTTCGAAATATTCAGTAACGCTTAATAAAGTATTTTCTTCCGAAGAAGAAACACTTAAATTTCTCACAAGCAATTTACCTTTACAAATTGAGAAATCGGGAGATGTTTTTTTAATAATTCCTAAACCTGATATAAAAAAATCAAAAAATATATTTACACGAATTTCTGGGCAGGTGCTTGAAAAACAGACATTTGAACCGCTCCCGTTTTCATACATATTAATTAATAATAAATCTATTCAAGCCGATCAGCAAGGTAATTTTTCTTTTCTCACATCGGCCGACACTTCAATAAATTTAAAAATATCGCACCTCGGTTATTATATTTTCGATACACTTTTAACAAATAATATCTATAAGAAATTTTTATTGCAACCTCAAATTGAACAAATTAAGGAGGTGGAGATAAGCGGTAATTTGGTTGAGAAATCGACATTAATTGGCGACAAACCCGGGAAGATGAAAATTAACCACCGTATTGCACCAATATTACCAGGTTACGGCGATAATTCGGTTTTTAATTTGCTTCGCTTGTTACCCGGAATTTTAGCGGCAGGCGAGCAGTCGAACGATCTGCTTATTTGGGGCAGTTACGAGAGCCACAGTAAAATCCAGTTCGATGGTTTTACCGTTTTTGGCTTAAAAAATTTTAACGATAACATTAGTGTAGTTAATCCTTTTGTGGTTAAAAATATTGAAATTTACAAAGGCGGTTACGAAGCTCGTTACGGTGGGTTGGTTGGCGGAATTGTAGATATAATTGGAAAAAATGGAACTCTTCAGAAACCAAAATTTACTTTCAACATAAACAATACAACGTTAAATTCTTTACTTGAAATCCCTGTTTCAAAGAATTCGTCGTTGTTGGCGGCCTACCGGAAAACATATTATCAATTGTATGATCCAACTACTTTAAATCTTTTTCAACGTAATAACAACCAAGCTGAATCAACATTTCAAACTGAAAATGGCGTGGATTTTACGGTGGTTCCGAGTTATAATTTTAGCGACGCCAATTTAAAATATACGGTTAATGGAAAAAATGGGCGGCTGTTTTATATGAGTTTTTATAGTGGTGGCGACCGCTTTTTATACAATATGGATGGCGATTATTTTAAAACTCATATTTCCAGAATTGAAGAGGAAGAAAATAGTCAAACCGGTGCAGCAATTCATTTTAACCAGCCATATAAAAACGGAAATAACACAAATTTTACAGCCAGTTATTCAGTATTTCAGCAAAATGCGAACGAGAAAAATGAAACAAATAATACTCGAACAGGAGTTGAAAGAACAACTAAAAATATAAGCTCGGAAAACAATGTGGATGAGTTTACATTTAAAGCTGAACATACAATTTCATTGGTTGAGGGGCATAAACTTATTTTAGGATCGGAGTTGGTAAATAATAGTGTTCAGTTGTTTCGAAAATCGTTTGATACTGAGGTTATTCATTTAAATTCGAGTTCATCGAGACTTAATCTATTTATACAAGATGAATTACCAATTGGAAAAGCAATTAACTTAAAAACCGGTTTTAGATCGGTAAACGCATTTCAGTTAAAAAAATGGTATTTCGAACCACGAATTTCGCTATCGGTTGATGTAACTAAAAATATTAAATTTAATGCTTCGTGGGGATTGTATAACCAGTTTATGGCTAAAACTTCGTTGGTTGACAGTAGCTATAATTTCTCTTATTTCTGGACAAATAGCGACAATGAAACCATTCCGGTTTTGCAAGCAGAACATTGGGTTGGAGGAATTTCTTATCAGAAAAATGGTTTTACTTTTAGCACCGAAAGTTACTACAAAACTACATCGGGATTAAACCGTTTTTTTAATGGAACAAATGCATTGGCAAGAGGTTTTTACGAAGGAATGGGCAGAAGTTACGGATTAGATTTTTACATTAAAAAAGAGTATAAAAAACACATGGTCTGGATTTCTTATACATTGAGTAAAACTGAAGAACATTTTCCGTTTTTTAAAAGAGATTATTATTTGTTGGCACCGCACCATCAAAAACATGAATTGAAATTTGCCGGTATTGTAAATTTAAAATCCTTCTATTTGTCGGCAAATTATGTTTATGGTTCAGGTTTCGAACGTTACAATATTGAAACCGAAGATGGAATTTGGTTAAATCAGGACTATAAAAGATTAGACGCGGCTTTGGTATATAAACTTCCGGCCGGTAAAATTAAAAGCGAAGTTGGCATTTCAATTTTGAATGTATTGAATTCCAATAATATTAAATATTCGAATTTAAGACGCGCAACTGTCGATGAAATAAACCTGGTAGGAATTTATGCCGAAGCGGTTCCGTTTACTCCGGCTATTTTTTTGAAGATTGAATTGTAGCGTTTTTAATTTTTATTCAAACGCTGGATCAAAATATTGCGTTTATGAAAAATTCAAATCAAACAATAATTTGTTTTTGGTATTTCAATAAAAAATATTAAACCCAGTTTTACCGAAACAATTAATTGCAATATCTTTTAATAATATTATATGCGCCATGAATTCCTAACTCGCCGGCACGACTTAAATCCAAAGCTCCACTTTCTAAATCATCCATATAAATTTTTGTAAGCCCGCGGTTAAAATAAGCTTCGGCAAATTCAGGTTCAAGCGAAATGGCGTGGTTCAGATCTTCAATGGCACTTTTATACTTACCCAAACGTAATTTTATATATGCACGGTTGTAATAGCCAAAAAAGAAATTTGGATTTCGGAATAAAGCAATTTCGTAGTCATCTAAAACCTGATTGTAATTTATTGTAGATTGTTCCTCCGGACTTAAATTAGGTTCGTTAAATCTTTTATTTATTGATATTGAAACATCGGCTTCGGAACTTGAATAATTTTCGATTTGCTCAATCATTTTATAGTGGCAATTGGCTCTGGTAAAATAAGCAATTCCCGATTCTTTTTCCATATTAATTGCACGATCTAAATCTTCGAGCGATTCGTTGTACCGCCCCATTAAACTGTAAAAAATTCCTCTATTCAGGAAGTTGTGGCTATTCTTTTGAATTTCAATTTTTTCATTAAAAAACAGAATGAAATTTTCAAAAACATCGTGATATGTTGAAACCGATTTATTCGAAAGTGTAAGCCAGGGATTGTAATTATTTTTTTCATTTAACTCGCCAATTGCCAGGTTGTAATACTGAAACCGGTCGTAATCAACGTCGTTTTTTTCAAATGCCGAGATTATAAAAATAGGTTGTAAGTCTATTGCAATATTTTTATTCTGAATCCGTCCGTCATCAATTTCTTCCTCTTCATCGTTTGGTAAATCCCTTGAATCTTCTACAATTAAATTCATTCTTCGACGGCGTTTTCGTAATTCAGCTGCTTCTTTTCTTTTTGCTTCGGCGTTTTGTGCTACCGTATTCGGGTTATTTTGCTGATTATTATTTTGCGCTGTATTTTGTTGATTTTTTTGGGCATTGTTTTGCTGATTCGAATTTTGAGAAGATTGCGTCTGGTTATTTTGTTGGTTTTTATTTTGCTGATTCTGTTGGTTTTGCGCCAATTGTTCAGCATCTACTTTGCGACTTTCCAAATCAAATTTGGGATTTAATTGTGCTGCTATTCGATAATCATTTTCATAACCTGGAAGTTTAAGAATTTCGCGTGCCATTGCACGATTAAAATAGGCACTTGCCATTTCCGGGTCCAATCTCAGAGCCATGTCGTAATCCATTATGGCACTGTTATAATCAACCAATTTGTGTTTTACAATTCCTCGGTTGTTAAAGGCCAATGCATTTTTTGGATCAAATTTTATACTTTGGTCGTAATCGCGCAATGCCGAAGCATAATCTTCCATTTCAAAACGAGCCAATCCGCGGTTTAAATAGGCTGCAGCATAATGTGGCCGAATTATAATTACCTGGTTTAAATCCTTAATAGCCCCTTTGGTATCGCCACTAACAATTTTTGCATTACTTCTATTCATTAATGCATAAGTAGATTTTGAATTAACTTTTAAAGCCAAATTGAAATCTTCAATTGCCCCTTCTAAATTTCTTTGAGCCAGTTTTGCAATTCCACGATTATTGTAAATAGACTCATCCTCGGGGTCAAATTCCAACGCCTTGTTGTAATCTACAATAGCTTTATCATAATTTTTTAAATTATGATAAGCCATTCCGCGATTGTTAAACGCACGCGGGTAATATGGTTTAATATCAATTGCTTTGTTATAATCGTTTATTGCCCCTCGGTAATCTTCGAGCGCGTGTTTAGCACTGCCGCGGTATAAATAGGCTTCTGCCAAATAAGGTTTAAATTTTATTACAATATTGAAATATTCAATTGCTCCTGTGTAGTTCCCAATAGAAACGCGGGTGCGTCCAACTCGTACATAGTGGTTAATGTTTAACTGCGCATAACTTTGAAAAATTGAAGCAACTAATAGAAATAATAGTATTGTTCTTTTCATTTTTTAATTTACTGAAGCGACAAAAATAGCATTTTACTTTCATAGCTTATGTTTTGATTAATTTTATTTAACTTTTACGACTAAAAACTAAAAAATGTGTAAAAGATGCGATTGGGGAACAACAAATGAATTGATGATAAAATACCACGACAATGAGTGGGGAGTTCCTTTGCATGATGATAAGAAACTTTTTGAATTTTTTGTTTTAGAGGGATTTCAGGCCGGATTAAGTTGGCAAATAGTGTTAAATAAACGAGAAAACTTTAGAAAAGCATTTGATAATTTCGACCCGGAAATAGTAGCAGAATATGATGAGGCCAAATTGGCGACTTTAGTTCAAGATAAATCGATAATTAGAAATAAGCAAAAAATTGCTGCTTGTGTAAATAATGCCAGACGTTTTCTTGAAATTCAAAAAGAATTTGGAAGTTTTGATAAATACATTTGGGGATTTGTTGATTATAAACCCATTATCAATACATTTTTGTCAATGAAAGACTTGCCAGCAAAAACTGAATTGTCAGACGAGATTGCGACAGACCTTAAAAAAAGAGGTTTTAAATTTGTTGGATCTACGGTGATTTATGCACACATGCAAGCCACCGGAATGGTAAATGACCATTTGGTTGATTGCTTCCGTTTTGAAGAGGTGCAGAAATTGTGATTCAATTCTTGTCATTATTTTATAAAATAGATTAATTTATTAGTTTTGTCACTTATTCAGAATGAGGGAATTAAAAAGATTTTAAATATGAAATTGCGCTTTTTACTATCCATTTTAATTATGGTTTCTTTTGCAAGTTACGTTTCTGCCGAGGGTGACGACAAAAAAGAAAAACCTACCGAAGGTTATGTTTTTGCTGACGAAATTTTGCTTCCAACTACACCGGTTAAAGATCAATACCGAACCGGAACCTGTTGGTCGTTTTCAGGCTTATCTTTTCTCGAGTCGGAAATGATACGTTTGGGTAAACCCGAAGTTGATCTTTCCGAAATGTTTATAGTTTGGCATACTTATTTGGAAAAAGCTAAAAAAAATGTTCGTGTACATGGTAACCTAAATTTCTCGGCAGGCGGAGCATTTCACGACGTCACAAATATGATAAGAGAGTATGGCATTGTACCCGAGTTGGTTTTCGATGGATTAAATTATGGTGAGAAGAAGCATGTACATGGCGAAATGGATCGCGTTTTGAAACAACATATTGATGCTGTTGTTGAAAATAAAAACCGTAAATTAAGTACGAGTTGGCTCGAATCGATTGAAGGAACATTAGATTCTTATTTAGGAGAATTACCACAAAAATTCGATTACGAAGGATCAAGTTATACCCCACAAAGTTTTGCAACTGATTTTGTTGGGTTAAACATGGATAATTATGTTGAAATATCGTCGTATTCTCATCATCCATTTTATTCG
>Ga0307988_1001193_pt1 | contig 15190 bp, 13 predicted proteins | sample EllFjometagen183_FD_203166 | JGI IMG/M metagenome (GOLD analysis project Ga0307988, IMG submission 203166) | Marine microbial communities from Ellis Fjord, Antarctic Ocean - #183 | ecosystem: Environmental > Aquatic > Marine > Unclassified | place: Southern Ocean | collected 2014-10-08 | reverse complement strand
GTAGAACGGTCATTCAGGGGATAGTAGGCCATGGATCACCACACATGACTGAACGGTATTCCGAAGACAAGAAATCTGGTAGAATATTAAAAGATATGCCATCAATAAAATAAAATTTACCGAAATGATTTTCGGTTTATATGATATTTCCCAGTACCTGTCCATGCGCTTAGCATGGATGGGGATGGAATTTTGCTTGGACTATTCTTTCACTGGTACTTCGCCTGTACCGTCACAATCAGGACAGTTGATAACCTTTTCACCGTGACAGACTGAACAGTTCTCAGGATCGAGATCTCCCTCGCCATGGCAGTTTGTGCATGAGGATGTCTTATCGACTCCAGGTTCTGTGAACCATCCGTCTCCATCGCATTCGGGACAAGGAACCTCCATGAGTCCGCCTTTGCAGGCATCACACGGAATATATCTGGTTCCATGACATTTTTTACAGTCTTCCATTTTATTCCCATCGGTAAAAATGTTTAATATCAGCTACATTTGAATATAAATGTTTTAAATTTATTGTCAAGTTTTTGAAAGCCTAGTTCAAAGATATTTCAGGCAGATATTATATTGGTATTTGTAATGTCAATTTGAAAATAATATGGGATAATTAAAAAAATAATATCAGAAAATCAATATTTTCAAAAACGTGTTATCGGCAAGGGCTTTCAGCCGCTAGGCATATAAAATTTGAGCTCAGGATATTTTAAAAAATCAAAATCAAGGGCAAAATAGTTATTATTTTCGTAAGTAGTTGAATCGCTGTTTATTGTAATACATAGTAATAATTTGATTAGTTTAATTTTGCAGATAATCTCTTAATGCATAGTATAGCTAAATGCGAATAAAACTTCTGTTTCATAACAATTTTCCTTTGTTTGCGCCTCGTTAAAACTCTAGCAAATAGAACCTACCACCCTTGATAGACGGAGTGACTCTCGCTGAATTAGCGTTATTTCAAGTCCACCTTACAAGACTTCATAAATAAATCCAACAAATCTCATACAAAAGTTTCAGTACAAATCATATTCAAAACACTGAATGCTAATGTTAATTTATTGCTTATACTTGCTTTAAGTTGTTCTTACAAGTATATTTATCATGAGATAACTTAACCTTGAGGGAATGAGATTATGACTGTTAAGAAAAAGACTAAAGCCAAGACTAGCAAAACTAAAACAATTAAGCCAAAAAAGACAGTTAAAGGCTTCCCCATTATAGGAATTGGCGCATCAGCCGGAGGTTTAGCAGCCTTTGAAGCTTTTTTTTCAGGTATACCTGACACTGATACCGGCATGGCATTTATTCTTGTCCAGCACTTGGACCCTGACCACAAAAGTCTTTTGTCAGAACTAATCAGGCGTTACACCAGCATGAAAGTCTTTGAGGTTGAGGACGGAATGACCGTACAGCCAAACTGTACTTATATTATTCCCCCAAACCGAAAAATGGCTTTCATGAACGGAACTCTCCAACTATTAGAGCCATCCGCTCCTCGGGGGCAACGTTTACCAATAGACTTTTTGTTCAAATCTCTCGCGCAAGACCAACATGAACGGGCTGTCGGCATAGTGCTGTCAGGTACCGGCAGTGATGGTTCTTTAGGCATACGAAGTATTAAGGGAGAGGGCGGATTGGTTATAGCTCAATCACCCGAAACGTCTGAATTTGACGGCATGCCTTGTAATGCTATAGCGACCGGTTTGGTAGACTATGAACTAGCTCCAGCTAAGATGGCTAGCCAGCTCATTAAATATACTTCTCACATTTTCGGTGAGAAACCCTATCCTGTTGTTGGTTCTGTCAATGTCGAGGTAGAACTGAAAAAAATATTTATCCTTTTGCGAGCTAAAACTACTCATGATTTTTCTCAGTATAAGGAGAACACTATCAATCGTCGGATTCAACGCCGCATGGCCGTTAATCAGATTGAAACGATAAAAGGTTATATCAAGTATATACAGGAGAATTCAGAAGAGTTGAATTTATTATTTCGCGATCTGCTAATCGGAGTGACAAATTTTTTCCGCGATCCGAAAACTTTTGAGGCGCTTGAGAAAAAAATAATCCCAAAACTTTTTGGTGACAAGCAAGGTAAATCGATCCGAATCTGGACTCCAGGTTGTTCCACAGGAGAAGAAGCATATTCCATCGCTATTCTTATTCAGGAGAGATTGGAGTTACTAAAACAGACTTGCAATGTGCAAATATTCGCTACAGATATTGACAACAATGCTATCGCAGAGGCTCGCGCGGGTATTTTTCCCGGAAGTATTGCTGCTGATATAACACCAGAACGACTGGCACGTTTTTTTTGTAACTGAGGATAAGGGCAATACTTACCGTATCAATAAAAGCATTCGTGACATGTTGATTTTTTCTGTGCAAAACGTAATTAAAGATCCTCCATTCTCAAAGCTTGACCTGATCTCTTGCCGCAATCTCCTTATTTATTTGAATAACGACTTGCAGAAAAAACTTATTCCTTTATTTCATTATGCCTTAAACCCTCAAGGCACACTCTATCTGGGGACATCAGAAAACCTGAGTGGTTTTGACTATCTGTTTTCTGCGATAGACAATAAATCAAAGCTATTCCAACGCAAAGATGATATTTTCAATACAGGGCGTACTTCACTAGAAAAGTTTATACCACCATTGACACCGATGGATGCAACATACCAACGTCTGCCAAGTGCCAAAAAAAATAAATACGAGATGCTACCGCTGCGAGAACTGACTGAACAGACACTCTTGCAACAAATGGTTCCAGCCTGCGCTCTTGTCAATGAACAGGGAGATATTCTTTATATTCATGGACGTACTGGAAGGTATATGGAACCGGCTCCTGGTAAAGCAGGAATCAACAATATTTTTAAAATGGCTAGAGAGGGACTACAGCACGCATTAACTATTTCTATGCATAAAGTAAGATTAGGCAATGAAATTGTCTATAATAAAGGGCTGCGGGTCAAAACTAATGGAGACTTCTCTATAGTAGATATGACGATTTGCCCTGTATCTGAAAACCTTGAATCATCATCTGAAACAGCTTTATATCTGGTTATATTGAATGAAGCAACAGCACTTGAAGCTAAACAAATAAAAGAAAGTATTCAAGCTCTTGCGCTTTCTGAAGACACCGACACTGACGCGTGTATCGTGGCTCTAAAAAAGGAATTGCATGAACAGGATGAATATCTTCAGTCTATCAATGAGGAACTGGAAACTACTAATGAGGAACTAAAATCCACCAACGAAGAAATGCAGTCAGTAAACGAGGAATTGCAATCCACCAACGAAGAACTGGAAACATCCAAAGAAGAATTGCAGTCGGTCAACGAAGAACTTAATACAGTAAACGCTGAAATGCAATCAAAGTTAAATGATTTAACACGAACTAACAACGATATGAACAATCTGTTGGCAGGTACCGGGATTGGCACTATCTTTGTAGATCATCAACTGCGTATTCTGCGTTTCACTCCAACAGTTACTGATATTGTCAACTTAATTCCAGTCGACACAGGGCGTCCGATAGGACATATTGTTTCTAACCTGCCTGGCTACGATACTCTAACGGAAGATATTCGATCAGTATTGGATACTTTGATCCCCAAAGAGTTGGATGTACAGACTATTTCAGGTAAATGGTATACTATGACTATTTCTCCCTATCGTACAATTGAGAACGTAATAGAGGGTGCGGTAATCACCTTTTTTGATATAACAGCTACAAACAAGGTACAGGAAGAGTTGCGTCAGGCTAATGAACAACTCCGCATGGCTGTAGTTGTGCGCGATGCGAATGATGCTATCACGGCACAAGATTTAGATGGTAAAATTATAGCATGGAACCCTGCTGCGACAAAAGCATACGGATGGAGTGAAAAAGAGGCACTGAAAATGAATATTTGTGACATTGTGCCTCCAGGTGAAGAAAAAGAAGAAACGAGTAAAACACTGCAGCTTTGTCAGAATAAAATTTTAATACCATATGATACAAAGCGAGTTGCTAAAGATGGTAGTATTATAAAAATAAAAATGACATCTACAGCCTTGCTGAATGAAGCAGGGAAAATATATGCTATCGCAACTACTGAACGTATGATTTAAGCTAAATGAGGAGAGCATATCATGGCTAAAGAAAAATCAAACGACAATCATAATAAAGATTTACGTAGTTGGGCAGAGGATGTGTGCCTTAAAAAAACTACCGCTTTTATGAAAAAATTTGAGTCTGACCTTCCCGCTGATATGCAGAAATTGTTTCACGAACTTCAAGTTCATCAAATTGAATTAGAGGTACAAAATGAAACACTTCGCCGTACTCAAACAGAACTGGACTCCGCGTCAGAGCGTTACGTTAATCTTTATGATACAGCCCCTGTAGGTTATTGCACAGTAAATGAAGATGGTAGAATAATAGAAGCCAATCTTACTATTGCAGATATGCTGGGAGTAAGTAGAAATACACTGCTAAATCAAGCATTTACACAATTTATAAAAGCCGAAGATCAGGATATTTATTATTTACATAGCAAAAATCTATTTAAAAAAGCCGAAGATCAAACATGTGATTTGCGCATAGTAAAAAAAGATAAAACTATATTCTGGGGTCATATAACAGAAAGTATTGCAATTAATATTGATCACGAGCCTGTTTGTCGTATCGTGATTAACGATATAACTGATCATAAGCAACTGGAGATGTTCCCTAATGAAAATCCCGCCCCAGTTATGCGCGTCGATAAAGACGGCATATTGCTTTATGCTAATAGCAACAGTATGCCCTTGTTGACTCATTGGAAAACCAGTGTAAAATCCAAATTGCCAGAGTTGTGGTGTGAACGTGTCGGCAAGGCGTTGGAACAAAATCAAACAATGGAGCATGAAATACGGTATAATGGGGTTTCTCTCTCTCTTAATTTATGTCCTATTAAAGAGATGGATTATATAAATATCTATGCTTATGATATAACTGATCGTAAACATAATGAAATAGAGTTAATCAAAGCGAAAGAATTAGCCGATGAAAACAATAATTTAAAATCGGCATTTCTAAGAAATATGGCACATGAAATCAGAACACCGATGAATGGAATCATAGGATTTTCCAGCTTGATGATGGAGGCGGAAGGAAACAAAAAAGATGAATATGCAGTGATTGTACAAAAAAGCACAGAACAATTACTCGCATTGGTTGAAGATTTGTTACTTATATCGAGACTACAAAGTGAAAAAATATCCATCAAAAGCTTCAAATTTAGTCCTGCTGAACTACTCATGGATATTTCTAAGACATTTAGCCTGGATAATATTAATCATAATCTGGATATAATAACAAAGATTCCCGATCAGTATAAAGATTTAACTATCCTAGCTGATGTTGATAAAATTAAACAGATAATTACCAATTTTTCATCCAATGCCGTTAAATACACCTCAAAAGGTAGCATAGAATTTGGATTTGATATAAAAAATAAAGATATTGAATTCTATGTAAAAGACACTGGTATGGGTATCCCTAAAAAGGAACAGAAATTAATTTTTGATAATTTCTACCGAGGAAGTGAAGTTATATCACATGCAATAAGAGGAACCGGACTAGGCTTATCTATTTCTAATGAGTTAGTTAGAACACTAAACGGAAAAATTGGAGTATCTTCAAAACCAAACCACGGATCACGCTTTCATTTGACCATTCCGTTTAAAAAAATAAAAAAAGGATATAATAAGGAAGTTTTACAGCAAACAAAACTAAATAAACTGAATGAACTTAACATTCTTGTTGCCGAAGACGAACCCATGAATTATCATTATATTGAAATTATATTGAAAGATATAGTGAAAAGAATTGACCACGCTATGAATGGCAAAGAAGCAGTCGAGTTAGCTAGCAAAAACTGCTATGATCTAATTTTAATGGATCTAAAAATGCCAATAATGGATGGTTTTGTAGCTACTCAAAAAATAAAACAGCAATTTCCTAATTTGCCAATCATTGTCCAGACAGCATATGTAAGATCTGATGACAAAGAACTTGCTTTACAGTCAGGCTGTGATCATTTTATCAGAAAGCCTTTTAAAAAGGATGATTTACTGAAAATAATTAATGAAGTAATGATATCTAAATAGATTACAATAAAATTAACATGCCAAAAGCTCCAGCATAAATCGTGCTCAACACGCTGCCTGTTAATGTTAATTTATTGATTTTACTTGCTTTTATTTATCCGTCCAAGTATATTTATGGGGTTCAAATTCACCAGAGATGGAGGATTAATTATGACTTGAGCAATTTGTGATTAAGAAAAATTAGAAACAAAAGAGATAGTGAAATTATTCAAACAATGTTAGAAATTTTTTGGTTAGACCTTTGGCTTTGCCTAAGCTTCTGTTTTTGCCGGAAATAGTCATAAAACGAGAAAAATTTGCACAGCGAAGAATTGAAATTAATTCTTTTATTTCAGCATTGCCGGAGGCCCAAGCGGTCGATGTGCCATCAAATAACGCATCTTCAATATCAAGTTGAGAAATATATTTACCGAATTTACCTTTCCTAAATGACTGTAAAAATGGGTTTTCTCCGGCTTTAGCGAATCCAACTGGACTGAAGACAAATCCTGCTTTCAATTTACTCATGATATTCGAGGCATAGATACTGGAAATACCCAGATTTACAAATGAAATGTTTACATTGGCTTTTGCTGCCTGATTAATGAATTTTTCTGCATCAGTTGATAATGGTATTATTACATTATTAATGCCAACAGTCTTTAATAAGTCAAGTGTTTTTTCAAATTCAGTAGGGATTGCTGGTAAACGTAAAGCGGATATTTTTATATCGTTCTCAGTAAACTCTTCGACTGCTTTTTTGAGTTTATCAACAGGGAACATATGTGCTGGCTTGCCTTGGATAATGTCTAATTCGATATAATTGACACCTGCGGCTTTTAAGTTATCAATCATTTCAGGAATATATCTTCCAGCAACACTCGATGCTATAGAAAGTTTGAAGTCTTCCCGTGATATTATATCTCTACGAATTTCAGCGCGTTGCATTACGCAATCAGCACAATTATCGTTGTCGCAAAGGCAAAATGCCGGATCTTTTGAACCAAGCTCTGTAAAAGTATCTATTAAGTCTTTAGATTTCATCAAACGAACAATCGCGTTTCCGATTTTACCGATTTTCATTTTACCGTTTTCGCGCATAATATGATCGATACCAATAAAATCGCGATGCGGTCCAGGATAATATTTGAAGCTCTTTTCTTTGCCGCTCTTAAGAACTGCTGTTTTATTTCCCAGATAAGGCAGTTCAAGTAGAGCTTCAACTGAATGCAGGGTAGTGTTTCTATCCTGGTCTACACCGAGTAGACAAATATAACCACCAAGCCCAGCGATTTTCAAATAAGGCGTGTCATGCCCGTGGGCGGTATCAGCTTTCCAATGATCGCGACAGATAAATTCCGCATCCGCGCCAATTGCTGCGACTGTCCCCAATGGACAATCGCTGACAACTGCTTCAGGGCGGTTTTTGAGTGTGTGCGTAAAGATACCGAGATTACCAAAGACTGGTGCAACCAAAGTTCCTTCACTACCAATAGTTTCCAGGAATGCGTCAATGAGTGCATCGGCACCGCCTTCAACATGACCAATACTTGCTAAAGAACTATGAACGATAACGATATCGCCATTTTTCAGTCCAAACTCACTCAAACACTTTTTTATACCTGTTTTGTTCATTAGAAAGCCTCTCGCTTATTTTCTTACTTTGTTAGCGGCATTTTTGATTCCATTAACCATAGCGTCAATATCCGCATCTGTCAATTTAGGATGCATAGGTAAATTGGTTTCGCGTTTGTAGAAAAATGCGTTGGCATTCGGGCATTGATCTGGATCGTAACCCATTTTCTTCAAACCAGTGAAGTGATAAGTCGGTTGATAATGTAGAATGCTCTGAATACCTTCTTCTTCATACAAAACTTTCATAAACTCATCGCGACTGGCTCCAAGTTCTTCCTCTTCCACACATATTGTATAAAGATGAAAAACATGTTTGCAATCAGGAGATTCAAACACTGGAATAATACCTTTTACGCCTTGCAATCCGGCAGAGATTTTGTGTCCGATGTCGCGACGTTTGTCAGTCAACATATCTGCTTTATCTACCTGACAACAGCCGACAGCAGCCTGGATTTCATTCATGCGGTAGTTATTGCCCCAATGTCCATTCCAATCGTCCACGTCGAAATGCGACGGCATCCAGTATTCCAGTTCTGAATCCTTTTCACAAGTGATTTTTCCGAATTTCCAGCTTTTGTCTTCAGGTTTCCATTGGCCAAGGTTCATGCAACGAAGCACCTCCATACCCTCGGCAAACTTATCATTATTGGTAGTCATCATGCCGCCTTCACCGCATGTGGTCATGTTTTTGAGTGAATGGAATGAGAATACCCCAATGTCACCAATTGAACCGGCCTTGCGGCCTTTGTATTCAGCATTGTGAGCATGGGCGCAGTCTTCGAGGACAAACAAATTATGTTTTTTAGCGATTGCCATAATTGCATCCATATCGACCATCTGTCCACCGTAATGAACTACATAAATAGCTTTGGTCTTAGGAGTAAGCAGTTTTTCCACACATACAGGGTCAATATTGAAGGTTTTTGGATCAATGTCAGCATAAACTGGTATTGCGCCTTCTTTGAGGATAACCAGCGAAGTAGCGATAAAAGTATTTGGTGTAACGATCACTTCATCGCCTTTGCGGATATCAAAAAGCTGAGTCGCCACATGCATGCCAGTAGTACAGTTTGAAACCGCAAAAGCATGTTTGACTCCACACATTTTTGCGAATTTCTCCTGAAACTCTGCTGTTTTAGGCCCCATAGTCAAAGTATCTTGCTTCATTGCCGCCAGAACCGCTTGTTCCTCAGCTTCGTCATAGATTGAGCCCATAAACGAATAAGGTACTTTTAATTTTACGCCGTCATCGGTAGCATAAGAACTTGTTATTCCGCCATCAGTTTCGCCGCCAGTTACATGCTTATTGTCAATTTCCTTACTCATCTTAAGACTCCTTTTTTGTTTATTTATAATGCAATAATGTCTTATAACTTCTTTAGTTTAAATATTTTTATAGTTATCATATTTCCGCAATCACTCTGCAAGGAATTTGTTTAACTCCTTTAAGCGGCAACGAAAGTATAGTTATTTTTGTTTCTGGAGCCCTTAACTCATCCAGATTCACTGGAAAGCAAACTGTTGAAATTCCAGCTTCAAACAAATAATAAAATACTCCCAGAAGTTCAGTTGATTCATAAATATCTGAAATCAGCAACTCCACTCCCTGATCAATAATCCAATCAACCGCGGATTTATCCAAATAAACGCTTCGTTCAGGTACTTCGTCAAAACGCAGTTTGCCAAGCGCGTTAATTATTAAAGCATCACCATTGTTTAGCTTGCATGGACAATTGTCCGCCAAATCTTTAGCTGTTACCGCTCCCGCTGTCCGATTCATATGAATAACTTTCGCATCGCGACGAAAAAGTTTTTCCAGTGGGTAATTCTTCGCATTCTGACCATCATCAGTTTCAGCTATATGTCCCGGGAAATCAATATAAGTACCCGCCATTGAGTTCATCTTAAAATCATAACAGACCGCGGTATATTTTATTCCCGGTGACTTCAAGTCTAAATTATATTCCTCTGATTCGAAACCAGAGTCAAATGTTAAATCAATTAGTTTCATAATTTATAAGGACATAATCTTTAATTTTTCATTGTCGGTTAATTCTACTCTTTCTCCATTCTTTCGACATTTATCTGCCGTTTCTATAGCATCTTTTAAAACTGGTACAATTCCAGTAAGAATTTCATTAGTTATTTTTTTGCCGGTCTCAGCACATGATTTATTTGGATATCCCATGATTCCTACTTTAACACTTTCGCGTTGTTCTGTATGCGGGATTTCCTGTCCAAGCTTAGTAAAAGCTGTCCGCTTTTGGTATGAATCCGGATCGTTACGCAACATTTCAGCAACCTCATCTTCATCCAGCACAACTTCATCTCTGACAACTTCGGGAGTCCAATGCTTAATTAAAGAAGTTTCCGCTTCCGCCGCGTGATAATCTTTAGATTTAAATAAATTCGACCAGGTCTCAGAAAAATCCCAAAGCGGAGCCATTAAAATCATCGTATCCTTCAAAGCCGGATTCAACCACTTTAACACACGCAAAGATTCTTTGAGATGAATCATGCTTTCGCTACCACCATGTCCGGGAATAATTATAATATTCTCAAAACCTTGAAGAGTCAGTGACTCAATGATTTCTCCAACCATATTGGAAAAAGTATTTGGCTTCACATTGATCGTGCCTTCCAACATTCCTCCTGAAAAACAATAGTTGAGTGATGGTGCCACTATACAACCCAGTTCTCGAGCAATTTTCTCGCCCATAATCTTAGCGTTACGGATATCTGTATCCAAAGGCAAATGATACCCATGCTGTTCAACAACACCGTAAGGGAAAATTATTGTACGATTATCTTTTAAATATTCCTGTAGATCTTTGACCGTCATCTCTCCCATCTGAACATTTTTCATATATAGATCCTTTAAATTATTGTTCTTTAAAGTTAATTCTAACCGCTCAAAAAACTTTTTTCAATACTTTTTTGTGAAAAATATTGCTTTTTGTGGAATTAAAGCTATAATTTTAATACATAAACGAATTATAAAGATAGAAAAAATGTCATTATGTCAAGAAAAGACAACATAAAAGAAGAATTACTCAAAGAATTGTGCTTTAAACAGCAATTAACACGGCTGGAATTTATTAAAGCACGGGGCATTCGGGCAGCAACAGTATTTTCAGCTGTAGATGAGTTAAAAAAAGACGGTTTAATCTGCGAGCCCGATCGAAAAGGAGCGAAGACCGGGCGAAAATCACCACTTCTAAAATTAAATGCTTCCTATGCTTGTTTTGCGGGTCTTGAATTACAGTACAGTATGCTTACAGGAGTTATAATTGATGCCAGTGGTCAAATCATAACGCAAACATCCTTGAACCTAGACGATGTGAACGACACACGCAAACTAACTTTAGCGATAGACCAAATACTGCTTCGCCTGAAAACCCAAATGGATTGCGAGTGGGACAAAATAAAAGGCATCGGATTTGCTGACCCCGGCTTGGTTGATATAAAAAATAAAATATCACTGCGGGCAGTAAATTTGCCCGGCTGGCAGAATATTGAGACTGGACGAGTTTTGAGGCAAATGACGACATGTCAGGAAAGTTTAGTCATACCAGAAACAGTGGCGAGAACCTTTGCCGAATACTATAGTCGCTGTCCTGAGTCGCCTCAGAGCCTTTTTCAAATGGGTTTAGGCACAGGAATTGGCGGTGGGTTTATAAAAAATGGCGAGTTATTTATTGGAGACAGTTATCGCGGTATGGAAATCGGACACATAGTAATCGCGCCAAATGGACCTTTATGTCAATGTGGCAACCGCGGCTGCCTGGAGGCGGTTGCTGGAGAAGCCGGCATAAAGCGCAAGATCAAAGAATTAATTACAAACGGTGTAGATACGGAGTTAAGTCTGGATAATTTTTCACTAAAAGCCTTCGTCGCAGCGGCTAAACATGACAGGGCAGCAATGATGCTGGCAAATGAAGTCTGCGAAAGTATAAGCCTAAGCTTAGCAACAGTAATCTCCTTGCTTAATCCATCAACAATCGTTTTGAGTGGCGAATTGACTAAATTAGGTAAGACATTGACCAATACTATCAATCGCACCTTAAGCACACATTGTTTCCCCGGCGCTTTAGAAAAATTATCCATAGAAATTTCCCAACTGGATGAATACGCGACCGCCAAAGCCGTAGCCATAATGTGCCGCAACCAGCACATCCTCAAATAAACTCTAGCAACACTGTTTTCCTAATAAATCTTGCGCTAATATAATTCCACCAACGCGGTCGCGTCGCCTTACAAACAAATTCCCTTTTTTATAAAACAGCCCTTGATAAGTTGTAAAAATCATTATATAGGTCTATATTAAAGGTTCAAAACTTAACAAAAACTAAAGGAAAATCACTATGGCTAGAAAAATCATTATTGCCGGCAATTGGAAAATGAACAAAACAATTGCAGAAGCTAAAGAACTCGTTGCAGAACTCAAAGGTCTTGTCGCGGATGTTGACGCTGCAGAAGTCATTGTCTGCCCTACATTTACAGCTCTGGGAGCAATTGTTGAACTTGCTGCCGGATCTAATGTTAAAGTTGGCGCACAGAACGTACATTGGGCTGAATCCGGCGCTTACACTGGTGAAATTTCTGCCGCGATGCTTAAAGAAATCGGTGTTGAATATGTTATTCTCGGTCATAGCGAACGCCGCCAATACTTCGGCGAAACTGACAAAACTGTCAATCAGCGCCTCAAAGCCACTTTGGCTGCCGGCTTAAAACCTATCGTTTGCATCGGTGAAGTTCTTGAAGATCGCGAAGGCGGAAATACAGAAAGCGTTCTTCTGACTCAAATTGAAGGCGGATTAGCCGACATCACTGCTGAAGAAATGGCTAATATCGTTATCGCATACGAACCAGTCTGGGCTATTGGAACTGGCAAAACTGCTACTCCTGAAATGGCTGAAGAAACTCATCGCTACATTCGCTGCACATTGAAAAGCTTATTCGGCGAAGCTGCTGAAGATGTCGTTATCCAATACGGTGGCAGCATGAAAGCGGCAAATTCAGGTGAACTGGTTGCTCAGAAAAATATTGACGGCGGTCTCATTGGTGGAGCTGCTTTAGAAGCAGACTCATTCGCCGCTCTAATTAAAAACGCGGTAAACTAAGTTATATATAATTCTCGATATTGGTTTTTTGAGCTAATATCGGGGGTTTTAGTAAAAATAATAGTATACTTAAAGTTGGTTAAAGATTTGACTTCTGGCAATAGGACTGCTATTGTGTACAAAGTTTGCTTGAAAAAAGTATGGAAAATATAGTTTAAAAAGGACAAAATAAAATGGGTGTTATTACCGTTATTTTATATACATTAGTGATCATAGTGGCCTTGTTGCTGATTGGTCTTGTGCTTATACAGCAGTCGAAAGGCGGCGGCTTTGGCGGCTCCTTCGGTGGCGTAGGAGAATCTGTTTTCGGAGCTCATGCCGGAAGCCATTTAACTAAATTAACAGTGATCTTGACTACAAGTTTTTTCATTCTAACCCTATTGCTAGCGGTAATTGTTGGTCATCGTAGCAGAGGACGAAGTGTAGCCGAAGACAATCTAAAAGTTACAGCTGCCAAAAGCACAGCAATCACCAAAAAAACATCTTTGCCTGTCGCAAAGATGGAATCTGACAAAAAATTAAAAACCGTGACAAAGTCGAAAAATACGGAACCAATAACAGCAAAGAAATAAATTCATTGGTGAAGTAAATTCGGAAAACTAAATTTACAAAAAATGGGGGGCAAAGTGAAATCAGTTTTTCTAGTCTTGTTTTTTTTGAGTGCATGTATCGCCAATGCTCAATCTTTAAACGTGTTTAAGAGCGGATCTGTTAAATTAGAATACCGCTCAAGCCCTCAGTTCTATCTTTTTAACGGAAGTGATACTCCCAAAGCTGGTTCTCCCGGTTGGTTAATGGTAAAAGTCAAATATAGTACTCCAAGCAGAAAGAAAGGCGGTAAAACAATATGGCTTGATGATGTTACCATGGAAACTGAAGTCCTTGTCCCCGGAAGCTATAAATCTAAAAATGTTACAGTTCTTCTCAAAGGAAAAACTGTTTTTTATTCAATCCCTCTGAATGGGAAAAGCCATATCGCAACAGGCTGTATTCCCCCTCAGGTAATTGCGCGTTTTGCCCGTAAAGGAAATAAAATAGAAATTGCTAAAATGCATGCCCGTGTAACTTTTTATACTTCCAGCCGCAAGATCATCAAACGTATTTACAGTTCTTCTGGCAACCGAATTAAAGGATATTTTAAAAAAATCGATAGTGCAGTTTCTTCTGGGATATTCACCGTTTACGATATAGTTATGCCCAGAAATAAAACTCCGTGGAACGTTATAAATTATGAACATTACGATCTAATCAAACCTGATTCGCAGAGATAAATTTGAGACTTATTATTTATGGCAAAAGAAAACAGAATTTTAACAATTGATATTGGCAGCGATTGCCTGAAGATGGCAGAGTTCTTTTACCCGCAGGAAGGCGCGATGGTACTTGAACACTTTGCCTTTCTTAATTACGATGAAGAAGATCGTGATAGTGAACTTTCTGAACAATTTGCTAATACTTATAAAAAACTTCTTGAAGATGAAAAATTCACCGCCAAGAAAGTTAGAGTATCTATTTCCGGGCAATCTGCGTTTTCCCGCTTGAGCAAACTTCCTCCTTTAGGAGGAGACGTTCAACACATTGAACAAATTATTGAATACGAAGCCAAACAGACGGTTCCATACGCTATGGACGAGGTTGTTTGGGATTATCAGTTAATTCTGCATAAAAATGAAACTGAAGCTCCTGAACCGGTAGATGGCATAGAAACTGTTGAAGACATGGACGAGATGGAAGCTCTGTTTGTTGCGGTCAAAGATGATTTCATCACTGAATTATCTGAAATAATACAAGATCAAGATAAAGAGATCGTTTCGATAGAGACTGCTCCAGTAGCATTTTTTAATGCGGCGAAAGCCAACCTGTCAGATGATGACCAATGCGATTTATTATTAAATATCGGTGGTCGTTGCTCAAGTTTGCTTTTTGCTGACAAAGGACGAATTTTCACACGAACCATTCCGATTGCCGGAGCTTCTATAACTCAGCAGATCAGTAAAGAATTTGACATTTCTCTGTTTGACGCTGAAGAACTAAAATGCCGCCATGGCTTTGTCGCACTTGGTGGAGCTTATGAAGAACCGGAATCAGAAGTTGCTGCGGTTATTTCCAAGATCGCACGTAACGTCATGACCAGGCTTCACGGTGAAATAAACCGTTCTATAAACGTCTGGCGTTCTCAATATAAAGGTAACAGACCAACTCGTCTCTTCCTCGGTGGCGGTAGTTCATTGATGGCATACACCCCGCGTTTCTTCAATGAAAAGTTGCGTATTCCAGTGGAATACCTCAATTCTTTTCAGATAGTTGGACTT
>Ga0307988_1001192_pt1 | contig 15230 bp, 13 predicted proteins | sample EllFjometagen183_FD_203166 | JGI IMG/M metagenome (GOLD analysis project Ga0307988, IMG submission 203166) | Marine microbial communities from Ellis Fjord, Antarctic Ocean - #183 | ecosystem: Environmental > Aquatic > Marine > Unclassified | place: Southern Ocean | collected 2014-10-08 | reverse complement strand
TTTTTTTGTAGGGAGTTTAGTCGCTGAACTGACTGTATAAATTCATTTCTGAACGCTAATTCATAATCTAGTTTTTCTGTCATAATATTTTTTTCTCCATGTAAATATTATACATGTGTGCTTGACACAATACTACACACATTATATTTATATACATATATGCCATGTTACTTACAACTGGCGACTTACACTATTAATAGCAATGTAAATGTACACACAATCAATCATAATATTTGCTAATTACGTCTACTTTTTTCCTCATATTCCTCTTTAATTAGCCCATTATTCCTCTTATTCATCTTTAATTCCTCATATTCCTTTAACTGTTATATTTTGTGCCTAGATAGATATTTTTTTTCTTGGTTGTCAAAAATACACAGACATATTGATATACCGCTTATATTCAAGCCGTTACACAAATAGTGTCAAAAATACACAGATAAAATTTATTTTTAAATAGTGTCAAAAATACACAGATAATCCCATAAACACCTACCGTATAGAATCTTATACCTATATATATATGCTTTTAAATAGTGTCAAAAATACACAGATATGTTATAAGTTTATATCTAATAATACCTTACAAATCAGTTTTTGGTTTTTTTTGGAGTGTCAAAAATACACAGATAAGTCGTATCATGTTAATTATATGTTGTTTACAAAACTATCAAAAACAGGTAAATTAGACACAAATAGTGTCAAAAATACACAGGTAATTGCTATATATATTTAGTATCAGGATAGTTACAACTTCCGCTAATTTATTATTATTGTCTTATATTACTAAATTAATAATAAAAAAATTAAATAAAAAATTAGTAAAAAAAATCTTTATTTCCAAACGTAAGTTTTTCTATAATTTTTTATAATATGAAAATTAATTGAAAAACTATGATTTATGTGAAAAATCTTAGCAGAAGACTGGGTATTTCACTGACGGGTAGTTGACGTGGTGACTTGTGGGAAAATAAATGTATCTATTCTTGAGGATGTTAATGTGCTGCATTCAACCATACTACTTTTATATCTTTTTTTGTGTAATGCAGGCGGATATATTGAAGATTTTAACGTTTATGGTATTTGGGGAGGCAATATACCGCTATTGTCTCCCAGGGCCTTCTAAATCAATTTAAATGTTATTGGTATTCTCTATCGTTTACAACTAATATTTAACAGCAATTCAGATTCGATTCAATAAGCCCCACCCATGATCACTCAATTTCAATTAAAGCTTTTTTAATAAAATCCAAAGGAAAGGAACAACTTTTTCCATTATTTAAATTTTTAGCTATAAATGGATATTTGCTTGCTTTTGGATTATAACCTATAACTTCATTTAGAACATTACCGAAGATTCAAACAAGCAGATGAAAATTTATATCCTACTGTGATACTTGCAAGGTACTATGACAAGATAGAATATAAGAGTCACATCGGACAAAAAAAGAGTGAACTTTGCTCAAGGCACGGTTTTTGATAAAAAAACGTGAAAAGTTTTTTTTGCGTTTTTTCCCATCAAATAACCTAATAATTAGTTCTTTTTTATTATGCTTTTTCGTTTTTCTTTCTAATCGACAGACACAAAACCTACAGTGTCGATTTAGGTACGAAATGACAATTTTTGAAATTCGTGCCTAAAATCGCTTTTTTTTTGCATTTTTCTGTTTTCTTTTTTTTTGAAATTCCACAAAATATACATGAATTGAAATTGTAAAATAATTATCAATATATTATCATAAAGTTATCAATAAAGTATCAATTAATTATAAACATATTATCAAACATTATCATTGAATTATCATTTAAATATCAAACATTATCATTTAATTATCATTTAAATATCAACTATTATCATCATATTATCAAAACATTGTCAAGATAAATTATTAAATAGCAGAATAGGTTATATAATATACAGTGTAATATTTATTAATTTTAAAGGAAAAAAATGAATAGTTTCAAAAATGATTTTAATTATATTAGTACTTTTATTGATAACGAAAAGGAATATTCGTTTGAAGAGATTAGTCCTTTTCTACGATTCCGTAATCTTATTATTTTAATGAAATACAAGAAAAAAAATAATATGTCTATTATAAGATACATAGAAAAATATCATGAAATTAAAATTTATCCTGGGAATTTATCTCGCTATTTAAAGAAAAACCCTATAACAAAAAAAGAAGGAAAAAGGGTACTTAGAGAATATAAAGAGATGCTAAAACCGATAGAGTCGGATATAATGAATAAACAGAATAATAATAGTATTTCTCGAATTATTAATGGCGTAACGGAAAACAAGAAAGCAAATACCTCTATTGTTCCTAATCAAAGCAATGCCGTATCAATTGAAAAAAAAGAACCAGTGAAATCAATTATCCCTGAAAATGAAGATAAAGAATATACTCCATTTTGGAAAAAGGAAACTAAGAATAAGTATAATTTTATTGAACAAAAAAGACAGGAAATGCGTGATAGAATAATTGCAGATGATGACCCTGCAATTTCACCAGAATTAAAAAGACTGGCACTCATGGAAATGGATGATATTTGCAAAATAACTCCTTTTGAGAAGAAGTCTGCAGTTTTAGATTATAGAAGGAATTTTTCAGAATTAGAAAAAATCGTTATAAAAGATAAAATAAAGGAAATAAAATGACAACAGAAAAAAAGATAATTTTTACATGTGGCACAAAAGGCGGTGTAGGTAAATCACTATTTTTAAGATATATAATCGAATGGTTTACAGGCAGAGATGAAAAACCAAAATTAATTGATATCGATGATGATGCACAAACGTTAAAGAGATATTATCCAAAAGCTCGTTTAATTAATTCTGCGGAAAAGAACGCTCTGGATGAAATTATACAAGATGCAATTGTAACAAAGGAGAAATATACCATTGTTGATCTAAAAGCAGGTATGTCTAAACGAGTTCTGGAATGGCTTGAAAGTGTAGATTATCAAGAATTAAAAGAAGAATATAATATAGATTTTATTTTTATAGCTTGTTTCACAACACAACAAGATTCAGTAAATGCTTTCACTGTTTGGGCTGAGACTCTTAAAGAACATGTCAACTATTTATTTGTTTTAAATAATTTCATGCAAGGCGAATTTTTAAAATACATTAATTCTAAAGAAGAAAATCTATCCGGGTTTATTTCGTACAGAAACAGTAAAGCTATTCAAAATCTCCTAGAAAAAGGCGCAGCTCATGAAATCTTTTTAGGGAAAATGGATGAAGATATACAGGCAGATCTAGAAGAATATTCTGTTCGTTTAACGGATTTCATTAATGAAGTACAGACTTGTGAAGATTCAGTACACATGAACCCATTGCTTCAGAAGAAGAAAATGCGAAAATATCTAAGAAGAGTTATGAAAGAAATTGACAAAGTTAAAGATGTGCTGCTTGTTCAGGAACCGAGCAATTTGCCATAATTTTTCTATCCTTTTCACTATTCTTCATTAATATAGTCGGTATGAGCGATGACAACATCTAGTTTGCTCAATGGATCTGATTACTTTTTCATTTCATTTTTTTCATTACAATTATCTGTTACATAATTGCTCTCTATGAGTATGTTTTATGTATCCACTGTAAGTTGACTATTAAAACATTGTTCATAATCTTTACCGTTACCTGGTTTAAGCTTTCTATTACCCATAAGTCATAGTACAACTGCTAGGTTCCAACCTTCAACTAAACTATTAAGACGTTTCCATCCCCTCCAGAGAGTTACCGTCCCTGGATATCCGTCATTATTTCGAGCTAAAAATCCACCTAATCTAGCAATCCAAATGACAGCTTCTCCCATGACTGGAGTACTCTCTGGTAATTTTTTATTTTTATGTACTTTTAGAAACAGGACTTTCCACTCATTTTTTGTTAAGAACTCAGTACAAGGCACATTAGGGTTTGTTCTAGCCATGAGAGTAATTGTAAATATTCTCCATGCAACAATACTCATAACTGTAAGATATCTTATTAATCGATCAGCATTACTCAGTCTGCAATCTTCAACTTTAAATCCTGACTTCAATACTTTAAAATACATTTCAATTCTCCATCGTAGACAATACCAAATGACTTTCTCCTGAGCCTGCTCAAGAGAATTTACAGATAGATTAGTTAAAAGCATCCATTCAACAGCATCTTCTTCTTTAGGTGGGTTGGATTCAAATACATAAACAGCAAACATTTCAATATCAGGTAAATTTGATTTTTTATGTCCAATATGATTTCGTGGAGCTGGAAAACGAAAAGGGGGCAAATCTTACAGAAACAGTTGCTGTACGCGCTTCTCTTTCTTTATTATGCTTTGTTTTTTGTTTCTTTGGAACCTCAACATTATAAGAACCTCTTACCGTTTGATTAAGCATATAATCCCATAGTTTTACTGCATTTTTCTCTGCATATCTTGATTGTTTATTGATTATTCTATTTTGGCTTGCACGCACGAGCACAGGAGCTTTCAACTTATTACTTAAACTGAAGAAATCATAAATGTCAGCTTCTCTGTCACAAACAGTTACAATTTGAGTATCATCAAAATTCTTTTGTGTTTCTATCAACGATTCAAGCCATTTGTAACTTTCTTTTTCCTCAATAGGAATAGTATCACGCATGCACCTCCCTCCAATCTTTTTTTCGTTTTCAGGGCGGAGTTTTCGAGAAGTTATTTTCTGATCAAACAATCCTAATGGCAATCCTTCGGTAGTTACTCCAAGACATGTATGCATTAATAATCCGTTGGAATAGATAGTATCAATATTTTTGCCTTTTTTCATACCTAATTTACCCAACCCTTTAGTTTTTGGATGATGGGTATAAACAAAGTAACTTGTATCCTGTATTGCCAGCACAGTTTTGTGCTTTTGAACTCTAATCCTGGTTTTATTCCGATGTGATTTAATGATTTCCTTAACTTCAATATTATTATTCTGAAAGAAGCGATAGGCAGCTTTTGTTTCTGCCCAATCTTCACATGCCTGATTTATTGAGCTTTCAGGATTTTCTGAAAAACGATCACAAATATTCATAAGCCTGGAATTAAGTCTTTTATCACCCAGGTTAACATCATCAAACTCTTTGGCTGCCCAACTAATTTCAGGTTCATTCTTCATTTGATTCCTTTATAATATTTATTGATTTAAATCAAAGTAGATGTATATTATACATCTACAATAAAGCAAGGAAATTATTATGAAAGACCTGTTAAAAAGAAAAAACAAACTTTTGAGTAAAATAGAACAAAATTCTAATTTCGTACGAGGATCGCTAAACAGCGTCTGCGTTAAATGTAATAGAGCAAATTGTATTTGTAAGGAAAAGAGTTCACGAAAAGCATATCGTCTGACTTATAAAAATAATCAGCAGAAAACACGGATTGTCTATGTTAAGAAAGGAAAAATTCTGGAAATAAAAAAGATGATTGGCAATTATGTAGAAATACGTAAAATACTTGAAGAGTTATTGGAAGTAAATATTGAAATTTTCAAAAATCAGGACAGTTGTTAACTTCGCTATGACTTATGGGTAATAGGAAGCTGGTTTAAGGGGGCGGTGAAGAGTTATATTGAGACTTAACCTCAGGCGTTTTGATTGGAGGTTGAGACTTTCTCTAGTGAGGTTTCTTTCCCCTTTCTGCAGACGTTTATAACTGACTACAGAATGTTTACTTGCATTTGTTTTAAATTTCAGTAGTCTACACTAATGGCGCCTACTCTTTTAAAATGGCCGAGAACTCCTGGGCACGTATCAGAACTATTACTAAGGGGTCTTTAAAGGTGGTAATTTTGTTACGACTAAAAGTAAATATAGTATCATGATCACGATAGATATTCCCTTCGCAAATATCTTATCTGTAATATTTGAATAAGTAGAATCGTCCATTACTATGGAAGAAAAATATCCGGTTGCATAACTGTAAATCACAAGGATAAGCATCATATGGTATGAGTATTTTTCATCGTGTTGGTCGGTGAAATTCAACAAATTACTAGAAAGACGCACAAATTTTATTCTAATATGAACTGGAATTTAATTAAATACAATCATCTATAAGATGAAGATTAACCTGTTCTACCACCAGTGAGGAATGCATGGTTTTAAAATCAATATATTTGAGCGCGAGCACGTTGAATTTTATAATACGTTGCTTTATTAATTGTTTTCTTTGAGTGACTGGTTAAGCACTGCATTATATAATTCATCATTAAGTTCTCTAAGACGAGTTAGATAATATTCCATATCATTTTCATTATTTACATTTCCTAGAAGTTGTATATACTTAAGAATATCAGGATAGTTTTTTTCAAGAACCGTAAATAAGACCTTTTTTTCTACTGTTTCAGGTGAATCTGAGATTTTAATATTATACGTTCCAGTTTCTTTTGAAAAAATTGAACCTATTTTCTTAGTTAGATCATAATTTACCCCTAGAAAATAATTTATACATTTTAAAAAATAACTATTTTTATCTTCTAAAATTATATTTTTTAATTCGGTTGGAGGAATGTTCAATGCATAAGCAATTTTAAGTACATCATCTAATCCTGGCTTTCTGGTACCTTTTTCCCAGTTGACATAGGCAGTTCTTTTAATACCGCACATTTTTGCTAATTCTAATTGTGTTATTTTTTTAAGTTTTCTGATTTCTCTGATTTTTTCAATATTTATCTGCATTTTGATATCATTTAATTTGCAATGTTACAAATGTGACAATAATATGATACAATTGAAACATGATGTTTTTTGTTATTTATAACAAGTTATCTAGTATAATTAAAATAAAGGGAGAAATATGAAATACAAACACTACACTATGGAAGAATGTACAACTGAAATTGAAGCAAGAGGTGGAATCTTTTATAAGTTTGATTTTGAAAAGGATAAAAATAATAGGAAATCTTTTAAAATAAAATGCGCAGCAGGGCATATATTTTATTTATCACCTAGAGAAATATTCCGTCCTAGATATTGTCCTAAATGTAATAATAGTCTAGGTGAAAACATGTTAAGGGAGTTTTTTGAAGGGATGTATCCTGATTATAAATTTCCTTGTATTTGGCCTGAGACTCTAGTCAATAGATCTGGTAATAGAATGCATTTGGACTTGTATTGTAAAGAATTGAATATGGCTGTGGAGTATGATGGGAACCATCACGACGGGGTAGATGTTTACAACATAAAAGATGAAAAAAAGTTAAAAAATATTTCCACAAATGATGAAGATAAAGATAAATGGGCTTTGGATAATGGAATAATAATGGTAAGAATTAAAGACTTTACACGTTTATTAAAAGGAACGGAAAAAGAATGTATACTAATCATAAGAGAGAGGGTGAGATCAGAATTTGTTAATTATGGAATTGAGCATCTCCTCCCTATTAATTTTCATTCTATGACCCCATCAATTTATTCCGCATATCGAGTACCACACAATCTCCGACAATATAAGAAAATATGCAACATAGTAAATAAAAAAGATGGAACAATAATTTCAAAAACTTATATCAGTAATCGGGTTAAAATGCATTTTAAATGTAAATATGGTTCCAATTCTTATATAGAACCCAATACAATAATAAAATCTGGATTTAATTGTCCCTGTAAAATATGTTCAGGCAAAGAACCGTGGAATTTAAAGAAATGCAGGGAGTTCTGTAGTGATAATGGCTATGAATTTCTATCAAATATTTACAACGGGCAAAGTTCTGAATATATTTTAAAATGTGATAAATTACATGTATTCAGTATAACATGGAAATCTTTTTTAAGTTCTTTTAGTCAAAATTTAAATTATAAGCCAGCATGTAAAGTCTGTAATTCAACTCAAAAAATATCATTTGAAGAAGTAACTGAATATCTATTGGAGAATGGTTATAAAATATTGACAGATAGAAATCATTACTCAGATACAAAAACAGCACTCAAAGCAAATTGCCCAAACGGTTCGATTTTTGAATCTAATTATAATGATTTTCAAACAAAACATAAAAGATGTAGATGTGATAAATGTATAATTTCAAGCGGGAATTGGAAACTTTCTGATGATATATCTTTAATAAGAGATATATGCAAGAGTTCTGTAAATTATTCAGAAGCATATATAAGTTTTCTTAAAAAAACTTCAAAACAACCAAGCTATGAGTCATTTCGACGTATTTGTAGAAAATATAATATAGAAATAATATTTTCAAATGAAAAAACTATAAATCAAGAAATCCTTATAGATAAATTCTCTGAACATATAAAAGAAGTTTTTATTTTATCTAAATCAAATAACCAGGCAAGAAATAAATTAAATGAAATATTGAAAGAGTATAACGAGGTATCAAAATCTGTATTTCAACGAACACTGAAAATTTTAAATCTGGAACGAGAAAAAAAGACTATTGACCTAAATTCACACATAACCGATATGAAGAAATGTGTTAATCAGTCATCAACAATTAAGGAGGCTTATGAATTATTCAGAAAGAAATTTAAAGATTCTCCTTCCTATAATACATTTAGACTTTTCTATAATACATTATAGAAAATCAACAACTTTTAACTATTCATACATTCCACTTTATCTTTCACCTAAAAAGTGAGTTTACACTCTTTTTATATAGATAACCTATTGATTAGTAGCATATATATAACCACATGTATATAAATACTAACCCAATAGGTTAAATAAATTGAGTAAAAAAAAATAGAGAAAAGTACTGAAAAAATCAATAGTATAGGTGGTTTAATGTTGATAGGAATCCAACTGAGTAAAATAAAATTTTCATTCAGGCTAACCTTAAAAACTGAATAAAAGAAGTAGTGCCATTGAGTATTCCGATATACTTTTAATCCTATATTGGTTTATTATGTACTTGACCTACAGGTTTGAAGTTATAGATGAGTATCGTAATAATTCAGCATTTTAATTTTTTATATCTTATTATTACGCATATTTCACGGATTAAGAGCGTTTTGAATGTGTTTAAGCGACCTGTATAGTCGCTTAAGCTATGGACATAAGAAAATGGTGGAATGCTTTTATTAAACTCTTTTTCTTTTTATTACTATTGCTATATGTTATTATTATTTATAGATATTTTGATTAACAATTAAACAATTACATTGTAAACAAATTAAATACAATTATTTTTATTTTGTATTCAAAGACGTTTGACTTATAGTCAAAATGCTTAATCAAATATCAGTTGTTATACATATCATATCATATCATATCATATCATATCATATCATATCATATCATATCATATCATATCATATCATATCATATCATATCATATAATTTTTAACTTTTGTTGTTGTATATTGTCATATTCAAGTTCATAGCCTATCGCTTCATAGCCTTTTATCCGCTTCTTAAACATTCTATTAAGGACAGGGATTTTGCAGTCTACGTAATCATATATCATTACTTCTTTTTTTCGATAATGATTTCTGTGTAACCTGCCCGCATACTGTGATAAGGTTCCCTTCCAGGCTATCGGCATCGTAAGAAATAACGTATCCAGCCGGCTATCATCAAAACCCTCTCCTAAAAACTTACCTGTCGCAAGTATAAGTCTTTCTTCATTCTCGTTTATAGCATCTATCTCCTGCATTATTCTTTGTAACTCTTTTTTTCTTAATCCTCCCTTAAGAACAAATATATTCTTTACGCTGCCAACTAACCTATTGTATAATAACTCAAGATGATCTTTTCTTTCTGTAATAACTACAGGAGAACGATTTTCTTTCATTGAATGTAAAATATCTTTAATGATAAATGAATTACGTTCAACTGAATTAGCTATATAAGAATATACACCCTGTATTTGAACATCCTTATTTTCCTCTAGTTCTTGAGATAACTTAATACCAGTTTCTCTAACAACTACTAAATGATTAAAACCTCTTTTAATAGCTTCAAGCTTATCATTGACTTTGAATCTTACGGGACCGCATTGCATAAAAATTATTGGTTGATGTCCGTCTTTTCTTTGCAAAGTCGCAGACAAACCTAAAAAATACCTGGCTTTGCACTGTCTAGCTACAAGTTCAAAGCTTACAGCTGAAAGATGATGGCATTCGTCAAAAATAACAAAACCATAATTACTCACAATGTCAGCAACTTCTCCTTTTTTACATAAACTTTGTATTGTTGCAATATCTATCATGTTTTTTGGTTTATTTACACCACCGCCAATTACTCCGACTTGATCTGCTTTTATGTCCAAAAAAGACATGATGCGAGCTTTCCATTGTTCAATCAACTGAACCCTATGCACTAGAATTAATGTATTTACTTTTCTTTTAGCAATCATCATTAAGGCAACTACTGTTTTACCAAAAGCTGTTGAGGCAGACAGTACACCTATATCATAAGGAGAAAGATGGTTAACCGATTTAACCTGATCTTCTCTTAGTATACCGGTAAAATTGCATTGTAACTTAAGGCCATAATTCCTCTTATCCTGTAAAATAAACTGAACTTTATAGTTCTTCATAAGAGTTGCAATTTCATCAGCACAGCCTCGTGGAATTCCAATGTAATCTTCAAAATCCTCACTGCAGCTGATTATCCGTGGAATTCTTGACACAGGTAAACGCATAGCCTGATTCCTATAAAATTTAGGGTTTTGAAAAGCTGCTAAACGTATAAGCCTTTTTCTAAACTGTGGAGTCAATTGCTTTTTAGAAAAATAAATTTGATTTCCTATAACTATATCTAATTTTTCAGGGATATTATTTTTTGTTATTTTAGGGATTATTTTTCTGGAAGGAGATTGTTCCCAAGGGTTAAGTTCTTCATCGGGGATGATTCTTACTCCGGTTATTCGCCCGGATTTAGAAGCATTATTTGCAATAAATGAGACCTGTAATAAATCCATTTTAACAATGCTGTTTAAAAAATTCCATTGATCTGTAAAAGCAATTAAGTTTTCATCTACAAAAACTGAATTATCTAATTTGCGGGGAATTGCCTGCAAGGGTAATGCTATCAGATTACCAAAACCTCCTTTTGGTAAAATGTCCTGATTTGGAAACAATCTGTCATATGAATCAAATCCTAGTTCGGGATAATTCTCCATTGCTTCAGTTATAATATAACTTCCCATTTGACGAGCTGATCTTGCGGGTGTAGGCTCTGAGAAAAATATCCATACATGAGCTCCATTTCCTGAACGAGACCTTTCAATATATGCAGGAATGTTTAATTTTATGCAGGTTTTATAAAATGCAAGAACATCTTTCTGCCAAGAAGATTTATCAAAGTCAGTTGCTAGAAACCAACAGTTTTCATTTTCCAGCAAAGGATAAATCCCCAAAACAAAATCTCTATTTCGTTCATCAATCCCAAGTAAATGTTGCCTGATAAGCTGACTGCTTAGATGAACAAACTTTCGATTACTGCAATTCGAACACTTAACTTTAGGTTTTTGACATAAGCCATAAACCCATTCATTTGAACATATAGGTTGATACCCTGACTTTCCTGTTTTTTTACTTTCAAACCTTTTGGGAACCACATCTGAACGGCCCTTAAATATAGAAGCAAAAATTTGAATTTTCTTGTCTTCGGTAAATTTAGCATTTTGGGAAAGCTTATTATTGGAGTTTTTGAGCAAAGTTTTAAGTTTTTGAATTTTACTTTCCAATTCCTTTTTTTCAATATTCAATGCAGATAATCGATTTTGAGCATTTAATAAATCTTCGTAAATATTTTCAATATCTAACATTTCATTATCCATTTTTAAGCAATAAGAAGAAAATAATTTCTACAGTAACATATAAATATGTTTAAAATTATTTATCACTTCGTTTAAGCTCGAAGACCGTATATTCAGCTGTTTTAAATTTAAATCCTCTGATTTTATTTTTTCTAAAAATAGTTTAAAATCATCTGCAATAGATTTTGGCAGCGTTACCCTCGTTTCCAACGATAATGCTGAATACAGTCGAAAAACATCATTACGATGTTTCTTAATATCTTTATTGTCAACTTTCATTCCCTCTGTTTTGTTTTTGGATAAATCAAGGTAAGCTTTTATTTTGAGAGGAATGATATACTCAGGCAATAATACAGATAGATCATCAATATTAACAATCCCATTTTTAAGAAAAGTATAAAATTCATTGTCCAATAATATTGCAGATAAACTTGAGGCTTCATCATCAAACGATATTGGTATTATATTGGTCATCGATATATTTTTCAAAAAATCTGGCACTCTTGAAAATAATTCAAGCATATATGGATAAGATTTATCTTCAGGATCATAAAACCGATAAAACAATTTTTTCCCAGTGCTTTTCTGTATATTCTTATATTTGCCATTCTTAATAAAATCCCAGAAAATATTTGCAAAATCAGCATCAAGAGCTTCAACAATCAAAACAATATCCAAATCTTTAGTTGCTCTGAAATGCAGCCCTAAACTTTCCAGTGAGATATCACATGCAGTTCCGCCTATGAGCACATATTTATCATTATGATCCTTAAAATGTTCTCTGAATAACCCTAATCCTCTTACCATTTATAATTCTCCATCATTTTTTCTAAAGATTGTTCAATTCTTTCATCATCTGTGCACATTAAGCTTAAATATAATGACAGTTTGTCTACAGTACCAGCTATAGCAAATAAAGTAGGTGGATAACTCCAGACCTCCAACTTATACTTTCCTGCATTTTCTAAAATTTCAATATTATCTTTTATCTTTAACCAATCTTCCTTACTGGTAGCTAAAGTTCTATATTGAGGTTCGGCTATCATCGTATATTCTGATAAGGCAGTTAATCCCGCATTATAATAAGTTATATCTTTAGGAATATTATTTAAATAAATTTTCTTTTTTTGCGGAGATTTCATATATTTAAGAGCAGTAACCCATAAATTTTTCCCTACTTGTGCAAATTTGATACATCGCTTTTTCCCATCCTTATAATCTACCCCTAACTTCATACCAACAATTTCCGTAATTGCACGCCCCATAGTCATGCAGGTATATCCAAGCTTATCTGATAATTCAGAAGCCGTAAAGAGAGAGTCAACTCCATTGTTAATAATATAAAGCAGTAATACCTGTGCTGCAGGTGTCAGTTTCTCGCTTATAGTCATATTTTGTCTGAAATGTTCTCTTAGGTCTAATCCAACATTCGGCAGATACATTTGATTTCCAGGGACAATAAACTGGATTTTATAATTAATAAAATCCCTCCTTGTATACGAAGTCATTTGTTCACATAGAAAAACTATATCCTTATTAACTTTCTGTTCAATAATTTCAACATGCTTCTTAATAGTTCCAGGAATAATATTATCGTCCAGTCTAAGAGTAAATAAGATTAATTTTTGATTTAAAATTTCAATTTTATAAAAAGTATATAAATCTGAAAATATTAAAGGCACTGAAGATATTTCTGTTTTTAGTATTTCAACATTATCTATTCCCAGAACTTTCTTTAAATAATCTCTTAACTGTAATATTAAATTCTGCATTGACTACCTCCTTTATTAACATTATATCAACACATTAACATTATTCAAGTTAGTGTGTTCATATAATGTTACTAAAAAAGAAAAAGAAATATTTATTTGAAGATAAAACTCATGGCAGTTCCTGACGTTTACATTTATTAGCAGCAAACATTGTATGCAAATTATATATAATAATTCTATTTTTGTAGCTAATTACTTTAGACTGGGGGGCGAAAGTTAGAAGGTTCTAACTGCTTCTACTTACCTTTTTTGAATGAATATTTCTCAACTTTTGCTTTATAAAATTCAACAATATTAATATCATGACTTCTTAGTTTTTTATTTGTAAATAATTTACACATTCCAAAATAATTAGGATCAAGCTTAATGTTCATATTTATGCCTTTTATATTTTTATAGAAGGCAGTTTCGTAAAGACTGATAAAAGTATCGGTAAAAATTTAGTCAGAATAATTCTTGTATGGATGTGACTAGTATCAACGGTCTTGTATTGATAGATAATCTGGTCAATGCTCAAAGATCAACAGAGGTATGATGATTATACTGAAAAATCATCTGTCCTATCTAGAATTCATTATAAAAAAACTTTGTAATGAGAAAAGCGGTTATTTCTTTTTAGTTTTCTTTATCTCAAAAACGGTCGTTTTTGAAACTACTATTTTTTTTAAATTATTGAAAATTAATTCTGCCTGTTGTAATGTATCATTAAATAGTAACAAAAACTAAATCTTAATATAACGACTATAATGAGTTTTGAGAGATAATGGTTTTTAAGAGTAACTATTTGCCCCCCAGTCAAAATGTATTAGCCATAAATATTAAATTATTGTATACAATATGTATATAATATTTGTGTCTAATAAATGTAAATATCAGGAACTGACAAGAGGAGTAATTCAGTATAAATGCATTCTTCAACACATTTGATCACTTATAGCTATGGAGCGAAGCGGAATAGCTAATAAGTGCATCTTTAAGTTTTGGTTTCCTATTTTTATCTTGGTTCACATATACCATCAGGATATGGCAAATTAAAATCTCTTATAAATTCATTGTAAAGTTCTACATATTTTTTTAATTCTTCAAAATCTCCAATATCTCTGTCTTTGAATGCATGAATAGCATTTCTTCTTGATTGTATTACAGCAATAAAATCAAGCCATTTTTTAGTAAGAAGATTTTTTTTGTCAAAAAATTGCTTTAATTTTTCTAAAGCTAAGCTATCGGGTTCAATCAATTTTCCTTTTCTATTTTTTATTGCATGAATATCTTCTTTATAATCATTGAAATATACTGATAAAAACAATTTTAGATTTCCTTCTACTAGACAACCTAAGTTTGTCCAAGCTAAAATTAACTTTCCATCATCCAAATTATCAGATTCAAACCAAAGTTTTAGACACTTAGAAAGATCAACTTGTCTATCAAGTCTTGATTTACTCATCAAATCAGCAGCTTCTACTGGAGCCCAGCCATGCGATTTACTCCAAAATTTTGCTAATTGAGAATTATAACTAATTATTTTGTCTATTGTTTTGTTCATATCCATAACGTGGAATTCAGTGGCTGGCGATTAGCCAGTTCACTGCAATGATTTAGTTGTATGCCGGGCAAAGCCCGTGACTAAAGAGTGAATATATGGCTTTAACTGTATGAAGTCAAATATAAGTCTCTGATCCAGCCTGATGGAGGCGAAGGATGTAATGAACCCGCAAGGGTATGATC
>Ga0307988_1001191_pt1 | contig 15262 bp, 12 predicted proteins | sample EllFjometagen183_FD_203166 | JGI IMG/M metagenome (GOLD analysis project Ga0307988, IMG submission 203166) | Marine microbial communities from Ellis Fjord, Antarctic Ocean - #183 | ecosystem: Environmental > Aquatic > Marine > Unclassified | place: Southern Ocean | collected 2014-10-08 | reverse complement strand
TACATATAGTGTAAAGCCGGGAATCGAGCTTGGTTACAGAACAGACAAAACCACACTTTTCCTTGATTATTCCCTTGATGTTTTAAGATATGATGATAAAGACACCATTTTGCCAGGTTCAGTCAAGGCGGATGATGACGATTATGTTGCTCACTATGGACTGCTTTCTCTTCAGTCCCAGGTATCAGACAGGGTGCTTTTAGGTGTTGATAATCTGTACTTAAAAACCCGTGATCCGGCAAATGCAGATGCCAGCAGTAATGCCATTGACAGGTTCCAATACTCCATGAATATATTTTCTTCCATGATATTATACAAATTTGGTGAAAAATTCGCCCTTGGACTGAAATATACTAATTTTGACACTAACTATGACAAGGTCGGTGAAGGTGAAGACTCTAAAGAAAACAAGGGAACATTTGATATTTATTACTACCTGAATTCGCAAACCTCACTGGATTTAAATTACCAGATCTGGAACAGGGATTATGATGAAGCAACCTCAGACTATGACTCCAACCAGGTAATGCTCAATGTAAACCACCAGTTTAATTATTTTACATTTTCTGCAGGCGTCGGGTATCACAGCAGGAATTTTGACAAGAATACACACAAGGATATTGACGACCCAAGCTGGCAGATCTTGATTTTTGGCCAGAACCCACCGGATGCAACGGGCATACCCAGATCATCCATGCTTGTGTCTTTGACCCGGAACTTTAATGATTCAGGTTCAGGAGAAATCTATTTCGCCTCAACAATCCTGGATGCAAAATTTACCTACCTTTTTCTTGAGAATTTTAATGCCACCCTTGCCGGAAATTACCAGAATTCTGATTATGAAACCGGTCCCCGCAAAGATGATACATGGAAGATTTACGCAGCACTTGACTGGCTGATCCGTGATTATGTCAGCTTTGGAATTGAAGCCGGAAAGCAAGAAAGAGATTCCAACCAGGCTGGTAAAGATTATGAAAACGATTATGTCATGTTGAATCTTAAATTCAATTATGATTTTGCTTCCAGATAACTAACCAGTACCTGGGGTCAGGCTTGCGTTATTGAATAATAACGCAATAACGCAAGCCTGACCCCAAGACCAGATGACCCCAAGACCTATAGAGAATGGTACAAAAACACTCATTTTTTGTACCATTCTTTTTTTGGCCGTATAAAGATTGAAGACACCCATGAAAAATTTATCGCGTAAAAATATAAGTATACCCGTCCTTTTCCTTTCCTGCCTTATTTTTCTGTTGTCTGTGGTCCAGGGCTTTGCTGCAACAACCCCAAAAAGCTCTGCATACAGGATAGGACCTGAAGACATAGTCACCATAACTATTATTGCCGGTGGGGAGCAGCAGGTCCAGACCGATCTTGTGGTATCCCACGCAGGTTTTGCAAACGTGCCTTTTATCGGCAAGTTCAAGGCATCAGGACTTACCCCGGGCGAGTTTGAAGACCGTGTCATGATCCCCCTTGAAAAAGATTTTTTCGTAGACCCCCAGATCCACATCCAGATAAAAGAATACCACAGCCTCCAGTTCTTTATCTCGGGAGCAGTTAAAAACCCGGGCAAGTTCGAACTGGACTTCACCCCCACGGTCATGGATCTTGTGGCCAGCGCAGGCGGAGTCCTTCCAGAAAGGGGCAATATCGCCTATATTCTCCGGGGAATAAGCAAACAGGATATCAGCGAAAGTGATTTACAGGAAAACATCACCAAAAAAGAACCCATAAAAATAGATCTTTTAAAGCTTTTAGACAAGGGAGACATGTCTGAAAACATCAAGCTTGCATCCGGTGATACCATCTATATACCCCTTGGTAAAAAACTTAACCAGACCCAGAGCAAGGTCTATGTGGAAGGCAAGGTGAAAAAGCCTGGTGTTTTCGATTACCAGCCCGGCATGACAGCGCTTGCCGCCTGTATTATTGCCGGAGGCTTTGACAAGTTTTCAGCTCCCAACAGGACAAAAATTATCCGCCAGACTGAAGCCGGTATTGAAACCATTGATATCAATCTTGACAAGGTTCAGACGGGAAAACTTCCCGATCTTGTACTTATGCCCGGCGACCGAATACACATACCTGAATCATGGTTGTAAAAAAAGGAGAAAGAATGCAGCAGGATTACCCCTTTGAAGATCAGTTTCAGGAAGAAAAGCCTCACTTATCCGAGTATTTTATGGTCCTGTCAAAAAGAAAGGTGCTTATCATTGCCTTTTTTATAATAACCGTCTCCATCACCATGCTGGTAACTTTTTTGATGGAACCTGTTTACATGGCTTCGGCAAAACTGATCATTGACAAAGAGACTTCTTCCTCCCCGATTACAGGGGAGAGAACAGATTTTGAAACCTACCAGTCCCAGGCCATGACCTTTAACACCCATTTTAAATTGGTCCTGTCCAGACCAGTTATCAGTCAATTGGTTACAACCCTGAATCTGGATAATGAAAATATCAGGGATGATATCGAGATCAACCCCATCAAAGAAGTAATGGACCAGTTTAAAGAAAATGTTAAACTGCTTTTAAAAATTGAAAAAGAGGAACTTGCTCCCCATGAACAAAAACAGATGCTCATGGATAAAATCAAGGAAAAAATAAAAATCAAGCAGATAAGGGACACAAGGCTTCTCACCATAGATATTAAAGACAAGAACTCCATACTTGCCACGGACATGGCTAACACCCTGGCCAAAAAATATATTGAATTCAATCGTTCCAGTAAAATGGAGTCTTCAAAACAGGCCCTGGAGTGGCTTAATAACGAACTCTATGAATTAAGGAAAAAGCTTGAAGACGCGGAAAAAAAGTTCTTTGAATACAAGCAGGAAAACAAGGTCTTCTCCATTAAGGGCAAGCAGAAAATGGCTGAGCAGAAAATTGGAGAATTTAACAATAAATACCTTGAAACAAGAAACAGACGCCTGGGACTTGACGCTAAAATCAATGAATTGACGCAGAATCTCCAGGGAGCAAAAGAAGTGGCCAATATCCGCTCCCTTATTGAAAATCCCATAATCGATACGATTTACGCTAAAATAGTGGACCTTGAGTTGGAAAAGACCCGCCTTTCAAAAATATACAAATCAAAACATCCAAAGACTCTACAGATCAACAGTGAACTTACCCGGAGCAAAAAAAGACTTGATCATGAAATTAAAAAAGAATTTAAAAATCTGAAATCCGAACGCAAGGTCCTTTCAGCCAGGGAAAAAACCCTTGAAAAAACCATTTCGGAATTTGAAAGTGATGCCCTTGATTCAAGCACCAAGGAACTTAAATACACCATTCTCCAGAGAAACGTCAACACCAGCCAGAACCTTTATGATTTAATGGTTTCCAGGGTAAAAGAATCCAATGTTCTCCAGACCAGCAATACATCCAATATCCGCCTGGTGGAAAAGGCTGTTATCCCCATTGATCCCGTCTCCCCAAACAAAAAATTAAATCTCCTGCTAAGCATGATCATAGGTCTTATTACCGGTGCCGGGCTTGCATTTTTTCTTGAATACCTGGACCAGACCATCCGTACTGAAGAAGATATCCAGAACCATTTTAATATTCCCGTTCTTTCAGTAATTCCGGAAGCGGAAACCTGAAAATCTCTAAGGAGAAATTTGAATAATGATATTCAAACCCAATAAAAAAAAGAAAACAAAAAAAGATCTGAAAAATCTGCTCATGTATTTTCCTTCCAACTCATCCTATGCTGAATCCTACAGGACCCTTAGAACCAATTTGTTTTTTTCCCTGATGGAAAAAAATCTCAAATCAATCGTTGTCACAAGTTCTTTAGAATCAGAAGGCAAGACCACAACAGCCATCAATCTTGCATACACCATTGCCCAGACAGACAAAAAAGTCCTGATGATGGATGGGGATCTTCGGCGGCCCCATTTAAGCACACTTTTCGGCATGAGTAACAAAGAAGGTATCACAGGTATTATATCAGATGTTTTTGGTGTTTCCCTTAACAAAGGAAAACTTAAGGATTTTTCAGTCAGGGACCTGATCCAGCTTGTCCGCCTCCGGGCCATGACCTGTAGCCTTGATCTTGAAAGCAGCGACACACAGGCAGCCATTTATTTTGAAAGAGGCAGTATGAAGGATATATACTGGAAAAACAGACCAGAATCAAAACGGCTTGCCAACACCCTGATAAAGGACAAACTATTAACACAAAAAGAGGCTGACCTGGCGCTTGGCCACCAGCTCAAGTCTGCCCGCCGTATCGGAACCATTCTTGAAACTATGGGATTTGTCTCACAAAAAGATATTTCAAAGGTCCTGTCCATCCACACCATTGAAGCCATCAGGGCTGTTTCAGGCATCACCACAGGAACGTTTTCCGTTTCACCCCAATCTTTGGAAGAACAAAGGCCCTCAACCGGCCATGAAATAGATTTTAACAAACTTTATACTGAGTTTGCCAGCAGTACAAACGGATATAATTATTTAACCCATGCAATTGATTCGGCAGTAAAGGAGACAGGAACTCCTAACCTCTTTCTTCTGCCCGCAGGAATTGTCCCACCAAACCCTTCTGAGATTCTGGGATCTTCCATTGTCGGATTTTTACTTGACCAGTTAAAAACCCGATTTGATTTCATCATCATTGATGCACCACCCGTCATGCCTGCCACGGACGCTCTGGTTTTAACACCTAAAACTGATGGTGCTCTGTTTGTCATAAAATCCGGTAACACGAACAGGAAAATAATCAAGGATGTCCTGGACCAGTTTGAAAAAGCGGGCCAGTCCGTCATCGGCACGGTCCTGAATCGAGTCAACATGAAAAAAGAAGGATACTACAGGTATTATAACAAATACTATTCTTCCTATTATGGGCAATAGAATTTCAAAGATTCTTAAAATCACAACCATTACACTTCTATCCTTTCTTGTAATTATAAACTGCATCCTCCTGCAATCAAGGTTCCAATACCAGAAAGGGATCAATTTCATGAACGAAAAAGAATATGATAATGCTATTACTTCCTTTACTCATGCCGAAAATCTGATCCCACAATTTTTTGGTAAAACCATTTTTTTCCAGGACCACATGCGCATCCACACTAAAAAAGGCATGACCTTCCATGAAAAAGGCCTTGCCCTCTGGAAAGTAAAGGGCATATCCGACACAGTATTTGACTTGTACAAAAAAGCTGGAACCAGTTTCGCAAAAGCCGTTGAAATAGATCCAGCCGATTATATAACCACCTATTGGCAGGCAAAAACACAAAACGCCCTGGAGTCTTTGTCAGGCTTTCTTACCCCCAGCAAACCAAACCCCTATAATGCCCAGCCCCTCTATGAAAAAGCCATTACCTTAAGACCCAACGGCATCAACGTCCATTATTCTTATATCCGCTACCTTTTTAACAAAGGGGAAAAAAAACGTATCCCACAACTTGCTCAATATATGACCCGCATTTACCCCCAATCCTACCACCATCTGAAAAAAGAACCTTTTTTCAATGACAGTCTCCTTGCAAACATGGAAAAAGGCCTAATATCCGCCCTAAGTCAGGACATATCCCCAAGATATGCCCTCCAGGCCCTGTCTGATATCCAGGTTAAAAAACAGGACTATAAAAAAGCCATTTCGCACTACAGTAAAAGCCTTGAAATCAGACCCTTTGCCAACACATGGCGCAACTATCTCCACATGGGGCAACTTTATTTAAAAACCCAGACACCGGAAAAAAGCTTTCCCTGGTTTACAAAGGCCTTAAAAACATCAGATAATTTTGACAATACCCTCACAAGGATATTTCACATCCACACAAAAGAAAAAGTATTAAATGAATTTATCAGGTTCTCCCTTCATGTGGAAGAAAATCTGGGTCACACTCAAAGCCTTGATATCAATGCGGCTAAAGCCTGGATCAAACTTGAAAAACCCCAGCTTGCAAGGGCAAGACTCATCAAACTCAATACAAAAGAACCCAATGCCCAGGCCCACTATCTTCTATCAAAGATCGCTGAAAAAGAAAAAGATTGGGACCAGATGGAAATAGCCGCCCAGAAAGCCACCACCCTGGATCGGGAAAACGCAAGCTACTATTACCTCTTTTCAAGGGCACTTCATTTCCAGAAAAAATACATCCATGCCGAAGAACAGGCAACAAAAGCCATCAAATATTCAAAAAAGGGAAATCCCTGGTTCTTTAACCACAGGGCCTGGACCCGCTGGCACAGAAAAAATTATATAGAAGCTGCTACAGACTGGAAAAAAGCCTTTGCCATTAAACCCGACCGCAGCGAGTTCCCCTACTGGGTTGCCCGGGCATATGCACAGGAAGGCCTTTTTAACGAAGCCCTCACCTTTGTTCAAAAAGCAATTGCCATTGGCCCTGACAACAAAAAATACAAAGACCTGAAAAAAAGACTTGAACACTTATAGGGGTCTGGCATTAAATAAATGAACATACCCTTCTACATAATCTGCTTCCTGACAGCTTTCACCCCCCTGGCCCGTGGATCAGTCCACCCATGGTCAACAACTCTGATACAGACAGGCATCCTCATCGCCATCCTCCTCCTGATCATTGACAGCCTGAAAACAGGCAAACCCATTATACCCAAAACACCGCTGACCAAACCCCTTATAGCCCTTATAGGCCTTGCCATGGTTTCAACCCTGGTATCCGACCACAAATCCCTTGCCTGGGAAGGCTTTTTACTCCTGCTGACCTATATAGCCGCATACTTCATCATCCAGGCCTCAATCCAGACCCGGAAACAACAACGCACCCTGGTTTATGTAATCATATCCACAGCCCTTTTCCTATCCATATTCGGCCTGTTCAAGCGGTTCGGCCTCAACCCCTTTCTCTTCTGGGAATACGGGGAATTAAAATACAGCCCTGACATGCTTTCTTCAACCTATGGCAACCACAACCACATGGCCGGGTTCATTGAAATGGCAATCCCTTTTATGCTGGCCTTGTTTCTCACCCGTTCCAGAAACCTGTCTGCCATTCTCATAATGATCTATCTTGTGCTCATCCTCTTGACAGTTCAGGCCTTGACACTGTCCCGTGGCGGCTGGATTTCCACCATCGGTTCCATAACCTTTATGATGATAGTTCTTTTGTTCCAGAGTCGGTTTCAAAGCAAAAAACTCATCCTCATACTGGCAGGAACCACTCTGGCCATATCTGCGTTTATCCTGGCAAGCACTCCCATAGTGGAAAGGATCATGACCCTTGCAGAAAAGGACGAGTCAGCAAGTATGGAAGTCCGAAGCAAAGCATGGTCCGGGACTATGGATTTGATAAACGATAATCCCTATATTGGCACTGGTCCTGGGACCTATGCAGCAGAGTTTACAAAACACCAACCACCGGGTCTGGGTTTGATATTTTTAAGAGCCCACAATGATTATATGCATTTTACATCGGATATGGGCATACTCATTATTCCGCTCATGCTCTGGATATTATTTGTTTTTTTTAAAACGGGAATTAAAAACGTGTCTGTTCAAAGTCGTCAGACAAGAGGATTTGCTTTGGCTGCTCTGGCAGCCGTGGTGGCTATCCTTATTCACAGTATCAGCGACTTTAATCTGCATATTCCCGCCAACGCATTTTTATTCACAATCATAACCGGAACTATAAAATAAATATAGATCTCAGATGAACACATATTTTTATATTATGGATAAGAACACATATTTTGAAATTCGAATTTTAATATTAATTGATGAGATGCTGAACCGACACATCCGGTGAAACATAAATATAATTTTTCCTAAAGCCCCTATTATTGTTTTTAGCATTAAAGAAAGGTCAGAATGTTTGGGTGGTGCAGGAAATGAAATCACAAATTTTGTAGGTAAAAAATATTTGTAAACAGTGACCGATAACCTTACATCAAAAACACTGCATGGTCTTAAATGGAGTTATCTTTCAACAATAGTAAATTCCGTTCTGCAGATTGGTTTTACTGCCATTATGGCGCGTTTACTGGAACCTGCTGCTTTTGGATTGGTTGCTATGGCTGGAGTAATCCTTCGTTTTGGAAGTTATTTTGCTCAAATGGGTGTAGGGTCTGCATTAATTCAGAAAAAGGAAATTTCCGATGAAGACGTTTGTGCTGCCTTTACATCAGCTTTATTTTTGGGCATATTACTTTATGTATTAGTATGGTTTTGTGCTCCTTACGCTATTCACATATTTGATAATGAAAAGGTGATACCCATTGTCAGGGTAATGGCCCTTTCTTTTGTGATAACCGGTCTGTCAACAACAGCTCTGAACCTGTTACGGCGTAATTTTAAATTTCGTTCTTTAGCCGTTACCGAGATGTTCGCTTATCTGTTTGGTTACGGTATGGTTGGCTTAACTCTAGCGTATAATGGTTTTGGCGTATGGAGTCTTGTTGTGGCAGCTTTATGCCAAAGCGCATTGCTGGCAATCTTTTCTTATCTATTTTGCCGACACAGGATTTCTTTCATTTATCAGTGGAAATATTACAAAACGCTTTATTCTTTTGGCAGCCGGGTTTCTATTATAAGCTTCTTTGAATTTCTTGGGTCAAATCTTGATACACTTGCGATTGGCCACTTTATAGGAACTGCTTCTTTGGGAATATATAACCGCGCTTTTATGCTGGTAAATTTACCCATGTATTATATAACTACAAGTTTCTCAAGAGTATTATATACTTCATTTAGTAAAGCCCAAAAAGATATTGAACGATTAAAAAAAGCGTATTTGTCAACGGTTATGCTTTTTTCAGCTATTTTACTTCCCACCTGTCTGGGTATTGCGGTATCATCGCAAGAGATTGTGTTGATTGTATTGGGAGAAAAATGGATTGCATCAGTTCCGGTCTTACAAATACTGGCAATTGCTACCCCTTTTAATATGCTTTCTCACTTTGGGGGAATAATTTGTGAAGCAACAGCTACGCTCAACATAAAACTCCTGATGCAGATTATTTATGTCACTATTTTGGGGGTAACTTTTTATTTAATGAGGAGCCTCAGTATCAGTGATTTTGCAATGGCAATCGTATTTGCAGAATTTATTCGTTTCATCGCATATTTATTTATTGTGAAACGGATATGTAATATAACACCTATGGAATATGCGCATGCATATCTATCGGCCACCGCATCGGCACTAATTATTGGGGTTGCAATTTATTTTATAGCAACCATTTTGCGCGAGTACAATGTTCCGTTAATTATTTTGTTCATTGTTGAGTTTGTTACCGGAGCAGGGCTTTTAATATTTATATTCTTTTTCGGGCCTCAGCAGATTTTGAGAGCAGAAATAAAGGATCGATTTGACAAATCGGGGATCATTGCAAAGGAGAATTCGGTTACAGATAAATTACTTTGCTGGTTCAACAAAATATTATAGGTTAATTAAACAAGGAAACATGAAATTTGAAGAGTCCAAAAAAAACTAATTCCTGGGTCAATATTCCAAAACTAAAGAAAAGTTTTATCGGCCCGATAGGGAAAATTAAATGAAAATCGGTATTGCAGGTCCAATGACCTTAAAGTTATTGGGTTTCGATTTTAAGAATCAAAATAATCTTCCCAAAGGATATGATTTCCCAATGATTTCTATGCTCATCAACGCAATATTAAAAAAAGGGCATAGCGTTGTGGCATATACTACTTCAACAGGGATAGACAAACCGATAGTTCATGGTGGGAAAGATTTGACAGTTTGTATCGGAAGAAGAAGGGAACATCACTCTGCAAGGGATCTATTCAGCATAGAGCGTAGAGATCTTACAACTTTAATGCGTAACCATCCAGTTGATATTATAAACGCACATTGGTCATACGAGTTTGCCTGGGCAGCAATTAATACTAGAATTCCAACGATCGTTACTCTGCACGACCACGCTTTGACAATTTTACGATATCAAACCGATCCTTATAGGTTCATGAGATTGATCATGAATTATGTCGTTTTAATGAAAGCCCGTTATTTGAGCACGAATTCGCAATATTTATATAACCTGTTGAATAATAGAAATAAAAAAAAGGCACGCATCATAACGAATTTTTATTCAACGAACCATGAAGAAAACGCTTCAGCACATATGGAAAAATCGAGTTATTTACTTTCGGTAAGCAATGGTTTTGGGCGGCTTAAAAACATTAGTACAGCATTAAAAGCATTTGTGATAGTCCGGCAAAACTATCCCGATGTAGAATATCACTTAATTGGTGAAGGCATGGAAATAAGTGGGCCTGTTTATAGATATGCTCTACAGAACAATCTTACTGAAGGCGTTCGTTTTATTGGCAAAGTTCCTTATAATGATGTGATCAAAAAGATGAAAAGAGCTTTAGTACTACTACATCCTTCCAGAGAGGAGTCTTTTGGAATGGTCGCTCTTGAGGCTATGATAATGGGAACCCCCATTGTCGGGGGGAAAAAGAGCGGGAATATACCTTATTTATTGAATCATGGCAATGCTGGGAGTCTTTGCGATGTAAATTCTCCACATGATTTAGCTAAATGCGTTATAAAGTTATTAAAAAACCCAGATCTATCTGAGCTTATTATCAAAAAAGCAGCGGAATTTGCGAAAGTGAATTTCTCTGAGGAAATAACAACAGAGGCTTATCTTGCATATTATCGAAATATTCTATACTGGTCATAAGGGCTATTAGCTGGATTGCCTGTCAAGAACTTTGAAACTGATCATTTCGAGTAGAGACGTAGACTATAAATCTTTCTTCTATCGATTGGAATGACAAATGATGATGTTTATATAAATATTTTTCTTCTTGGGCGAAACGGGGGAATGTATATTTTATTTAAGTAAATTTAACAGATAGTGAGTATGACAATATGAATATCCTGTACAGTATTTGGGGAATAAGAAAATTTCTATTAATCACTCAAAATTTGCTTTTTAACGCGGTATATGGAAGAAGATTCAAAGTTAAAGTGAAAGTCTTTGGATTTCCTGTGATTTCTATTGAAAAATTTTCTGAAATCAAGATTGGGAAAAATCTAATTTTGATTTCAAGTAGTTATTTTAGTGACCCCGGAATAAACCATCCTGTCATTATTAGAACACTTAGATCTGAAGCAATACTTGAAATTGGCGACAATGTTGGTATCAGTGGTGGGGGAATCTGTGTAGCTGAAAAAGTTATAATTGGTAATAATCTTCTAATGGGTGCAAATTCATTTATTACAGACACAGATTTTCATCCGATCGAAAAGAAAAATAGAAGGTTTCAGAAAGGCAATATTATTAGCAAGAAAGTTGTAATAGAAGATAATGTTTTCATTGGTATGAATTCTCTGATTTTAAAAGGAGTTACAATTGGGGAAAATTCAATTATTGGAGCCGGAAGTATTGTAACAAATGATATTCCCCCAAATTGTATCGCAATTGGGATACCAGCGAAAGTGATTAAGAAAATATAATGAATTTTTTAAAATAGTAATGATAAGATTTTGAGTATAAAGATTTGTATGCATTGAACTACCTTTCCAATCTATATACACATCAAAATTTGTACAAAAAATAACCAATAATTTTTAAAGGAAGAATGTTTATTCCTAAAATGAACAATCCATTTTTTTCAAGACAGATTTACAGGGAAGCAGTATTGTGTATCTTTGTTGTTTTTCCACTCGCAAATATGTTGGCACATGGCTCTTTTCAAAAATTGGTTATTTTTCTAGGGGTAGGCTTTAGCGGAGTTTTAGTTTTAATATGGCCAAGGTTCTATCAGAGAATTTTGTTCGTTGCATTTTGTTTTCTTTTCTTTGTACCAGCTATTTCTGTATTGAAGCCAGAAGATGTCAATTATAACGCATATTTTGCAATTATTTTAACTGCTTCAACAGTTGCTTTTTTGGCAACTGGCAAAAAATTTAAAATAGATTTTCTGATATTTTTTTTTATGTGGTTTATAGTTAATGCAGTAATTTTTTGGGGATTCAAGGACGTAATTAAAAATTACACGTTACTTACAGTGCCACTTACAGGTTTGTCACTGTATTATATCTTCTTGCAGTTCACAAACTATAAGGAAATCATATTCTTTATAAAATTAATAATGGCTACTGTGATTATAGAATCACTTTTTGGTATTTCTCAGTCTTTTTTTGGAGAGCCTATATTTTCTAATATAGTAAAGGAAGTCTATCAAAGCGAACGTAATTATTTTATATTTATTTTTCCTCAAGCAGATGCATTAGTTAACCAGGGATATGGCACTTTTGAACACTTTAATGGATTAGGTGGACTTTTGTCTTTAACCTTCCCGGTTTTTTTTGGTTTTTGGCGTGCCAAGAGTAATAGTTTATTAAGGTTTGTTTTTATGTGTCTTGTATTTTTAGGCCTTATTACTACATATTCTCGTGGTGCATTATTGGGTGCTATAATTGGGACTTCATTTATAATCATTTTAAACTCTAAGTCCCCGAAACTTAAGAGTCTAATTTTGCTATTAGTTGGTATTATCATCATGTTATATTATTGGGGCATTCTACAAACATACATTGAGACAACTGGGAATATATCTTCCCGAGTAAAAACATGGGCTATTGCTTTTGACTATGCATTAAAAACTCCGGGAGAGTTTTTTTTTGGTTATGGTGTTTTCTTTTTTAAAAGAGAACTTTTGGGAGTTGGGCAAACTCTATCTAATCTTCATTCAGGACAACTCCAAATATTGTTGGAGTTAGGGGTGTTTGGTTTTTTGTTATTTATAATTCCCTTTATTAGAGTTTTTTTTTCGCTTTTTAAAAACCAAAGGGATCTTTTTAGCATATCTCTTGCTGCGGGTATTATGAGTTTTTTTTCTCATCAGTTTTTTGACAATTCAATGTTTGGTTTGCTTGGTGTTATAATGTTTTGTTTTTTGGCAATTTTGGAATTTAGCCTCAAACATAGAAATAAGACCATACTGACATGGTGGTATGGTAGAAAAGATTTTCAGATAGCACCCAAAGGATAAGTGGAATTAACATCAGACCAAGAAATATGATATTTATCGTTATCGCCATCCATAACCGGAAGCATTTTACCCGCGCATGCCTTCTTTCTTTAAGAAAGCAAACATTACAAAATTTTAAGGTTATAGTTGTTGATGATGGATCAACAGATGGATCCGGAGAAATGATTGAGGTTGAATTTCCCGAAATTATTCTTTTGCATGGGGATGGAAATTTGTGGTGGACAGGCGCAACAAACATGGGGGTCAGATACGCGTTGGCGAAGGTAAATCAAGGCGATTATATACTCACATTAAATGATGATACCACATTTAGGTCGGATTATTTGAAAGCTCTTCTTGACACCACCTTGAAACACCCAAAAAGTTTGATCGGATCAATTTCCATAAGTAATATAGACGAGTCAACGGTTATAGATGCAGGTGTTCATATAAATTGGTTGACAGCGAAATATACCAACATGGCGAAGGGTAGAAACTATAATGATATATTACGAGATGATTCGTTGCTCCAAAAAGTTGATGTCTTGCCTGGTCGAGGAACGCTCATACCCATAGAGGTTTTCCGAAAAATCGGGTTGTATGATTTCAAAAATCTTCCGCATTATGGAGCTGATTATGAATTCTCGCATAGGGCAAAGAAGAGTGGATACAAACTCTTAGTTAATTATAAAACAGTTGTGATAAGTGACATTAGGATGACCGGGACGAATAACATAGTGAATGATTTAAGATGGGATGATCTGATTAAAAGTTTTTTTTCTATTCGATCCGCAAACAATTTGATCCAAAGGTGGAAATTCGCGCGCCTATGTAGCACCGGTTGGAGATTCCCTGTGTTTTACTTGTGTGATGTGGGCAGGGTGATTATTGGATCTTTGCTGTACCAGACCGGTTTTAGGAATCGTTGACATGAAACCACTGTACAAGGTAGTCATTATCCAAAGGCGCTTGACACAGTACCGCAAGCCATTTCATGAACTTCTCAGGGAACGACTTGCCAAGAGCGATATTGAGCTTGTTTTGATTTATGGTTCTCATTCAAAGATCGAATCTCGAAAAAAAGATGGTGCTAAAATAATATGGGCACACCACATCGAGAATAGAAGCATAAAGTTGGGCCCATATAAACTTTACTGGCAGCCATGTTTAAAGTATATCAAAGGGGCTGATTTGATTATAGTGGAGCAGGCTTCCAAGCTTATCTTGAATTATGTGCTTCTCGGGTGTCAGATGGTTGGGTTTAAGAAGATTTGTTTTTGGGGGCATGGGAAGAATTTTCAGGAACATACCTCAAGTTCTTCTGGAGAGCGCATCAAGCGTTTCATGTCTCGTCATGTGCATTGGTGGTTTGCCTATAACGATTTGAGCGCAGGGGTTGTTCGATCATTTGGATATCCAGAAGATAGGATTACATCTGTTCAAAATGCCATAGACACCCGTCGTCTGGTAACAGCACGACAGAATATCAGCCAGGCTCAATTGGGACACACTAAAGCAGAATTTGGTATCAAAGGGGAGAATGTCTGCATTTATACAGGCAGCATGTATCCCGAAAAACGTCTCGACTTCTTACTTGAGGCATGCGTAAAAATCAAGAAAGATGTTTCAGATTTTGAGATGATTTTCATTGGCGCAGGCCAGGATGATTGCAAGGTCAAAGACGCTGCAGAAAAGTACGAATGGGTCCACTATGTGGGGCCAAAGTTTGACGAAGAAAAGGTTCCTTATTTTATTCTGTCCAGACTCTTTTTGATGCCTGGTCTTGTTGGATTATCAATTTTGGATACATTTGCGTTGGAAATACCGCTAATAACGACCAACATTTCTTACCATAGCCCTGAAATAGATTACCTTGTTGATGGCTACAATGGTGTGATCGTGCAAGAAGCGGGTGACGCTTCCGTGTACGCAGCCCAGGTTTCTAATCTTTTAAAAGATGATGGTGCTCGCGAGAAGCTGGTTTCGGGTTGTCGTGAGGCTATAAAAAGATATACAATAGAAAAAATGGTTAAGTTATTTGCCGAAGGTATTGTCTGTGCGTTGAAAACGTGATTCTTTATCCATTTACCTAATTTTTTTAGTCTGATGTGAAAACCATGGCCCTGTGGGTTAAGTCAGAGTGCAGTGGCTTTGCCATCTGTACGACTCAATGTTACTCTAAGATCAAGTTGTCATCATAACTGGATGATCAAGGAGTTAATCTTTCTTATAAATATGGAAAGGCCTTTGAATAATTCAGCCGACAAAGAGGCAAATTGTAACAAAAATGAAATTAACCAATACAGAAAAGCCA
>Ga0307988_1001190_pt1 | contig 15280 bp, 12 predicted proteins | sample EllFjometagen183_FD_203166 | JGI IMG/M metagenome (GOLD analysis project Ga0307988, IMG submission 203166) | Marine microbial communities from Ellis Fjord, Antarctic Ocean - #183 | ecosystem: Environmental > Aquatic > Marine > Unclassified | place: Southern Ocean | collected 2014-10-08 | reverse complement strand
GTTTACCTGCCAATAGCTCTGGCCGGAGGTCTTTCCGCAATCTTTTTACAGTCATATCTGGAATGGGTCTTGAAACAAGCTCCAAATTTCTACCAGTTGATGTTCTTTTTTGCCATTATATCGGCAATGACAAGAATTCATAAGCAAAATCCCAAACGCAGTAGAGAAGAAATAGAACTTGAAGAACGCAAAATAATTAATTTTTAAGTGACGCAGGAAAAATTATTTACAGACATGAGCTTTTATTTATTATTTATTTTGCTATATTAAGCAATCTAAGGAGATGTAGATTTGAAAAAAATTGGTATTTTTACAACAGACTTTAATATTCGTCAGCTTGCAGCATGGCGTTTGATAAACAGTCAAAATCAATTTAATGTAAAGATGTATATTTTTACATATGATTCTGAGATTGCTGAATCAGAAATAAAAGCATATAGCACTTTGTTCAAAGAAATTGAATTTCAAGTTATTCCTGCAAGCAAAGGAAAAATTAGACTCCCTAAAAAATTCTTAAAAAAAGAAAAAATAGACATTGCTGTTCTCTATGATTATTGGTATCACTTTGAAAGACAGATAGTAAAAGAAGCCATAAAAGAAAAATACAAAGTTGTTTTGCATGCAATGATTGAACGTATAATGGATTTGCAGAAAAAATCTGAATCCTTCCTTTTGAATATACGTCTAAAGAGAGGATTTGATAATATTGATGCTTTCTGTTTGCTGGGATATACCGCAAAATGGCGACTGGGCAGTCTAGGTGTGCCAGCAGAGAAAATATTTCTTGCCCCTAACGTTATAGACGATTCTCTGTCAAGCGCGCAGAAAAAGTTATATGACCGCAATAAAATACGCAAAGAGCTTGATATTCCCAGCGATTATACTGTTTTCCTCTTATATCATGACTGGATGCACGATCAGCAAGCTACATCTTTAATGAAAGCAATGAGCGTTTTGAAAAATTACCCTAAAATTGCTTTGATTTTTATTGGAGAAGAAACTAAAAAACAAAATATATATAACTTGCTCCACAAAGACTTTAAAGGGCGTTTAATTGTTGCTGGTAAAAGCAGCATTGAAAAATGTGGTTATTACTTTTGTGCTGCCGATGTCTTTGTTATGTCAGCATCCAAATATTATTGGGGAGACATGGGGAATTTTGCCATGCAATGGGGCTTACCGACTATTATTAACAATTCTTGTGAATGCGGTGGCGAGTTTGTTATTGACGGTTATACCGGATATTCATTCTATGATAATGACGATACAGCCTTAGTGCGTTACATGAGAAAATTCATTAAAAATCCCGAATTAATTCCACAAATGCGAACTGCCACCGAAAACCAGTGTCCCAATTATACTGTTCAAACTAGCGCGGAAGGATTCATTGACGCTATAAACTATGTCATTGATAAAAAATAATCTGTATTTATCGTAACAGGTCACTCTTTTTTATAAACTTTCTAGTGTTCGGCTTAAGAGGACTTTCGCCCTCCAAATCTATCGTCGCATCTGAATTTTACCTGGAGGTCGAGACTCTGTCGAGCCGCTGATTATTTTTATATACAATTAAACTGACGCCTTACTATTTATCTTTTTTTTTCAAATAAATAGCCATTAACTGTAGATAATTTGTCTTTTAAGAACTATAATAAAATTAGAAGATTAAATGTTTTCACTAACAGGGGAGATAGTCTTATAATGAAAATGAAACGAGTATTAGCCGAAAAAATAAACCGGAAACACAAGCCCATCTATACAATTGATTTTGACACATCTGTAAAAGATGCAGCTAAAATGATGTACAAAGAAAATATTGGAGCAATGCTAGTGAATATGCCAGCTAATGAAAATGGTGTATACGCGGGAATAATCTCTGAACGTGACATCATTAACAGTTGTGCTAATTATAGCAATTTTGAGAGTTTGCCAGTATCAAAGATTATGACAGAAAAGCTGGTTATTGCTGATATGGATAACAGTGCGCGCTCTGTTATGAATTGTATGACAAAAAATCATATTAGACATTTACCTTTATCTGACAAAGGTAAAATTGTCGCTCTATTGTCAGTACGCGATCTAATGTACTGCTTGGATATACAAAGAGAAACAACTATATCCCAAATGAGCGATATGCTCGGTGTCTGCCCCAGAAATAAAAATTACTGATTTAATTGTCTGTGAAGATGAATTCTTTTGAGGCTATTTTCTGGAGGCATTCGATACAGCGGGGGAGGGATGTTGGTTCTTTGTATTTACCGTGCAGTAAATTATGTAGTTTTAGGAATGTGGCGATAGGAAAATCATGTTGCTGCCAGCGTTTTCTATAACCGATAAAACCATAATTTAATAATGTGTTCTTCATTTCCTCAAGGAAATTTCCCATTAAGTTTTTCAGGTTTGTTTGAACACTCAATTTTAATTCACTTTCAGTGTCGATGCCCGCAAAAATATCTGGACAGTAGCTTATTTTGATGTCAATCATTTGATCTGGATTTAAAATAAATTCCAGTGAATATTGATAGGGATCACATTCCCAGAAAAGATATAATGATTTTGAATCAGTCAAATTAGGATTGTCATTATAATAATCATAGATATCAAATAGAACTTCGCCTAGCTCATTTATTGGTTCGCAGTGTTTTTTCTGCAAATCCATGATGAAACATTCATCTGGTGAGCATATCTCTATTTGAAGCGTACCATCTATGACTTCTTTTAAACTTATTATAGAACTATTTCCCATAGTTGCGTCCTTCTTTAGTTCGCGTACGAGAGTTATTCCGCCCCTGAATGATTTTCAGAAACGGAATAATGTGTTTCTGTAATTTATACTTTTTCTCTTGCTGTATACTTAGTATGAAGCAATTTGTGAGATAATTTACCTAGAGGTTCTTTAAGGAACTCTTTGTAGAGTTCTTGAACAGCAGGGTTGTTGTGCGATTTACGCAGTTCCCGACCTTCATCTTCCTGATAGATTGCCGAGATACGGGCTTTACGGATTTCATCAGTAGTGAAACGCGGTTGTCCGCCTCCACCAATGCATCCGCCAGGACAACACATTACTTCGACAAAATGATATGTTGCTTCGCCGCTTTTCATTTTTTCAATGACTTTTTTAGCGTTGCTTAGACCATGTGCGACAGCAATCTTGACTTCAACACCTTCCAGGAATGACCATTCAGGTAAAAGTCCTTCGAGTTTAACAGAAGCTTCTTTGACTCCTTCCAAACCGGCAACTGGGGTAACGTGCAGTTTAGGGAATGGGAAATCTCTGCCAGTAACGATTTCATAAACCGTACGTAATGCAGCTTCTGTAACTCCACCAGTATTGGCAAAGATATCTGCGGCACCGGTTGAAATACCCATAGGCGCGTCCATATCAGATTCAGGCAGAGAATTAAAGTCCAAACCTGCTTGTTTAATCATTTTGCCGAGCTCGCGAGTAGTTAATACGATATCAACATCAGTAACTCCGCTGTCACTCATTTCAGGACGTTGAGCTTCGTATTTCTTAGCGGTACAAGGCATAATTGAAACAACAAAAATATCTTTCGGTTTTTTGCCGATCTTTTTAGCATAGTAAGTTTTAGCGACTGCGCCAAACATTTGCTGTGGAGATTTGCATGTAGAAAGATGATCGAGAATTTCAGGATAGAAAGACTCAGCATAGTTGATCCAACCTGGAGAACAACTGGTGAACAATGGCAGAGCGACATTCTTGTCTCCATCAACCAAAGCTCTTTTCAATCTGGTTAATAATTCTGTACCTTCTTCCAGAATAGTCAGGTCGGCAGCAAAGTTTGTGTCAAATACTGCGTCAAAACCGATATCCCGCAAGGCGGTAGTCATTTTTCCGGTAACCACAGTTCCAGGCTTATTGTCAAAACATTCACCGAGAGCCGCACGAATAGCTGGAGCGGTTTGCACTACTACGAACTTATCTGGATCATCCAGAGCGGCCCAGACCTCTTCGACTTGATCTTTTTCAGAGATCGCGCCTACTGGACAAACTGCCGCACATTGTCCGCATTGGACACAAGTGACATCTGAAAGCGGATGGCAGAAAGCCGGTCCGATATAAGTGTCATAACCGCGTCCTTGTGGAAACAGTGAACCAACACCTTGTGTTTCACCGCATGCTTCTACGCAGCGGCGACAGTTGATACATTTAGCTGAATCTCTGACCAGTGCCGGAGTACTGGTGTCATAGTGATGTTTTGCTTTTTCGCCGGGGTAGGGGACATCGGTAATACCGAGGTCGCCAGCCAGTGATTGAAGCTCGCAATCATTATTACGATCACAGGTTTGACAATCTCCATCATGTTCAGACAGCAATAATTCCACGACGCCTTTACGGGAGTCACGAATCATACGGGTATTGGTATATACCTGCATTCCTTCTGTAGCCGGAGTTGAACATGCAGTCATAGGGTCTTTAGCTCCTTTGACTTCAACCAGACAGACACGACATGCGCCAATAGGTTTGCACTTTTCCATATAACAGAGAGTCGGAATTTTTATATCAACTTGTTTGGCGGCTTCGATAATGGTTGCTCCCGCCGCGACTTCTACTTCAACATTATTTATCATTAATTTTGGCATTTTAAAACTCCTTCTTTACCGTAATCACAACGTAGACAGCGTTTGGCTTGACGTACCGCGACAGCCTCGCTCCACGACTGCTCAACTTCATCGAAACTGGAACAACGTTTTTCTGCGGAGATCAAAGGTTGTTTTTCGCGCGGATAAGGTACCGGATCAGCTTCAGGATCGAAGCTGGTGTCCAGTTCTTTTTCCTCGCGCCAGAATGCGTGTTTTTCACCGGTCAGGAATTCATCCATTCCGACAGCTGCTCTTTCGCCTGAAGCAACTGCTTCGATAACTGACCACGGTCCGGTAACAGCATCACCGCCGGCGAATACCCATTCGACGTTGGTTTGTCCGGTTAATGGTTTTGCGACGATGCAATTCTTAGCGTTGAGTTCAACTTCTGTATCACCAAGGAATTTATCAGCTTCACATGCCTGACTTATTGCCGCGATGATTTGATCGGCTTTGATTGTGAAATCACCTTCATTAGAGTCATCTGGACGTCTGCGTCCTGATCTATCAAATTCACCTAATTTCATTTTATGACATGCAATGCCGGTAACTTTCCCAGCCTCGGATAGAATATCTCCAGGAGCGGTAAGCATCAGCATTTTTACGCCTTCATTTTCTGCTTCTTCAATTTCTTCTTCGTAAGCCGGCATTTGTTCGCGAGTACGACGATAGATCAAAGTAACCTCTTCGGCTCCCAGACGTAATGCTGTACGGGAAGCGTCAACCGCGGCGTTACCACCACCGATAATGACGACTTTTTTGCCGACTGGGACAGAACCGCGAATATTATATTCACGCAGGAAGCTCAATGCTTCGGTTACGCCTTTGGAATCTTCGCCTTTGAGCCCGAGGGTCATGCCCGCGGAAGCTCCTGTCGCAATATAAACCGCGTCATAGCCCTGATCCTTCAAATCATTCAGCGAGAAATTCTTACCAAGTTTTTTGCCGGTTTTTATCTTTACTCCAAGTTTTTCGATCATACGAATTTCACGAGCAAGCTCTTCACGAGGCAACCGATAAGCCGGAATGGCCTGAACGAGCATGCCGCCGGGACGTGGTTCCGCTTCAAATACAGTAGGTTTGTATCCTAAACGCGCAAGGAAGTACGCACATGAAAGACCGCTTGGACCAGCACCGACAACCGCGATTTTGCGAGCGGCATTTTCTGTACTTGTCAATACTTCAGGAACTTGCATTGTGGTTTCCTGATCGGTCATAAAACGCTTGATGCCGCGAATAGAAAGCGGTGAGTCAAGTGTTGAACGGCGGCAGCGACTTTCACAAGTATGATAACATACACGGGCGCATGCCGCAGCGAATGGATTACGCTCGCGATGCAGTTTTAAAGCTTCGGAGTAGCGTTTTTCACCAACTAGAGATACAAATCCCGGAACATCGACACCTGCTGGGCAACCGCTCTGACATGGAGCGCGAACCAGACCGGCACAAATTCCTGGAGTACATTTCTTTTCTCTGATATGAGTATCGTATTCATCACGGAAGTAACGGATAGTAGCCAGTACCGGATTCGGAGCGGTTTTACAGAGACCGCAAAGTGCGGTTTTCTTAACCATTTCGCCCAGATCGATAAGTTTTTCGACATCGCCTTCTTCGCCTTCTCCGGCACAGATGCGTTCGAGTATTTCCAGTAGACGTTTGGTTCCCACACGGCCGGGAGTACATTTTCCACAGGCTTCTTCTTGAGTAAATTCAAGGAAGAAACGAGCGACATCGACCATGCAGGTGTTATCGTCCATTACCACCAGCCCGCCTGAACCCATAATCGCGCCAAGTTCGGCTAATGATTCGTAATCGACAGGAACATTCAAGTGTTGTTTAGGTATACATCCGCCTGAAGGTCCACCGATTTGAGCAGCTTTATATTCTCTTCCATCGGGAATGCCACCACCTATATCATAAATGATTTCACCAAGTGAAGTTCCGACAGGTACTTCGATCAAGCCAGTATTGTTGACATTGCCTGAAAGGGCGAATACTTTAGTTCCCGATGATTTTTCAGTTCCGTCTTTGCGGTAGTTGGCGGCTCCGCCGAGAATAACCTGACGGATATTAGCCAAGGTTTCAACGTTGTTTAATACAGTGGGTTTGCCCCATAGTCCTTCTTGTGCTGGGAACGGCGGACGTGGCCGCGGCTCGCCGCGTTTTCCTTCAATTGAGTGAAGTAATGCGGTTTCTTCACCACAAACAAAAGCTCCTGAGCCTTTGGCAATAACAATGTCAAAATCAAATCCGCTTTTGAGAATATCTTTACCCAGTAGTCCGCGTTCGCGGCATAGGTCAATAGCTTTCTGTAAACGTTTGATTGCCAGAGGGTATTCAGCACGACAGTAAACATAGCCTTGAGATGCTCCAATCGCATAGGCGCCAATCATCATCCCTTCAATTAAAGCATGTGGATCGCCTTCAAGTACCGCCCGGTCCATAAATGCGCCAGGGTCACCTTCGTCAGCGTTACAAACTATATATTTCTGGTCGTTTTTAGACTGATAAGCAAAATGCCATTTCATTCCGGTCGGGAATCCGGCACCGCCGCGCCCGCGCAATCCGGAGTTTTTAACTTCCTCAATGATTTTCTTCGGGGTCATGGCCAGAGCTTTGACAATAGCTTGGTAGCCGTCAAAAGCAATATATTCATCAAGGCTTTCAGCCGCTATACGAACTGCGTTTTTGAGCACTTTGATTTTTTGTTTGGCAAAAAACGGAATATCCTGCATGAACGGCAGAGCTTTTTCGCTTGATTCGTCGTGATACATTAAACGTTCCAGCGGCTTGCCTTTAATAAAATGTTCTGATACGATATCAGCAGCGTCTTCCGGGGTGACTTTCTGGTAAAAGTATCCACCTGGATAAATGAGCATAATCGGCCCCATGGCACAAAAACCATTGCAGCCGGTATCAACTATTTCAACTTTTTCACGTTTGTCTTGTTTTGAGTGACATTCTGGACCGGGACATTTGTCAGTGTGGATTGCCACCTTTTTATCTAAACCGTTTTTGGCTATTTCGGCTTCCAAAGCAGTTTTTATTTCCTCTGCTCCTGATGAAAGACAGCTTGTTCCCATGCACAGCATTATATCGAACTGTCCATTGGCTGAATTATTTTTTTCGCCGGTCATGCCTCGTAGCGACATACGGTCTGTCATTTGATCTTTTATATTATCAAGATCCTTGCTGGTGCGAATCAGATTCTTATTCATCTATAGCTTCTCCTTCCGTATCAGCTGCCCTGTATTGAGAAATTAATTCGGCAATTTTAGATGGTTTTATACGTTGGTGTACTTTGTCATTAACTAATATAACAGGAGCTAAACCGCAGGCTCCGAAGCAGCGTCCGACTTCCAAGGAGAATAATTTGTCTTCAGTAGTTTCACCAACATCTATTTTTAAGGCCTTTTTCAGGGAATCAAGAATTTCTTTTCCGCCGCGAACATAACAAGCTGTACCAAGACATACTCGTATTAAATACTTGCCTCGTGGATGGGTGGAGAAAAATGAGTAAAAACTAACAACGCCAGCGACTTCACTGTAAGGCTTATCAAGATCCTTGCTGATGTGTTTTAAAACATTCTCCGGTAAATATCCAAACAAACCTTGAGCAATCTGCAATATAGGAATCAAACTTCCCGGTTTATTGCGATAATCGTTCAATGTTTCATTCAATCGTGCAAAAAGTTCACTTTCAGGAACTTCAGCTTTGCACGCACAGGTACTGCATTCTGTGACCATTAACAAACCCCCTTGTTGAGAAACTATTTTATAGTTTCGTCATATAACTTGTTATATTTGGAAAGAACTCTGACAAATAATAAAATTTGTCCTTAAATGACCATTATATTACAACTAAAAGATAGCAGTGAATAGACGTAGCCGTTCTTTAATATAGCACTTGGATTGTGAGTGGTCAATACCCTTTTTGCTATTTTAATAGAAAAATATTAATTTTTTTATATTTTTTTATATTTTTCATTATATAAACAGTTTTGTTTAGTATATTTTCTTGCAAAAAAGTGTAAATGCCTTTATAGTTTAGTATATATTTAAGCAGGTATATAATCCGCTAAATGAGGCTTTTGTTTTATGATGGTTTTTGTTGAAAAATACTCCATGTTTTTTATATTGCCTGTATTGACCCTTGCTTTGTCTCTAATTTTTACCAGATTGCTTATTCCGGTTTTGCTTCGCTTTAATATGATTGAAGTTTGTGGGGGGCGACATATTCATGAAGATAAAATTGCTACCATGGGTGGGATTGCTATAATAATAAGCTTTTCTATTGTGATGTTCCTAAGTTATTTTAGTCCTTTAAGGCAACAGCTTGGCGCGACATTAATGAAAACGGAGTTTTTTAAATTACTTATTCCTTTGCTGGTCTTGATTCCATGCGGTATTATTGATGACAGTATTAGAGCTAAAATACGAGTGAGATACAAATTTTTACTACAGATTATTACTGCCGCGCTGGCCTGGTATTGTGGAGCGAGAATTAACAGCATTTTCGGCTATGAAATACCTGTGATATTAAATTTTGCACTGACAGTTTTCTGGATCGTAGGCTTCATTAACGCATTTAATTTTATTGATGGTCTGGATGGTTTAGCGGCAGGGATAAGTGTGATTTCCGCTGTTTTTTTAAGTATAGTGTTCTTTATGGATGCTAATTTATTATATGCTTTTGTGATGCTCTGTTTTGCGGCCAGTTGCCTAGGGTTTTTGCGCTATAATTTTTATCCCGCTAAAATCTTTATGGGGGATACCGGCAGTATGTTTCTCGGATATATGTTTGCGACAGTAGCTCTTTTGTCGTCCAATGAAAGCCTTTCGTTTTCCGCAATAGTTATAGTTGTGATTGCCTGCGGTATTCCATTGCTGGATATTCTTCTGGCGATGTGGAGGAGAGGATCATTCAGGTTGCTCGATAAAAACGACCCGCACAGATTCACCACCACGGATAACGAACATCTACATCATCGTATTTTTGCTCAGAATAAAAGTCAATCTAAAACTTCGATTTTATTTTACGGGATAACTTTTTGTTTAGGTGTTATTAGTATTTTGGTTGCTGTTTTCAAGGACACCGTTCCTGGTATCGCTTTGATATTATTACTGGTGACTTTCTTTGTTATTATTAAAAAATTTGCTGTTATTGAGATTCAGAATTCCAAAAAATTGATTTGTCGCATCTTTAAAAAATAGAATGTCTAATATCTATATAATAAAGAAACCAATTTTTTAGGTAGGAATTTCGGCAGGAATGAGCATAAACGTTCTTTTTCTTCACGAGTAACATAAACAAGCCAACCTACACCAAGATAAATAAATCCTGTTGTCGCTCCGGTTACGAGTATGGACCATAAGTTCCACTTGTAATATGGTACTGCGTGAGTCGCAAAAATCATCAAAAGGGCAATCGGTACCGAAAATAACATTATCGGCAGATATACTTTTACCAAATAAGGAAAAGTTGAATTGCCGCTATGCTTGGCAGCTAGAGGGAAGATTATCATCAAACTTATTATAACGTTTGGAACCAAGGTTCCAATAGCAACACCCATGATTCCAATTAGCTTGATGAATATTATACTCAAGACAATATTTGAAATAGCTTCGGCGATTGCGATCTTCGTCAATAAACGATGGTAGCCGGTCATCAAAAGAAAATGTTTGGCTGTATCGCGGAAGATTATCAAGATAAACATCGAACTGATAAGAATATATGAAAGAAGAATCGTCGTTTCATCCGTAACCTTCAACCACCTGTAAAGGATAGGGCGAACCAAAGGTATGGATGCTGTAAAAACCCCGGTGCATATAAAAACAGTTATTCGAGTACTGTCGTACATTGTTTGCTGAAGTTTTTCTTTTTCTCCTGATTTGTGCAGGATAGCGGCGATTGGAGCAAGGTTTGTCTGAAATTGCGTGGACGCGATACTGATCATCTGTGGTATTTTGGTTGCGATTTGATACATGGCTACACTTGACATTCCAACCATAACGCCCAGCAGTACCCGGTCTGTTTGGAATATTATTAAATCACAGACAGTTAACAGATAGGTATAGAAACTGAAGTCGGCAATATGTTTAAGTGTGCTCAGTTTGATGTAATTGAAACGTATTTTTAGACCAGGCATGAGGCGAAAAGCCATGATTGCCATGACAAAATTACTTAATAGATTAATTGAGGTAGTAAATATTATCAAAGTCATAAGTGAATGTCCTGACTTGAAAATATACCAGACTCCGAAAACCTCGATTAGTTTATTGCATACGATAACATAATTTCGTAGGTAGCTACGCTGCATAGCAAGTAGTATTGTAGGGAAAACACCGGTGGGAAAAACTAAAGCTATACCGAGCGTGAACAACATAAAAACTTTGCGGTAGTAGACTGTATTAAGAGTATATTGTTCGACATTCAGGGCAAATATGTTATCAAGAAAAAAGGACATACTGAAGCCAACTGTAATAATGACAAGGGCTATCATGCAGTAACCGAACATAATTGTGGAAAGAATACTGTTAAATTTTTTCATGTCTCCAGAATAGCTTGCCTCAGCACAGTATTTTTCGACAGACTTTCCGAAGCCGAGATCCAGTAGTAATGAATATACGAATACAGACCAGAGCAATGACCAAAAACCATAAAATTCTCTACCCAGACCTTTTACCAGAAAATAGGTAAGGAATATTGAGCTGATAATTTTGACTACAGTAGACAGGTAGTTACTTATCGTGTTTTTGGCTAATCGTTTGCCAAATTTAAAGTCGTCTGTAGTGCTTTCGCTCATTTGCGCTTTATCCCGCGTTTGATTTTTGTCCAAATTGAGATGCGGCGGCGCAAACCAAATTTATGAATGAAAACTTCGTTCCATTGTTTTTCGAAATTAAAATCTTCTCCGCTTGAATCGATTATACTTTGAACCATTTGTATAAATATCTGACGATGTTTATACATGTTTTTAATATAGCTCTTGCGTATCACTGAAGGGGCAGGGGAGTCTTTTATCAGCTTGTAAACTCCCTTGGCAACCGATTCTGGAGTTTCATCCACATAACAAAATGCTTTCTCAGGGAAAATCGCTTCACGACCACCCAGATTTTTGGTAGTCACTGCTGGAATGCCGCAGAGCATGTATTCCGCACTGACAAACATCGCGCCTTCTTCTGCTGAAAGACACAAGCCTACTCGCGCGGCGTTGATCTCACGGTAAATTTTATTTGAAGTAATATTACAGGTCCACTTGGCTTGTGGTGTGTCGGTCATGATTTGATCAAAATAATCTTTTTCGAGCGGACTTGTCCAGCCGATTAAACGCAAAGTTTTTATGTCTTTCGCCAGTTCTTGACGTTTGAACGGTGTTACTCGTGCTACATAGATCGCGTCAAAAAGCTTTTTAGCGTCAGGAATGATTGGATAAAGTTTTTCATCAATAAAGGCATTTTGATGGCAAAATACAGCATTCAAGCCTTTGGCCTTGACGACGACTTCTTCTTCATGCAGGGAGTTGCACAGGAAAGTAAAATGCAGACCATCGCGTTGCTCTTTAAGTTCAGCAAGCATATCGACTAATTCCTGAGCTCGTTCAGGGGTTTCACGATGCCAGCCGATTTGAATTAGTATATAGACATCTTTGTGTTCGCTGAGACTTGCCAGAAACTCATCTTTGGTAATGACAAAGTCGTGCCAGTAAGTGATGAGAATCAAAGGTTTATGACTGATTACATAACAGGGAAGATATGAAAAGACCCGATTGAGTACGGATATTGCAAGATTTTTAAGCATTCATGATCTCCATTATAAAATTTAAATAGTAATTTCGTAATTTAGCATCTTTTTGCCAAAATGGAAATAATCTTTGCAAGAGTCGTGCGAAATATTCCATTTCGCACTCCATAAATCAGAAGGCAATATTTGTTTAATTCAGCATCCATTCTTTTTTAACCCGAGTAACGCCCCCCCCCTTGCGGTAAATATCGTCTGCGGCTCGACAGAGTCTCACACTCCAACTGAAATTTCTGCCCAAAGAACCTGTGTACCCAAAAAAATGCCATTCGGGTTAGACCTGAATTAATTCATGTATTTTTTTTTGAGCTTAAACGTAAGTTAATTTTAACAAATTTCACTTTTTTATTAAAAAATACTTGCAAAATAATAAATTTATATTAATATATAAGTATTAATATAAAATTATCTTGTTAACCTTTAATAAAATAAGGAGATCATATCATGAAAAAGATAATGGCATGTATTGATTTTACAGAAGGAACAGATCGTATTGTAGACAAAGGCATCGAATTAGCAGCAGCAACTAATGCTGGTTTATGTTTGATCCATGTTGCCGCGCCTAAACCGGATCTCCCGACAGTTGTATGCGGCAAACGCTCTTTTCCTGAATTAGCGAGGCGTTTATGCAATTGCAATCGTCATTTTGATGATTTTGCCAGACGAATTAAGAAAGCCGGTATAGATTTGACTGCAATCAGAGCTCGAGGCGATGCAGCTAGAACAATAGCTAATGAAGCAAATAAAAATCATGCTGACATGATTATCATGGGAGCAAGAAACAATAGTGCTTTGCGTCATCTTATTGCTGGTAGTGTTACCGCCGATGTAATGAAAAAAACTCAGGCATCTATTGTCCTAGTTCCGGTTATCTAGAATTCTTAGATCCTCTTGCAAAAAAGCTACTCCTCCAGCATATTTTTTGTAAGAGGGTCTTTTTTTGTTTAAACATGCAAGTAAAAGAATACCTTTTGCAGGCTAATTACATTCTTTAACTATTTAGGCACGATGAATAAAAATAAAGTGGACCAACCCCTACGAAATCCCTACGAAACCTACCCCTGCGAAACTGTCATAATGCTTACTACCCCCAGTCTCACATGAGAGAGGCGTTACAGATTAGTTCTTTAATGTTTTTAGATAAGTAAGTTCAAAACTTTTTAAATAATTATTTGAAAAATGCTGGCTTTAATATATTGTTATAGATAATTATGATATTATTTATTGAAACTTTATATAGTTATGATTTTAAGATTAATCTTAAAAAAAATACAAAGAAGGAGAGTATATGTTGCTTGCATATATAGATGCTGGTTCTGGAAGTCTCATTTTTCAATTCGTTATAGGAGGGATTGTTGGAGGACTTTTTTGTCTTAAGCTTTATTGGCATAAAATTAAAAATTTTTTTAAGGCTAATGATGCAAAAAAATCTGACAGTCAAAACAAAGTTGAAAAATAAGGTAAACTGAACAGTGATATTAGAAAAAGTCAAAGGTTCGTTCCGGGATCCGAGCGGGCACTTATTTTACAAGAAAGAGAAGCTACTTCGTGTAATCAGACCGATTTATAAGAATCATTACGAAAAGTTGATGGAATCTGGTCTTTATGACCAATTGATTACTGAGAAAAAACTTATTCCTCATCAGGAATATAAGAGTGAGACTCTATCGCTTAGTGGCGAGGTCTATAAGATCATCGAACCTGAAATAATTCCCTTCGTTAGCTATCCATACGAGTGGTGTTTCAGCCAGTTGAAAGACGCTGCGCTATTGACACTTGAAATTCAGAAAAAAGCTTTTTCAAAAGGCATGGTTTTGAAAGACGCGTCAGCATACAATGTGCAATTTGTCGATTGCCGTCCTGTATTCATTGATACTTTATCTTTTGAGGAGTACAAACCAGGAGATGTCTGGCGAGCTTATAAACAGTTTTGTCAGCATTTTTTAGCTCCACTTTTGCTAATGCGAAAAGATTTTCGTTTTAGCTCAATGCTCAAATCTGAAATTGACGGTATCTCGCTTGATTTTGCAAGACATCAACTTGGCTGGAAAAGTTATTTTTCTTTGGGGCAACTACTGCATATTCATCTCCATAGTATGGCTCTGAATAAGTACAAATTAAACGAGAGCACACGTCAGTTAAAAATAAGTAAAAATGCGTTTTTAGGAAATTTGGACAGCCTGACAAATACGATTAAATCAATAAAATTAAAAAAGAAGAAAACTCAGTGGGGAGATTATTACTCGATAACAAACTACACTGATGAATCTTTCAAACATAAAGAAACCGTTGTCAGAGACATGTTACAACACAGTAACCCTAAGAAGGTCTGGGATTTTGGTGCGAACAACGGTCATTTTAGCAAAATTGCCGCAAAGCAGGGAGCATACACTATCGCAATGGATATTGACTACCTGGCGGTTGAGAAAAATTATTTAGCGAATAAGACTAAAACTGGAATATTTCCGTTACAGATGAATTTATGCAATCCGACCCCCGGGCTTGGCTGGAACAATTCTGAACGTGAAAGTTTGATGGAACGCGGCAAAGTAGATATGGGGATGGCATTGGCTTTAACACACCATTTGGCAATCAGCAATAATCTTCCATTTGACTATATTGCAGATTTCTTTTCCCAATGTTGTGACAAGCTTATAGTTGAATTCATTCCCAAATCTGATAGCAAGGTACGTTTTTTATTGCATTCTCGCGAAGATGTTTATAATGATTATAACATTGATAGTTTTTAAAAAGCATTTTCCACTTATTTTCATATAAGTCAAAAGACGCCAGTTAAGAACAGTGAACGTACTCTCTATTTAATGCATAAGAAATAGTCAATTAAAGATTCTGACACAGGATATTTACATATGA